>Ga0136616_10000424_pt1 | contig 19737 bp, 20 predicted proteins | sample AntDrymUQ2992106_2_FD_106648 | JGI IMG/M metagenome (GOLD analysis project Ga0136616, IMG submission 106648) | Polar desert sand microbial communities from Dry Valleys, Antarctica - metaG UQ299 (21.06) | ecosystem: Environmental > Terrestrial > Soil > Desert | place: Antarctica: Dry Valley... | reverse complement strand
GCCTGTTCCCTCCACCTTTCTCGATGATGTCTTGGCATCGGTTGTCTCACGGGGAGACGTCGGTGCTGGGATGACTCCTTGGTTGGGTAAGGCATTAGTACCACCGATTCGCCGGCTGTCAAGTCCGCAGCGGCGTCCACCTCACCTATCGTGCCCCCGCATCCACCCGGAGGCGGCGACCCATGAGCAACGCAGGTGTGGGCGAGGTCGAGACCCGCTTCTTCACCTTCGGAGCGTCCGGCGAGCCCTTCCCGCTGTCCGGCGGCGGTTCGCTCGACCGGGTCGTGCTCGCCTACGAGACGTACGGGACGCTGTCCAAGGACGCCTCCAACGCCGTTCTAGTGTTCCATGCCCTCACCGGCAGCCAGCACGCCGCCGGGATCAACCGGGCCGTTCCCGGGGTGGGCGATCGGTGGACGGACGACCTCCACGTCGGGTGGTGGGAGCAACTGATCGGGCCGGGCAGGGCCATCGACACCGACCGGTGGTTCGTGGTCTGCGCCAACTACCTGGGTGGCTGTTACGGCTCGACGGGACCGTCGTCGACCGACCCGGCCACCGACCGCCGGTACGGGGCGTCCTTTCCGGCCGTCGGCTTCGGCGACATGGTCGACGCCGACATGCGGCTGCTCGACCACCTGGGGATCGGACGGCTCCACGCCGCCGTCGGCGGGTCCACCGGGGGGTTCATGGTCCTGTCGCTCGCCACCCGGTATCCCGATCGGGTCGAGGTGGTGGTTCCGGTCGCCGCCGGGCTCGGGGCGACCGCACTGCAGATCGTGCACAACTTCGAGCAGATCTCGGCGATCGCCGCCGACCCCGCCTTCGCCGGCGGGGCCTATGGCGACACCCCACCCGTCGCCGGGCTCGCCCTTGCCAGGATGATCGGCCACAAGACCTTCGTCTCGCTCTCGGCCATGCGCACCAGGGCGCGTAACGAGATCGTGGGGGAGGCACTCCCGGGTGGCTACCGGCTCCGCCACACCCTCGAGTCCTACATGTTGCACCAGGGGACCAAGTTCGTCGCCCGCTTCGATGCGAACTCGTATCTACGGATCATGGACGCCTGGCAGTCGGTCGATCTGCTCGCCGAGGCAGGGGCGGCGGACTGGGACCAGCTGTTCTCACCGTGCCGCCACCAGCGCCACCTCAACTTCTCGATCGGCTCGGATGTGTGCTTCTACCCCGAGGAGCAGGTCGAGCTGGCCGCCGCCCTCACTGCGGCCGGGGTGCCCAACCGGCTGGTCGAGATCGCCTCCGACAAGGGCCACGACGCCTTCCTGGTCGAGCCGGAGCGCTTCGCAGACGACCTGCGCCACGCCCTGGAGGAGGATCCGTGAACCGCGCCGGCCCCGATGCCCCCATCGGAATGTTCGACTCCGGGGTGGGCGGGCTGTCCATCCTGGCTCAGGTGCGGCTCCAGCACCCGGCGGAGTCGATCCACTACCTCGCCGATCAGGCCTGGGCGCCCTACGGCGACCGCAGCCTCGAGTCGGTGCGGGAGCGGAGCCTCGCCATCGTCGCCCATCTCCTCGACGCCGGGGCCAAGGCGATCGTGGTCGCCTGCAACACGGCGTCGGCGGCGGCGCTCCACCAGCTCCGGGCGGCGATCCCCGGTGTCCCCTTCGTCGGGATGGAACCGGCGGTGAAACCGGCGGCGGAGCAGACCAGGGGAGGGGTGGTCGGGGTCATGGCCACCTCGGCCACGTTCCAGGGCGAGCTGTACGCCTCGGTGGTCGACCGGCACGCCAACGCAGTGACCGTGGTGGAGCGAGCCGGTCGCGGGTTGGTCGAGATGATCGAGGCCGGCGACCTCGAAGGCCCGGCGATCGAGGCGGCCGTCGCCACCCACCTGGCGCCCCTGATGGAGGCCGGAGTGGACACGGTGGTGCTCGGCTGCACCCACTACCCGTTCATCGGCGGTGTCATCCGAAGGCTGCTCGGCGAAGGGGTGCGGCTGATCGACCCCGCCCCGGCGGTTGCCCGCCAGGTGGGCAGGGTGCTCTCCGCCAACGGGATGGCGGCGCACTCCGGCCAAGGAGGGGTCGTCTACCGGACCACGGGTGATGCGGAGCGATTCAACCGCCAGATCGGTCATCTCCTCGGCGAGCCCACTCCGGACGCAGCAACGATCGTGATCTGACGGAGGGGTCATCTGGCGAACCTAAGGTTCCAGGGTGTCGCCACGACACGCGATCCGCTGAAGTTCGACGAGCGGCGCCAGGATTCATCGAACCTAAGGTTCTGCGTACCCCTGGTGAGTACCAATCCGCTGAAGTTCGGGCCGGCGGCCTCCAAACCGGTGTCTCCAAAATGTCGTTGACCGGACGTATCATGGCGACCATCGACGTTGAGGGGCGTTCATGGAGCACATGGAGCAATACCCTCCCGTACTCGACACCGGAATGGTGGCCGAGCTGCTCGGGATGAACATCCAGGTGGTGCGCCGGATGGCGCGCGAGGGACAGATCCCGTCCTACCGGCTCCCCGGGGGGAGGACCTTCCGCTTCTTCCGCGACGAGATCTTCGAGTGGCTGCGCGGGTTCCCGGTCCACGGCACGCCGGCCGAGCCCGCCGCCGTCGTCGATGACGACGCCTGAGCCCGACACCGGGTGATGGCGCCAGATCCGGTCGATCCGACCGAGCCCGCCGGCGACCCGCTCACCCCGGGCACGGCCACCGGAGACGACCTCGGTGACGTGGCGCGGCGAGGGGCCAGGGAGTACGACTTGGAGATGGCGGACGCCGAGCAGGAGGCGGAGCGCTTCCGTCTGCGGGGACGCACCGTGGTCGACACGCTGTGGGAGGCGATGAACCACGGCGACGGCGTCACCGTCACCCTGGGACGGCGAACGCTGTCGGGAACCCTGCTGGCCGCCCGCAACGACCTCGCCCTGCTCGGGCTGCCCGATGCGCTCGCCGCGGTCAGGGTCGGTGCCATCGGCGCGGTCAGGCTCGACCCTGCCGGACAGGGTGTCGCCGGTGACCGGGTCTACGGATCGTTCGTCGCCTATCTGCGGATGCTGGAGATCGAGGAACTGTCGGTGACCGTGCTCGGTGACGGATTCGAGGTGGCAGGCACCGTGGCCGCCGTCACCCCGGACCACGTACTCGTTGCGACCCGATCACCGTCACGCTGGGTCATCCCCATCCGCTCCATCGACGCCGTGATCGGCCCGCCCCCGAAGGCGTCGTAGGGTCATCGGCGTCCCCGAAGCGGACCGCCGGCTCCGGCCCGCTTATCCTCAGCCGAATGCGCCCCCTTGCGCCCCCGTATGACGCCATCGCGGCGGGCCGGTCGGCCGAGATCGACATCTCCGGGACCACCCTTCTCGGCAACCGCCTCCTCACCAAGGACCAGGGGTTTCCGCCCGAGGAGCGCGACGCCTTCGCCCTGCGTGGGCTTCTGCCCGACCAGGTGATGACGATCGAGGAACAGGCGGAGCTCGAGCTCGAGCGCAGCCGCCGCAAGGACGATCCGCTGGAGCGCTACATCGGCATGGCTGCGCTGCAGGACCGTAACGCCACCCTCTTCTACCGGGTGCTGGCGGACAACCTCGAGGAGATGCTGCCGATCGTCTACACCCCGACCGTCGGTCTGGCCGGCCAGCTCTACAGCCACATTCTGCGCCGCACCCGCGGTGCCTGGATCACACCGGCGGATCGTGACCGGATCCCCGAGATCCTCCGCAACGGGCCATTCGAGGACGTGCGGCTCATCGTGGTCACGGACAACGAGCGCATCCTGGGCCTCGGCGACCTGGGCGCAGGCGGCATGTCCATCCCCATCGGCAAGCTCGCCCTGTACACGGCGGCGTGCGGTCTGTACCCGGCGTTGACCCTGCCCGTCAGCCTGGACGTCGGCACCGACAACGCCGACCTGCTGCGTGATCCGCTCTACATCGGCTACCGCGCCCCCCGGCTCCGTGGCGCCGAGTACGACGCTCTCATCGACGCCTTCGTGGCCGGTGTGCAGGAGGTGTGGCCCGGCTGCCTCATCCAGTGGGAGGACTTCAAGCATCAGAACGCCCTCCGCATCCTCGACCGTTACCGGGACCGGGTCCCGTCGTTCAACGACGACGTGCAGGGCACATCGGCGGTGGTGGTGGCGGGGGTTCTGGCCGGGATGCGACACCTCGGGCGCCCGTTCCCCGAGCAACGGATCATGCTCGTGGGTGCCGGGGGAGCCGGGATCGGCATCGCCAGGCTGCTTCGGCGGGCCATGCTCGACTCTGGTATGTCCGCCGACGAGATCGGTCGGAAACTGGTCCTCATCGACTCGCGCGGCCTGGTCCATGCCGCCCGCACGGATCTCGATGACACCAAGCGGTCATTTGCGTTGGGGGGAGATGCAGCCACCGCCTTCGGCATCGACCTCGGAGCCACCCCCACCCTCGAAGAGGTGGTGGAGCACGTCCTGCCCACCATCATGGTCGGTACCACGGGAGTGGCCGGCACATTCAGCGAGGTGGCGGTGCGGACCATGGGCGAGGGTTGCGATCGCCCGATCGTGATGCCGCTGTCGAACCCGACGGCCAACAGCGAGGCGCGCCCGGCCGACATCATGAGCTGGACCGATGGCCGTGCCCTCGTCGCCACCGGCAGTCCCTTCGCCCCGGTGACACATGGCGGCGTCGTCCGCGAGGTCGGCCAGGCCAACAACGTCTTCATCTTCCCCGGTGTGGGGCTCGGGGCGATCGTGTCCGAGGCGACCCGGGTCAGCGACGAGATGATCCTCGCCGCCGCCCGCACCCTGGCCGAGGCGGTGACGCAGGAGCGGCTCGACGCCGGGGCGCTCTACCCCCCGGTTCGGGCGCTTCGCCAGGTTTCCCGGGCCATCGCCCTCGCCGTTGCCGGCGAGGCGATCACCTCTGGGCTGGCCCACTCATCGCTCGAGACCCTCGAGGCCGACGTCGACGCCGCCATGTGGTGGCCCACCTACGTGCCCTACCGCCGCCCCTGAGGCCACCGTCACCGGATCCGCCCACATCGACCCCACGTCCCCGGTGGCACCCCGCCCGGAGCCGGGGTGACCGTGATCCGCCCGGGAGACGAGCTCCGCGGCTTCATCGGGCGCCGATGAGCAGGTTGGCGAGCTCCGTTGTCGATGTCGGCCCTGGTGTCAGTTCTCGTCCCAGCGGGTGAACCCGGCGTCGCGGGCGGTGGCTTCGCTGTCGAACCAGACCTCGGCCCTGGTGCGCTCGTAGTAGGGGCTGTCGGAGGTGTGGTAGAGCATCGAGTCGGCGTTGCCCTTGATGTCGTACCCGGCGGGTCCCGAGCCGTCCTCGGCGGGAACGGCGGAGCCGGAGCCGTACGGCCCATCGGGGACCTCGGCGACGAGGCCGCCGATGTCGCGCATGCTGTCATCGTCGTCTGCGCCCACCATGCCGGCGCCGCCCGTGTCGCCCATGGCGTCTGCGGCGGTGTCGGCCACGTCGGCGTCGGCCATGTCGCCCGTCTCACCCGTGTCGCCCATGGCGTCTGCGGCGGTGTCGGCCACGTCGGCGTCGGCGATGTCGTCCGTGGTGTCGGCTGCGGCGTCGGCGTCGCGGTCAGCCATGCCTGCTACGTCGTCGGTCGAGCTACCCATGCCGACTCCGGTGGAGATGTCGCCGCCGATGTTGCGAAGATCGTCAACGGGCTCGTCCGATGGGATCGCCATGTCGTCCACTGCGTCCGCCGCATCGGTCGCTGTCTCGCCCGTGTCGTCGCCCATGTCAGCGGCGTCGTCGGCCATGTCTCCCATGTCGTCCGCCGCTGTCTCACCCCTGCCGCCGGCGGCATCGTCCGCCATGGTGACAGCCTCGTGGGTGGCGCCCATGGTTCCGACCACCGCGCCGGCTCCGGTGGCGATGTCACCCCCGGTGTTGCGATCTCCGACGGCTTCACGGCTGCTCGACCGAACGGATGTGCTCGACTGACGGCGGCGCCGACCATCCAGCAACCACCACAGGAGAAACACAACGAGCAGCACCAACAGGATGATCCAGAACCACTTCATGCCTTCCTACCCTTCGTGTCGACGAGCTTGTCGCCTCATTCCTAGCGGATTGGGGGTGCCCGCGTCCACTGGCCGACCGGCGCCGCCGGCAGCGGGCTGTCAGATCGGCGTTTGGCGGGACGAGACGGCGCCGTCGGGGGACATCACGGCAAGCCCGGCCTCGACGGCGCGCACCGTCAGAATCCGGCGCCCCGGCTGGATCGCTGGTCTGGGATCGGCGATGTCCAGCCCCATCGACCGCCATCGCAGGGCGACCACCCCGAGGGGCTCATCGGTTACCAGCGCGACCCCGTACAGGGCCGGGGCCCGAACCGGGGACTCGATCACCTCGAGCAGCGGCCCCACCCGGAAGAAGGCGGTCGGCCGGTCCCGCACCACCACGCGTAGCCTGGCCGCGGCGCCGGTGTCCACCAGGATGGCGATGGCGGCGTCGAGGTCGGGGACCAGCAGCACGACGTGATCGAGATCCCACCCCGGGGCGGCGGTCCCCGGCGGATCGTCGCATTGGGCGATGCCCAGGTTGGGGAGCCCTGAGCTCCACCGCCAGGCGGGCTCGCCGGTGGTGAGCACGGTGGAGCGGGTGGCCAGGGGATTGGGTAGATCGAAGGCGTCCCAGGGGATGGGGAGCCTGACCGAGGTGAGCCGTGCCGCCATTCGACGATCGTACGGCACCAGCACAAAGCCCAAGGAACCCCCGCCCGGCCCTTCTTCCCCGCACTTCCCCGAACGAGGCTGTTGGGCCCTGCGCAAGCACCTTGGGCTTTGTGCATCCGAAGATACGGAGCCGGGCGGATGGTTTCAAGCCCCCTGGATGACCCGAAAGAGGCCCCGAAAGGCCCCCGTAGTTAGGATCAGTTGATGCAAACCGCATGTAACGGCCGCTCCGGCTCATCCTCGGGGCGACGGTTGTCCACGTATCCACACCAATCCACAGCGGCTTGTGCACAACCCATGTCGACAAGTCGTCATGGGGATGTTTCGCGAACGATCCGGAGCAGCGGCCGGAACGAGGTCTCGACCGTCTCGTGGATGGACCCGACCGCCTGATCGAGCGATGTCTCGTCGAGCAGATCGAGGGGGATCCGCCCGATGACGAACAGGTCGCGGTCACGGTTGGCGGCGATGGTCGACGGCCACGAGGTCCAGTTACGGCGCAGGCACCAGGCGGTGACCCGCTCGACATGCTCGGGCGGCGCCGGGAGCAGGTATGCCTCGAAGCGCACCGTGCGGGACCCGATCTCGAACCAAACGGTGGTGAAGTCGCGGACCCGCTGCCGCATCCGGATGCCGAGCCGGCTCTCGTACTCCCCCGACCAGACGATGTCGGTGGCGGAATCTGCGGCCCAGCGCTCCATGGTCTCGGCAACGAACACCCACGCCTGGTCCCGGTTCACCTCCCCGAGATCCCCCGGTAGAGCTCGAGCAGACGATCGGCGGTGGCGCTCCACGAGAAGCGCTCCGACCGGACCACGGCCTTGTGTGCCATCGCCTCGGCAAGCTCGGGGTGGTCCAGGATCGCCCGCACCGCGGCGGCGTGGCCGGCCGGTTCGTGGCCGGCGACGAGCGTCCCGGTGACCCCATCCTCGATCACGAAGGGAAGGCCACCGGTGGCCGCCGCCACCACCGGCAGCCCGCACGCCTGGGCCTCGGCCGCCACCAACCCGAACGACTCGGATCGCGATGGCACCATCAGCACATCGGCGGCCTGGTAGAAGCGGGAGAGCGACCGGTGCGGCTGGTTGGGGATGAAATGGACCCTGTGGCCGATCCCCAGCTGGTCGACCCGTCGCTGCAGCTGCGTCATCTCCGCCGCCCCCTGGGTGCCGCTGGCGCCGCCGATGACCAGCAGGTGGACGTGCCTGGGGAGCATCGCCGCCGCCTCCACGGCGACGTCAGGTGCCTTGTGCGGCTGGATCCTCCCCACGAAAAGGACGATCGAAGCCTGGTCGGGGAGTCCGAGCCACCGCCGAGCCTCGGCCCGGTCCCCGGGGGCGAACAGGTCGTGGTTCACCCCCGGCGGGGACAGGCACAACCGCTCGAGACGTGCTCCGTAGTGCTCCACCAGGTCGTCGAACTCGTACGGGGTGGAGGCGATGACGCAGTCGGAGCGGGCGATCACCTCGGTCTCGGTCAGGGTCCGCATCGGGCTCGACGCCGGCTCGTCGTCGCGCTTGGCCAGGTCCTTGATCCTCCCGAGGGTATGGAACGAGTTGGCGAGGGGAATCCCCATCGTGTCCTTGAGCACCACCCCGGCCCAGCCGGAGAGCCAGTAATGGCTGTGCAGGACGTCGGGACGCAGCCCGTTGTCGTTGAACCATCCGTACGCCCGCTCGGTGAACTCGCCGATGTGCTTCGGGATCTGCTCGATGGGGATGGGAGCGACCGGCCCCGCCGTGATGTGGACGACGCGGTAGCCCCCATCTGCGGTCACCACCTCGGGCAGGTCCGGGTCGATGCGCCTGGTGAACACGGTCACCTCGACGGACCGGCCGGTCATCGTCTCGGCCAGCTCGTCGATGTACACGTTCATGCCACCGGCGTCCCCGGTGCCAGGGGTGAGCAGCGGCGAGGTGTGCACCGACAGGTAGACGACCTCACCGATGGACGGAGAATGCTCCGCAGCGGCGGGCGGGGGGTCGGTCATCGGCGGTCCCCGAACCGTCCGGTGACCTCGTACAGGGGCCGCTCCTCGGCGCCCAGCCGGAACTTGTACGGCTCGTCGCCCTTGAGGAAGTCGAACACGGTCCTCGCCGAGGAGATGGCCTGCTCGATCAACATGTCGATCAGCACCACGCCGGGCGAGGCCGCCCCCGCCGCCGGGTCGAATGCGGAGTTGTACAGGTAGTACCCGCCCCCATCCTCGAACCCGAAGCCCGCCGCCACCGGTCTTCCGTCATCCCCGCACAGGGTGTCGAGGACGGCGCCGGCACGGTGGTGGAGGCCTTTGAGGAACGCCTCCATCGCCCGGGTCATGAACATGCCCTTGTCGCCAGGGGACAGCCGGTGCATGGCGGCGAAGGCGGCGACGGCGTCGGCGCCAGACATCCGTTCGAGCCGGGGATCGCCGAGCGCCTCCACGAATCGGCGCCGCTTGCGGCGCACCTCGTGGCGCTGCTTCTTGCCGATGGCATCGAGCCAGTCTTCGTATGTGGGCGGGAGGGCGACAACGGCGGCGGTCTGGTGGCGGGTGGCGGTCGACTCGATACCCGTGGCGTGCAGAGCCTCCGTCACCAGCGATGCCGCCGGCTCGGGGATCGAGTTGAAGCTGAATCGCCATCCCGGGTCGGCGACATCCACCAGCGAAGCCATCACCTCGGTGAGGTCGTCGCCGCGGGGCGAGTGGTAGTCGGTGAGGTCCTGCTCGCCGAGGAAGGCCACCAGGTCTCCACGCCGCAGCAGCGGGAGCAGGGCGTCGTCGGCGGCCACCAGCAGCAGGGCGTCGTCCGGCTCGGAGCGGTGCTCCCACCACGTCTCGAGGAACGTCCTGCTGGTGAATGGCCCGGTCCCGGGGACGGTGGGGGGCAGGTCGAAGGCCAGGGTGTCCCACCGGGTGGTGAGGGCGGCGGTCATGCGATCACCTGGCGAGGTCGGGGACGATCGACCCGACCGGACGACCACCGCCGTAGACGGTGGGTACGTGATCGGTGGCGAGCGCGTCGAGGGCGGCGGGAGGGATCAGCCCCAGCCGGTGCGCCATCTCGATCAGTCCCATCACGGCGATCCTCAACGATCCCTCCACGCTCTTGGTGGCCAGACCGATCCCGTTGCGGCCGGCAGCCATGACGCCCTCGGCGCCTCCCTTGGCCGGGCCACCCCACCACATGGCAACGCGTCCGTCGGCGCGATCGTTCCCGGAGGTGAGGGCGGGGAAGCGGGTGACCGCGGTCCGGGCCGTCTCCAGGCGCCGGTCGTCGCTGAGCCGGGCGAACGAGGTGGCCAGCGAGCGCACGGTGCCCCGCAGCGTCGGGGCCCCGCACCCGTCGATGCCGACCGGGCGGGGGTCGACACCGGACACCTCGGCCACCAGCTCGATCACCCGCTGCTGGAGCGGGTGATCGGGGTCGAGGTACGTGTCCAGGGGCCATCCCGAGGCCAGACAGGCCCGCAGGAATCCGGCGTGCTTGCCCGAGCAGTTGTGCATGATCCGCCGCGGCTGCTCCCCGTCCCGGATGGCACGCTCCCGGGCCGACCGCCCCAGCGGGTGATCGGGGGGGCACCGGAGCGCACCCTCGTCGAGACCGGCGTCATCGAGCATCCGCTGCACGATGGCCACGTGGACCGGTTGGGCGGAGTGGCTGGCACAGGCCAGGGCGAGATGCTCCGGCACCAGGTCGGCGCCGGCCTCGAGGCTGACGGTCGCCTGGAGCGCCTTGATCGCCGAGCGGTAGAACAACGGGCGGTTGGCGTCGCCCCAGGCCTCGATCAGTTCCCCGTCGCTGGTGACGGCGATGCCGATCCATTCGTGGGTGGACTCGACCAGACCCGATCGGATGGTGGCGGCGTGCACGCTCAGCCGGTGATGAGCTCGTCGGTGGAGATGGTCCCGGCGCGGTAGCGCCCTGCCAGCTCGGTGGCGAGCGTCGCCTCGGCCCCGTGGACGGTACGTCGCTGCGCAGAGATCACCCGCTCGACGCTCTCCACCTTGGACCTGGCGGTGGCGAGCTGGTCGTCGGTCAGCTCCCCGAGCCTGCCGACGGTGTCGTCACCGAGCACGAGGTCGATGGGACGGCGGCCGGGGTCGGGACCAACGTAGGCGTCGGTGGCGAGGGCATCGGCGGTGACCCGGGCGGTGCCGGAGACGTCGTCGTTGAGGATCTCACCGAGCGATCCGAGGGCATCGCTCGGCTCGTCGCCGCGGCGGCGCCGCTGCTCGAAGTCGATCAGGTCGAGCCTGCCGTGGAGCAGGCGGCGGTGGTAGGACAGCTCCCGTTCAACGTCGAGGCACATCCGGCGCCGGCTGCGCAGGGTGGCGACATCGAGATCGGTCAGGTCGGCGACGAACGAGGGGTCGGCGATGATGTCGGTGCGGCGGCGATGGGAACTCATCTCAACTCACGTGGTGAGGAGGTGGAGGCTAGCGGCGACGTCAGCAGGCGGACACCAGGGTGGGGTATGGGTTGACCGCAGAACCGCCGCCGGGGTGGATCTCGAAGTGGAGATGGGGCGAGGTCCCGATGGCGTTGCCGGAGGTGCCCACGTAGCCGATGACCTGTCCGGCGCTCACCGGCGAGCCGGAAGGGGCGCCGTCCGCATAACCGGAGAGGTGGGCGTAGTAGTACATCGCCGAGGCGGTGTTCAGGTAGATGGTGGTGCCACCCAGGCTGCTCTGCCGGTGGCTGACGGTCCCGTTGCCGGAGGCGAGCACCGGGGTGCCGTATGCGGCGAACAGGTCGGTTCCCTGGTGGGCCCTGCCGCCCGAACGGGGGAAGCCCCAGTCGTTGATGAAGCTGGCCCCGGGAAGCGGACACACGAAGCCGGAGATGGATCCGACCCCTCCGGCCGACCCGCGGGCGGCGGCGGCGGCGGCGAGCTTGCGGGCCCGCTCGGCCTCCTCGAACTCGGCGCGGGCCTGGCGGGCGGCGGCGTCGCTTCGCTCGTACTCGGCATCCCGTTCCCGCTGCAGGTCGGCCAGCTCGTCGACCAGGGCGGCGGCCTCGACCCCGAGCTGCTCCATCCGGTCCCGGTCCGCCTCCACCTCCTGGCGGAGGCGGTCGGTCTCCCGGGTCACCGCGTCCAGCCGGTTGAGCTCGAGCAGGTCGGCGTCTGCCGCCCGGTCGAGGAGCGCCTGCGAGGTGAGCATGTCCTGGAGGCTCTCCGCCTCGAAGGCGAGCTCGAGGAGGGAGCCGCCCGCCGCCATGTACGCCTCGGTGACCATCTCCTCGGCCCGTTCCAGCAGCGTCGCCATCTCCACCTCGGCGTCGGCGATCCGCCCGGTGATGACCTCTATGCGGGCTCCGAGCGCCTCGAGCTCGGCGTTGATCTGGTTGTAACGCAGCAGGGCGTCGTCGAGCTTGGCATTGACCTCGACCAGGCGGTCATAGGCGTCCCGCCGGTCGGCTTCGGCCCGCTCGACGTCCTCCTCGCTGGTGGCGACCGCGGCGACCGGAGCGAGGCCGAGGAAAGCGATGGCCAGGAGAACGGCGAACAACCGTCTGCTCACATCTTTCATGGCAGGGGGAGGTTACCCGGCATCGAGGCCCAACCGGCGATTTCGGCGGTCAGCGGAAGAGGAGCAGTCCGATCCAGAAGGTCGCCGCCGCCACGACGGCGCCGTCGATGGCGGTGAGCAGACCGGGGGAGCGGGTGGTGTGGGCCACGTCACCGGTGCGCAGCATCGAGCCGATCGCCTTGCCTGCGAGCAGCCCGGCGATGGCGGCGGCGCCTGCGATCAGGGCCTCGGCGGGGGAGAGGGTGTCTGCGATGAACCCGGCGGCGCCGGCGCCGACGAGGACGCCGATGGCCATGGCCAGGTTTGGGTCGAGCCCGCCGATGTCGGGCAGGAAGCGCCGCGCCGCCCACTGGGCGACGGCGGCGAGCACCACGACCACCAGGAACACCGTGACGTGTACCGCAGACTCGGCCCTCGCCAGGACCAGGCCGCCGGCGCCGGTCCCGGCGGTCAGGCTCATCAGCGTGCCGGAGGACAGGGCACTCAGCGACCGCTGCTGCTTGTCGTACAAGGCGTTGACCAGCACCGCCATCAGCCCGAGGGCGAGACCGGCTGCGAACCCGGCGACGCCCCAGGCGTATGCGCCGTTGCCGGCGGCGGCCGCCCCGACCAGGGCGCCGATCACCGGGGTGCTCCTGCCGGCCTCGGCCTGGGTGTCGCCCAGATCCCACAGCCAGGCGAGGGTACCGCCGACGGCGGCGAAGGCGAGCGCCTCGAGCGAGATGACGTTGGCGATGGCGAAGGTGGCGAGCAGGATGATCCCGAGCAGAGCCGGGGTGATGTCGCCGTCCTCGAACACGGTGACGCCTCCGGAGACCGGGGGGATCACCGCCACCTCGTCACCGCCCTCGACCGTGGTGCTGCGGTCGGCCTCGTGCCCGTTGACCCACACGTTGGCGGTGTCGAGCCCGGCGGCGAAGGTCGAGCCGAACCGGTCGGTGGCGGCGTCGAGCACCATGCCGACGGTGGCACCCTCGATCTCGATCGATGAGGTGCCCGCCGCCTCACGGAGATTGGCGAACAGCCGGAGCGTGGCCATCGCCGGGAAGGCTAGCTGACCGCTTTCTTAGGATCGGATCGCGTCTCTCATGACGCGTTTCGGTCCTAAGAAAATCGGGGTTTGCGCCCGATTATCGGGATGTTACGGTTGAATATCGGAGGGGGTTGGGTTAGGGTCCGGAGATGCCGGAGACCTCGAAGACGGTCGATCAGGCGGTGAGGATGATGCACCAGATCCGCTCGACCGGCGCCGCCCCCACCGCCGAGCTGGCCAGGCGGCTCGGGCTGGGCAGGACCGTCGTCGCCCGCCTCGTCGCCACCCTGGAGCGCCACGACCTGGTGCGGCGGACCCCGCAGGGGATCGACCTGGGGTACGGGCTGGTCGGCCTAGCAGACATGGTCTCGCCTGCGGTGCGCTCCACGGCCCGCCCCCACCTCCAGGAGCTGGCCGACACCTTCCACGAGACGGCGGTGCTCGCCGTTGTCGACGGGGACGACGCCGTCGCCGTCGACCAGGTGGTCCCCGACGCCAGGGTGGTCCGGATCCACTACCGCCCGGGCACCCGCCACTCGCTGGCGGCGGCCGCCCACGGGCGGGCGATGCTCGCCCATGCCGACCTCGCAACGGTCGGGCGGCTCACCGCCGGTCGCCCCGGGATCGAGGCCGAGCTGGATCGGATCCGTCGCCGGGGGTACGCCGTCTCCCACGACGAGCTCGAGGATGGCGTCGCCGGCGTGGCAGCCGCCATCGTCGACCGCTCCGGCCGGCCCATCGCCTCGCTCGGCATCGTCGCCCCCACCCCACGCCTTCCCTCGGGGGCCGAGCTCGCCGCCGCCGTTGTCGCCGCCGCCAACCAGATCTCCGGCCAACTGGCCGGCCGTACCGTCCCCGTCTCCTGGAAGGAGTAGCCATGCCGTACTACCGCCGGGTCGGTGAGATCCCGCACAAGCGCCACACCCAGTTCCGCAAGCAGGATGGTGGGCTGCACACCGAGGAGCTGATGGGGGAGGAGGGCTTCAGCTTCGACTCGGCTTTGCTCTACCACCTCAACCCGCCGACGGCGATCGTCGCCATCGACCCGGTGGACACCGAGGAGCAGGGGATCGAGCCCAACCACCCGCTCAAGCCCCGCCACTTCAAGACCCACGCCCTCAAGGGGGGCGGCGACCTGGTGTCCGGCCGGCACCTGCTGCTGGCCAACGACGATTGCCGCATCTCGTACGTGTCGTCGAGCCAGACCAGCCCGCTGACCAAGAACGCCACGGGTGACGAGATGCTGTTCATCGAGGAGGGCGAAGGCGTCCTCGAGTCGGTGTTCGGACGTCTCCCCTTCACCGCCGGCGACTACGTGATCATCCCGGCCTCGACCATCCACCGCATGGTGGTCGACGAGGATCACCCGGTCCGGGCGCTCGTCCTGGAGACCAGGTCCCACATCGGCCCGCCCCGCCGCTATCTCTCCCGCAACGGCCAGTTCCTCGAGCACTCCCCGTACTGCGAGCGCGACCTCACCGGCCCTACCGAGCCGCTGCTGGCCGATGGGCAGAACGTCGAGGTGCTGGTGCGGCACCGCTCGGGGGTGACCCGCTACACCTACGCCGACCACCCGTTCGACGTGGTCGGTTGGGACGGCTGCCTCTACCCGTACACCTTCTCGGTGCACGACTTCGAGCCCATCACCGGGCGGGTCCACCAGCCGCCCCCGGTCCACCAGACCTTCGAGGCGCCCAACCTGGTGGTGTGCAGCTTCGTGCCCCGCAAGTTCGACTACCACCCCGAGGCGATCCCAGCGCCGTACAGCCACTCCAACGTCGACTCGGACGAGATGATCTTCTACGTCGAGGGCAACTTCATGAGCAGGCGCGGCTCGGGGATCGAGGCGGGCTCCATCTCGCTGCACCCCGGCGGGCACACCCACGGACCCCAGCCGGGGAGCGTCGAGGCGTCGATCGGCAAGGAGGGCACCGAGGAGATCGCAGTGATGATCGACACCTTCCGCCCCTTGGGTCTCGGCCCCGGCGCCCGCGACGCCGAGGAGGACGACTACGCCTGGACCTGGCTGGGGGGTCGATGACCCTGCTCGTCGACGGACGCCGCGCCCTGCTCGAGCGGTTGGTCGACTACGCCGGTCTGTTCCCGCCGACCTCGTTGAGCATGAACGAGGCGATCGCCGAGTACCGGGAGGCGCGGGGCGGGCCCCACGCCTGGATGCTGGGACGGTTCCTCTGCCCGACCTCGGGGCTCGAGGAGCTGGCGGCCGCCCTCACCGGTTCGATGCGGAGCGGTGAGGATCCGTGGCGGCTGAGCGTGATCTTCGATGGGGTCGGAGGCACAGACGCCATCGCCACCGCCGGCTTCGACCGGACCATGACCCCTGGGGCGGTCGTGGAGCTCATCGAGGCCAAGGCCCCGGCCGAGGCCTCGGACGGACGCACGGCTCGCGAGGCCGAGGCGATGATCGCCGTCGTGGTCGACGCCGCCCTGTCAGTCTCCTCCGAGGTGGTGCCCTTCATCGAGATCGCCCGCGGTCCCGGCATGGCGGACGCCGTCGCCGCCGTCGCCAACCTCCGCCGCCGCCGGATCCGGCCGGTGGGGGCCAAGCTCCGCACCGGGGGGCTCACCGCCGACGCCTTCCCCGGACCCGAGGAGGTGGCCGGCTTCATGGTGGCATGCAACCGGGCGGCGCTGCCGTTCAAGGTCACCGCCGGGCTGCACCACCCGATCCGCCACCGGCATCCCGACCTCGATGTGATGCGCCACGGCTTCCTCAACCTGCTGGTCGCCGCCACCATGGCCGGCGAGGGCGCCGCCCCCGAGGACCTGGTGGCAGCCATCGCCGACACCGATCCCCACGCCTTCGCCGTCACCACATCCGGGCTGTCGTGGCGGGGGAGGCGGATGGCGGCAGGGACGCTGCTGGCCATGCGCCACCGCCTGTTCCCTGCGTACGGATCGTGCAGCTTCGCCGAACCGGTCGAGGACCTGGTGGCGATGGGGATCCTGACCGGAGCCGCCCCGTGACCGACCCCACCCTCGACCCCGGTCTGTTCTCCTCGGTGCCGGTCGCCGCCGGCTCCGACTTCCCGGTGCAGAACCTCCCCTTCGGAGTGTTCTCCGCCCCGCAACGAGCCCACCGGGTGGGGGTGGCGATCGGCGACCACATCCTCGACCTGGCCGAGACCCAGGCCGCCGGGCATCTCGACGGTCTCGGGCTGCCCCACCGGGCTGTCGCCGCCGCCTCGCTCAACCCGCTGCTGGCGTGCGGGCCCGAGGTCTGGCGGGCGCTGCGGCTTCGGGTATCGGCGCTCCTGACTACCGAGGACGCCATGGGCGTCGACCTCGACCGCTTCCTGGTGCCAGCCACCGCCGCCACCATGCACCTCCCGGTCGAGATCACCGACTACGTCGACTTCTACTCGTCGATCCACCACGCCACCAACGTCGGGCGCATGTTCCGCCCCGACGACCCGCCGCTGATGCCCAACTGGCGCCATCTGCCCGTCGGCTACCACGGCAGGTCGTCGACGGTGGTGGTCTCCGGCACGCCGGTGATCCGCCCGGTCGGCCAGCTCCCCGGCCGGGAGGGGCCCCGGTTCGGGCCGTGCGAGAAGCTCGATTTCGAGGCCGAGGTCGGCTTCGTGGCCGGGGTGGGCAACCCCATGGGGAGCACGATCCCGGTCGTCGACGCCGAGGGTCACATCTTCGGGATGTGCCTGGTCAACGACTGGTCGGCCCGCGACATCCAGGCGTGGGAGTACCGGCCGCTGGGGCCGTTCCTGGCGAAGTCGTTCGCCACCACGATCTCGCCGTGGCTGGTGACGCTCGACGCCCTGGCACCGTTCAGGGTCGATGCCCCCGTCCAGGATCCGGCGCCGCCGGCATACCTGGCAGGCGGGGCAGGCGGCGCCGTCGACCTCGCCCTTTCGGTGGAGCTCAACGGCGAGGTCATCACCCGTCCTCGGTTCGCCGAGATGTACTGGACGATGCGCCAGCAGCTCGCCCACGCCACCGTCAACGGCGCCGCCGTCACCCCCGGGGATCTGTTCGCCTCGGGAACGGTGTCGGGCCCCGACGACGACCGGCTCGGATGCCTGCTCGAGCTGACCTGGAACGGGTCCAGACCCATCGAGGTCGGTGGGGAGCGGCGCAGGTTCCTCGCCGACGGCGATACCGTGGTGATCAACGGGCGCGCCGAGGCTCCGGGAGCGACCCCCATAGGTTTTGGACCATGTGCCGGCACGGTGATGCCGGCCCGGGACGGTGACCGGACGGCATGAAGCGACCGAGCGGCAGGAAGGATCGGAGATGAGCGAAGCAATCGAGGCCCACAGGAACGACTTTCCCATCGAGGCGTTCCACCACATCGAGTTCTGGGTGGGCAACGCCTACGAGGCGGCCCACTACTACCGGGCTGTCCACGGGTACGAGATCGTCGGCTACCGAGGACCCGAAACCGGGATGCGCGATCGCGCCTCGTACGCCCTGCGCCAGAACGACGTTCGGTTCATCTTCACCGGCGCCCTCCACCCGGAGGACGAGCTGTCCGATCACCTGAGGCTGCACGGCCCCGGGGTGCGCGACGTCGCCCTCCAGGTGCCGGATGCCGAGGCCGCCCACGAGATGGCGGTCTCCAGGGGGGCGGTGTCGCACCAGGAGCCGACCGTGGTCGAGGGTGACCGGGGCAAGTGGAAGACCGCCGCCATCAAGGCATACGGCGACACCGTCCATGGCCTGGTGGAGAACCCGGACATGACCTGGCCCCCTCCCGACTTCCGGCTGCGCAACGACAGCGTCGCCGAGCCGATCGGGCTCGACCACATCGACCACGTGGTCGCCAACGTCGAGCTGGGCTCGATGGACGAATGGGTCGAGTTCTACGAGCGGGTGTTCGGTTTCGTGTTGCTTCGCCACTTCGACGACAAGGCGATCTCCACCGAGTACAGCGCCCTGATGTCCAAGGTGGTGTGGGACGGATCGGGGGTGATCCGGCTCCCCATCAACGAGCCCGCCACCGGAAGGCGCAAGTCGCAGATCGAGGAGTACCTCGACTACTACCGCAGCTCGGGCGTGCAGCACATCGCCATCGCCACCGAGAACCTGGTCGACACCGTCGCCACCGCCCGCCAGCGGGGACTGGGGCTGATGTCGGTCCCCGATACGTACTACGACGACGTGATGGATCGGGTGCCCGACCTCGACGCCGACCTCGAGGAGCTGAAGCGGCTCAACATCCTGGCCGACCAGGACGACGGCGGTCACCTCCTCCAGATCTTCACCAGGATGATGCAGGACCGGCCGACGGTCTTCTTCGAGTTCATCGAGCGCCGTGGTGCCATCGGCTTCGGGGAGGGCAACTTCAGGGCGCTGTTCGAGGCGATCGAGCGCGAGCAGGAAGAGCGAGGCAACCTCTGAGCCTTACCGTCCCGTCGGGGCTCCCGACCGAGGTCACCCTGGTCGAGGTCGGGGGGCGCGACGGTCTGCAGAACGAGGCGGTGGCGCTGCCCACCGAGGCCAAGGTGGAGCTGATCCGCCGGATGGTGGCCGCCGGGTCGCGCCGGATCGAGACCGCCTCGTTCGTCCACCCCGAGTTGATACCGCAGATGGCGGACGCCGAGGCGGTGATGGCCGAGCTGGGGGAGAGCCCTGCGGGGGTTCGGTCGATCGGTCTGGTGCTCAACCGGCGTGGACTCGACCGGGCGCTGGCCACCCCCGTCGACGAGATCAACTTCGTGGTCGGCGCCACCGACTTCTTCACCTTGGCCAACCAGGGATCGTCGATGGAGGCAACGATGGCCGAGATCGAGGCCATGCTCCCCGAGGCCCGCGCCGCCGGCCGCTTCAGCACGGTCACCATTTCGGTCGCCTTCGGCTGTCCCTACGAAGGGGAGGTGGCCGTGGCGGCCGTCACCTCCCTGGCGAGACGGGCGGCGGAGATCGGTGCCGATGAGATCGCCCTCGGTGACACCATCGGGGTGGCGGTCCCGTCCCAGGTGGTCGAGGTGTTCGATGCGGTGGCGCTGGTTGCGGGCAACGCCAACCTGCGCGCCCACTTCCACGACACCCGCAACACCGGGGTGGCCAACGTGTACGCCGCCCTCACCGCCGGGGTGACCACCATCGACGCCTCGGTTGGTGGCGCCGGGGGATGCCCATTCGCCCCCAACGCCACCGGCAACGTCGCCACCGAGGATGTGATCTACACCTTGGACCGGATGGGGGTGGCCACCGGGATCGACCTGGACGCCACCATCGCCACCGGACGGTGGCTGGGCGACCGGCTGGGCAGGACCCTCCCCGCCGCCCTCGCCCGCGCCGGCCCCTTTCCCGCTGGCTGAGCCTCGCCACCGGGCAGGGGTGGCTGAGCCTCGCCACGGCTCCTTTTCCCCTCACCGGTTCTCTTTCGGCGGCTGGGGGGTGCGGCGGAGCCGCTCGGTACACTCGCCGGCCATGGGTGCACCGTGGTTCAAGACCGCCGTCTTCTACGAGGTGCCGGTCTATGCCTTCTTCGACTCGAACGGGGACGGGGTGGGCGACTTCGAGGGGATGCGGCAGAAGCTCGACTATCTG
>Ga0136616_10000423_pt1 | contig 19739 bp, 18 predicted proteins | sample AntDrymUQ2992106_2_FD_106648 | JGI IMG/M metagenome (GOLD analysis project Ga0136616, IMG submission 106648) | Polar desert sand microbial communities from Dry Valleys, Antarctica - metaG UQ299 (21.06) | ecosystem: Environmental > Terrestrial > Soil > Desert | place: Antarctica: Dry Valley... | reverse complement strand
TCACCGGCCACAGTGGTGCCTCCTTCGCGTCGAACCTTGGTAAGTCCGACGAGCATGAGCGCCACGGTGGCCGGAACAACATTCCGTCCGCCACGCTCCTACACCACGCTACGGGACATGACCCCCCGCCGCGCCTTCTGCGTGTCCACTCGGGCGGCCTCGTAAATCGCGCGAGGGTCGGAGACCGGTTCTGGACATATGTTGTCTCGAATCCACCCGACCGGGAGAGAGCACCGCGGATGGAGTACTGCAGCTCCGTCAGCGCCGTATGACGGTCACCGCCAGCGCCTCGTGCGGACGCAGCGCCCCGACCCGCACCGTGGCGCGTCCGCTGGACACCGTGACGGGCGCCTCCAGCGATGCGGGCAAGGGCTCGGGCAGCGGCGCCTCGCCGGCGTCGGGCAGCAGGTCCACTCTCACATCGGCCCGGACGGCGGAGCCGAGCCCGGTCACCGTGAGCTGGACCTCCAGCGCACCGCTCTGCCCGTCGCGCGCGCGGTCCAGGCGGGCCAGGAGCACCGTTCCGCCCGCGTCGGCCAGGGCCACCACAGCAGGTGAATCCGACCGGCTCGGCACCCGGCGATCGACGCCGGCGGCATAGAGGCGGTAGGCCCACCAGGCGCTGCGCGGCTCGCCCGCCGGCGTGAGCAGCCCGCCGAGCGTCGCGTTGGAGCAGTTGTCGGACCCGCCCAAATCGGGCCAGCAGGAGCGCGCGGCGGCGTCGGCCCCCGCACCCTCCAGGTGGTGCAGGTAGCCCAGGATCTCACCCGGCCGGTACTGGTCCGCCGGTCCCACCGACTCGTTGACCTGCACCCGGCGGACGCCGAAGCGCCCGGCCAGCCGCCGCGCGCCGCGGACCTGGCGGCCAACGAGCGGGATCGGTTCGTAGGGCTGGAGGTTCGCGTGAAAGGAGAGGAAGCTCACGCGGCAGCCGGCGGTCCGGCAGTGCCGAAGCAGGCCACCCAGCCACTCCGGGCGCGGCTTCGTCGTGCTCGGCCCGCCCACCTCCACATCGTCTCCGAGCTCGGACACGAGCGCGCGCTCCGCCACGTCATAGACGCGGAGGAACTGCTCGCGCGTGCCGTTCCAGAAGTCGGGGTTGTCGGGCTCGTTCCAGACGTCCCACTGCATCGCTCGCCCGCGGAAGGCCCGAGCCGTGCGCTGGACCAGGGCCGCCCAACCGTCCAGGTCGCGCCAGGGCGGTCCGTGCCGGTTCCAGCTCGTGGGCGGATAGCCCCACAGGTCGCTGAGCACGAGCTGGTAGCGGGCGCCGAACCCCGTGGCCCGGGCGTATGGTGCCCGCGCCGGGATACTCCGCCAGAGGCTCGGCCGCAGTGCGCGGACCCGGTCCGCCGGGGGTGGGCTGGGGGCGAGTCCGTGGAGGAAGCCGCTCATCGATGCCGCGCGCCGCGGCTCGGCGCCCAGGTCGGCGGTCACCTGGACGTCCACCGGCGGGCGCTGAGGCGCGGGGGCCGTCTGTTCGGGAGCGGTGTGCGCCTCGCTGCGAGCGCCATCCTCCCGTTCGCCGTCTCCCATGCAGGCCGGCCCGAGGACCATGAGCCCCGCGAGGGTCACCAGGGCTCGGCTCGTGCACTCGTTACCCACGCGCTCAAGGATGACTGGGCCCGGCCCGGCAGGCGCAGGGACGCCCTGGAGAGCCGCGTCAGGTCAGGCGCTCGGCGAGCCCCCGCGCGTTCATGTGGGCCACGGACTGGATCGAGAAGTGGGGGTTGACACCGGTGGCGCTGGGAAAGGCCGAGCCATCACAGACGTACAGGTCGCGCACGTCCCAGGTCTGTCCCGTCGGGTCGCAGGCTGAGGTCTGCGGTGAGCCGCCCATGCGAGCGGAGCCCTGGAGGTGGAAGCCAAGCAGCTGGATGCGGCCCGCGTCGTAGCCGCACGCGTCCGCGTCGGCCATGAAGCGGCGGCGATCACCATCGCGTCCGGGGTCATACGAGACCCAGCCGGCCTGCGAGGAGAAGATCCGGCGAGCCCCCGCCCGCTCGAGCAGCTCCGCGGCGCCGTCGAGACCCCGGCGCAGATGGCCGCGGTCGAAGGCCGACAGCTTGTAGCGCACCACCGGCTCGCCGTCACGGCCGACGCGCACCTCACCTCCGTCGCGATCGCGCAACAGCACGCCGACCGGGCAGGTGTGAGACATCGCCTGCATCAGCTCGAGGTGAGCCCGGCCGCCTCGCCAGGGCAGGAACGGGATGTTCAGGTGCGGGTGCAGCGGTGCGGTCTCGTAGATCACTCCGTAGCCGTCGCGCAGGTCGGCGTGCTCGTCCACGTAGCGGGCCTGGAGCACCCCCTCCGCGCTCTTCACGTCCTCGTCGAACAGCCCGAACATCGCGGCCACCGGGTGCACCTTGAGGTGCTTGCCCACGTTGGCGTTCTGCAGTCCCGAGCGCTTGAGCAGCGCGGGCGTCTGGATCGCCCCGCAGGCCGCGACCACCGCGCGAGCGCGGACGGTCAGGCGGTGGCCGCCGCCTGTGCGACCCTCGACGCCGCGCGCCGTCCCGCCCTCCACCAGCACGCGATCGACCCGGGTGCGCACCACGAGCCGCGATCCGCGGCCGTGGGCGTCGGCCAGCCAGGTCTTCGTGGTCGACTGCTTGGCGCCCACGCGGCAACCGAGGCCGCAGTAGCCGCACTCCTTGCCCTGCGCGCACGCCCGCACGTTCCGCGGCTGGGCGCCGCCCGACCAGCCGAGGCTCTGCGCCGCCTCCTGGAGCAGACGGTCCCTTTCGCCTGGCTGATTGTGCTCCTGGTTGACGCCCAGTCGCTCGGCGACCGCGTCCAGCGACGCCGAGAACGCGTCGCTTTCGAACGCGGGCACGCCGCGGGCCGCCCAGTCGCGGCGGATCGGCCCGGGCGTGCGGAAGGAAGTCGTGTAGTTGACCACGGTCCCGCCGCCCAGGCATGACCCGGCCACGAGGCCGATCGACTCGTCGTGTGACGCGCTCGGCGCGCCCGCGTAGAACTGGGTGAGCGCGGTGATCTCCGCGCCATCGAAGTCCTCGTCGTCGTAGTAGCCGCCCGTCTCCACCACCACCACGTCGAGCCCGGCCTCGGACAGCACCCCGGCCACAGGGCCACCGCCCGCGCCGGAGCCGACCACCACGACGTCGCACTGCATCGTCGTGTCCTGCTCGAGCTCCAGCGGCTTGAGCGGCTTCGGCGGCGCGTCCGGGTTCAGCCCGAGCGGCCCCTCGTAGCCGATCGCGTCCCATGCCGGATTGCGACCGCCGTCGCCCCCGGGCAGCGCCCAGTAGAGGAGCAGGGAGCCCTTGCGGAGGGCCTGGAACGCCGCCCGGCGCTGGGGCACCCGCGAGTGCGCCCACGACAGCAGCACCTCCTCCCGGTCCTCGCGCGAGAGCTCGGAGAAGCGGGCCAGGCCCCCGCCCCCCAGCGCCGTCAGCGCCTTCGTGTTCCACAGGCCGAGGAGCTGCTTCAGCTGCTTGCGCTCGGCCTCTCGCGGGTTCAGCCCGACCGCGCCGGCAAGCGCCTCCGGCACTCCGAGGTCCCGCGCCGCCGGGGTTCCGTTGCCGTCGCTCGGCGGGCAGAAGGTGTCGCAGATCGCCTCCAAGGCGAGTCGCTGCTTGGGGGAGAGATCCAAGGTCGCGCTCACGTGGTCAGCTCCAGCGTCGGGAAGGCGTTTATATACACCCACGGACGCGTCCGAGGTAAGGAGGAGAGCCATGAGCTTCAGGAAGTACCAGCTCGGCGACTACGACGGGATGTGCGCGAAGCACTCGTGGGACGTGCCCGAGCGCTACAACATCGCCGAGGACGTCTGCGACAAGCACGAGCCCGATCGCCTGGCGATGGTCTGGGAGGACTGGCAGGGCGGCGAGCGGCGGGTAACGTTCGGCGAGCTGCAGGAGCTGTCCAACCGCTTCGCCAACGTGCTCGAGGAGACGGGCATCGACCGCGGCGACCGCGTGGCCACCCTGCTTCCGTCGTTGCCGGAGACCGCCGCGGTGTTCATCGGCACGTACAAGCGCGGCGCGATCCTGCTCTCGCTGTCGGTGCTATACGGCGACGACGGCATCGAGCACCGGCTGCGGGACTCGCAGGCCCGCGCCGTGGTCACCGACGCCGCGAACCGACACCGCATCCCCGCGGGCCTGGTCGAGAAGGTCCTGGTGCTGGGTGGGGACGCCAACCCCGACGACGTGGATCTCGACGCCGGGATGGCGCTGGCGTCCGCGAGCTACGGGATCGCCGATACCCGAGCCGACGACCCGGCCCAGCTCTACTACTCCTCGGGCACCACCGGCAAGGCCAAGGGCATCCTGCATGCACACCGCTACCTGCTTGCGCACGAGGAGTTCGAGTTCTGCCACGACGTCCGCGACGGTGAGCTGTTCCACGGCTCGGGGGAGTGGGCGTGGGCGGCGGGGATCTGTCCGCTGCTCGGCCCGTGGCGCTACGGAGCGGTGGCCCTCGTACAGGCCCGCAAGGGCGGCTACGACCCGGAGGAGCACCTGCGCTTCCTGTCCAAGCACGGCGTGCAGAACATGTTCACGACCCCCACGGCGCTGCGGGCCATGACGGGGGTGGAAGACGCGGGCGCCCGCTATCCGATGGACAGGCTGAGGATCGTGTGCTCGGCGGGCGAGCCCCTCAACCCCGAGGTGATCCGCTGGTTCCGCGAGCAGTTCGGGATCACGGTGCTGGACTACTACGGGCTGACCGAGAGCTACCCCCTCTGCGGCAACTTCCCGACGGTTGTCGTGCGCGAGGGTTCGATGGGACGGCCAGTGCCCGGCTGGGACGTGGCGATCCTCGACGAGGACGAGCGGCCCGTGGCGCAGGGCGACCGCGGCGAGATCTGCCTGCGCGCGCGCTCGAACCCGCACTACCCGCTTGGATACTGGAACCGCCCCGAGGACACCGAGGAGGTGTTCGGTGGGGAGTGGTTCCACACGAAGGACGCGGCCACGATGGATGAGGACGGCTATGTCTGGTACGCGGGCCGCGCCGACGACGTGATCATCTCCGCGGGCTACCGCATCGGGCCGTTCGAGGTGGAGTCTGCGTGCGTGGAGCACCCGGCGGTCAAGGAGGCCGCCGCGGTGGCCTCACCGGACCCCAAGCGCGGCGACATCGTCAAGGCGTTCATCGTGCTGGCCGGCGGGCACGAGGCGTCGGATGACCTGGCCGCTGACATCAAGCGCCACGTGCGGGAGCGCCACTCGGCCTACGCCTACCCGCGCGAGATCGAGTTCGTGGCCGATTTGCCCAAGACGCTGACCGGCAAGATCCGCCGGATCGAGCTGCGGGAGGCCGAGCGCGAGAAGAAGGGCTCGTCGAGCCCGGCCTGAGCCCGGCTCAGAGCACGGGCACGAGCGGGATGTCCCAGAGGACAGCCGCGGCCACGAAGGCGGCGAGCGCTAGCACGCCCGCCGTGGCGGCCAGCGCGCGCTGGCGGGGGGTGGTGCGCTCCGTGCGCTCGGCGGCGCGCTCACCCCACGCGATCACCTTCTCCAGCAGCCGCTCGGCCCGGTCGAACTCCAGGGCCAGGAAGCCCAGGCCCACCAGGATCACGGCGATGCCGGGCCCCGGCACCCCCGGGCCTGACATGACGATCCCGGCGAGGACGATCAGGGTGCCCAGCAGGACGACCCCGGCGCGGTGGACCGGGTGACGCTGCTTGTGGCGGACCTTGCGCTCCTGGAGCTTGAGCAGCAGGTCGGACTTGCGCTCGGGCTCGGGGGCTCGGGCGTGCTCCGCGGGCATCGGCTGAGCTTAGGGCCTTGGTGCGGCTCTTAGACGGGATCCGCGAGCCAGTCGGCCAGCGGCAGGGCCACGCCGGCGCCGGCCAAGCGGTCGGGGGTCGTCCACGGCAGGCCGCTGACGTGCACGCCGGTCAGCCTCGACACGGTCTCCGCGTTGGACACCTCGAGCGGAGACGGTCGTGCGGGCCACGGCGTCATCACCACGCCGGTAACACGTAGGCCCGCGGCCCGGGCAGCCTCCACCGTGAGCAGCGCGTGGTTGATCGTGCCGAGCCCGGTGCGCGCGGCCACGACCACGGGCAGGCCCAGGTCCACAGCCAGGTCGCGAACCAGATAGCCCGGGGTGAGCGGAACGAGCAGCCCGCCGACCCCCTCGCAGACGAGGATCCCGGCGGCCGAGGCCTCGCGCGCGGCGGCCATGAGGCGCGATGGCTCGATCTTCTCGCCGCTCAGCTGGGCGGCGTAGTGGGGCGAGAGAGCGGGCTCGAACCGGTACGGGGCCACCTCCGCCGGCGTCTGCCCTGAGCCGGCGGCGGCGGCCAGCAGCTCATGGTCGGCCGGCCAGTCGCCCGCGGGCTCGGCGGTGCCGGTCACCGCCGGCTTGAACGCCGCCACCGTCTCGCCGCTCTCGGCCAGAGCGGCGCACGCGGCGGCGGCCACGATCGACTTGCCCACGCCGGTGTCCGTGCCGGTGACGAACAGGCCCCGCACGCCGCGGACTGCTAGGCGGCGTCGCGCAGGGCGTCGAACACCTGGGGCACCGCGGTGCGCCGGGCACCCGCCCCGATCGCCGCGGCGAGCACGCCGGCGGCTTCGCGCAACTCCGACTTGGTGTGGGAGGCCATGACCGCCAGGCGCAGGCGAGACGTGCCCTCAGGCACGGTCGGCGGCCGGATGCCCTGGGCGAACACGCCGCGCTCGAGCGCTCGCTCGCTCGCCGCGACGGTCTCACCCGCGTCACCGATCACCAGCGGCACGATCTGGGTCTCGGAGGCGCCCGTGTCCAGTCCGCGCTCGGCCAGCGCTTCGCGCAGGACCCGGGCGTTGCGTTGCAGCTTCTCGACCCGGCGTGGCTGCTCGCGCAGCAGGCCGAGCGCGGACATCGCCGCGGCCACGGCGGGGGGCGGGAGCGCGGTGGAGAAGATCAGCGTGCGCGCGGTGTTGATCAGGTACTTGGCCACGTCGCGCTCGCAGCACACGAACGCGCCGTACGAGCCCAGTGCCTTGCCGAGCGTGCCCACCACCACGTCCACCTCATCCTCCAGCCCGGCTGCGGCCACCGATCCGCGACCGTCGGGACCGACCGCTCCGGTGCCGTGCGCCTCATCCACCAGGACGCGCGCGTCGTGGCGACGCGCGAGCTCCACGATCTCCTCGAGCGGGGCGACGTCGCCGTCCATCGAGAACACGCCGTCGGTGACGACCAGCGAGCCGCGGCCCTGGGCCTGTTCGAGGCCCCATTCCAGGTGGTCGGTGTCGCGGTGGTCGTAGACGAACGTCTCGGCCCGGGCCAGGCGGCAGCCGTCCACGATGCTCGCGTGGTTGAGTGCGTCCGAGAACACCACTTCGCCCGCGCGCGCGAGGGCCGAGACGACGCCGGTGTTGGCGAGATAGCCGGAGCCGAAGAGCAGGCAGGCCTCGGCGCGCTTGAAGTCGGCGAGCTGCTCCTCGAGTCGGCGGTGGATCGTCATGTTGCCCGACACGAGCCGAGAGGCGCCGGCGCCGGCGCCGTACCGCATGGCCGCTTCCGCCGCCGCTTCGCGCACGCGAGGGTGATCGGCCAAGCCTAGGTAGTTGTTGGAACAGAGCAACAGGACGGGCCGTCCGTCCAGCAGCACCCGCGGTCCCTGCGGACCGGCCACCACACGCATACGGCGGTAGAGGCCGCGGTCGCGCAGATCGTCGAGGTGCGCCCCGAGGTCGCTCATGCGGCCGCTCGCGGGTCCACGTGGACCAGGGCGGGCAGCTCCTCCGTGGGCTGTTCTTCGGGGTCGCGCGGCGCCTGGTTGGGGGCGCCGTCGGGACGCGGCGGGACCGTGCCCTTCCGCTTGTGGCGCAGCTGTGTGGCCGGGTCCCAGAAGTTGGCCTCCGAGCGCGAGTCCACGAGCTCGTCGATCGGTGTGCGCGGGGTCTGGCCCTCGAGCCAGCCCGAGCGGTTGTCCGGCCTCGGGTCGGCGCCGTTGTCCGGCTGGCGGGCCACGTTCAGGCCCAGCTCCTCGAACATGGCGCGGTCGGCCGCGGGCTCGGAGCCGAGGGTGGTGAGGAAGTTACCCATCATCACGCCGTTCAGCCCGGCCTTGACTGCCAGCGCTTGGAGCTCGCCTGGGCCGAGGTTCTCGTTGCGCCCGCCGCAGAGCCTGAACAGCGCCTCCGGCATGATCAGGCGGAAGATGGCCACCCACTTGATGACCTCCCACGGGTCCATCATCTCCCGGTCGCCGAACTTGGTGCCGGGGCGCGGGTTGAGGAGATTGATCGGGACGCTGGTGGGGTTGAGCGCCGCGAGCTCGAAGGCCATCTCCACGCGCTGCTCACGAGTCTCCCCGAGGTTGAGGATCCCGCCGACGCACGTCTCGAGGCCGGCCTCCCGCACCGCATCGATCGTGCGGATCCGGCCTTCGTAGCGCACGGTGCTCGAGACCTCGGGGTAGTAGCTCTCGGCCGTCTCCACGTTGTGGTGCACGCGCTGGACTCCGGCCTCCTTGAGCGCCATGGCCCGCTGCGTGGACATGTGCCCGATCGAGGCGCAGCGCTTGAGGTTCGTGTGCTCGGCCACCAGGCGCGTGCCTTCCAGCACGTTCGCGAAATCGCGCTTGGAGAGCCCCTGGCCCTGGGTGACCATGCAGAAGCGGTGCGCGCCGGCCGCCTCCGCGGCGCGGGCGTGGTCCAGGATCTGCTCCGGCGTCATCATCGCGTGCATCGGCGTGTCCGCCTCGGCGAAGCGCGACTGGGCGCAGAAGCCGCAGTCCTCGGCGCACCCGCCGGACTTGGCGTTGACCAGCGAGCACATGTCGGTGGAGTCGCCGAAGTTCTCCATCCGCACGCGCCACGCCCGATCAACGAGGCCCTCGATCTCGGCCTGGTCCTCGATCTCACCCAGTCGCAGGGCTTCTTCTCTGGTGATCAGTGGCGGCACGCTCGACGCCCTCCTGGGAGACGGGAACGTGCCGGAAGCTAGGCGGGGAGCCGGACGGACTCCGGGCGGGCGCAGACCGCGCCCTCGGTGAATCCCTGCGACCCCACCCCGAAGGCCCAGTTGAAGCGCGCGCGATAGTTCTCGACGGCGATCTCGTTGGCCAGCTCCACGAGCTGCGCCTCGTCGAAGTGCTCGCGCAGGCGGGCGAACAGGTCGTCGGACACCTCCACCGGTGTGCGGGTCATGCCCACGGCCAGGTCCAGCACCAGACGCTCGGTCTCCGAGAACTCCGGGCTGGTCGCGTGTTCGGGCAGGGCCCGCAGCTGTGCGTCGGTGACCCCGGCGCGTTGCGAGATCATGGACCCGATGTCGATGCAGAACTCGCATCCGGCGAGTGCCGCCGACTTGGTGGCGGCCAGAGCCTTCAGGTCCCGCGGCACGCGGTCGGCCCGTTCGGTGGCTAGCTCGAGCGCGCCGTAGCCGGCCAGGATCCCCGGGTGGTGGGCGTAGATCCGCGTCGGCTCGGTCACCTGGCCAAACGCCCTGCGGCTGTAGCGGTTGGCCGCCCGCGCCATCACGCCGGCGCGGCTGTCTGGCACGCCGTCGATACGGGCGCCGGTGGTCGGCGCGGCGGCGACCCTCGTGCGTGGCGCGCGTAGGAGCACCAGGATGATCAACCCGCCGGCGACGGTCCACGCCAGGGTGACGGTATTGCCCACGGCGTCCGCGGTAGCGAGGGGCTCGAGATTGAGGGAGTGCCAGACGAGGTGGGACACCGAGAAGACGAGCCACGCGGCCACCGAGGCGATCACCGCGCTTCGCCGCAGCGTTGCCGCCGCGATCGCCAGCGCCACTCCGAGGGCCACGAAAAGAGCGCCCACGTCGGTCACCAGGTGCTCGTCGAACGGCCCGAGGGCCTGGACCCAGCCGTCGGTGCCGGCGGGGAAGTCGTCGTAGAAGGAGCGCGGCGCCAGCAGCGCCCACAGGCCGATCAGCGCCTGGGGGACGCCGAGGGCCAGCAGGAGGAAGCGGATGGCGCCCCGGTGGCCGGTGATGTGGTCGCCGTGTGTCATGCGGATACCTCCGGTGTCGGGGCTCGGTGCAGCAGCCCGTGCGACTCGAGGAGCCTGGTGCACGAGTCGGCCCAGGCCTCGAGAAAGCGTTCCTCGGTCACCCCGGCCGCGGGGCGGCCGAACAGCGTGCCGAGCACGTGATAGTTGATGAGTGATCCCAGCAGGACGGCGGCCAGCGCCTCCATGTCGATCTCACGAGGCCCGGGGCCGGCCAGGCGCCGGAGGAGCTCCACCGTCTGCTCGTGTCCGCGTCGCACGATGCGGTCGTAGAAACGGTCGCGCAGCTCGGGGAAGTTCTCGCCCTCGCGCATCACGATCCGCAGCACGTCCTGGTCGCGCCCGATCTCGATGAAGGCCAGGCGGGCGAGCATCGGCAGTCCGCCCTCGGCCCGCCCGGCTGCGGCCACGAGCGGCTCGAGCTCGTCCACCGCCCGGCTGCGGCGTTCCACGGCCGCCTCCAGGAGCGCGACCTTGCTCGGGAAGTGCTTGTAGAGGGCCCCCGCGCGTGGGGTCAGGCCGGCGGCGCGCTCGATGTCGCCGACCGACGTGGCGCTGAAGCCCCGGCGACCGAAGAGGTCGACGGCAGCGTCCAGGATGCGCTCTCGGGTCGGTGCGGGGCGCTCGGTAATCAACTGATTACCGATGGTAAACGTATGCTGACCGTGGCGCAAGTCTTCCGGCCCTCGCGCCGGGCGCGGTCACCTCCCTCGCCAGACCGGCTTGCGCTTCTCCGCGAAGGCCCGGACGCCCTCGCGAAAGTCATCGGATCGGAAGCAGGACTCGCGCAGCTCGATCAGCTCCTGCTCCACGTCCTCGGGAAGCCGCGGGTCGCGCAGACCGCGGATCACGCGCTTGTTGCCGGCCAGCGAGAGCGGAGCGTTTGCCGCGATCTCGCTGGCCAGCTCCAGCACGCGGGCCTCCAGCGCCTCGGGAGCCACGACCTCGTTGACCAGGCCCATCAGCTCGGCGCGGGAAGCATCCACCGCGTGCGCGGTGTAGAAGAGCTCGGCGGTGCGGGCCACGCCGCAGACGTCGATGAACCGGCGGAGGCCGGTGTGCGAGTAGATCAGCCCGAGCTTGGCCGGGGGCATGGAGAACTTCACGCCCTCGGCGGCGACGCGCAGGTCGCAGGTGAGGGCCAGCTCGAGCCCTCCGCCGATGGCGTGGCCCTGCAGCTGCGCGATGATCGGATACGGGTAGGCGTCCAGCGCCTCGATGGCGTCATGGAACGGGTGGGCCACCAAGCGCTCGGCGGCCTCCTCGAACTCCTGGCCCTCGAGGTTGCCCAGGTCGTAGCCGGCCGAGAACACAGGCCCCGTGCCGCGGACGATGAGGCAACGGGCGTCGAGCGAGCGCGCCGCCTCGGCCAGCGCGTCGAGCAACTCGTGGTCCAGCGCTCCGCGGCGCTCGGGGTTGGAGATCGTCAGCCGGGCGATCGCCTCACCCGGCTCGTCGAGCACGAGCTTGCCCGAGGCCAGTTCCCTCATTCGAGGACGACCAGGGTGTCCCCCTCGGACACGGACTGGCCCTCCTCGCACTTGATCTCCTTGACGGTGCCCGGGTCCTCGGCCTCGACCGGCATCTCCATCTTCATGGACTCGATGATCACGAGCGTGTCGCCCTCCTCGACCTCCTGGCCGAGCCGGCATTCGACCTTCCAGACCGTCCCCGTGATGTGGGCCTCGACGTCGGGCAAAGGTGAGCTCCTCTGAATCGCTTGGCGCGACGCGGCACGATAGCCGCCGGGGCCCCGGACACGCGAGGCGCGTAACGAAGCCGCGGGAACCGGGTAGGGACCGATCAAGTGAAGGCGCAGGTGTACAAGGACCCGCGGCCCGCGGGGCACTTCACGCGTTTCCACGAGCGCACCCGCAGCCGGCGACCGGACTGGGCCTACGAGTTCGTGCGCCTCGTGCTCACGCCCTACCTCCTGTTCTTCTACCGCGCTCGCTGCATCGACTCGGACAAGGTGCCCGCGGACGGGCCGGCGATCATCGCCCCCAACCACTTCTCGTTCCTGGACCACTTCTTCACCGCGGTCTACCTGCGGCGCAAGGTCCACTTCATGGCCAAGTCTCAGCTGTTCAACCCGCCGCTTCAGTTCATCTACACCCACGGAGGCGTGTTCCCGGTGCGGCGCGGCCACCGTGACGAGGAGGCCTTCAAGACGGCCGACACGATCCTTGAGCGCGGTGGGCTGATCGTGATGTACGCCGAGGGCGGCCGTTCCCGCGACGGCGACCTGGGCACGCCGCGCCCCGGCATCGGCCGCCTGGCCCTGGAGCACGGGGTGCCGGTCGTGCCCACGGCGATCGTCGGCACGGAGCGGGTGCGGAACTGGAAGCGCTTCCAGTTCCCCAAGGTCACCGTCCAGTTCGGTGAACCGCTCCGGTTCGAGCGAACGGAGAGCCCCACGCGCGAGCAGGCGCAGGCGGCCTCGGAGATCGTCTTCAGGGAGACAACGGAGATGCACTCCCGGCTGCGCAAGGAGGGCCGCCGCAGCGTGGTCCGCGCCGCCCGCTCGGCCCGGCGTGCCGCTCAGGCCGCGGGCCGGCGCCCGCTGCCGCGCGCCTAGCGTCCGCTCACTCGTACACCGGCTCCAGCTCGCGCCACTGCTCCATGTCGTGGCCGGTCACGATCAGGGCCTCCGGCGCCCCGCGCTGGTAGAGCTGGATCTCCCGCAGCGAGCGCCGGAAGCGGTGCTCGTCGTGCACGAGGTAGGGGAGGGCGGTGTCGCGGATCGTGCGGCGCGTGTACGCCGCGTCACCGGTGAGCAGCGCCTCGCGCCCCTTCAGTCGCAGGATCACCGACATGTGGCCCTCGGTGTGGCCCGGCGTGGACACCACCCGCACGCTGCCGTCGCCGAACAGGTCGTGCGAGCGGCCGAAGGTCGCGTACGAGCCCGCGTCGCCGCCCTCGAAGTCCACAGTCCGCCAGTCGAACGCGTGGTCGAACTGGCGCGGGTTGTAGCCCTTGAGCGACCCGCTGGCGCCGCCCACCTCCCACTCGCGCCGGGAGACGACGAAGGTGGACTCGCCGAGCTCGGCCACCGCGCCGGCATGGTCGGAGTGGAGGTGGGTCATCACCACCACGCTCACGTCGGCGGGGGCGATGCCGTGCCCGCGCAACTGGTCGGTCACGGCCTGCCCCGGCTCCATCCGGATGTCCTTCATCACGAGTCCGGGCAGCCGCCCGAACGCCTGCTTGGGGTCCACCGCCACCGCGGGATGGAAGCCCGTGTCCACGAGCACCGCCCCGGCTCCCGGGTGCTCCGCGAGGAACACGGGCACCGGGATCTCCGACCAGCGCTCGCGTGGCACGCCGATCCCGAGGGCTCGAAGCCTGGCGAGCCTCCCGCGCTCGCGGTGGACGGCGGCGGGCGACGCGGACAACCGGCCGGTGAGCAGCGGATGGAGCCTGACAGTGGCCCCCGGGCGTCCTCCCGGCAGCGGCAGCGAGGCGGGCCGGGGCTCGGCGGCGGTGGCCATCGGGCAGGACCATATCCCGGGCGAGCGGTTCCCCCTGGCGCCCGGCGGCCGCATCGCATAGCCTCGGCGCGCCCCGATGCATCGGCCCCGCCCCGCCCCGCTCGTACGGCTCCCACTCGGCCTCTTGGCCGTGGTGGCGATTCTGGCGGCCGTCGCGACCACTCCCGCTGCCGCCCGCGCGCCGGTGGGCGTGGATCTGTCCAACGCCGGGCGCTGCGACTTCCTCGACCCCGCGTCGTGCCTGTTCCCGTGGCCCAACGACTACTTCACCGTGACCGACCACAGCACGGACACCCGCCGGCGGGTCAACCTGAACGTGGACTCGATGCCGCGCAACGCGTCAGGACTCCCGGTCGACCCCACCGACTACAACCGCGCCGACGGCTTCTCCCCCGGCCAGCTGATCATCACCAAGGTCCCGGGGCTTGACACGCCCGAAGCCTTCCGGCGTACGGGCGCCGTGCCGGTCACCGATCTGCGCAAGACCTACGACCGCGACCAGCCCGTCGTGGTGATCAACACCCGCACGCGAGAGCGGCACCTGATCTGGTCGGAGCTCGACGCGAATCCCACCGATCCCAAGGACGTGACTCTCCTCATCCGGCCGGCGGTGAACTTCGAGGAGGGCACGCGCTACATCGTGGCCCTGCGCAACCTCAAGGACGCGTCGGGCAAGACCATCCCCGCCTCACCCGCCTTCCGCATTTACCGCGATCGCAAGCCGAGCGGGTTCGCCGCGATCGAGCGGCGGCGCCGGCATTTCGAGTCCCTCTTCCGGACGCTCAGGAAGGCGGACATCGGGCGACGCGACCTGTTCCTGGCCTGGGACTTCACGGTTGCCTCGGAGCGGAGCACCACGGGGCGCGCGCTCAAGATCCGCGACGACGCGTTCGGCCAGCTCGGGGACCGCCACCTCGGCGACCTGAAGGTTCAGGGCCGTGCGCCGGACTACAAGGTCACGACCGTGACCAACTTCGCCCCCTGCGGCGACGACGGCTGCGGGCCGGGCGAGGACGCCGAGCTGGCACGTCGGGTGGAGGGCACTTTCACGGTTCCCTGCTACCTCGACGAGACCGGCTGTCCGTCGGGCGCGAAGTTCAACTTCGCAGCCGGGGACCGCACGCCGAGCCAGATCGCGGGCAACACGCACACGGCACGGTTCGTCTGCAACATCCCGCGGGCGGCGGTGGAGGGCGCGGGGGTGAGGCCGGGTCGCCCATCGCTCTACGGCCACGGCCTCCTCGGCTCCCCGGACGAGGTCAACGCGGGCAACGTCCAGGCGATGTCGAACGAGCACAACTTCGTGTTCTGCGCCACGGCCTGGATCGGGATGGCCAATGAGGACATTCCCAACGCCGTCTCGATCCTGGGCAACCTCTCTGGCTTCCCCAGCCTCACCGACCGCCTTCAGCAGGGCTTCGTGGGCTTCATGTACCTGGGCCGCCTGATGATCCACCCCGACGGCTTCGCGAACAACGCGGCATTCCAGGACGAGGGCCGCAGCGTGATCGACGGGCGCCGGCTGTTCTACGACGGAAACAGCCAGGGCGGCATCTTCGGCGGCGCGCTGACCGCGCTGGCCCCGGACTACACGAGGGCCGTGCTCGGCGTGCCGGGCATGAACTACTCCACGCTGCTGCGCCGCAGCGTGGACTTCGACCTCTACTCGCTGATCCTGGAGCCGGCCTACCCCAGCCTGCTGGAGCGCCCCCTGATGCTGTCGATGGTGCAGATGCTGTGGGATCGCAGCGACGCCAACGGCTACGCCCACCACATGACCGACGACCCGCTGCGCAACACGCCGTCGCACAAGGTGCTCATGCACGTGGCGCTGGGCGACCACCAGGTGGCGCAGGTGTCCGCCGAGGTGGAGGCGAGGACGATCGGGGCGAAGCTGAGGACGCCGGCGGTGGACGCCGGGCGCAGCTTCGACCGCCAGCCGTTCTATGGCATCCCGGCCATCAGCGGCTTCCCGTTCAATGGCTCGGCCTTCGTGATCTGGGACAGCGGCCCGCTGCGCACCGACGCCGAGGGCAACGTGCTCGGCAATCCCCCAGCGCCGATCACCAACACTCCGCCGCGTGAGGGCGAGGACCCACACGGCGATCCCCGGAGCAGTCCGCTTGCCCGTATCCAGAAGTCGGCCTTCCTGCGGATCGACGGCAGCGTGATCGACGTCTGCGGGGCGCGCCCGTGCTACGCCGGTGGCTGGGAGGGCCCCTAGGGCTCAGCCCGGCGGCCTCGCCAGCGCCTCCCAGTACTCGATCCAGACCAGCTCCGAGCGGATGCCCGCCTCCAGGGCCAGCCACGGCCCGCGCGGCTCGGCGCCCGTGTCAATGGTGCGGATCTGCTCGTACTCGGCCAGCTTGGCCCGGTGGGCCTCCAGCTGCACGGGCGCCAGCCGCTGCGGGTCGGCGCCGAAGAAGAGCTTGAGCAGTCCGTGGTCGCGCAGCTCCGCCAGCGCCGCGGTGGGGCTCGCCCGCCACTCCGCCATGGCCTCGCGCCCGCGGGCCGTGATCTCGTAGCGCTTTCGCCGCCGCCCGCCCGTCTCACGGTCCTCGGTCAGGTAGCCGGCGGCGGCCAGCCGCTCGGGCTCGGAGTAGAGCTGGGCGTGCTGGATCGTCCAGAAGTTGCCCACCGACGAGGCCACCAGGCGTTTGAGGTCGTACGGCGTGGTCCGCCCGGAGAACTGAACCAGACCGAGCACGATGTAGGAAACCGGCGTGAGGTTGACCTCTTGCATTAGTCCAAACTAGACGGTATGTTCTCGACCATGACTACCGCACTCTCGCAGGTCACGACGATCGATCCGCGACTCGGCTTCCAGAGCCAGGAGGAGGAGATGGCCGTCGACCGCCTGCCGGTGACCGGCTCCCTGCCCGACTGGCTGACCGGTGCGCTTGTGCGGGTCACGCCGGCCAAGCTCGAGGTCGGGGGCGAGCGGCTGGGTCACTGGTTCGACGGCCTGGCCACCCTCAATCGCTTCGCCTTCACCGAGGGCGAGGTCTCCTACCGCAGCCGCTTCCTGGACACGCGCGCCTACCGCGCGGCCCGTGAGGGGCGCCGGGCGGGCGCGGGATTCGGCACCGATCCGTGCCGCTCGATCTTCCAGCGGGTGCAGTCGGTGTTCTCGCCCGACCTCACCGACAACGCCAACGTGAACCTCGTGCGTATCGGACAGCGGCACATCGCGATGACCGAGACGCCACTGCCCATCGAGTTCGACTCCGAGACGCTGGCCACCCGCGGACCGCTCGAGTTCGAGGACCGCACGGGCGGGCAGATCACGACCGCGCACCCGCACTACGACCGCGAGCGCAACGAGATGGTCAACTACAGCGCCAAGCTGTCGCGCAAGAGCGAGTACCGGCTCTGGGGACTGCCCGCCGGCTCGAACAGCCGGCGTCAGATCGCGTCCCTGCCCGTGGACGAGCCCGCGTATATGCACGCGTTCGGCATGAGCGAGCGCTACCTCATCCTCGCCGAGTACCCGCTGCGGGTGAACCCGCTGCGCCTGGCGTTCTCGGGCAAGGCGTTCATCAAGAACTACCGCTGGAAGCCCGAGCTCGGCACCCGCTTCACGGTGATCGATCGGGCCACCGGAAGCCTGCGCGGCCGCTACGAGACCGACGCCTTCTTCAGCTTCCACCACGTCAACGCGTTCGAGCGCGGCCAGCAGCTGGTGGTGGACCTGCTGGCCTACGAGGATCCCTCGATCATCGACGCGCTCTACCTGGACGAGGACGGGCCGGTCGGCACGCTCCCCCCGGTGGAGCTGCGCCGCTACACGATCGGGCTCGACTCGGGCCGGGTGGACTCCGAGCCGCTGGCCGAGGGCAACCTCGAGCTTCCGCGGATCGACTACGGCAGGAGGAACACCCGCGACTACACCTACGCGTACTTCGCCGGCTCCGACGGGGGGTGGCTGGACCGGCTGGTCAAGGTCGACACCGGACGTGGTGCGGTGGCCTCGTGGAGCGAGGACGGCTGCTACCCGGGCGAGCCCATCTTCGTCCGGCGTCCCGGGGCGGACGGCGAGGACTCCGGGGTGATCCTCTCGGTGGTGCTCGACGCCCGCTCCGAGCGGTCGTTCCTGCTCGTGCTCGACGCCGAGGGCTTCCAGGAGCTGGCCCGCGCCGAGGCTCCCCACCACATCCCCTTCGGCTTCCACGGGCAGTACCTGCCGTGAGCGACATGGAGATCAGGGTCGCGGACGCCGACCGCGAGCGCGTGGCCGAGCAGCTGCGTGCCGCGGCGGGCGACGGCCGGCTCACCCCCGACGAGTTGGAAGACCGCCTGGACGCCGCCTTCGGCGCCCGCACGCAGTCCCAACTCGATCCACTCGTGGCCGACCTGCCGGCGCCCGCCCGTACGGGGCGACCGGCGCGAGGCCTGCGGCTGCGGGCGGAGCAGCAGGCCTTTCTGGCCACCGCGGTTCTGCTCGTGGGCATCTGGGCGCTGTCCGGGATGGGCTACTTCTGGCCCGCCTGGCCGATCCTCGGCTGGGGCGTGTTCGCGTTTGCGCCCGGCAAGTCCTTTGGGTGCCGCGCCGGCGGCCGGCGCCGCCGGCGCGCCGCCACCTGACCGGGCAAGAGCGCCACCTCGAGCTCGAGGCGGGCATCGGCATCTCGGGCCGAGCGCCGCGGACAGACGGAGCCGACGCGACTTGCGGCTCCCTCGTAGGCTGCGCCGCCATGCCCTCCCGTCTCTTTGCCCCCGGCCTGCTGGACGGACAGGTGGCGATCGTGTCCGGCGGGGGCAGCGGGCTCGGACGGGCCTCGGCGCTCGAGCTGGCGGCGTGCGGGGCCCACGTGGTGGTGTGCGGACGGCGGTCCGAGCCGCTCGAGCAGACGGTGGCCTCCGCCGATGGCGGGCGCTGCGAGGCTCGAGTGTGCGACATCCGCGAGGAGGATCAGGTGGACGCCCTGGTGGGGGGCGTGCTGGAACGCCACGGGCGCATCGATGTCCTGGTCAACAACGCCGGCGGCCAGTACCTGACCCCGGCGGAGGACATCACGCCGAAGGGCTTCCGGACGGTGATGAGCCTGAACGTGGAGGGCACCTGGCTGATGACCCACGCGGTCGCCACCAGGGCCATGATGGGAGGGCCGGGCGAGCAGCCCCGCGGGGGAAAGATCATGAACGTCACGCTCTCCCCGCACCACGGCCTGCCGGGGATGGCGCATTCCTCGGCCGCCCGCGCCGCGGTGGAGAACCTCACACGCGTGCTGTCGATCGAATGGGCGCGCTTCGGCATCCGGCTCACTGCCCTCGCGGCGGGTCACTTCGCCACCGACACCCTGATGACCAAGTACCCCAAGCCCGTCGTGGAGGGCGTGGCGGGCACTGTGCCCCTCCAGAGGCTCGGGACAGAGGAGGAGTTTGCCTGGCTGGTGGCCTACCTGGCCTCGCCGGCCGGCGACTACTTCTCCGGCGCAGTCCTGACGATGGACGGAGCGCGCGACAACTGGTTCGGCAGCTGGCCTCCGGCAGGGGTGGCCGACGCGTCGGGCAAGCCCCTGGCCGAAGAGCGCCGAGACCGATCCTGACCGTTCCCGGGCTCACCACCGAGCGCCTGGTCATGCGCGGCTTCCGCGACGACGACCTGGACGCCTGGGCGAAGATCCACGCGGACTTCGAGGTGGTGCGCTGGATCGGGAGGGAGCGAGCGCTCGACCGCGACGAGGCCTGGCGCGAGCTGGCCTACCTGGCCGGTCACTGGAGCCTGCGCGGCTGCGGGCAGTGGGCGCTGGAGGAGCGCTCGACGGGCGAGCTGGTGGGGCGCGCCGGCCTCTACCACCCGGAGGGCTGGCCGGGCCTGGAGGTGGGCTGGACGCTCGGGCGGCGCCATTGGGGCCGCGGGTTGGCCACCGAGGCGGGGGCGGCCTCGATCGCGTGGGCCTTCTCCGAGCTCGGTGCCGCCCAGGTGATCAGCCTGATCGCTCCGTCAACCTCAGGTCCCGCCGGGTGGCGGAGCGCCTCGGCGAGACCCCCCGCGGCACCACGCTCCTGCGCGGCCACGAGGTGGTGGTGTACGCCATCGATCGCTGACCGCGGAAGCGCCCGGCTCGGCCGGGTGCGCACCGATGCCTTCTGCGGAAGCGCCCGGCTCGGCCGGGTGCGCACCGATGCCTTCTGCGGAAGCGCCCGGCTCGGCCGGGTGCGCACCGATGCTTTCTGCGGAAGCGCCCGGCTCGGCCGGGTGCGCACCGATGCCTTCTGCGGAAGCGCCCGGCTCGGCCGGGTGCGCACCGATGCCTTCTGCGGAAGCGCCCGGCTCGGCCGGGTGCGCACCGAT
>Ga0136616_10000422_pt1 | contig 19740 bp, 17 predicted proteins | sample AntDrymUQ2992106_2_FD_106648 | JGI IMG/M metagenome (GOLD analysis project Ga0136616, IMG submission 106648) | Polar desert sand microbial communities from Dry Valleys, Antarctica - metaG UQ299 (21.06) | ecosystem: Environmental > Terrestrial > Soil > Desert | place: Antarctica: Dry Valley... | reverse complement strand
GACGACCCGAACAACGTGGCCGACAACCTGCTCGCCTACACCCGCTCGTTCTCCTCCGGCGCGCGGGACGTGCTGAAGAAGTTCGACCTGCATCCGGACGCGGTGTCGAACCTGGAGATGGGCTACCTCTACGAGGAGCTGATCCGCCGGTTTTCGGAGCTGTCGAACGAGACGGCGGGTGAGCAAGTCACCCCGCGCGAAGTGATCCGGCTGATGGTCAACCTGCTCTTCATCGACGACGACCCCGCGTTGAGCAAGCCCGGCGTGGTCAAGACGCTGCTGGACCCGGCGTGCGGGACCGGCGGCATGCTCAGCGTCGCCGAGGACCACCTGCGCTCGCTGAACCCGCAGGCCCGTCCGGAGGTCTACGGCCAGGGGCTGAATCCGGAGACGTACGCCGTCTGCGCTCCGACATGATGCTCAAGGGCCAGGACGCCTCGCACATCGTGCTGGGTAACTCCTTCGCCGAGGACGGCTTCCCCGGCGGGCGCTACGACTACCTGCTTGCCAACCCGCCGTTCGGCGTGGAGTGGAAGAAGGTCGAGCGGGCGATCCGCGACGAGCGCGCCGTCCTGGGCTTTGGCGGCCGGTTCGGGGCCGGGCTGCCGCGGATCAACGACGGCTCGTTCCTGTTCCTACAGCACATGATCGCGAGATGAAACCAGCTTCGCAGGGTGGGTCGCGGCTGGCGATCGTGTGCAACGGCTCGCCGCTGTTCACCGGCGCGGCCGTCGGGCGAGTCGGAGATCCGCCGCTGGATCATCGAGAACGACTGGCTGGAGGCCGTCGTCGCGCTGCCCGACCAGCTCTTTTACAACACCGGCATCTCCACGTACTTCTGGGTGGTCACGAACCGCAAGGCCCCGGAACGGCGCGGCTTCGTGCAGCTGGTCGACGCCCGCGAGCTTTGGCAGAAGATGCGCAAGAGCCGCGGCGAGAAGCGCAAGGAGCTGTCGCCGTCGCACATCGCCGAGATCACCCGGCTGTACGGCGGATTCACCGACGGCGAGCGGGTCAAGATCCTGCCGAACGGGCGTTCGGGTTCCTGCGGATCACCGTGGAGCGGCCGCTGCGGCTGCGCTGGGAGATCACCCACGAGACGTTGGCCGCGGCACGAGCGGTCAAGGCGCTGGCCAAGTTGCACCCAGACGTCGTTGACGGGCTGGCCGAGTCGCTGACCAAGCACGCCGGCCTGTCGTCGAGCGACCGGGCCGAGTTCGTCGTCGTCGTCGGTCCGCTGGTGACCGGGGCCGGGCCTTCGCTTTGACAGCAACGAGCGGTGTGAGACGCGTTGGCTGTTCGGGATCCCGAGCCGCCGCCGATCCTCAAGAAGCGCGGCGAGTACGAGCCCGACTCCGACCTGCGCGACGCCGAGAACGTGCGGCTGCCCGCGGACCGGGTGTCCTACGAACAGGACCCGTCCCACCGCCAGGCTGGGGCCGCGTATCGGTCCGCCATCGAGGACCACGTGGAACGCGCAACCTGGCAGTGCTTTCTCATTGCGATATCGCTTTTCAGCGTGATATCAAGACTGATTTTCACTCCCCCCCTTTTTGTATATATCCTCGGACGAACTCCTCGGCGTTCTCCTCCAATACCCCGTCGATTTCGTCGAGCATTGCATCGACATCTTCGGACAATTTCTCGTGCCGTTCCGCGACATCGGAGTCGACGGTTTCCTCGACCTCCGGCGCGTCCTCCTCGCGGCGAGACGGGCGCTGCTGCCCGCCGGAATCTCTCGTTGCCATTGCTTGCACTCCCGTCACTGCCTGATCCTTGACGCCGGTCCGCTGGCCGACCTCGTTGCAGGCGACACTACCCGCGGGCGCCGACAAACCGAGGGACTCACCTCACCGGAACGCAGCCCGGCCACGGCCGGCTAGCCGGCGGTGATGGTGTCGACAAGCTCCGCGGCGGTGTCGCATTTCTCCAGCAGTGCTCCGACGTGCTCGCGGGTTCCGCGCAGCGGTTCCATCGTCGGGATACGGACGAGTGACTCCCGCCCGACATCGAAGATCACCGAATCCCAGGACGCCGCAGCGACATGACCCGGATATCGCCGCAGGCACTCGCCGCGAAAAAAGGCCCGCGTGTCCACCGGCGGCGCAGTCATGGCCCGCTCGACGTCGGCCTCGGTGACCAGCGTCTCCATCGAGCCGCGAGCGACCAGCCGCTGAAACAGGCCGCGGTCGGGGCGCACGTCGGAGTACTGCAAGTCCACCAGTGCCAGCCGCGGGCTGGCCCATCCCAGCCCGTCCCGGGCGCGAAATCCCTCCAGCAACCGGAGTTTGGCCACCCAGTCGAGCTCCTGCACACAAAGCATCGGGTCGCGTTCGAGCCGGTCCAGCACCGACTCCCAGCGGTTCATGACGTCCGCCGTCTGATCGTCCACATCCGAGCCGAGCCGACTGTTCAGATAGGACCGGGCAAGCGAGAGGTACTCCATCTGCAGCTGCACGGCGGTCATCCGGCGACCGTCGCGCAGCCGAAGCAGGCAGCGCAGTGACGGATCATGTGAGATGGCCCGCAGCGTCCGCACCGGCTCCTCGACGGTCAGATCCGCCCCGATCGCCTCGTCCTCGATCATGGCGAGCACCAGCGACGTCGTACCGGCCTTGAGATAGGTGGCGACCTCGGACAGATTCGCGTCGCCGATGATGACGTGCAGCCGCCGGTACTTCTCGGCGTCGGCGTGCGGCTCGTCGCGGGTGTTGATGATCGGGCGCTTGAGCGTCGTCTCCAGACCGACCTCGACCTCGAAGAAGTCCGCCCGTTGAGAGATCTGGAAGCCATCGTCCCGGCCGTCCTGACCGATACCGACGCGCCCCTGCCCGCAGAACACCTGCCGGGTGACAAAAAAGGGCGTCAAGTGCTTGACGATGTCGGCGAACGGCGTCTGCCGGCGCATCAGGTAGTTCTCGTGCGACCCGTACGACGCTCCCTTGTTGTCGGTGTTGTTCTTGTACAGCTGGATCAGGGGCTGACCCGGGATGGTGGCCGCGCGGCGGGCTGCCTCAGCCATCACCCGCTCCCCCGCTTTGTCCCACAGCACCAGGTCGAGCGGCGTGGTGACCTCCGGCGTGGAGTACTCGGGATGCGCGTGATCGACGTACAGGCGCGCGCCATTCGTGAGGATCACGTTGGCGAGGCCGGCATCATCATCGAGGTCGGTGTGGTCCATCGCGTGCGACGGGGACAGGTCGAAGCCCCGCGCATCGCGCAGCGGTGACTCCTCCTCGAAGTCCCACCGCGTACGCCGAAGCCGCGGTGCATCCGCAACCGCCCAGGCGTTGACGACCTGCGAGGACAGCAGCATCGGGTTCGCGGTCGGCTGGCCGGGGACGGAGATGCCGTATTCGACCTCCGTGCCCATGACCCGGCGAACCGTCACGATCGTGTCCGCGTCGTCAGCAGACCGGACCGGTGCTCGCGGCGGTGTCTCGCAGCATCCCGCGCACCAGGTCGAGGTCGACCTGTTCCGGCCGCCGGTACCGGATGCACCCCTTGCCCACGCTGAGCCCGGTCAACTGCTCCCGATGAGCCGCCATCACATCCGTGCGCAGAACAAAGAGCGAGATGTACTGCTTCTGGCTGGCGAAGGCCACCTCCACGACGCCGTCGCGGGAGTACGACGGCATTCGGTAGTCCATCGACTCGGTGAACCCCGCCAACTCCGTGCGGCAGAGTTCGCGGACAGCTGTCAGGCAGCCTCGTCGGTGCTCCGGAACCCCGCTGAGGTAGCCGTCGACATCGGCCGCCTGGCTCTGCATCGCGGCGGCAGATCAGAGGTACTGGCCGGTGTTCGTGGCCGTGTCGATGGCCCGGCCGGCCTCGCTGCCCTTGCCGGAGACCAGGGTGCGGATGTAGACGATCCGCTCGCCCTTCTTTCCCGAGATTCGAGCCCAGTCGTCCGGGTTTGTCGTGTTCGGCAGATCCTCGTTCTCTTTGAACTCGTCGATGCAGGCGGTCAGCAGGTGCTGCACCCGCAGCCCCCGCTGGCCGGACTCGAGCAGATCCTTGATGGCCATCTTCTTCGCGCGGTCGACAATATTCTGGATCATGGCGCCGGAGTTGAAATCCTTGAAGTACAGGATCTCCTTGTCCCCGTTGGCGTAGGTGACTTCGAGGAAGCGGTTCTCCTCCATCTCGGTGTACATCCGCTCCACCGTGCTCTGGATCATCGCCGAAGTCGTCGCCTCGGCGCTGCCAGCGTGCTCGCCGAGATCGTCAATGTGGATCGGCAGGTCGGAGGTCAGGTACTTGCTGAAGATGTCCCGGGCGGCCTCGGCGTCGGGCCGCTCGATCTTGATCTTCACGTCCAACCGGCCCGGCCGCAGGATCGCCGGGTCGATCATGTCCTCGCGGTTGGAGGCGCCGATGACGATGACGTTCTCCAGCCCCTCGACGCCGTCGATCTCACTGAGCAACTGAGGGACAATGGTGTTTTCAACATCAGAAGACACCCCACTACCCCGAGTTCTAAAGATCGAATCCATCTCGTCGAAGAAGACGATGACCGGCGTACCCTCACTGGCCTTTTCCCGAGCGCGCTGGAAGACCAGCCGAATATGCCGCTCGGTCTCGCCGACGTACTTGTTCAGTAGTTCTGGGCCCTTGATGTTGAGGAAGTAGCTCTTGGCCTCGCCCTCCCCACGCTCCTTGGCCATCTGCTTGGACAGCGAGTTGGCGACCGCCTTGGCGATCAGTGTCTTCCCGCATCCCGGCGGGCCGTAGAGCAGGATTCCCTTCGGCGGGCGTAACTTGTGCTCGCGGAACAGGTCGGCGTGCAGGAACGGCAGCTCCACCGCATCGCGGATCGCCTCGATCTGAGCGCTTAACCCGCCGATGTCGGTGTAGTCGATGTTCGGGACTTCCTCCAGGACGAGCTCTTCCACCTCGCTCTTGGGGATCCGCTCGAACACGTACGCCGACCGCGGTTCCATCAGCAGCGAATCCCCGATCCGCAGCGGCGCGTCCAGCAAGATGTCGGCGAGGTAGACGATCCGCTCCTCGTCGGTGTGGCCGACCACGAGCGCCCGGTCGCCCCCGTCGAGGATCTCCTTGAGCGTGACGACGTCGCCGGCGCGCTCGAAACCCTTGGCGGCGACGACGTTCAGTGCCTCGTTGAGCATGACCTCCTGGCCGCGCTGGAGGTCGGTGACCATCACGTTCGGGGATACCGACACCCGGAGCTTGCGTCCCCCCGTGAACACATCCACGGAGTCGTCGTCGTAGCTGCGCAGAAAGACGCCGTAGCCGCTCGGAGGTTGTGCGAGCCGGTCGACCTCCTCCTTGAGGCTGATCAGTTGGTCGCGGGCGTCTCGCAGCGTTCCGGACAGCTTGTCGTTGCGCTCGGTGAGATAGGCCACCCGTCCCTGCGCTTCGGCGAACCGCTCCTCGAGGAGGCGTACCTGGCGCGGTGAATCGGCAACCTTCCGTCGCAGCAGGGCAACTTCCTCCTCCAAGAAGGAGACCTGCGCCAACAACGCCTCGGCGTCCCGGTCGCGCCTGCTCCGGGCGGAAGCGCGCTCTGCATCGTGTCCACCGCTCGACATGCTCGCCACCTCCCGCCGTTCGGCATGCAGTCAGCTCACCATATACACGGGGTTCGGGTGCTGCCCCCGAGGCGGATGCCCGACACACCGCACCTCACGGTCGTGCCTCATCCCGAATCGCCCCCAGGAATGCGGGGGAATCAGACGGCGGACTTCGCCGACCGGCGCTGCCGGGCCGGCGCGGCCACCCCGTCGGCCAGCCGTCGAGCGGTGACGAGGAACGCCGTGTGGGCGACCATGCGGTGGTCGGGCCGAACCGCCAGCCCGACCACATGCCACGGACGGACCAGGGTTTCGAACGCCGCCGGTTCGGTGAAGCTGCCGTGCTCCCGAAGGCCTTCGACCAGCCGGGACAGTTGGGTAACAGTCGCCACGTAGCCGATGAGCACGCCCCCTGGACGCAGCGCCACGGCGGCCACGCCGATCACCGTCCACGGGTCCAGCATGTCCAGCACGACACGGTCCACGTCGGTCACGTCGTTGTCGGCGAACTCGCCCAACCGCAGATCCCAGTTGGCGGGCGGCGTACCGGTGAACCGTTCGACGTTCGCCCGCGCCGTCTCGGCGAAGTCCGCACGCCGTTCGTACGACGTGACCGTGCCCTCCGGCCCGACGGCTCGCAGCAGTGAGCAGGTCAGCGCACCGGACCCGGCGCCCGCCTCGACCACCCGCGCGCCCGGGAAGATGTCACCCATCATCACGATCTGAGCGGCGTCCTTGGGGTAGATGACGGCGGCACCGCGCGGCATCGACAGCACGTAGTCGGCGAGAAGGGGTCGTACGGCGAGGTACGCCGTACCGCTGGTCGACGTGACCACGATGCCCTCCGGCCGGCCGAGCAGGTCGTCGTGGGCGATCGCGCCGCGGTGGGTGTGGAACGCCTTGCCCGGCGCCAGCGTGACGGTGTGCAGGCGGCCCTTGGGGTCGGTGAGCTGAACCCGGTCGCCGGCTTCGAAGGTCGGGGTCGGCCGGCTCACGGGCCGATGCTACGCATCCCCGGGGCGGCCCCTCCCCCGCCGATGGTGGGCTGGGGTGCCGGGAAAGTCGGTGGTCTGACCTACGGTGGCCTTCGTGAGATGCGCCGACGTACTTCCCGCCGCGGAGGCGCCAGGGCATGTGACGGAGTTGCCAAGCCCGGTGATCGGTTCGCTGTCGCCCTCGCGAGCGGCAGATTTCAAGAGCTGTCCCCTGCTGTATCGCTTCCGCAGCATCGATCGGTTGCCTGAGCAACCCAGTCCGGCGGCGACCCGCGGGACGCTGGTGCACAGTGTGCTCGAGCGGCTGTTCGATCTGCCCGCCGCTGCCCGGACGCTCACCGCCGCCCACGCCCTGCTGATGCCGGAGTGGGACCGGCTGCGCGAGATCGCTCCTGAACTGGATCTGCTCTTCGACGACACCGCCGAGCTGGCCGGGTGGCTTTCCTCGGCGAGTGATCTGGTCGAGGCCTATTTCGCGCTGGAGAACCCCGCCTGGGTCGAGCCGACCGAGCGTGAGCAGCTGGTCGAGGTTCTGCTCGACAGTGGCCTGCTCCTGCGCGGCGTCATCGACCGCCTGGACGTTGCGCGCACCGGTGAGATCCGGGTGGTGGACTACAAGACCGGAGCCAGCCCCCGGGATGCCTTCGAGGGCAGGGCGCTGTTCCAGCTGAAGTTCTACGCGCTGGTCGTGTGGCGGATCCGCGGAGTGGTGCCCCGGCAGCTGCGGCTGATGTATCTCGGGGATCGCGACACCCTCACCTACTCACCCGACGAAGTGGAGCTGGTCCGCTTCGAACGAAACCTGCTCGCGCTCTGGGAGGCGATTGCCCGGGCCACCGAGACCGGAGACTTCCGGCCGAACCCCAGCCGGCTCTGCGACTGGTGCGATCACCAGGCGCTCTGCCCGGCGTGGGGCGGGACCCCTCCACCCTTCCCGTCTCCCCCGAGCCAGCCCGCCGACTAGCGCCGGCCGGCGCGGTCGTGGCCGCCCGTGAGCACCTGTCGCCCGAACTCTCATCCCCAGCTCATGCGCGTCTCACGCAGAATCGCGACGGTTACCCTGGCGCATCGCGGTGAACCGATACCCAGGCCCACCCCGTCGATCCGACCTACTCACCGAACGGCACGAAGATCGCCTTTTCGTACGGCGGTCCGGAGTTGGGCGACGACATCTGGGTGATGAACGCCGACGGGACGGGGGAGCGCAAGGTCACGAACCGGATCTAGCATCCGTATCACGCGACCCAGCCCGCGTAGTCACCCAGCGGGTCGAGGATCCTCTTCGTCGACGACGACATCTTCGTGATCAATACTGACGGCTCCGGCCTCAGACAACTCACCGACTTGGGTTCGACTGGCAACGTCTACACACCTGCCTGGGCGCCGGACGGCAGGACGATCGCGTTCGTCCGGACGTCCTTTGCCAGCCCCGGGAACCCGGTCCCGGCCGGGAAGATCTGGGTGATGAACGCCGACGGCTCGGCTCAGCGTCGACCACAGCCCGGCGTGGTCACCCGACGGCACCAGGATCGTCTTTGCCAGCCAGGATCCCGCGCGCGGGAGCGCCCAGGCCTTTGTGGCTGATGAACGCCGACGGGAGTGCACAGGGGCGGCTCACCGCGCCGCGGTTCCATGACGGTGAGCCGTCGTGGCAGCCCCTGCCGCCGCGTTGAGTCAGCCCGGGGAGGCCAAAGCCGCTGCTAGCGTCCGCGCTGCCGGCGTTGCGCCAGCAGCTGCCGTCCCGGTCTGAACTGAGGAGCATGCCGATGCGAGCGCGCGATCTGAGCCGACCGAACCGGATGACAGTGGCGATCATCGCCGCGATGGCCGTCGTCGTGGGACTGCTCACCGCTCCGGCGGGAGCTGCCCCGCCGGATCCGGCAACGAACGGGCCGGCGGTCGACGCGCTGCAGACCCGAGCTCGCCTGACGCCGATGGGCTCGGGTTCGCTGCGCGAGATCGCGGCGAGCCACGCCGGTGACGACGCCGTCGTACTCACCAATGGCCCTGAGTTCCCCGGGCCCAAACGGCCGAACGCCGAGCCGGACACTCGGGTCACGCCTGCGCTGACACCGAATCCCGGGATTCGTCCGGTGGCCGGGCCGGAGCCGGGGATGCTGTCCTTCGCCGGCCTGACCCACGCCGACAGCCGGTTCGCCGACAACGGCAGGCAGTACAGCGTCGAGCCGCCGGACCAGGCGCTCTGCGTCGGCAGCGGCTTCACCTTCGAGATGGTCAACCTGGTCACCACCGTGTACAACAGCGACGGGTCTCAGCTGGTGCCCGAGGCGAGCATCAACGAGTTCTTCGGGCTGGCACCGAACAACTCGCGTACTGACCCGCCCACGTTCGGTCCGTTCGTGTTCGACCCGGTCTGCCTGTACGACGCCCAACTCGAGCGCTGGTTCGTCGTGACGACCGGCCTGGATGCCGACCCGTTCACCGGGGCGTTCACGGGCGGATCCCGGCTCTACATCGCGGTCAGCCGGACCAACGACCCGACCGGCACGTTCGGATACTTCAGCCTGGACACGACCGCCGGCGACGCGACCGACACCGGCTGCCCGTGTTTCGACGACTTCCCGCACATCGGGGCGGACGCCAACGGTTTCTTCATATCGGTCAACCGCTTCTCGGTGTTCGGGCCTGACTTCAATGGCGCGCAGATCCATGCCTTTTCCAAGCAGGGCCTCGCCGACGCGGCCGGCGGCCTGGCGCTCCCGCCGGCGGCGGTGAGCATCAACGCCGGACCGGTCAACGGCAACCCCTCGTTCACGGTGCAGCCGGCGACAGTGCCGCCAGGTGGCCAGTTCCTGGGTCGTGAGTACTTTCTGTCCACACTGAATTTCGACACCCTGTCCGAGGAAGGCATCGCTGTCTGGGCCCTGTCGAACACCGCCTCCTTGGACACGCGTAGGCCAGACCTGCGGCTGACCCGAAGCGTCATTCCCAGCCTGGAGTACGCCTTCGCGCCCGATGTCCGGCAGAAGCCGGGACCCGCGCCGCTCGCGGAGTCCCTCGACGAGCGATTGAACAGGCTGGACAACGGCGCAGGCAGCAACATGCAGGAGGTCACCTTCGCCGACGGGAGGCTGTGGGCAGCCGTCGGGACCGGTATCGGGTCACCTGGCCGGCCGAAACGAGCCGGCATTTTGTGGCTGCAGGTGCAGCCCACCTTCAGTGCCGGCCGAGTCGGCGGCACCGTGGTGCAGCAGGGCTACGTGACGGTCGCAACCAACAGCCTGATGTACCCGACCGTCGGTGTGAACGCCGACGGTGAAGGTGCCATCGTGATGAGCCTGGCCGGACCGACCGTTTTCCCCAGCCCGTCGTTCATCGCGATCGACGGATCGGGCGTGAAGGGCCCGGTCCGGGTGCCTCAGTACGGGACGGGACCCAGCGACGGCTTGAGTTGCTACGCCGCCTTCGGCGACCGAGAGCGAGGCTGCCGGTGGGGTGACTACTCCGAGGCGGTTGCCGATGAGAACGGCGACATCTGGATGGCCACCGAGTGGATCCCGAGCTCCCCGCGCACCGAGTTCGCGAACTGGGGCACCTACGTCATGAAGGTGAATCGCTAGCGATGCACCGAGGTCACCGCTGACCCTCCCGGTGCACTGTCCGGAGGTCCTCGACGGTGAGCCCGGACAATGACTCGAATAGGAACACGCCCGGTTGTTCCGGCAACCGGGCGGCACAGGGAACCGCCAACACGGTGCAGCCGGCCGCCACCCCGGCGGCCACCCCGGTCGGTGAGTCCTCGATGACGAGTGCTTCGTGGGCGTCCATACGGAGCTGTGACAGGGCCTGGCGGTAGGGCGCCGGGTCCGGCTTGTCAGCGGTCTCACCGCCGCAGACGACGGCGTCGAAGTGCGCAGCGCCCATCGTCTGCAGTGCCTGTTCTACGAGTGGCCGGCTCGTCGCGGTCACCAGCGCGGTGCGCAGACCCGCCCGGCGGACGGCGATCAGCAGCTCCCGAGCGCCCGGCCGCCAGATCAGACCCTCGGCGAAGAGGTCGCCGGTCAGGTCGTCGAGCCACTGCGCGTCCGCGTCGCTGTCCCGGCCGGTGATCCCGAGGTCGGCGTAGAAGACGTCCATGGACTTCGCCATGTTCGTCCCCACCATCGCCTCGCGGGCGTCCGCCGACAACACCCCGCCGAGCATCGTGGCGAACTGCTCCAGCGAGACGTCCCACACCTTCTCCGAGTCCAGCAACGTACCGTCCATGTCCCACAGGACAGCCCGCAGCGTGCTCATCGGGCGTTGAAGTACTTCGCCTCTGGGTGATGCACGATGATCGCCGACGTGGACTGCTCCGGGTGCAGCTGGAACTCCTCGGACAGCTCCACCCCGATCCGGCCGGGCTCGAGCAGTTGGATGACCTGTCGCTGGTCCTCCAGATCCGGACAGGCCGGATAACCAAAGGAGTAGCGCGAGCCGCGGTAACCCTGTTGGAAGACGTCCTGGAGGTCGGTGGAGTCCTCGCCGGCGGCCGTCGTACCGTCGGGGAAGGCCAACTCCTCGCGGGTCCGCCGGTGCCAGTACTCGGCCAGCGCCTCGGTGAGCTGGACGGACAGCCCGTGCACCTCCAGGTAGTCCCGGTAGGAGTCCGCCGCGAACAGCGTGTTCGCGAACTCGCTGATCCGCTGACCCATGGTCACAACATGGAACGCCACGACGTCGACCTCGCCGGAGTCCTTGGCGCGGAAGAAGTCGGCCAGGCAGAGCCTGCGCTCCCGGCGCTGGCGCGGGAACGTGAAGCGCACCCACTCCCCGCCCGGGTCCTCGTGGGTGCCGTGCAGGACGATGAGGTCCTCGCCCTCGCTGACGCAGGGGAAGTAGCCGTAGGCCACGGCCGCCTCCAAGACGTTCTCGGTGTGGAACCGGTCCAGCCAGTACCGCAGCCGTGGCCGACCCTCGGTCTCCACGAGCTCGTCGTAGGACGGCCCGCGGCTGTCGTCGGAACCTCGGGCGCCGCGAAGGCCCCACTGACCCATGAACGTCGCGCGCTCGTCGAGCATGGCGGCGTACTCGGCCAGCGCCAGGCCGCGAACCACCCGGGAACCCCAGAACGGCGGTGTCGGTACTGCATTGTCCGCGGCCACATCGGACCGGCCGATCGGCTGCTCCTCGGCATCCTCGGCCGACCGTCGCTCGGCGGCGATCCGCTGGGAGCGTTCACGACGTGCCTTGCGCTCGGCTACCCGGGTGTCGTCGATGCGGTTCGGTGCGGCACCGCCGCGGCTTGCCGACATCATTGAATCCATGAGGCGCAGGCCCTCGAAGGCATCCCGCGCGTACCTCACGTCACCGTCGTAGGTCTCGGTGAGATCGCCCTCTACGTAGGACCGCGTGAGCGCGGCGCCGCCGAGCAGGACCGGGAACTTTGCGGCCAGCCCGCGCGAGTTCAGCTCCTGCAGGTTCTCTTTCATGATCACTGTCGACTTCACGAGCAGACCGGACATGCCGATCACGTCGACGCGCTGCTCCTCGGCCGCCTCGATGATCGCGCCGATCGGCTGCTTGATACCGAGGTTGACCACGTCGTAGCCGTTGTTCGTCAGGATGATGTCGACCAGGTTCTTGCCGATGTCGTGTACGTCCCCTCGGACGGTGGCCAGCACGATCTTGCCCTTGCCGGCGTCATCGGACTTGTCCATGTGCGGCTCGAGATATCCGACCGCTGCCTTCATCACCTCCGCGGACTGCAGCACGAAGGGCAGTTGCATCTCCCCGGCGCCGAACAGCTCACCGACGGTCTTCATCCCCGCCAGGAGCGTGTCGTTGACGATTTCCAGCGGCGGACGGCTGCCCAGCGCCTGGTCGAGGTCGGCCTCCAGGCCGTTGCGCTCCCCGTCGATGATCCGCCGTTCCAACCGCTCGGACAGCGGCAGCGCGGCGAGTTCCTGCGCCCGGGTCTCCCGGTTGGATTGGGCGTCGACGCCCTCGAACAGCTGCAGGAATCGCTGCAGCGGGTCGTAAGGGTCAGCGCCCTCCCGCCGCCGGTCGTAGACCATGTCCAGCGCGACCTCGCGCTGCTCATCCGGGATCTTGGTCATCGGCAGGATCTTCGAGGCGTGCACGATCGCGGAGTCCAGTCCGGCGCGCACCGCCTCGTGCAGGAACACCGAGTTGAGGACCTGCCTTGCAGCCGGGTTCAGACCGAAGGAGACGTTCGACAAACCCAGGGTCGTCTGTACCTCGGGGTGGCGGCGCTTGATCTCACCGATCGCCTCGATCGTCTCCAGGGCGTCTCGGCGGGTCTCCTCCTGCCCGGTGCCGATCGGGAAGGTCAGGGTGTCCACCACGATGTCACCGGTCCGCATCCCCCAGACCCCGGTCAGGTCGCGAATGAGGCGCTCGGCGACCTCGACCTTCCACTGCGCCGTCCGGGCCTGGCCGGCCTCGTCAATGGTGAGGGCGACGACGGCTGCCCCGTGCTCTCGCACGATCGGCATGATCCGGGCGAATCGCGATCCCGGTCCGTCGCCGTCCTCATAGTTGACCGAGTTCACGATGCTTCGCCCGCCGAGGCATTCCAGGCCGGCCTCGATCACCGGCGGCTCGGTCGAGTCCAGCATCAGCGGCAGCGTCGATGCCGTGGCGAAGCGGCGGGCGATCTCACGCATATCCGCCACACCGTCGCGGCCGACGTAGTCGATACAGACGTCGAGCATGTGCGAGCCGTCCCGGGTCTGCGAGCGGGCGATCTGCACGCAGTCGTCGTAGCGGGCCTGCAGCATCGCGTCCCGAAAGGCCTTGGAGCCGTTGGCATTCGTTCGCTCGCCGACCATCAGCACCGAGGTGTCCTGCCGGAACGACACCGACTGGTAGAGCGACGCCGCCGCGGCCTCGCTGCGCGGCCGGCGAGCCAACGGTTCGATGTCGCGCAACGCCTCGACCACCTGCCGGATGTGCTCCGGCGTCGTGCCGCAGCACCCACCGACCAGCCTGGTCCCGAACTCCCGGACGAACTGTGCCAGAGCGGTCGCCAACGCTGGTGGCCCGAGCGGGTAGACGGCGCCGCGCGGGCCGAGCTCCGGCAGCCCGGCGTTCGGCATCACCGAGACGCCGACCCGGGCGTTCTTGGACAGGTACCGCAGATGCTCGCTCATCTCGGCCGGTCCGGTGGCGCAGTTCAATCCGATCATGTCGATGCCGAGCGGCTCCAGGGCCGTCAGCGCCGCCCCGATCTCCGACCCGAGCAGCATGGTCCCCGTCGTCTCCACGGTCACCTGCGCGAACAGCGGGACCCGGCGGCCGGCCGCGGTCATCGCGCGCCGCGCCCCGATCAGCGCCGCCTTGGCCTGCAGCAGATCCTGCGCGGTTTCCACCAGTACGGCGTCGACGCCACCGCTGAGCATGCCGGCGACCTGCAGCTGGTAGGCATCCCGAAGATCGGCGTACGCGGCATGCCCCAAGGTGGGCAGCTTCGTGCCGGGGCCGACCGCTCCGATCACCCAGCGCGGGCGGTCCGGCGTACCGAAGCCGTCCGCAACGCCCCGGGCGATCCGCGCGCCGGCCTCGGCCAGCTCACCGATCCGATCGGCGGTGTCGTACTCGGCCAGATTCGCCAGGTTAGCGCCGAATGTATTCGTCTCGATCGCGTCGGAGCCGGCCACGAGGTAGGACTCGTGAATGGCCCGCACGACATCCGGGCGCGTCACGTTGAGGATCTCGTTGCAACCCTCGTAGCCTTGGAAGTCGTCGAGAGACAGGTCCTGGCCCTGCAGCATCGTGCCCATCGCGCCGTCGGCGACCACTACCCGTTCACGGACGGCGGCCAGGAGCGGCGACGAGAAATCGGGCATGGGCACGAGGGTACCGAGGCCGCACGCCGTTCAACCGGAGCGGCGCGAGCGCCCGACGTAGGGTGCATGACATGAGCCAGTTCGAGACCCTGCCCGAACTCACCGAGCCGATCCTGGTCGGTGCGTTCGAGGGCTGGAACGACGCCGGGGACGCGGCCAGCAGTGCCGTGGAGCACCTGGAACTGATCTGGGACGCCCGGCCGCTGGCCGCGCTCGACCCGGACGACTACTACGACTTTCAGGTCAACCGGCCGATCGTGTCCCTTGTGGACGGTGTCAGCCGGCGAATCGAATGGCCGACGACTCGGCTGTCGGTGTGCCGCCCTCCGAACTCCAAACGGGACATCGTGCTGTTGCGCGGCATCGAGCCGAACATGCGCTGGCGCAGTTTCTGCGACGAACTGCTGGAGCTCTGCCGCGAGTTGGGCGTCGAGAGCGCCGTCGTACTGGGCGCCCTGTTGGCCGACACGCCGCACACCCGTCCCGTTCCCGTCACCGGTTCGTCGTACGACGCCGCGTCCGCCGAGCGGTACGGCCTGGAGGCCTCGCGCTACGAAGGCCCGACCGGGATCACCGGCGTCTTTCAGGATGCCTGCGTGCAGATGGGGCTGCCCGCGATCTCGTTCTGGGCCGCAGTCCCGCACTACGTGTCGCAGCCACCGTCGCCGAAGGCGACCCTGGCGTTGCTCCACCGCGTCGAGGAGGTGCTCGATGTCCCGGTGCCGTTGGGCGCGCTGCCGGAGCAGGCCGAGGAATGGCAGTCGCTCGTCGACGAGATGGCCAACGAGGACGACGAGGTGACCGAGTACGTCCGGGCGCTGGAGGAACGTGACCACTCCGGCCAGCTGAAGCAGACCAGTGGCGAGGTCATCGCCCGGGAGTTCGAGCGCTACCTGCGCCGGCGGCGACCGTCCGGCCCCGGCCCCGCCCCGTCCTGACACCGAGGCATCGACAAGAACGAGGTGGGTCATGCGGGCGATGCGGGTGCTGCGGCTGGTGGTTCATGCACCGACCCGACAGCCGGTGCTCCTCCTCGGAGAGGTCGATGGCGAGCGCTGCGTGCCGGTGTTCCTCCGGCAGCCCCAGGCGGACGTGATCGCGGCCGGCCCGCGCAGCGAGGAAGATCCGCTGCTGACTCAGGACCTCTTCGGGCCGATCGTGCGAGGTCTGGGCCGAAGCCTCGACGGGGTGGAGATCATCGAGCTGCGCGACGGCGTTTTCTACGCCGATCTTGTGTTCGACGCAGGCACGCGGATCGCCGCAAGGCCAAGCGACGCCTTGGCCGTGGCTGTGCGCGACGGAGTGCCCATCTCGGTTGCCGACGCGATCCTCGACGACGTTGGTCAACCGATTGCCGAGCTGTTCCCGCACGGCGGCGCCGCCCCGCCCGAGGAACAGCTGCGCGAGTTTCGGCAGTTTGTCGACGACGTCTCCCCCGAGGACTTCCGGGACCCGTCACCCTAACCGGATTCCGTCAAGCAACTACAGCGGATCGAACAGCGCGAGCTCCTCCGGCGTGGGGCGCTGAAAAAACGCGGCGGTCGCCTCGAGTTCGGCCCAAGTGATGGGCAGGTACGAGTCGTCAGGCAGGCCGACGTTCCGCAGGGACAGCCGCTCCCACCTCTCATCGATGGGCGGGTCCAGGACGCACAGGACGACTCGAGCCCCAAGCGCCCTTGCCTTCGACCGGTAGTGATCACGCTCCTGCCGGGACCAGAGTCCCCAGTCGAGCACGACGTTGCAGCCGAGGTCCAGCGCGCGAATCGCAGTGCCCCACTGCACCCGCTCCACGGGGTCACGCAGTGGTTCCAGCTCGGCGCCAGCCAGCGCTGGGTGAAGCTCGCGCAGCCACTCGTCCGCGGTCAGCCTCAGCGCCGACTGTTCTTGCTCCAAGCGCTTGGCCAGGGTCGTCTTGCCTGCGGCCTGTAATCCGCAGGTGATGAAGAGGGTCGCCACGACAGGAAACGCTACGGGCACGTCTGGGAAGGATGCTGTCCCCGCAGGGAAGCCCTCAGAGCGCGATCCCGAGAAGGGCGTCGACGGTGTCACTGACGAGTTGCGAGGCGCCGGTGTCACGACCGCTGCGCTGGAGCGCTTCGGCCGCCCATCGGTCCACAGTGGACAGAGCGTTCACCGTATCGAGGTCGTCGGCGAGCTGTCGGCGTACGGAGTCCAGCAGTGGACCGGCGTCCGGACCGACGCCGAGTGAGACGGCCTCCCGCCACCGCGCCAGCCGGGCCTGCGCCTGGTCGAGCAACGACGGTGTCCACGGCCGGTCCTCGCGGTAATGCCCGGCGAGCAGCGCGGTCCGGATGGCCATCGGATCGACCTTCTCGCCGCGCAGCCGCGATACGAACACCAGGTTTCCGCGGCTCTTGGACATCTTGGCGCCATGCAGTCCGATCATCCCGGCGTGCACGTAGTGCCGGGCGAACGGCCACCGCCCCGTCACGGACTCGGCGTGCGCCGCGGACATCTCGTGATGGGGGAACATCAGATCCGAACCGCCGCCCTGAACGTCGAAGGCCATCCCCAGGCGGTTGAGCGCGATCGCAGTGCACTCGATGTGCCAGCCCGGCCTTCCTGGGCCGACCGCGGACGCCCAGGACGGCTCGCCGGCGCGGGCTCCCCGCCACAAGTGCGGATCGAGTCGGTTCCGCTTGCCGCCGCGGTCGGGGTCGCCGCCGCGTTCGGCGAAGAATCCGAGCATCGCCTCGCCGGACAGACCGGACTCGTAGCCGAAGCGCTCGGATCGGGCGACGTCGTAGTAGACATCGCCGGTGCCGTCCTCAAGCCGGTACGCCGCACCGTCGTCGAGCAGAGCCACGATCAGCGCCACGGTCTCGTCGATGGATTCGACGGCGCCGACGTAGTCCGTCGGCGGGACGATGCGCAGTGCCGTCATGTCCTCGCGGAACAGCGCCGTCTCGCGCATTCCGAGGACCATCCAGTCCTCGTGGTCGCGCTCGGCCCGCTCCAGCAGCGGGTCGTCGATGTCGGTCACGTTCTGCACGAGGTGGACGTCGTGTCCACCGTCGCGCCACACCCGGTTGACCAGATCGAAGGCGAGGTACGTAGCCGCGTGCCCCAGATGCGTGGCGTCGTACGGCGTGATCCCGCAGACGTACATGCCGGCGGTGGCGCCCGGGGAGGTCGGACGGATTTGGCTGGTCGCTGAGTCGAACAGCCGCAGCGGGAGTCCCCGGCCGGGCAGCTTGGGGATCGGCGGCCCGGGCCACGACTGCATGTGCCCGAGCCTAGCCAGGCGCGGTATGTCGACGGATCGCGTCCAACGCTTCGTCGACGCGGGCCCGGTCGGTGCGGTGGTTCAGCACGCTGATCCGCCCGACGTAGCGGCCGGCGATACGTGTGCTTGACAGAAACACCCGCCGCTCGGCGTGGACGCGCCGTAGTAGATCGGCGGTCGCCGCGTCCTCGGCGCCGTCATCGGCGCCGGTGAGCACCCGCCGGAAGGCGACGGTCGTCAACTGCGGAGGACCGAGCACGTTCAGGGTGGGTTCGGCCCGAAGGACCCTGTAGGCGTGGCCAGTCAATCCAGCTTCTCGTCGAGCGCGGCGCGGAACGCGGCGACGCCATGCAGGTGTAACGGCAGCCAGAGCCGCAGGCCCGGAAGCCGCGGGTGAGTTCGGGGCTGATGGCGGCGAAATCCGGCAGGTCGTGCTCCCCGATGTCCTGCAGGTAGGGGGCATCCGCGCCGGAGTGCGCCGCCCGCAGCACGGCGCCGTCGCGGACCAGTAGGCAGCCGGTGCCGAGGGCAGGAAGAAGCCCTTGTGTGGGTCGAGTACAGCGAGTCGGCCCGGTCGATGCCGCGCAGCCGCTGCCTCCCGCGGTCGGTAAGGACGAACGCAGCGCCGTACGCGCCGTCGACATGCAGCCAGAGACCCTCGCGGGCACAGAACTCGGCGATCTCGGGTAGCGGGTCGATCGCTCCGGTGTTCGTGGTGCCGGCACTGCCCACGACGCAGAACGGCTGCAGGTTCCCAGCGCGGTCCGCGGCGACGGCTTCGGTCAGCGTGGTCATGTCCATGCGCAGAGTGGAGTCGGTGGCGACCGTGTGCACGGCAGCAGACGGAAAGCCCGCCAGCCGGGCGGCCTTGGCCACGGCGTGGTGGACCTGATTCTCGGGCAGCCGGTCGTTGCGGGCGGCGACGAGCGCCGAGAACGTGGCCAGCGATCCACCGGAGGTCAGGGTGCCCGCCGCAGCCGGCAACGCGAACAGGTCGGCGAGCCATCGCAGCAGATCGGCCTCCACGCGACGAGCCCAGGCGCCGGAAAGGCCAGCGCGGTGTAGCGGTTCAGCACGTCGGCCACCAGACCTGCCAGCCCGGCCGGCGGCACGCCCGATCACGTCGAGCAGTTCGGTCAGGGGTCGTCCTTGCTCGGCCGGTGGCCGGCGCAACGCGGGATCTGCCAGCACCGCTTCGACCGCGTCGAAGTCCGACGACGGAGCGGCGGGCAACTCAGTGAGGAATCGCGTCAGGAAGTCGACAGTGGTGTGCGCCAACTCCACTGCTCCGGGCCGGGCTCCAGCGGTCGCTGCATGTCGGTCGGCTCAGTCGGGCCGGTATGCGACGCAGTCGATCTCCACGAGCGCGCCGAGGACGAGCGCGGCGACGCCGACGGTTATTCGCGCGGGTGGGTCCTGCCCCATGACGTCCAGGTAGGCCTCGTTCATGTCAGCAAACATCGCCAAGTCCGTGAGATACACGTTGACTTTGACGACATCGTCGAACGTGGCGTCGCACCCACGCAGGATCTGCTCGATGTTGCGCAACGTCTGGGTGGTCTCGGCGCGGATTCCGCCTGGGACGAGCCGCAGCTCACCCTCGGCCGCCCCGATCATCCCGGAGACGTAGATGTGATCACCGGCCAGCACGGCGTGGCAAAAAGCCGGCAGCCTGCCGACCCCCTCGACGTTGACCCGACGCGGTTTCACGGGTCGCATCCTAGGCCCAGCCGCACTCATGAATCGTCGCGCGTGAACAACGTCAGAACGGCGGCCAGGGGATCGCCGGCCACTCCCCCGACGGCTCCGGATGGTGACCCAAGCGGATCAACCGGTCGACCCGCAGCCTGACCCGCCGCACCTCGCGCCGGGTCAGGTGCTCACCGAGCCGCTCACCGAGCGGGCCGTCGAGGTCGCCGCTCAGCACGCGCAGCTTGTCCACAGCGGCCTCGGTGAGCTGGTCGCCCGCCCATCGCCACAGCACTGTGCGCAGCTTGTCCTCCGTGGCGAAGCAGACACCGTGATCCACGCCGTACACCCGGCCGTCCGGCATCGGGATCAGGTGGCCGCCCTTGCGATCAGCGTTGTTCACGACGGCGTCGAAGACCGCCATCCGGCGCAGCTCAGGAAGGTCGGCCCGGACCAGGCGG
>Ga0136616_10000421_pt1 | contig 19763 bp, 19 predicted proteins | sample AntDrymUQ2992106_2_FD_106648 | JGI IMG/M metagenome (GOLD analysis project Ga0136616, IMG submission 106648) | Polar desert sand microbial communities from Dry Valleys, Antarctica - metaG UQ299 (21.06) | ecosystem: Environmental > Terrestrial > Soil > Desert | place: Antarctica: Dry Valley... | reverse complement strand
TCCTGCTCGGTGCTCTGGACTTTCAGTAAGCTCAGAATCCCAAGCGGGGACAGGCACTTCCGCTCTATCACGGCCCGTGTCGGCCATCAAGATCAGCGATCTACTGCAACACCCGGGTTAGTGCCGAGAGGGCGGGAGCATCGACCGAGCGCCAGCGAGGGAGGAGCGGACCGGCCGGTGAGCGGAGCGCGCGAGGCTCGGATAGGAAGATGAGCCCGTGGCTTCCAGTCGGATCCCTGATCGGAGCGCGAGCCGCATCGAACTGGACCAAGCGGTCGACCTGACCCGGACCGGCGACGTGTGGCTGTTCCGTGGCTCCACTGCGGCCGATCGGGCGATCCAGACCTTCACCAATGCGCCGGTCAACCACGTCGGCATGGCGGTCGTACTCGACGACCTGCCACCGCTGCTCTGGCACGCCGAACTCGGCAAGTCCCTGCCCGACGTGTGGACCGGCAAGCACCAACGGGGCGTCCAACTGCATGGTCTGCACGACGCCGTCGCGACGTGGAGCACGAAGTATCGCGCCCGGGCTTGGCTGCGGCAGCTCACGCCGGAGGTGACCCGCGAGATGGAGGATGCCGTCCTCCGGACGATCTCCAGACTTGACGGCCGGCCGTTCCCGACCACCCGCGGGGTCATCCGGGGCTGGCTCGCCGGCCGGTTCAGTCATCAGGTCAAGGCCGAGACGATCTACTGCGCGGAGCTCGTGGCGGCGACGTACACCGCGATGGGTCTGCTCGAGACGTCACGGACGCAGAACTGGTACGACCCCGGCCGGTTCTGGAGCGGTGACAACCTCGGCCTGGGAAAGGGTGCCTCGCTCGGCCGCGAGATCGGCGTTGCCGTACCGACGCTGTGAACTGACCAGAGCTACCAGGTCACGGGCAGGGACTGCACGCCATACACCACCGACAGCTCGCGGAACTCGATCTCCTCCGGAGGTACGGCCAGGCGCAGGGTTGGGAAGCGCCGGACGAGTGCGGGGTAGGCGGCCCGCAGTTCCATCCGGGCCAGTTCGGCGCCGATGCAGCGGTGGATCCCGTGCCCGAAGGCGAAGTGCGACAACGGCGTACGGGTGGGGACGAAGTCGCCCAAGCCGGTGCCGAGGGCGGCGTCGCGGTCCGCTGAGGACAGTGAGGCGATCACGATCTCGCCCTCGGCGATCCGCTGTCCGGTGGACAGCACGACCTCTCGCCGGGCGAACCGCGGGAAGGCGACCTGGACCACCGTGAGGTAGCGCAGCATCTCCTCGACCATGGCGTTGATCGCGGTGTCGTCGTCCCGGACGAGCGCGAAGTGCTCCTCGCTGCGCAACAACAGCAGGGCCCCGAGCGCGAGCATGCTGGCCGTGGTCTCGTGGCCACCGACCAGCAGCCCGTCCGCGAGACCGGCCAGCTCCTCGTCGCTGATCGTGTCCCCATGCTCGCGAACGATCATGCCCAGCAAGCCATCTCCGGGATCTGCTCGCTGCCCGGCGACGAGTTCGCGCAGGTAGGCCAGCGACTGGGCGACCGAGTCCAGCGTCTCGGCATCCTCCATGAAGTCGAACCGGGAATTGCTCAGCCGCTGGAAGTCGTCGCGGTCGCCGTACGGCACGCCGAGCAGTTCGCAGATGACCAGCGACGGAATGGGCAGCGCGAAGGTGGGCAGGAGGTCCATCGGCTGGTCCGATGCCTCGATCGCGTCGAGACAGTCGGCCACGATCGCGTCGATCCGCGGCGCCAGGCGAGCCAGCCGGCGCATCGTGAACTCCGGCGTCAGGATCTTGCGCAACCGGGTGTGCTTGGGTGGGTCGCTCATCCCGAGGCCGCCCGGGTCCTGTTGACCAGCAAGGGCTTCAACGCCGATCGCCGCGTCGGCCAGCGTCGAGAAGTCGGTGCTGAAGTCCGCGGCACTGCCCAGCACCTGGCGTACGTCGTCGGAGCGGGTGAGCAGCCAGAACTTCATCCCGAACAGGTTGAACTCGCTGACCGGCTCCTCGGCCCGGCGGCGCCCCAACTCGGCAACGGGATCGAGGCCCTGGCGCATCAGGGGCAGGAACGGTGATTCAGTCATCGGCCAACATTGTCGTCGCCTCCGGACCCGCTTGTCATCGCGACACCACCGAAAGACAGTTAGGCGGCCGACTCGGTGGGCAGTGAAGGCTCATGTCCTCGACCGACGGCGTCGGGCCGGCGAGCACTCCCTACGTTGCTTTCGCGGATGACGATTCCTGGTGGGCCCCAGGTGCATTACAGGGTGCGGCGGATCTCTTCGGTGTCCGTCCGCGCCTGGGATTGCTCGCGGCTCGCATCCTGGTTGGATCGGAAATTGTCCTGGACCCCGTCTGCCACCAGATGGGCCGATCCGTGCTGGGCCGTGCAGCCGATCTGCCCGGACCGTCATTGCTGGGATTCCTGGCCTGTGCTGCCATGGTCCGTCGCGAAGCCTTCTGTGCGGTCGGCGGTTTCGAGGAGGTCGTCCGCTTTCCCGGGAAGAAGAACGGGTCGCACTCGACCTTGCCGAGGCGGGATGGGGTCTGGCCTATATCGACGCTGCATCAACTTCGTTCCGGTCCGTCCGGACGCAGCGGCGCTGGCCGCCCTGCCCCGCCTGCCGGCCGCGCTCCGAGCAAGACGGTGCACCAGTGACGCGGTGGAGAGAAACCTCAATCGGCTGCGCCGCAGCGAGTCGCGCGACAGCAGTTTCGTTTACGGCTCACCACCTCGGGGTATGAGGATCATCGACTGAGCTTGGGGGGCGGATTGGATCGCGACGGCGATGGTGACGGTGAGTACCGTCTGGCACCAGAGGTATTGGGGTCCTCCGCGCTGATGGGTCTCCCGGTACTTCCCGGTTTGCACGTCGACGCTCATTGCGTCACGCCGCTGGCCGATGGCATTGGAAGTCGGGCTTGGTTCGACGTCATCGCCCTCAGTGACGGGCGGGCCGCATTGCTGGTGGGAGACGTCATCGAGCCCGGCCGGTCAGCGACGGCCGTCACTGGGCAGGTTCGGGCGATCATGGCTCCGTTGTTGAGTCAGGCCCATGACCTCGTCGCGGCACTCGAACGCTTCAGCGCTGAAGTGGACGGTGAGGATCCGACCTGCGCCACGACGGTGTGCGTGGCCATCGTCGATCCGATCGACGGGGATGTGCAGTACACCACCTGCGGTCATCCACCGCCGATGGTCGTGGCCGCAGGCAGGGCTCGCATCCTTCGCTCGACTGGCGGAGGCGTCCTGCGAAGGAACCAGCCGGTACGCATCGAAACGGCGCACTTAAACCGCGACGAGGTGCTGCTCCTGCATACCGACGCCCTCAGCGGGCCAGCCCGGCTGGCTGTTGCCGGCGGGTTGGCCGAACTACCGAATAGTCCTGCTGGCGCAAGCACGGCTGGCAGGCGGTCAGACGACCAGTCGGCAAGAACCAGTGAGCTGTGCCGCGCGACTGCCGAGGAGATGCTGCGCGGCGGGACACGGGACGACCTCGCCGTACTGGCAGTGCAATCTCGTCCTGGGGTCCCCGAACTGGACATGACCGTCAAGGCACTGCCGAGCAGTCTGGAAACCGTCCGCGAGGCAGTCGGCGACTGGCTGTCCGGATTGCGCAGCAGCATCGAGGACGGTGCGGGGATGGCATTGGCCGTCGGTGAGGCCATGGCCAATGCCGTACAGCACGCCTTTGTCGGTGCGCGCGCCGGCTCTGTCACCGTCACGGCGAAGCTGTCAGTCGACGGGGTGCTGGCCTGCTCCGTGCGCGACGACGGCCACTGGTTACCGAGGGCATCGTCGCGGCCAGGACAAGCCGGGCGGGGACTGCGGCTGATGGCTCGAGGATGTGACCGGATGGTGATCTCTCGTGATCCGGGCGGCACGGTGGTCGAACTGAGTCGGCGGCTGCATCACCCGGTCAGTCGTGCCGTCATAGCTCACCGGGTGCTGCCCTAGGCCGGCGGTTGCCCCGGTCCCCCTGTCGCTGCAGGACCTGCTCCACGACGAAGGCAGGTGACTCAGTAACCTCGCATAGGAATCGTTTACGTCGTAAAGCCTGCGGGTATCACTCGCAATGGACCTATTCCCCTGAGGAGGACTACCCATGACTTACCCCCCGGAGACGCCGTCTTCGACGTACGGCTCGGATCCGAACTCGCCCTATTCCGCCGGCGACACCTCGCCCGCTCTGGACCCCCCAACGGCCTACCCGGACCCGGCCTCGGCGTACGCCGGCACGGGCACTGCCGCCGTCGGCGGCACCGGGACGTTCACTGACCCGGGAACCAGTTACTCAGGAACCGTGGGTGGATCGGACTCCTCGACCCCCGAGGTGGCAAAGGAACAAGCTGCCCAGGTGGGCGGCACCGCCGCCCAGGCAGGCTCACAGGTAGTCGATGTGGCCAAGGAACAGGCCGGCAACGTCGCAGCGGAGACCCAGGCGCAGGCCAAGAACCTGCTGGGCCAGACCCGCAACGAGCTGCAGTCCCAAGCGGGCCAGCAGCAGCAGCGGGCGGCCACTGGACTGCGTTCGCTGGGCAGCGAACTGCAGAAGATGGCCAACAACACCGACCACGAGGACGGCCCGGCCAGCGAGGTCGCCCGCCAGGTGGCCGACCGGATCGACACTGCCGCTTCCTGGCTGCAGGACCGTGATCCCGGGCAGGTGCTGACCGAGGTCCAGCGGTTTGCTCGGCAACGTCCGGGTGCGTTCTTGGCCATCGCCGCGACTGCCGGCCTGTTGGCCGGGCGACTGACCCGAGGCCTGACCGCCGACAGCCAGAGCGACGGCGCCCAGAGCGACGGCACGTACGCCGGCACATATCCGGATACCGCCACCAGCGGCTACGCCGGCACCTACCCGACGGACGCGGGCTTCAGTTCCGGCGCCGGCCTGAGCGGCGGCGCCGCGCTGGGTTCCCAGCCGGACAGCGGGTGGCCGGCGACCGGCGCCGCTCCCGACCCGGGCGGCTACGCCGCCGGGTTTGGTTCAGACCAGTCCTTCGACACCACGACGCCTCCGCCCGCGGTATGGGGCCAGGACCCCGTGGTGCCAGAAGGCGAGGGCACGTACTACGACTCGGGTCCGGGTAGCGCTGGTACAGGTACGGAGTCCGGTACGGGCACCTACCCCGGCTCGGACCCCGGTTATGGCACGGGAACGGGTTCGGGCAGGGTCGGCCAGTGAGCACAGAGATGGGCTCATCGCTGCCTGGGCGGGACTTGGGTGGAGCGAGCGCGGCCGGTCAGCAAGAGGAGCGTTCGATCGGAGAGATCCTCAGCGATGTGACCACCGATCTGTCGGTCCTGATGCGTCAGGAACTCGAGCTGGCCAAGGCCGAACTCAAGCAGACCGCCACGCGCGCCGGAACCGGCGCCGGGATGTTCGGTGGCGCGGCCGTTGCCGGTCACATGGTGCTGCTCTTCCTGTCCCTTGCCCTGTGGTGGGTACTGGGCGACGCGGTCGGCCTGGGCTGGTCGGCAGTGATCGTCGCGGTCATCTGGGCGATCATCGCGGCGGTACTGGCGGTGATGGGGCGCAGCCAGCTCGCCCGCGTCCGCGGCATCCCGGCCACCACGGAGACGGTGAGCAAGATCCCGGACGCCCTGCAAGGGAACGAACCCCCGCGCAACTTCAACACCAATCAATTCAGCGGCACTGGAATGGAGAACCCACGATGAGCACTGACCCGGATGTGATCCGCGCCGACATCGAGCGCACCCGTGCCCGGCTGAGCAGCGATGTGAACTCGCTGACCAACGAGGCCAACCCCAAGACCATCGTCGGGCGTCGCGTCGACCGTGCCCGTTCGGCGGTCGGCAGCGTCAAGGAGAAGGTGATGGGAACCGCTTCCGACAGCACGTCCTCGGCTGGGTCGGCGGCCTCCTCGGCCACCGACACGCTCGGGAACGCCGCCTCCTCCGTGGGCGACGCGGTGTCCTCGGCACCGCACGCGGTCCGGTCGCAGACGCGCGGCAACCCGTTGGCTGCCGGACTGATCGCCTTCGGCGCCGGTGCCCTGCTCGGCAGCCTGCTCCCGGCCTCGGCCAAGGAGCAGCAGGCCGCGGAGAAGGTCAAGGAGGCAGCCCAGCCGATCGTCGCGCAGTTGGGTGAGGTCGCCAAGGACACCGCGGACTCGCTGAAAGAGCCGGCCCAGCAGGCGGTGGAGTCGGTGAAGTCCACGGCTACCGACGCTGCCTCCACCGTCAAGGACGAGGGCGCCTCGGCAGCTCAGGACGTGAAGGACCAGGCGCAGACCTCGGCCCAGCACGTACAGAACCAACGCAGTTAGAACCGTTGCAGGCTACGTGCCCGCGCCGACCAGGGCGGCGCGGGCACGTACTGCGATGAACAGCAGTGCACAGGCCCCGTCTCGACGGACCTGGGTCTGAACAGAGACCGCACCATGCACCGGGAGCGGCAAGGAGACAGTGATGTCAGACCAGGAAAACAGTCGTACGGACGACTCCACTGGCGCGTCGCCGCCCGGCGCAGACGCAGACAGCCCGACCGAGATCCCGCCAAAGGGCTGGCGTCAGGTACTGACCCGGGGCTGGAAAGAGGCACAATCCGATCAGGTCCCGCTGCTAGCCGGCGGGGTCGCCTTTTTCGGCTTCCTGGCCCTTTTCCCCGCGCTGATCGCGACCGTCCTGCTGTACGGGCTGCTCGTCGATCCAGCCACCGTGCGGGAGCAGGTCGCCTCCGTCGGCGATGCTCTGCCGGCCGAGGCCCGGACGATTCTGCTCGACCAACTCGAGACCCTGACCGCCACGTCTGAATCAGCTCTGGGCATCGGGTTGGTCATCTCGGTGGCGCTGGCGCTATGGAGTGCATCCGGTGGGATCGGCAACCTGATCACCGCGATCAACACCGCCTACGACGAGGAGGAGGACCGCGGATTCGTCAAGCGCAAGCTGCTGGCCCTGGGACTTACCCTCGCCGCCGTCATCTTCCTGCTGGTGGTCGTCATTCTGGTGGCCGTCGCTCCGGCGGTCCTGGACAACCTGGTCGGCTCCGGCCCGATCCGCTGGTTGTTCGAAGCGATTCGATGGGCGCTGCTGTTGGTGCTGATCATGGGCGCCCTGGCCGTGCTCTATCGGAGCTCGCCCGACCGGGACGCGCCCAAGATCCGCTGGGTGACGGTCGGGGCGGGCATCGCCACCGTCCTCTGGATCGTCGCCTCGGTCGGCTTCTCCATCTATGTGGACAACTTCTCCTCGTACGGCAAGACCTACGGCGCGTTGGCCGGTGTCGTCATACTCATGCTCTGGCTGTGGATCAGCGCGTACGCGGTCCTGCTGGGCGCCGAGATCAACGCCGAGTCCGAGCAGCAGACCATCAAAGACAGCACCAAGGGCCCAGAGCAACCGTTGGGCCAACGGGGCGCGGTCAAGGCGGATTCGGTGCCGACCGAACAGGCTCCCAGCGCCGATGAACGCGGCCCCGGCCCCGAGAAAGACCCATCCGCGCAACCCGACCGAGAAAAGCAGCACTCGACATGATCACCGTCGAACGCGAAGTCGGGACTCGTGCGCCGTTGAGCAAGGTCGCTGCCTATCTCAGCGACTTCACCAACACCGCTGACTGGAACAAGGTCGGGGACGACGGTGCCGAGGGCATGCAACGAGCGCTGGACCGGTTGGTCCCCACGGGCTCGTCAGCATCGACCGGGCGGCCAAAGCACGCTGGGGAACCTGGAACCGCGTAGACGAGGTCAGATCTTCCCCACCGGCGTGGATTCAGCCGAATCCAGCGTACGAAGCGAATTCAGCACGCGGTCCCAGTCGGCCAAGAACCGGTCGAGGCCGTAGCGCGAGAGCGCGGCCGCGCGGCCAGCCGCACCGGCCTGGCGAGCTCGGGCCGGGTTGGCCAGGAATCCCGCCGCCGCCGCAGCCAACTCCTCCGGACGCGTGCTGATCACTCCGGCCTCCGGCGGGACAGCGGTCACCACCTCGGTCGTCGCCAGGGCCACCACCGGCATTCCCAGGTAGATCGCCTCGAGCAGCGACAGGCCCAGCGACGTCCAGCGGGTCAGGTGGACGTAGACGCCTCGTCGCGCCAGCGCGACATGCATCTCATGCTGGGGCAGATCCTCGAAGGTGCGCAACCGCTCCGCGGAGAGTCCAAGGTGCTCGGCCAAGCCGCTGACACCCTTCCCGAAGACGTCGAGCGGGACGACAGTCGACAACGCCGGCAGGAGGTCCGTCCCGACGGCACGGGCGCGGCGGATCGGGTCGTTGATGACCACTGCCGCGCGCGGCACGTCGCCGAGATAGCGGTGTCCGGGGTCGAGGATCCCGTGCTCGATGACCTCGGTCCGCGCGAAACCGCAGTCCCAGAACAGCCGGTTGAACGCGGTCACGTGCACGATCGGCACCACCGACTGGTCGGCGTACGGATGCCGGGTCGCGGGTACGTTCCCGCCCGGTGTGTTGTGCTCCAGGTAGACCGCTCCTACGTCGAGGCCGGGTCGCCGACCCAGCCACCGCTCGACCAGGTCCGCCTCGTGCGGGCGTTGCAGGATCACCAGGTCGATGTCCTGGTCCGTCAGCTCATCCAGTGCGACCTCGCGAACGGACGCCGGCCAGTCCCAGGTGCTGGCCCGGCCCCGCCCGTCCGGTCCGCGCTCGGTGTCCACCGGAACGACGTAGTCGTGACCGCCTTGGACGAACGAGGTCGTCCACGAGCCGTGTACGTGCCACAACAGGATGCGTCGGCCCATGGCGCAAACGGTTCCCTTCGGCTCGGTGTTCATGCACTGCGGTGTTCATGCGCTGGACGCCATCGCTGGAGAAGCGTTTTTCTTAGAAGCGTTTCTCCGCCGCAGAAGCGGGAACCAGGTACCCGTGAACTTCTGCAACGAAGGGTCGGCATGCGCATTCTCGGCGTGAACGCGATCTTCCACGATCCGTCGGCGGCTCTTGTCGTCGACGGCAGCATCGTGGCAGCTGCGGAGGAAGAGCGGTTCAGCCGCCGCAAGCACGGGAAGCGACCGGTGCCCTTCTCCGCCTGGGAGTTACCCGAGCAGGCCGCCCGCTGGTGCCTCGAGCGAGGCGGGATCACCGCCGCCGACCTCGACAGCGTCGCGTACTCCTTCGATCCCGCCCTGTCCCGGCCGGCCGACCAACTGGGTCTCGACGATCCCTGGGATCACCTGCGGATCGACTACGCGCGCAGTGCGCCGGGCTTCCTTAGTACGGCGCTGCCCGGACTGGACCCGAGCCGGGTCGCCTACGTCCCGCATCACGTCGCGCATGCGGCCTCGGCGGGCCTGGCCGGTCCGTACCGCGACTGCGATGTACTCGTGCTGGACGGCCGTGGCGAGGCGAGCAGCCACCTGGCCGGGCGCTACGACGACGGCGTGCTGACCCCGCTGGCCGGGCAGTCCCTTCCGCACTCGCTCGGGTTGGCCTACGAGGACCTCACCGAACATCTCGGGTTCCTGCGCAGCTGCGACGAGTACAAGGTCATGGCCCTGGCCGCGTACGGCAAGCCGCGCTTTGCCGACCTGCTGCGCGAGTCGCTCTACACCACGGGCGATGGCGGTTTCCGGACCGAGCCGGTGGACTGGGCCAGCTTCGCCCCATCCCTGGGGCCTGGCCAGGAGTGGATTAGCGATCACGCGGACCTGGCTGCCAGTCTGCAACAGCGCCTCGAGGACATGCTGCTGGAACTGGTCGGCTGGCTGCACGTCCAGACCGGCGGTCAGCACTTGGTCCTGGCCGGTGGGGTGGCGCTGAACTGCGTGGCCAACACCCGGATCCACGAGCAGGGCCCGTACGACGACGTGTGGGTCCAACCCGCCGCCGGCGATGCCGGTACCGCACTCGGCGGGGCGCTACATCTTGCCCGAACAGGTGCAGGCCGGGGAGGCGACGGGGTTGAGCAGATGGCCGGCGCCGACCTCGGCCGGGAGTGGAGCGAGACGGAGATCGCCGGGTATCTGACCACCGCGGCGTTGCCGTTCGAGCGACCCGCCGATCTGGCCGACACCGTCGCGCAAGCGCTGGCCGCCGACGGCATCATCGCCTGGTTCCAGGGGCGCAGTGAATACGGCCCGCGGGCGCTGGGCCATCGATCGCTGTTGGCCCACCCCGGCCGGATCGGCAACCTGGAGCGGCTCAACGACGTCAAGGGCCGCGAGCAGTTCCGGCCGGTGGCGCCGATGTGCCGGATCGAGCGAGCGGCGGAGATCTTCAGTCGCGGGCCGGTGCCCTCGCCGTACATGCTGTTCGTCCACGACGTCGCCCAAGCCTGGCGCGACCGGATTCCGGCCGTCGTCCATGTGGACGGCACCGCCCGGGTCCAGACAGTCGATCCGGCGGGCCAGCCACTGCTGGCCCGGATGTTGGAGTGCTTCGAGCAACGCACCGGGCTGCCGGTCGTGGTCAACACCAGCCTGAACACCGCGGGTCGTCCGATGGTCGACGATCCCCGCGAGGCGCTGGAGTTGTTCGGGTCGGCACCGGTCGACCTGTTGGCGATCGGGCCCTTCGTCGTACGGCGGGCCGGGCTGGCCCGGTGATCGATCGCGCCGTACTGCCCTCGACCGTCGTGATCCCCACGATCGGGCGGCCGAGCCTGATCGGGTTGCTGGCCGCGTTACGGGCACCCGACGGGCCGCAACTGGCTCAGGTCATCGTGGTCGACGACTCACCCGAGCCGTCGGCGATCCCGGGACTGGTCGATGTCCTGCCCGAAAACGGCCTGCTCCTACACAGCGGGGGTCGCGGCCCGGCGGCTGCTCGCAACCTCGGCTGGCGCAGCGCGCGCACGCCGTGGGTCAGTTTCCTCGATGACGACGTCCTGCCCGACCCGGACTGGCCGGATCGCCTCGCCGAGGACCTCGACGCCGCGACGCCGGACACCGCCGGGATCCAGGGCCGGCTGCGGGTGCCGCTGCCCCGGGATCGGCGCCCCACTGACTGGGAACGCTCGACCGCTGGCCTGGCCACCTCGACCTGGATCACCGCCGACATGACCTACCGGCGGTCCGCGCTGTCAGCCGTGGGTGGTTTCGACGAGCGCTTCACGCGCGCCTACCGGGAGGATTCCGACCTAGCGCTGCGGATCAGCGGCGACGGCGGTCAGATCGTGACCGGTCGGCGCGGCGTCACCCACCCGGTACGCCCGACAGGCGTCTGGACCAGTGTGCATCAGCAAGTCGGCAATGCCGACGACGTGCTGATGCGCCGGTTGCACGGACCGCGGTGGCGGCACTTGGTGGCTGCCCCGGCCGGCCGGCTACCGCGGCACCTGGCCGTCACCGCCGCCGGACTGGGCGCCCTGGTGGCAGCGGCAGTGCGTCGGCCGAAGGTCGCGACTGCCTGCGCGCTGGCCGCTGGGGTCGGTCTCGCGGAGTTCGCGCTGGCCCGGATCGTCCCCGGCCCGCGCAAGCCCGCGGAGATCGCCCGGATCCTGGCGACCAGCGTGTTGATCCCGCCGGCGGCCGTCTGGCACCGTGCGGCCGGGCTCCGCCGTTATCGCCGGGTCGGGCCCTGGCGCGGCCTGCCCGATCTCGTGCTCTTCGACCGGGACGGCACGCTGGTCCACAACGTCCCGTACAACGGCGACCCGGACCTGGCCCGGGCGATGCCGGGCGCCTCCGAGGCGCTCGAACGGCTACGGGCCTCCGGTGTCCGGATCGGGATGGTGACCAACCAGTCAGGAGTCGGCTCGGGCCGGATCACCCAGGCTCAGGCCGAGGCGGTCAACCAGCGGGTCGCTGACCTGCTCGGCCCGTTCGATGTCGTGCAGACCTGCCTGCATGCCGCCGACGCCGGCTGCACGTGCCGCAAACCCGCACCTGGAATGGTCGTCAACGCTTGCCAGACACTGGATCTGGCGCCAGCTCGATGCATCGTGGTCGGCGACATCGGCAGCGACGTGGCAGCCGCCCATGCCGCCGGCGCGGTCGGAGTTCTCGTCCCGACCGGCGCAACCCGCGCAGAAGAGGTCGAGCAGGCACTGCTGACCGAGCCGGACCTCGCCAGTGCCGCCACCCGGATCCTGGCCGGTGCCTGGTGAGTCGTCGAGTCCTGTGCGTCCGCCTCGACAACGCCGGCGACGTACTGCTGGCTGGGCCGGCCATTCGTGCGGTCGCCGCACAGGCCGAGGTGGTTCTCCTGGCCGGTCCCGAGGGCGAATCTGCGGCGCGCCTGCTGCCCGGAGTCAGCGACGTGCTGGTCTGGCGCTGCCCGTGGATCGCTCAGCCACCGGACCCGACCACTCCAGCTGACATCGCCGCACTGGTCACCCGGCTGGCTGCTGAGAACCTCGACGCCGCACTGATCTTCACCTCTTTCCACCAGTCCCCGCTGCCGACCGCGTTGGTGTTGCGGATGGCCGGGGTGCCCTGGATCGGCGCGATCAGCACCGACTACCCCGGCTCGCTGCTCGACCTGCGTCATCAGCTCTCCGACGACCTTCCCGAACCGGAACGGGGCGCCGCGCTGGCAACCGCGGCCGGCTTCGCCCGGCCTCCCGGTGACGACGGCAGACTTCGGGTCCGTACGCCGCTGCCTGCCGTTGCCGATCTGGTCGGCGACGAACCGTACGTCGTCCTGCATCCAGGTACGTCGGTGCCTGCCCGCGCATGGCCGGCGGAGCACTTCCGCGCAGCAGCCGGATTGCTGGCCGCGGCCGGCTGGCAGGTCGTGGTGACCGGTTCTCCCGGCGAGCGGGAGCTGACCCGCTTCGTGGCCACGCCCGCGGCGGCCCCCGACGCGGTCCCTCTGGCGGTTTCCACGGAAACCGCCACAGCAGCGCTGCCGACGCCCGGTCGGGTCCGGGACCTCGGCGGACGTACGGCTCTAGTCGGATTGGCTGGCATCCTCGCTGGCGCAGCCGCGGTGGTCGTCGGCAACACCGGCCCGGCGCATCTGGCCGCTGCGGTCGGTACGCCGGTGGTCTCGCTGTTCGCACCGACCGTCCCGGCGGCGCGCTGGCGGCCGTACGGCGTCGCGCACGTACTGCTCGGCGACCAGAACGCGCCGTGCCGCAACACCCGGGTGACGAGCTGCCCGTACCCAGGACATCCGTGCTTGAGCTCTGTCCTGCCGAGCGACGTCGTCGAGGCGGTCACCCACCTGGCCGGAGGGTCCGGCCCTGACGCGGTGCCAAGCGCGCCGACCCCGAATCTGGCTGACCAGCGTGTGCCGATCCGAACCCGAATCGCCCAGGGGGTGACCTCATGAGAATCGCCATGGTCTCCGAGCACGCCAACCCGCTCGCGGTGGTCGGCCGAGTCGACGCCGGCGGACAGAACGTCCATGTCGCGGCGCTGGCTGCCCACCTCGTCCGGCGCGGGCACCGGGTGACGGTGTTCACCCGGCGCGACGACCCGGATCTGCCTACCCGGGTCCGGACCAGTGCTGGGTACGACGTCGAGCACATCTGCGCCGGTCCACCGACCGAGATCCCCAAAGACGATATTCTGCAACATGTTCCGGCCCTGGCGAGTGCGCTGGAGCAGCGCTGGATTAGCGAGCCCTTCGATGTCATCCACTCGCACTTCTGGATGAGCGGCCTGGCCTCGGTACTCGCAGCACCTCCGGGAGTGCCTGTCGTACAGACCTTTCACGCTCTGGGCACCGTCAAACTCCGGCACCAGGGAGTGCGCGATACCAGCCCACCGCAGCGTCTGGCGGCCGAGGCTCGGCTGTGCGGCCAGGTCGATCGGGTCATCGCCACCTGCTCCGACGAGGTTGCCGAACTCACGGCGATGGGCATGGCGCGGGACCGGATCGACGTGGTGCCCTGCGGGGTCGACGTGGATCTGTTCACCCCGGGACTGCCCGGCCGAGGCGCACGTAGGCACCTGCTCACGGTTGGCCGCCTGGTCGAGCGCAAGGGCGTGGCCGATGTGATCATGGCGCTGGCCGAGTTGCCCGACGACGTCGATCTGCTCGTGGCCGGCGGTCCGGGTCCGGACGCGCTCGACGCCGATCCCGAGGTCGAGCGGCTGCGCAAGGTCGCGGCCGACTGCGGGGTCACCGACCGGGTGCGTTTCCTCGGAGCGGTCGCCCGTCCGGCCATGCCAACGCTGTTCGGTTCGGCCGACGTGGTGGTCGCCGTGCCTTGGTACGAGCCGTTCGGCATCGTGCCGCTGGAGGCGATGGCCTGCGCCCGACCGGTCGTGGCCTCGGCCGTCGGCGGAATGCTGGACTCCGTCGTCCCGGGTGTCACCGGGGAACTGGTGCCACCACGGCAACCCGCGGTGCTGGCCAGAACCCTGGGGCCGTTGCTGGCCGACCCCGCGCTCCGCCGCGCCCGCGGTAGGGCCGGCCGTCGGCGGGTGCGTCGCGAATACCGTTGGGAGAGCATCGCTGCCCGGACCGAGCGCGTGTACCTGTCGATGACTGCCGACCTGAGGATGGCCGTATCGTCATGAAGAGTTCCGCCGTTCAGACGCCGACGCCCTTGGCCCACGAACACCTGGACGCGCTGCGGCGGGCCGTGATCAGGTTCGACGGCTGCGTCGACATCGCGCACCGGTGGGGCGGGGAGCTGGCGTCGCTGTTGCCCGCCGGCGGCAGGCTGTTGGCGGCTGGCAACGGGGGCAGCGCCGCCCAAGCACAGCACCTGACCGCCGAGCTGGTCGGCCGCTATCGGGAGGACCGCATCCCGCTGTCGGCGATCTGCCTGAGTGCCGAGACCTCCAGCCTCACCGCGATCATCAACGACTACCCGCCCGAAGAGCTCTTCGCTCGCCAGGTCCAGGCACATGGCCGGGAAGGTGACGTGCTGGTCCTGATGTCCACGAGCGGGCGCAGCCCGAATCTGCTCTCTGCGGCCGTACGCGGCCACCGGGCCGGGATGCGCGTCTGGGCGTTCACCGGTCCGGAGCCCAATCCGCTTGCCGCCCAAGCCGATGAGGTCCTCGCCGTGGATGCACCGCTGACCGCCACCGTCCAAGAGCTGCATCTGGTCGCCTTGCACATCGTGTGTGCGGCCCTCGACGCGAAGCTGTCTGCCTCGGTTGCCACTTCGACTCAGGGCCGCCTCAAGTCGATTGATTCGACTCAGGGACGCCCTGATTCGATCCGTTCGGCTCGGGGCCGCCTCGAGTCGCATCCCGCCGCGGATGGCCGCTGGTGAGCGGGCCCCTGGTCGTCATCGGCGACGCGCTGCTGGACATCGACCTGGTCGGTCGGGCCGATCGGCTGTGCCCGGATGGGCCTGGGCCCGTGCTCGAAGACGTCACCGAGAGCGCCCGGCCGGGCGGTGCCGCTCTGGCGGCTCTGCTGGCTGCCGCGGACGGCCAGGACGTGATCCTCGTGACTCCGCTGACCGACGACGAGGCAGGAAACCGACTGCGCGGCCTGCTCGACGGCCGGGTACAGGTGCTGGCGCTGCCGGGAGGTGGCCCTACCTCGGTGAAGCGCCGGATCCTGGCCGGTGGGCAGTCGGTGGCCCGGCTGGACAGCGGCGGCTCCGGCTCCGGTTGCGGTCCGGTGCCACCCGAGATCGAGGCTGTCCTGGCGCGGGCCGGTGCGGTACTCGTCTCCGACTACGGTCGCGGGGTCAGCGCCGTACCGCAGGTTCGGGAGATCCTGGCCCGTGCCGGGCAGCGCTGCCCGCTGGTCTGGGACCCGCATCCACGTGGCGCCGCCCCGGTGCCGACCGCCCGTCTGGTCACCCCCAACCAATCCGAAGCGGCGCTGTTCGCCGGACGAACCAACAGTGCCGACCGGAATCGCCCTTATGCGCATAACGGTCGAGATGAGGGATGGCCACAGCCGCCAGTGGGATCGTCCTCGCCGGTGGCTGCGGCTGCCGGGCACGCGGACCTGCTGCTGAAAGCCTGGGGAGTCAGCGCGGTGGTCGTCACGCTGGGCTGGCGCGGCGCGCTGCTCTCCTACGGGTGCGGTGCCCCGGCACTCCTGCCCGCAGCGGCCATCGGCAAGGTCGACACCTGCGGGGCCGGCGACCGATTCGCCGCAGCCGCGGCCAGCGCCTTGGGCACCGGCGCCCTGACCGCCGAGGCAGTTCAGTACGCCGTCGGTGCGGCCACCCGGTTCCTGGCCTGCGGTGGTGCAGCGAGTGTCTGTGCCAGCCTGCTGGAGCGCCCCGACCCCGACCCGGCCGCTGGGATCGCCACGCCGCAGACCCTGGGCTCGATCGAGACCGGCGCGGCTGTCGGTGCCGCCGTTCGCGCTCGGGACGGAATCCTGGTGGCCACCGGCGGTTGTTTCGACCTGCTGCACGCCGGGCACATCGCCACGCTGCGCGACGCCCGGGAGATGGGCGACTGCCTGATCGTCTGCTTGAACTCCGATGACTCGGTCCGCCGGCAGAAGGGTCCACAGCGTCCGCTGGTACCCGAGCAGGACCGGGCCGAGGTGCTGCTGGCCCTGGAGTGTGTGGATGCCGTCGTGATCTTCGGCGAGGACACTCCCGAGCAGGTGCTGGGCCGGCTGCGCCCGGACCTGTGGGTCAAAGGCGGGGACTACGTCGGGACAGACCTTCCCGAGGCCGCCGTACTCGCGCGCTGGGGCGGTCAGGCCGTGGTGCTGCCCTATCTGCCCGGTCGGTCCACCACTCGGCTCGTACAGTCCGTGGCCACCGGCAACAAAGCGGTGGCGGGGAACGGCGCGAGCGCGAATCGGCAGGGTGCCGCGTACCGCGCTGTGTCTCAAGCCTGAACGAGGCACGGTGCCGACTACCGCGCAGACACTGACACACCCAGACAGGGAGGCAACAGATGAGCATCGGAACCGTCCTGGTCACCGGGGGAGCGTCCGGCTTGGGCGCTGCTGTCGTAGCCGCGGTCACCGAAGCGGGCGGGCGGGCAGTGGTCCTCGACCGCTTCGCACCCGACGCTGACGGGAACAACGCGCCGGCCGAGCATGTGATCGTCGATCTCCTCGATCGCCGAGCCGCCGAGCAGTCCGTCCGCGAGCTGACCGAGCGCCTGGGCGGTCTCGACGCGGTCGTCACGTGTGCGGGCATCGACTCCTGCGGCCGGTTGGAGGACGTACCGGCCGACGCGTGGGACCGGGTGGTCGAGGTCAATTTGCTCGGCACGGTCGCCGTCATCCGAGCCGCCCTTCCCGGATTACGGGACCGCGGCGGTCGGGTGGTCACGATCGCGTCCACGCTCGGATTACGGGCACTCAGCGACGCGACGGCGTACTGCGCCTCGAAGTTCGCGATCGTCGGCTTCACCCGTGCCCTGGCCGCCGAGACAGCGGGTCAGATCGGGGTGACGATGATGGTGCCCGGGGGGATGCAGACGCCGTTCTTCGACGGTCGCGACGAGCAGTACAAGCCGCCGCCGGATGCCAAGCTGAACCGGCCCGGCGACGTGGCCGCCGCGATCCTGTTCGCTTTGAGCCAGCCGCGGGGGTGCGAGATCCGCGAACTGGTCATCACTCCGTCGGTCGAGGGTTCCTGGCCCTGACCGCCAGTGTTGCGCCGCGGCTGCTGATCCTGCGCGCGCTGGGCCTCGGCGATCTGCTGACCGCCGTACCGGCCCTGCGCGCGATTCGTGCCGCCCGCCCGGATCACCACATCGTGCTGGCCACCCACCCGCGGTGGGCGCCGCTGGTCGAGCTCACCGATGCCGTGGACGAACTACTGTCGCTGGCTGGTCTCAACCAGGAGCTGAGGTGGACGGGCGCCCCGCCGGAGTTGGCGGTCAACCTGCATGGCTCTGGTCCGCAGAGCCACCGGCTACTCGCCGGAATCGAACCCGGCGAGCTGCTGGCTTTTGGATGCGCTGCAGCCCGGCACGTTGGTCCGGAGTGGCGTCCGGACGAGCACGAGGTACGCCGCTGGTGCCGGCTGGTATCGCAGGGGTGGTCCTGCCCGGTTGACCCGGGCGACCTTCGACTGCGCCGACCGGAGGGGATCGACGCCCAAGGTGTCGGGCTCGGCCGCGGCGGGATGCGAGCGGGCGGCGTCGTCGTGCTGCATCCGGGCGCTGCCTTTCCGGCCCGCCGGTGGCCCGCTGAGCGCTTCGCCGCAGTCGCCCGCTGGGCGCAGGCTCGCGGCTTGACCGTCCGGATCACCGGCTCGGCCGAGGAGCGCGACCTCGCCGGTTCCGTAGCCGGGCAGAGTCGACTCGGACCCGAGGCGGTGCTGGCCGGACAGACCTCGGTCGATCGGCTGGCGGCGCTGATCTGCGACGCCAGACTGGTGGTGAGCGGTGACACCGGCGTCGCCCATCTTGCTTTCGCCTACGGCACCCCGTCGGTGACGTTGTACGGCCCGATCTCGCCGGTGCTCTGGGGACCGCCGGCCACCGGACCACACCTGGCGCTCTGGTACGGGGTGGCCTCGAATCAGCCCTTCGCCACCACTGCCGACCCGGGCCTGCTCTCCATCGGCTCCGCTGCGGTCATCGCGGCCGCGGCCGAAGTGCTTGCCTACGGCGGGGCCGACGCCGGCGGCACGGCCTCGTCGAGGACTCGTGCCACGACGTAGGCATGGGAGCTGCGTCAGGCCGTCAGCGGGCTGATCTGGGTCAACGAGCCGCATCGCGCAAAAGCCCAGGTCAAGAGCCTAGTTACCGTCCCCAGTCCGCAGGGAGTCCGCAGCATGTTCGAGAACTAGGTCGGTCAAGCTCGCGGCACCGTCTCGGGTGCGATCCTCGGCGGAGGGCCAGAGATGTGAGTAGGTGTCCAGGGTGGTCGACGGCGATCGATGCCCCAGCGCTCGCTGGACGGTGACGACGTCACAGCCCGAGGCGATCAAGCCGGACGCATAGAAGTGTCGCATCGCGTGGAGGTGTACCCCTTGGACCTCCGCAGCCCGGAGTGTCCGTTGCCACCAGGAGTTAACGGTGCTCGGCGGAATGGGCCGATTGTCGGCAGTGAAGAATAACCACCCGTCGGCAGCCGTGCCAGTCGTTTCGATGTGGAGGGCGAGCATCTCCACGAGGCGGTTGGGCAGGTAGACCGTTCGTTCGGAACCGTACTTTGGTTGCCGTAGCTCCGCCTGGCCCCCCCGGCGCCGTTGCACCTGCTGTCTAACGTGGAGCCGTCGACCGAGAAAGTCCACGTTCCCGAGGCCCACTGCGGATGCCTCTCCGAGTCGTAAGCCGGCGAAGGCGCACAGTCCGAGGTATGCCTGCATGCGTGGTTCCGACACGTGTAGCAGCTTCCGCACCTGTAGGGGAGTCGGGATTTCCATCGCATGCTCGTGCCTACGCCGAGCGGGTAGCCGTAGCCCAGCAGATGGGTCAGCGGAAATGAGACGGTCCCGAACGGCAGCTTTAAGAGCAGCCCGGACGGCGTTCACTCTCGTCGCGACCGTCGTCGGCGCATATCCCGCCGCCACCATCGAACCAACCGTGCTGACCCGCCTGCCGAAGCTCCTAGCCGTCGCGCTCGTGTTTCTCGTTGTGGCGCCCACGCTTCCAGGTTTCGCAGAGCCGGTGACATGCGAAAAGTATGACGACCAGGGGATCTGCCTAATCTGGGCAGGAGGGCCCGGTGTGCCGGGCCCCCCTGCCGAGGGCGATCCCGGTGGCGGGGGGCCTTCGGTCTTCACGGGCTGCGCGAGTGAGCGGATGAGCCCTCAGCCGCCGCCTCCTGCTGGTTTCACTGGCACGCGGGGTTTTCCTGGTACCAAACCGTTTGCTACACGAATGGGGTCGAGACGTCGCGGGGTGCCCCTGAGTGGGGATCTCCGGCTCTGAACCCGGCGCTGCAAGGCCGTTCCCGGGGCGACGCACCCGCTGTGCTGCGTCGGAGGGAGAGGTCGATGGATGTTCTGGTGGAGCGGTGCGCCGGTCTGGATGTGCACCGGGACACTGTGGTCGCGACGGTGCGGTTCCCCGC
>Ga0136616_10000419_pt1 | contig 19801 bp, 17 predicted proteins | sample AntDrymUQ2992106_2_FD_106648 | JGI IMG/M metagenome (GOLD analysis project Ga0136616, IMG submission 106648) | Polar desert sand microbial communities from Dry Valleys, Antarctica - metaG UQ299 (21.06) | ecosystem: Environmental > Terrestrial > Soil > Desert | place: Antarctica: Dry Valley... | reverse complement strand
GGCGCCGCGGCCTGGTCTTTGGGCGTCGGCAACCCGGTGGCCTACGCCGACCTGCGGGCGGGCGATACCGTGCTGGACGTCGGTAGCGGCGGCGGCATCGACGCGCTGCTGGCCGCCCGGCGGGTCGGTTCCGACGGCCGCGTGATCGGCCTCGACCTGCTCCCCGAGATGCGGGAGCGGGCGCGGGCACATGCCCGGCAGGCCGGCCTGGGCAACGTCGAGTTCGTCGTCGGTGAGATGGAGGCCATCCCGCTGCCCGACGAGTCCGTCGACGCGATCGTCTCCAACGGCGTGCTCAACCTGTCGCCGCGGAAGATGCGCGCGCTGCTCGAGTGCGCGCGCGTGCTGCGCCCGGGCGGACGCCTCTGCGTCAGCGACATGACGCTGGAGGAGCGCGAGCTGCCCGTCGAGGTGCTGACGCACTCGGCGGCCTGGTCGGGCTGCGTGTCCGGTGCGATGGCCGAGCGCGTCCTGCTCGCCAGCATCGGGCGGGTGGGACTGGAGGATCTGGTCGTCCACGAGCGCCACGACTTCGGGATCGACGGCCTGGCCCGCTACCCGCTGTTCACTCCCGAGCTGCTCGACGTGATGCGACGCACGATCCCCATTGAACGGCAGGGGCGGGTCGCGGTCTGCGTGACGATCTCCGCGCGCCGCAAGGCCGACGCCGGCGCCGACGGAGTTATTCCATCTGGCTCGGCGCGCAATACCCGGCCCCAGGCGGCCGTCCCTTCCGGCATGAGCGAGCTGTCCCCGACCTTCGACGCAGGTGATCGGGCCTGCGGCGACGGCGTGGGACATGACCTGCGAGCATGGTGGGCCGCAGCGCCCGCGGGGACCCGTACCGAGGTGGTCGTGCGCGACCCGTCGACGAAGTCCGACGTCCCCGCGCTCGCTCGGATGCTCGGCCACACGGTCGAGCGCGAACAGGACGCGGACGGCGTGCTCCGCCTGATCGTCCGCACGAAGAGGGGATGACGATGCCGAAGTTGATCTTTCTGGACACCCACGGCAAGGACGATCCCGAGCGGGCGACCCTGCCGTTCGTGGCGGCCAACGTCGCGGCCATCAGCGGCAAGGAGGCCTACGTCCTGCTGACCATCGATGGCGCCTGGCTGGCGACCACCGGCTACGCCGACGACATCCACTACGAGGGCATGCAGGCCCTGCGCCCGCTCATGGAGGAGTTCCTCGACAACGGCGGCGGGATCTGGGCCTGCGGGGCGTGCACGAAGCCGCGCGGCATCACCGAGGACGACCTCGTCAAGGGCGCCCGGATCGTCGGCGCCGCCATGGTCGTTGAGGAGATCGCCAACGGCGCCCAGGCCGTCCCGTTCGCCTGACCGCGGCTTCCACAGGCGTCACGGGGAGTTCGGCGGCGCCAGCCACGGCCGGGGGTAGCCTCGGTCCCCGTGACGTCTCCTTCCCGCGACCCGCTGGCCGGGCTGAACCCTGCCCAGCGGCGGGCGGCGGAGGAGGTGCGGGGTCCGGTGTGCATCCTCGCGGGTGCCGGGACCGGCAAGACGCGCACCATCACCCACCGCATCGCCCAGCAGATCAGCTCGGGCGTCGCGCGGGCGGACCAGGTCCTGGCCGTGACCTTCACCGACAAGGCGGCGGCGGAGCTGCGGGGACGGCTGCACGGCCTGGGTGTCCCGCCGGTCCGCGCCGCCACGTTCCACGCCGCGGCCTGGGCGCAGCTGCGCCACTTCTGGCCGCGGGTCGGTGAGGGCGCCCCCCTGCCGGAGGTCATCTCCTCCAAGGTGCGCCTGCTCGTGCCGGCGGCGCGACGCCTGCGGGTGGAGGCCCGCGACCTGGCTGCCGAGATCGAGTGGGCGAAGGCCCGGCTGGTTGCGCCGCAGGCCTATCCCGAGGCCGCGGCGGACCGCGACGGGCCGCTGCCCCCCGAGCGCATGGCCGAGGTCTACGCCGACTACGAGGCCCGCAAGGCCGACGCCGGCGCCATCGACTTCGACGACATGCTGCTGCGCACCGCCGACCTGCTGGCCCGCGACGCCGAGACGGCGGCGACGGTGCGGGCGCGCTACCGCTACCTCACCGTCGACGAGTACCAGGACGTGAACCCCGCCCAGCACGCCCTGCTGCGCGCCTGGCTGGGCGACAGCGACGAGCTGTGCGTCGTCGGGGACGACGACCAGACCATCTACTCGTTCACCGGGGCGTCGTCGGACTACCTCATCGGCTTCCCGCGGGAGTTCCCGGCCGCCACCCGGGTGACGCTGACGGAGAACTACCGCTCCACCCCCGAGATCCTGGAGCTGGCGAACCGGGTGCTGTGGACGAAACCGGCCGGGACGCGCAAGCACCTGACCAGCGCGGCGCCGCTTTGCTCGCCCCCCCCGCCCGCGCCGCGCTTCGTGGGGCACGCCGACGCCGACGCCGAGGTCGACGCCGTGGTGGCCGGGTGTCGCGCGCTCGTGGCCGCGGGCACGCCGCCCGGCGAGATCGCGGTGCTGTACCGGGTGAACGCGCAGTCGGAGCGTTTCGAGCTGGCGCTGCGCGACGCCGGCCTGCCCTACAGCGTCCGCGGCGACGAGGGCTTCTTCGCCCGCGCCGAGGTGCGCCAGGCCCTGCGCCTGCTGGCCGCCGACCGCGAGCGCGGACCCTACGCCGACCCGGCGGACCTGCTGGCGGGCGCGGACGCCCCGCCGCCACCGCCGGACCGTCGCGTCGAGCGGGTCCTGCGCGACGGGCTGCGCCACCCCCGCAGCGAGCCGGAGGGCGGGGTCGCCCGCGAGCGCTGGCGCAACATCGAGGAGCTCATCACCGCCGCCGCCCGCCAGCTCCAGGCCTCCCCCGCGACCACGTTCGACGAGATCGTGGACGACTTCCTGGCCCGCGCCGCCCAGGGCGCAGACGCGCCCGGGCCGCAGGGCACCATCACGCTGACGACCTACCACCGGGCGAAGGGCCTGGAGTTCGACGCGGTCTTCCTGGTCGCCTGCGAGGAGGGGCTGCTGCCGCTCAGCCACGCCAAGACCGACGAGGAGGTCGAGGAGGAGCGCCGCCTGCTCTACGTCGGCGTCACCCGCGCCCGCCGGCACCTCACCCTGTCATGGGCCAGGGAGCGGCCCAGCCGCAGCGGCCGTCCCCAGAAGCGCCGCCCGTCGCGGCTGCTCTACAACCTGGGCGAGGGCGCACCGAAGCCGGCCGAGAAGGGCAGCGACAAGGCGGGCGTGGGCGCAGGCGCCAGGACCTCGGCGGTGGACGAGCTGGACGGCGAGGCCATGGCGCTGGCCCACGAGCTGCGCAGGTGGCGCGCGGCCCGTGCCCGCAGCGACGAGGTGCCGGCCTTTGTCGTGTTCAGCGATCGCACGCTGGCCGCGCTCGCGCTGCTGGCCATCGACGATCCGCCGACCACGCTCGACGACCTGCTCGCCGTCCACGGGTTCGGCGCGACCAAGGTGAAGCGCTACGGTGACGAGCTGCTCGCGGTGCTCGGCGCGCAGGGGGCCCGCCGCTGAACACCCTCGCGGCCGCCGTCGACGTGGTGGTCCTCACGCTGCCGCCGGTCGAGGACCCCGAGGCACCGGCCGCAGCGCGTGCCCCGCTGGTCCTCGCGGTGCCGCGCGACCACCAGCCCTATGCCGGGGACTGGTCGCTGCCCGGCGGACTGGTCGGCGCCGACGAGGGGCTGGAGACGGCGGTGTCCCGCGTCCTGGCCGACCTCGCCCGCGACAGCCACGCCCAGATCCTGGCCGAGCCCCGCCACCTCGAGCAGCTCGAGACTTTCGGCGCGCCGGGCCGCGACCCGCGCGGGCGGGTGGTCAGCGTGAGCTACCTCGCGCTGCTGGGCGCGCCGGTCCCGCTGACCGGCCGGGCCGCATGGCAGCCAGCGACCGCCCCACCGCCGCTCGCCTTCGACCACGCCACGATTCTCGCCTCGGCGCTGGACCGGCTGCGAGCGAAGCTGTCGTACTCGACCGTCGCCTATGGGCTGCTGGCGGACAGCTTCACGCTCAGCGAGCTGCAGGGGGTGTACGAAGCGGTCCTGGGCCGCACGATCGACAAGCGCAACTTCCGGCGCAAGCTGGCAGCCCTGGAGCTGCTGGAGGAGACGGGCGGGCAGCGGCGGGGCCCGCACCGGCCGGCATCCCTGTACCGCTTCGCCTCCGGCGGGCTGGTCCTGCTCGACGACGTCATCACGACCTGAGGGTGCATATGCGAGGAGCCGCGCCCCCGTGAGTGCGCGGCTCCTCGTGGTGGTGCAGGTTGCGGCTTAGGTCTCGCTCTCGGTCGCGTCGGCGGCCTCGGACGTGGCGGTGTCGGCCGCGCTCTCGACCTCGGAGGCGGCGTCATCGGCGGTGTCGCTCGAGCACGCCACGGCGGACAGCGCGAGTAGACCGGCGGCCATGATGGCCGAGAGGTTCTTGCGCAGCTTCATTAGGACTCCTGTGTCTCGGGGACTCCCACAGCGCGACCTCGGTCTCCTATCGCTGTGGGAGGCTTGTGAATCCTCTCACACCTTCCCCGTCTGGTGCGAACTCACCTCGTCCGATCGGACGGGTCAACCTGCACTCCTCATGGGGAACTTCTTGGTACGGCGGTAGCGCAGCCCGCGAGAACGCGGCTCCAACTCCACCATCCCGGCGCGGGCGAGCAGCCGCAGGTCGCAGCGCGCGGTCGCCACGGTGATGCCCGCGCGTTCGGCGTACTGCCGCACGGTGAGCGCTTCGCCGGGGGCCAGCGGGTCGGCCACCGCCCGCGCGCGCTGGGGCAGGGCGGGCCGCGGCTGCGGCGCGAGGGCCTCGGCCGCGCCCTCCAGCGCGCTCACGAGCGCCTCCCCGTAGCGCTCGAGCCACAACGACAGGTCGCCGCGGCGGCGGGTCGCGGCGACCTCGGCGTGGTAGCCGGTCGGGTCGGCGGCCAGCCCGCGCTCGGTGACCGCGAGCCCGTCGGGGTCCAGCCCGCGGGCGCGCAGCACCACACGCGACGCGCTGCGGGCCAGGCGCCCGTTGCCGGCCTCGAAGGGCTGCAGGTCGAGCAGGCGCTCGTGGACCGCGCCAGCGAGGGCGAGGGTCGGCAGGCCCGCGGCGCGGCGCGTGATCTGCTGGGCCAGCTCATGGAGCAGGCCGGCGACGTCGGAGGGCCGCGCGGCGCGGTACAGGACGCTGCCCTGCGCGCCGTCGTGCACCGCCTGCACGGTGCGCCGCGGTCGGCCGAGCACCTCGGGGGCCACCAGGCCGCCGCACAGCTCGGCGTGCAGGCGGGCCAGGCCCTCCAGGGGCCGTTCCAGGAAGGTCTCGGCGACCTGCGCCTCCACGTCGAAGCAGGCGAGCAGGTTCGCGTATTCCACCGCCGCGACCTGCTGGGTCTGCATGCCGTCGAGGCGCAGGACGCGCGCCCAGCCGCCGGTGGCCTCGGAGCCGGAGCCGGAGCCGGGCCGCTCGGGCAGCCCGTCGACGGTGGGCAGTCCCGCCGCCTCGCGGGCGAGGACCTCGGCGGCCGTTTCCGGGGTGAGTGGGCTGGCGTCCAGACGGGCGCTCAGCCTCGCGGACTCCCCGCGCGCAGCGGCGATCGCCGCCGCCCTGCGCTCCACGGGCGCGAGGGCGAGCCGTACGGCGGCCGCCTCCGACTGGCCCACCAGATCGATCAGGTGCTCCGTCCAGTCGATCCGCACCGCTCAGCGCACCCGGCGCCACTTGCGCCGCTCCTGCTCGGCGGCGGAGTATCCGCGGCGGCGCCCCACGGCGTACCCGCCGCCTGCGGCGGCCAGCGCCAGCGCCCCGGCGCTGCCCGCCTTCACGATCTGCTTGCGCTCGCGGTTGAACTCCACGACCGGCCAGCCGCGGCGGTGCGCGACTGCGACCAGCGAGCGGTCCGGGTTCACCGCCACGGGATGCCCGACCAGCGACAGGATCGGCAGGTCGCTGATGGAGTCGGCGTAGGCGTAGCACTGCGACAGGTCGTAGCCCCGCTCCGCCACGATCTTGCGGACGACCTCGGCCTTGCCCTCGCCGTAGCAGAACGGCGCGGCGAGACGGCCGGTGTAGACGCCGTCGATGATCTCGGACTGCGTGCCGAGCCCCCCCTCCATCTCCAGGGCGGCGGCCAGCTCGCCGACGATCTCCACCGGGCTGGCGGAGACGATGTAGACGTCGCGGCCCGCCTCGTGGTGCATGTCGAGCAGGGCCTGGGACTCCGGGCGGATGCGCGGGAGCAGCTCCTCCACCACGCCTGGCGTCAGCTTGAGGAAGTCCTCGGCGCGGGTGCCGGCCACGGAGGCGAGGATGCGGTCGCGCAGCGCCTCGGACTGCTCGTCGGACGCGCCGACCAGCTTGAACACCAGCGCGCCCACGGCATCGGACGCCAGCCCGCGCACCGGCCGCAGCCCCTCCCGGTACGCCGCCTTGGCGAAGTAGTACGCACTGGAGCCGGACATCAGCGTGCGGTCGAGGTCGAAGAATGCGGCGCTGGCGGTCATGGAGACGCTCCTCGGATCGGCAGGAGTGCGCGGCAACGGCACCGCGGACCGAGTGTAAGCCGACCGCCACGACGGGCCCGCGAGCGCCTGCCGTCCGTGGGCGTACTCGCGATGCTCGGCGAGTTCGGGGTCGTTGTGGCCCAGGCGGCTGAGCGTTGACGAGCGCGATGTCCACGATGCGGCCAACGCCGCGCTCGGCCGCGGCCGCGCACAGCGCGGCGAAGGAACGCTGGAGGTGCGGACACTGAAGTGCGCCCCCCGCGGCTGGGCTCGAAGCCGCTCGGCCTCCTCGGGAGGCAGCGGGGGAAGCTCCTCCCAGGCGTCGGGGTCGTCGGCCTGGGCGTCCAGCCGCTCGTTGGTGGCGTCCTCTTCTTCCGAGGTGTAGCGCTGGTTCGGCATGCTGGCTCCTGTCCCGGAGCGAAGGCCAGAGCCGCCAGGCACCGACGACGCGCAGCAGCCGGCTCGCCTTCGTCGGACCAGATGACGTTGAGGCATGGGCGTCGGCCGGTGCATCGACCGGCATCGGCGCGGCCACTTCGAGCAGGTCGATTCGACCAGAATCGGTGAGGCCCTAGTCCGAGGAACCGGCAGGGGCAGATGCGCCTGTACGCGTCCCATGCTGCCGGGTCCACCGCGGCTTCCAGCATCAGCGCGTCTCGCCGGAGGTGGTTGACGAATGCCGCGGTAGGGTCGCCGAATCCCAGCTCAGCGGTGCTGAGCCGGGCGTGGAAGTAGGTGTCGACCGTGGCCGCGTTGGTGACGCCGTAGGTGGCGATGAGCATGGGTTTCGGCCCCGCTCCCGCCCGCGCGGACGAGTCAGGCGTCGAACACCACCACGTGGCGCGGGCCCAGGGGAATCCATCGCCAGGCGCCGGAGTGGTTGAGCGCGCGTACCCGCGGCTGGGGTATCCCCGTCCCCGACGACCCCGACGCGACGAGGCCCGTAGAGCGGGCCGCCCAGGACGCGCGGAGGCCTGTACGCGCTGCCAGCACAGGAGCCTGTCAGACGCGCATAGGCATCGCCGGTCTGTGCGACGAGTTGAACGGGTTCGGCGCTGTCACGCCAGGGTGTGCAGCCGTTCGTCCAGCGTGGCGACCTCGGGGCGGGAGCGCCACGGCTCAAGGCGCCGGCGGGCTGCGCACGCGGTCGGCTCGCAGCGCGCTGGTCTGCGCGGCGATGTCGAGCGCGCTGGTCTGCGCGGCGATGTCGAGCGCGGCGGCGGCGGCGGCGCACGCCCGCTCGGGCTCGCCCAGCGCAGCGGTCGCGGATGCGAGCCCGGTGAGCAGAACAGCGTGCCGCGGCGGGTCGGTGGTCTCGGCCAGCGCGCGCTGGAAGGCGGCTTCGGCGTCGAGGGGCTGGTTGAGCACGAGGGCGGCCTGGCCGATGTGGCCGTCCAGCGCCGCCCACGGCTCGTTCCAGTGGGACGGGAGCTTTCCGCGCAACCCCAACCGCCGGCCTCGGAAGCCAAACGAAACATCGGGGCCTAGAACGAGGCCAGTCCACCTCCGGGCAAGGCGATGAGCTGGAACCGACTTGTGATCGGTGGCAGCTCTCCTGTCGCCTGCCATGCCTCAAACCGTTCGTTGGGGGGAGCGATGAGGCGGGTGCCATCGGTGAACTCAAGCGTCAGAAGCCCGTCCTTGCGTGCTACTCCGGAGCGGAGCGTGGCTCGCGCGAGACGGAGGAGCGGCCCCAGCACCTCTGGTGACTCAGGGTCGTATTCCACCTGGCCGCCGCCAAGGCTTGCGAGGGCATGGTCAGCGGGGGCCGGTGAGGGCGGGGTTGGCCAGGGCGTAGTCGGCGTCGGCCTCGGCCTTGGCGGGGCAGTCGGGGGCGCGGCCGCACCAGCGGCACGAGGGGCCGGCGAGCAGGCGCAGCGGGGTGGCAGCCTCGTGCTCGGGCGGGCGGGTGAGCAGGCGCGCGGCGGCGACGGCCTTGAGCGCCACGCCGCGGGCCGCGGCCTCCAAGGTGTCGGCGTCGACGTCCTCGGCGTCCCAGTTCGCCTCGTCCAGGTAGTACGTGGCCACGCGGAACGGTGCAGAGCCGTACTTCAGCGCGGCCAGCAGCGCGTAGAAGCGCATGTCCGCGCGGTCGCGGAGGCTGCGGCGGCCGGTCTTCAGGTCGACCAGGAGCAGGCGGCGCTCCGCCGGGTGGACGCGGCCCAGGACGAGGTCGGGCTTGCCGAGCAGGTGCAGTGCCCCGCGGTGCAGCGGCACGGACAGGCGCGGCTCCACCCGCACCGTCCAGGCGGGCGGCAGAAGGGGGAAGCACTCGCGGAACTCGACCACCTTCGCGGCGGCCTCCGCGCGCACCGCATCGGCCTCGATCCCGCCCAGGGTGGCGAGGTACTCCCCCGCCGACCGGCCCTGCTCCGCCAGCTCGCGCCAGGCGTGGGCGAGCAGCGCGGGCACGTCGTAGGCCCGCCGACCCGCCTGGTCGAGCTCGATCCCGCGGTGCACCAGCGTGCCGAGCACGGTGGCGGGCGACCAGGAGAACGGCTGCTCCAGGTGGTCGACGTAGCGGCCCTCGCAGTCCAGTGCGTCGAGCGCGGTCTTGTTCAGCGTCAGGGCGCGCGCCCCGGGGGCGACGTGCTCGGCGACCTCCGCCGTGCGCTCCTCCAGCAGGACGCGCACGTGGGCGACCATGTCCTCGTCCGCCGGCGGGCGGGGCGCCCCGACCGCGAGCAACTCGTGGTACACCCGCCTTTGGGGCGGGGTGAGCAGGCTGGTGTCCATGCCGAGGACCATCGGCACGCACGCTAGCCCACTTGGGTCACAACCTTGTGATTTCCCCTCGCCCTGGCTGTGGACAGCGTCGAACGCGCTCAGCGGCCCTCGCCGCGGTCGTGGGCGGTGCGGCGGACGTCGAGGACCTGGACGTCGATGTCGGCGGCGTCCCGACCGGGCCGCCGCGGACGTGCGGGCCGGCGCGGGGTGGCCATGGGGCCGCGCGACGCCGCGGCCGGCCCCAGGAACATCTGCGGACGCACGCGCGCGCGGATGGCGCGGTTCACCAACCGGCGGGTGAGCGGGAACACCAGGGCGAGCCCGAGCAGGTCGGTGACGAACCCCGGCGTGAGCAGCAGCGCGCCGCCGAACAGCACCAGGGCGCCGTCCACGACCTCGTTGGTTGGCACGCGTCCATGGGCGAGCGCCGCGCGGAAGGCCCTCCACGCGCGCATCCCCTCGCGCCGGATCAGCCAGCTGCCCAGCACCGACACGACCAGCAGGAGGATCACCGTGGGCAGCAGGCCGATGAGGTCGCCCACCTGGAGGATCACGTACAGCTCCACCACGGGGACGACGATGAACAGCAGGAACAGCAGGATGGGCACGGCCGGCTCCTTGTGCGGTGCTCGGGGTCTAGGAGGCCTTCGAGCCCTCCTTGCGGCGGGACCGCGCCTCGTCCACGGATGCGCGCAGCGCCTCCATGAGGTCGACGACGGTGGCGGGCTCGCCCTCCTCGGCCTGGACCACGACCTCGGAGCCATCGACCTTGGCCTGGACGGCGTCGAGCACCTTGTCGCGGTACTCGTCGGTCCATGCGGTCGGGTCGAAGTCCTCGGTGAGGCTGGCGATGAGCTGGCGCGCCATCTTCACCTCCGCGGGACGCGGCTCGGGGATCTCGTCGACGTCGACCTCGTCCAGGGAGAACTCGCGGATCTCGTCGGGCCAGTGCATGGTCTCCAGCACGAACAGGCCGTCGCGCAGGCGCAGGGTGGCGAGGTGCTCTTTGTCGCGCATCGTGATGCGGCAGACGGCGACCGCGTTGCTGTCCGCCATCGCCTCGGCCAGCAGGCCGTAGGCCTTTGCGCCGGAGGGGTCGGGCGCGAGGTAGTAGGCGCGGTCGAAGTAGATGGGATCGATCTGCTCCAGCGGCACGAACTGCTGGATCTCGATGGCCCGGCTGGACGCGGGGCGCAGCGCGTCGATCTCGTCCTTGCTGAACACCACGTAGCGGTCGCGCTCGTACTCGTAGCCCTTCACGATGTCGTCGAACGCGACCTCTTCGTCGTCCGCCTTGGCCACGCGCTTGTAGCCGATGCGGCTGTGGTCGCTGGCCCGCAGTTGGTTGAAGGAGGGCGACTTGTCCTCCGTGGCGGTGTACAAGCCCACGGGGATGGTCACCAGGCCGAACGACAGGGTACCCTTCCACAGGGTTCGCGCCATGGGCTACCTCCTGCACACCGGCGAGACCGGGGAACGCCCCGCTGGCCCATGGTAGTACGGCAGCCCGAGCTCCGGGCGGGCTCAGGGCAGCCCGGCGAGGCGCAGCAGCGCGGCGGTGACGGTGCCCACCAGCACGACCGCCACGAAGGGGGCGCCGCGCCACAGCGCCACGGCGGCGGCGGCGGCGCGGGCGTCGAGGGCGAGCGCGGTGCCGTCGGCGAAGGTCTGGGTTGCCACGAGCGCGGCCAGCAGCGCCGCCGGGAGCAGGCCGAGGACGGCGTCGAGGCGCGGGGGCAGCTCGCGGCCGCCCAGCAGCAGCGGCCCCGCCGCCCGGCAGGCGTAGGTGCCCGCCGCGAGCACGAGCAGGGCGGCCCAGCTCATCGCGCGTCCCGCGTCCCGCCGGGGACGCGCAGGCCCGCCAACCCGCCGAGAGCCGCGGCGAGGATCGGCACGCCGGGCGGGGTGACGGGGGTCAGCAGGAGGGCCAGGCCCGCGCCCGCCAGCGCGGCCACGCGCCGCGGGCGGTCGCGCAGCAGCGGGACGAGCAGCGCGAGGAAGGCTGCCGGGAGCGCGGCGTCGAGCCCCAGCGTTGCGGGGTCGCCGATCGCCTCGCCGACCAGGGCGCCCACGAGGGTGCCGGCGTTCCACACCAGGTACAGCACCACGCCCGTGACCCAGTAGGTGCGGACCGCCTCGCGAGCGTCCGGCTCGGCCAGCGCCAGCGCGGCGGACTCGTCGGTGAGCAGCTGCGCGCCCAGCGCGCGCCGCGCCACCGAGCCGCGCAGGAAGGGTGTCACCACCATGCCGAAGGCCAGGTAACGGCTGTTCAGCAGGAGTCCCGACACGACGGCGGCCGCGGTGGCCCCGCCGGCCGCGAGGACGCCGACCACGGCGAACTGCGCGCCGCCCGCGAAGACCAGCAGCGACAGCGCGCAGGTCTGGGCCACCGACAGGTCCGCCGAGGTCGCCAGCACGCCGAACGACACCCCGAACACCGCGGCGTAGGCCCCGATGGTCAGCGCGTTGCGCGCGGCGCGTCCGCGTACCGTATCATCTGTTGGCATAGGCGACCCACTATGATGAACACTCCGTTGTTCGTCAAGGAGAGCGGAATGTCTCGCAGGCGGGAATCCTCGGCCGCCGACACGCGCGCACTCGTCTGCGTGGTCGCGGCGAACGTGCGCCTGTTGCGCGAGCGCGCCGGGCTGAGCCTCGCAGCACTCGCCGCCGCGGCGGGCGTGGGCAAGTCCACGCTGTCGCTGCTCGAATCCGGTGGCGGGAACCCCAGCATCGAGACGCTGTGGGCGATCGCCTGCGCGCTGGCGGTGCCGTTCGGCGCGCTCATCGAACCCGCCGTACCCGACGTCCGCGTGGTGCGCGCGGGAGAGGGCGTGCGCGTGGACGCCGAGGGCTCGCCCTACCTCGCACGGCTGCTCACCGCGAGCGCGCGACGCGGCTCGACGGAGCTGTACGCCGTGGAGTCCCAGCCGGGCCTGGCGCGGGAGGCGGACCCGCACATCGCCGGGGTGGTGGAGCACCTGTTGGTGGTGCAGGGGGCGATGCGGGCCGGCCCGTGCGACGCGCCGGTCGACCTCGGCCCCGGCGACCTCGCCTCCTTCGACGGCGACGTCCCGCACCGCTACGAGACCACCGCGCGCGACACGCGCGCCCTGTTGTGGATGGACTACGCCTGACGCTGCGTGGTCTGCTGGAGGCATGAGCGTCACGTTCCCCGAGCCGCTTCCCGCCCAGCGGCGTGGCAAGGACTGGGTGGTCGACAGCGACGGCGTCGCGGTGAAGCTGACCAACCTCGCCAAGCCCTACTGGGAACCCGAGGGTTACACGAAGGGCGACCTGCTCACCTACTACTGGAACGTCGCGGAGCGGATCCTGCCCTATCTGCGCGACCGGCCGCTCACCCTCAAGCGCATGCCCAATGGCGCCGACGGCGAGTTCTTCTACCAGAAGCAGGCGCCGCGGGACACGCCCTCGTGGCTGCGCAGGGCCGCGGTGGTGAGCGCGGACTCGGGCAAGCGCGTGGACTACCTGCTGGCCGACCACCGCGCCGCCGTGCTGTGGATCGCCAACAGCGGCTGCATCGAGTTCCATCCCTGGCACGCCCGTGTGGACGACCTCGGCGCACCCGACTACGCCTTTTTCGATCTCGACCCGATGGGCTCGGCGACCTTCTCGGACTCCGCCGAGGTGGCGCTGCTCGTGCGCACCGTGATCGACCGGCTGGGCCTGCGCTGCTACCCGCGGACCTCGGGCGCCACCGGCATGCAGGTGTACGTGCCGATCGAGCGGCGGCACTCCGCGGAGGAGGTCCGCCGCTGGGTCGGGGCGGTGTTCGCCCTCATCGCCCGCGCCGCCCCCGACCGCGCGACGATGACCTGGGAGATCGAGCGGCGCGGCGACCGGGTCTTCCTCGACCACAACATGAACACGGAGGGCAAGAACATCGCCGCCGCCTACTGCTTGCGTCCGGAGCGCGGCGCGCCGGTGGCCACGCCGCTGACCTGGGAGGAGGTCGAGCGGGGCGTGTCGCCGACGGACTTCACCATCGCCACGGTGTGGGACCGCTGGCGCGGCGGCGAGGACCTATTCGCACCGGTGCTGGCCGGCGGGCAGGACCTGCGGGCCGCCATGGCGACGCTGGGACTGGACGGGGCGGGTGACGGCGGCGCCCGTCACCGCGTGGAGAAGACCGTCGACCCGCCGGCGGGCGACCTCGCCGCCTACGACGCGAAGCGCGACTTCTCCGTGACCCCCGAGCCGGGTCCCGCTCCGGCCGCGGCGACGGCCACCGCGCCCGTCCCCGACAGCGCGCCGCGCTTCGTCATCCAGCACCACCTCGCCACCCGCCTGCACCACGACCTGCGCCTGGAGCAGGGCGGCACGGCCCGCTCCTGGGCGATCCCCAAAGGCCTGCCCGAGGTGCCGGGGATGGCGCACCTCGCCGTGCAGACCGAGGACCACCCGCTGGAGTACCTCTCATTCTCTGGAAGGATCCCCAAAGGAGAGTACGGGGCGGGCGAGATGCGCATCTGGGACCGGGGCACCTACGAGACCGTCGAGTGGCTCGAGGGCAAGGTGACCGTCCGCCTGCACGGCGTCCGCCACACCGGCGAGTACCACCTGTTCCGCCCGGCACACCACCCGCAGGCACCGAGGGCGTCGGATTGGCTGGTCACGCGCGCGAAGCCGCCGGCGGTGCCGCCGCCCCCGCCGCCCGAGCTGGCGCCGATGCTCGCCAGCTCGTGGACGGCGCCCTTCGACGACGACGGCTGGACCTTTGAACTCAAGTGGGACGGGATCCGCGCGGTCGCGACCACCGCTCGGCCCGGGTTCGGCGCCGAGGGCGCGACCCGGCTCATGAGCCGGCTGGGCAACGACATCACCGGGGGCTACCCGGAGCTGGCCGACCTGTGGGAGCGGGTGCTGGCGTTCAACGCGGTGCTCGACGGCGAACTCGTCGCACTTGACCCCCAAGGCAAGCCGAGCTTCGAGCTGCTGCAGTCGCGCATGCACCTGCGCGGGGAGCAGACGGTGCGGGCCGCGAAGCGCACGCCGGTCACCTACGTGGTCTTCGACGTGCTGGTCGTGGACGGCGAGCCCCTGATCGACCGGTCGCTGGGGGAGCGGATGGCAGTGCTCGCCGACCTCGTGGTCCCCGGCGCCCGCGTGGTGCGCAGCGAACCCGTGCGCGGCGCGGGCAAGCAGCTCTACGACGTGGTGATCGCGCAGGGGCTGGAGGGCATCGTCGGCAAACGCCTCAACTCGCGCTACCTGCCCGGACGCCGGTCGCCTGAGTGGCGCAAGATCAAGGTCCGCCGGCGCACCCCGGTGGTCATCGGCGGCTGGCTGGCCGGCGAGGGCAACCGCGCGAGCACCTTCGGCGCGCTGCTGGTGGGCTTCCCCGAGGGCGGCGCCCTGCGCTACGCGGGGCGCGTGGGGACGGGCTTCGACGGCGCCGAGCTCGACCGGCTGCTCGCCCTCCTGCGCGACCACGCCACCGACACCCCCCCGTTCGCCGACCTCGCAGCCGTCCCCGCGCCCGCCCTCCGCCGCGGCCTGGTCCACTGGTGCCGCCCCGAGCTCGTGTGCACCGTCGAGTACGCCGAGCTCACCACCGTGGGCCACCTGCGCGCCCCCGCCTACAAGGGTCTGCTCCCCGACGCCCACCCCGCCACCGTCACCGCCCCCTGACCCATGCGATCTACTTCCTCGGCGACGGGGCGAAGGCCGACGCGGGCTGCGGCCACGGGTGACATTGGACGGCGGATCGACGGCGACCAGGTGAGAGGGGTAGGCCCTCTCGTGGCCAGGGCGACATCAACTGCCCGGCGTGGCCCATGGCCGCGCTGGCGATCACCGCGGCGGTGCGTTCCAGGTCGGCGTCGGGCGCACCACCGAGGCGTTCAGTGCGCCATCTCCGCCTGCACCGGCACCCCCGACACGTCGCCGCCAGGGGCGGCCTTCCACAGCGGGATCGTCGCGGGGAAGTTCCAGGGCGTGATGAGCCCCGCGACGCCGTGGGGGTGGCGCCGGGCATCAGCAGCGACCGCGCGTCGGCGAAGGGGTAGGTCTCGCCGTCGGGGTCCAGCGCCTGCTGGCTGAAGTAGCGCAGGATCGCCAGCGAGCGGGCCAGCTCGCCCCGGGACTCGGTCACGGGCTTGCCGACCTCGAGCACCACCAGCGCGGTTCCTCTGCCGCGGCCCCCAGCGCGCTGGCGGCGGCCGTCAGCGCCGCGCTGCGGGTGTGCGCCGGCCGCCGGCGCGGTGCTGGTGAACACGGCGCGACGCTACACCCGCTCGATGACCACCTGGTCGGCGGGGACCCGGAACGTGCGCAGGGTGCGCAGGAACGCGCGCGGACGGAACACCGTGCTGACCGATTTCATGGTGCAGGTCAGCGCCTCGGGGGTGATGTCGAGCAGGTTGTAGCCGTGGGTGTCGGAGTTGAAGTAGGTCAGGTGGGGGTTGCTGCGCTGCAGCAGCGGGGCGAGGTCGAGGTTCGGCGAGATCGGGATGCCGCGGCGCAGCAGCAGCTCGACGAGATTGGCCGAGGTGGTGGAGCCAGCCATGAAGCACACGGCGGAGGGCGGCTCGGCGGTGTCGTCGAAGTTCTCCCGCAGGTAGCCGGCCAGGAAGGAGTGCAGGTCACCGGTGATGACCACGACGTTGCTGGTCGCCGTCTCCTTGATGCGCCGCACGATCGCGGCGCGCTCGGCCTGGTAGCCGTCCCACTGGTCGAGGTTGAGGTAGACCCCGCCGGACACCGGCGGGAGGTCCGCGGCCGGCGCCATCTGCCGGGCGAGGAAGGTCAGCAGCTTGAACTGCATGACCATGGTCTCGTTGCCCCAGACCTTCCACCTGGCCGGCGAGGTGGTGAGGCGGTCGAGGAACCACTCCCGCTGGGTGGCCCCGAGCATCGTCCGGCTCGGGTCGCGCTCCGCCCCGCAGCCGGTGGTGAAGTACCGGTCGGTCTCCTCCGGCCCGCACGGCGGCCCGTCGCGGTAGAGCCGCTCGTCGGTCATGACCAGCTCCAGCAGGTCGCCGAAGCGGAAGGAGCGGTAGATCCGCAGCTCGTCGAGCGGGCCGAGCGAGGGGTCGTACGGCACCCCGGCCGGCTGGTACTCGGCCCACGCCTGGTTCGCGTCGGACCGGCGCTGCGGGGCGAAGTTGGCCGCCTCGTCGGCGGTGTCGGTGTCGAACTCGCGGTAGCCGTCGTTGGCGAACTCGTGGTCGTCCCAGATGGTGATGAACGCGTAGCGCTCGTGGAGGCGCTGGAGGTCTGGGTCGCCGCGGTAAGCGGCGTACAGGAAGCGGTAGTCGGCGAGAGTCTCGGCACGCTCGCCGCCGCCCGGCAGGGTCAGCGCCCGCTCCGGCGGCCCGCTGCCCTGGAAGCTCTCGGCGGCCACCGTCTCGTAGATGTAGTCGCCGAGGTGGACCACGTAGTCGAGGTCCTCGCGGGCCAGGTGGCGCAGCGCGGTGTAGTAGCCGTTGGTGTAGTCCTGGCAGGAGGTGTAGCCCAGGCGGATGCGCCCGACGGCGGCGTCTGGCGCGGGCAGCGTCTTCGTGCGTCCGGTCCGGCTGGCCGCGCCCTCGAACACGAAGCGGTAGTAGTACGTGGTGAAGGGGGCCAACTCGGGGCGGGCGAGTTGCACCTTGATCGTGTGGTCACGCTCGGGTCCCGTCTCGGCGACCCCGCGCAGGACGGGCGCGGTGAATGTCTCGTCGGCGGCGATCTCGTAGGCCACGGTGACGGTGCCGCCCGGGACCGCGGGCGCCACGCGCGTCCACAGCACCATGCCGTCCGGCCGCGGGTCGCCCGACGCCACGCTCTGCGGGAACACCTCGGCGGTGGGCCGCGACGAGGTCACGGCGAACAGGTCCTGCGCGTGAGCCATGCCGAGGGCGACAGGCGCCTGCCACCCCGCCCACACCGTCCCGGTGGCCAGCGAGTAGCGCAGGAAGTCACGGCGGGAGATGCCGGCGCGGCTGTGCTGAGCGGTCACTGGACACTCCGAGCGGGTAGGCAGCGAGAAGACAAGCTGGTCGACGTGGACGCCCCGCGATCTTCGGCTTACTCCAGCATGAACGCGGTCCCATCTCGGCGGAAGGAACGAGTGACGCAGCAGGGGCAGATCCGTGAGGAAAGCGTCATGGCGGCGCTGCTCGACCTCCGACGCGCTTCCGATCGACGGCCTGGCCCGAGTGGCACTTCACCCGAGCGCGGTGATCCAGGTGGTCGCCGACGCCGGCCGCGCCCGGCCGGTCGCTGCTGACGCCGGACGTGGACGATCTGGCGCGAGAGCTGGTGGTCCTGCGGCAGCGGGGCCTCGATCCCGGCGCGCTGGACGACACGACATCGGACGCGGTGCTGTGCTCGACGGTGACGGACCCGGAGGGCAACTCGATCAAACCTCGCCCAGCAGCGCTAGGCGTCTGGAGGGGCAGGTGTTGGGGCTGGCGCCGCGTGGCGCCGGCCGGCGGCTAGCCTCCATCTCGTGCCTGGACCCGACCACACCCTGGACGACACGCCCCCCGACATCCGGCAGCGGCTCGTTGAGGGGTGGCGTGCGATGTCGCCCACCAGGAAGGCAGCTCTCGTGGACGCCTGGTCCAGCGACTGCCGCACGCTCGCGATCACCGGTCTGCGAGAGCGGCACCCGGAGGCCACTGACGAGGAGTTGCGCATGCGGCTGAGCGCCATGCTGCTTGGCGCCACCACGACGCGCCAGGTGTTCGGTGGGAGGGGGTCCGGGACGAGGAGTAGCGAGCCATGACAGCCGGCCCGATCGCGTTGGCCCTCGAGCTCGCAGCGCTGCTTGACGCACTCGGCGTCCCCTACGTCACGGGAGGGTCGGTCGCGAGCTCGCTCGTCGGCGAGCCGCGGGCGACGATGGACCTCGACCTTGCCGTCGACCTCGCCTCCCACCAAGTCGATCCTCTGGTCACGGCGCTTGGCGCGGACTGGTACGTGAGCCGCGACGCGGCGCTCGACGCAGTCCACCGCCGTTCGTCCTTCAACCTGATCCACCTCGACACCATGCAGAAGGTCGACCTGTTCGTGCTGGGTGACAGCCTCCTCGACCGACGGCAGCTCGACCGCCGTCGACGGGTGCAGATTGGCGAGAAGCCGTCCCGGGCGCTGTGGGTTGGATCACCCGAGGACCAAGTACTGCGCAAGCTCGCGTGGTACCGCCTGGGGGGCGAGGTCTCGGAGCGCCAGTGGGCGGACGTCGTGGCGATCCTCCGCGTGCAGGCGGAGCGACTCGACGACGAGGATCTCCTGGCGGCGGCGAGGGAGCTCAGCCTGGACGAGCTTCTGCAGCGCGCGCAAGATGACGCTCGTGCCCTTGAGACGTCGCGCTGGACGTGACGCTGCGCACGACCTCGATCGGCGTGCTGGCCCACCGCCGAGGCGAGGCCGAGCTGGTTGCCCACCGGGTCAACTCAACGCCCAGGATCGTGTTCTCGTCGACTCTGCACAGCGCACCGTGGGGCCGCGTACGCCTCCGGCATCGTGTCGCTGCGCCACGCCGTCCCTCGGAGCTGCTGCAGCAAGATGATCGCCGCGCCGGGCGGCGCCTCCCCCTGGTCGTCAGCATCGATCTCCTCGCACCTGCGTCCGCCCCGCCTAGGCGTTCGTCCACGATCGCGCCGCAGGTGAGGTTCACCACCGCACCGGTCATGGCGCCGGCCCGGTCCGAGGCCACGAACGCGGCCGTGTCGGCCACCTCTGCCGGTCGGGGCAGGCGCCCCAGGCCCCTTCAGGTCCAGGGCAGCGCGGAGCGGGTGGACCAGTAGCGGCCGGCGGGCTCGGCGACGGCCGCCAGGGCGATCGCGTCGGGCTGTGCCGCGGTGCGTTCCGCGACCGCGCGCAGGACCGCCCGGGCGACCGTTGGCCACCGCCTCCTTTACCAGCACCGCCCAGCCCGCCGCTGCGGCCTCGGCCAGCGCGGGGCCGACGGACGGCTCCAGCAGGTTCCAGGTCGCCTGCACCGCGCGGAAGGGGTTCGCACCGTCGACGTCGACGGCCAGCGCGTCCCGGACGGTCGCGGCCTGGCCGGGTCCGCTCACGCTGAGCCCGACCGCCACCCCGGAGGCGGCGAGTCCGGCCAGCTCGTCGAGCACCCCGCGGTCGACCAGCACCCCGGTCTCGCGCGTCGCGGAGTGGATGAGGTAGGCGTCGAGGTGTTCGCCGAGCAGCGCGCGGCTCGGCCAGCTGGCGGCGCAGCGCGGCCGGCGAGTGGTCCTTGACCTCGTGGACCTCGGCGTCGGCCCGCCAGCCCGCGGTGTAGGTGTAGCCCCGCTTCGAGCTCACCATCAGCGCGCCCGGCGCCAGGCCGCGCGCCGCGAGCCAGCCAGCGAGGAACTCCTCGGCCAGCGGCGTCCCCGTCAACCCACTGGTCCCCAGGGTGCGCGGCGTCATCGGGGAGGACGGTACCCTGCAGCCACGATGGCCATCGCACCGCCCCAGATCGCCCCCGAGCGGCGCGACGACACCACCGGCGAGGAGCGCGTCGAGCGGGACCGCCCCTGGAACGTGATCGTGTGGAACGACCCGGTGACGCTGATGTCCTACGTGGTCTACGTGCTGCGCAAGCTGTTCGGGCACGACGAGCCGACCGCGAACCGGCTGATGCTGCAGATCCACCATGAGGGCAAGGCGATCGTG
>Ga0136616_10000418_pt1 | contig 19829 bp, 19 predicted proteins | sample AntDrymUQ2992106_2_FD_106648 | JGI IMG/M metagenome (GOLD analysis project Ga0136616, IMG submission 106648) | Polar desert sand microbial communities from Dry Valleys, Antarctica - metaG UQ299 (21.06) | ecosystem: Environmental > Terrestrial > Soil > Desert | place: Antarctica: Dry Valley... | reverse complement strand
CATCAGTTCCTCAGCTACCGCACGCCGAAGGAGGTGAGACAGACCTGGGAGGATGCCCGGGACGCAGATCGTCTACGAAATCACGCGGCCTGAGCTGTCAACGATGGAGGGGTCCAGGCCACCGAGTTAGTGCGCACCTACCGATTGCGCTTCCAAGAGGCTATGGCCGCCCCAACGACCGAAAGTATCGAACGCATCACCGGCCGGCGAGTACTGGCCTACCACAGCCAGGTGGTCTTCGACCCCGAGCACGCCGTCGAATTCTTCGTGCTCGAGCAGCCGCCGTAAGGAAGTACCCCAGCCGCAAGGCGCCTCGACGGCCGGGGCCGCCTCCGCGAACCGGGTGCGCGGGTTCGAATCCCGCCTCTCCGGCTCTGCCGAAGGCGACGCCGGCCCCGCGCCCCAAGCGCAGTCAGACCCTTCCGGCCCTGCCTCCTCCGAAGCGGCTGCCGAAGCCGAACCCGCCCGAGGGTATACCCGCCAGGAGCACCAGAATGGCGCCGACGATGGCAACGATGGTGGATCCGGTCAGGGCGGCCAGGATCAGGTACACCACGGCGGCCACGAGCACGGCGATCAGGATTCCGATCATTTCACTCCTCCTCTGGATGAACCTGACCGGTACCCGCCCGGTGGCGACGGGAAACTAGGCGCGGATGAGCACGGGGGTGCCCACCGGCACCCGCCGCATCAGGACCTGTAGGTCCGAGTCCGAGGCGCGCAGGCACCCGGCGGAGGACGGGGAGCCGATCGTGGACGGCGCATCGGTGCCGTGGATGGCTAGGCGGTTGCCGCCCGTCCAGCCGGGCGGGGTGTTGGCCTGCCGCCCGGTCAGGGCCAGGATGCAGCAACCATAGTAGGGGCCGTAGCGGTCTCCGCGGATCTTGTCGGTGACCGCGTAGCGGCCCGTGGGCGTGGGCGACCCGGAGCTGCCCACGGCCACGCTCACCCGCCTGAGGACCTTGCGGCCGCGGCGAAGCTCCACAGACCGCTCGGACAGGTCCGCGTGCAGCAAGTAGGCGGTTCGGCGGGCCGACACGGCCGGGTCGCCGCTCCTGACCCACGCCACGCGCCCGTTCGGCAGGTCCTCGCTGACCACGCCGAGCCAGTGGCCCCGCCGCGTGGCCACACCAAGGACGCGGGCGCCGCCGAACTCCGTCGTCGGCCCGGCGATCGCAGCCGCGTCGCCGCCCGGCCGCCGTCTGAGCACGACGTCACGGCGGACGAACAGCAGCCGGTGGGTCACGGGCTTAGGGCGTTCGATGCGGGGCGCGACGACCTCGGCGGGGGGCTCCTCCGGCTCCGCCACGGGGGCGGCCAGCGGCGCCTCGGCCGCTGCGCTGTCGAGCTGCACCACGGCGCGCTGCACGCAGATCGCGAGGACGGCGGCCAGGGGAAGCAGGAGGGATGCTCGCACCCGCATGTACGGGTGCATCGGCACTGGCCGGCGCGCCGGGAAGCGGGGCGCGCGTCACCCGTACATCCGTCCAGGCCCGGCGGCGGGCTCCTGCGAGAGGCGTCTAGAGCAGGACCTGGCGCGAATCGAGGTGAGAGCCCACCTTGCGCTTGACGCGCTGGAGCGCGTTGTCGACCGTCTTGGTGTCGCAGCCCAGGCGCTCGGCGATCGTCTCGTAGCTGTAGCCGTCCAGGTAGAGCGACAAGACGGAGCTCTCGAGCTCGGACAGCACGCTCGACAGGCACGTGACGAGGCTGTGCAGCTCCTCGGACGAAATGACCTGGTTGGCAGGATCGTGGGCCGAGGGCCCGGGCAATAACTCGTCGAGGGTCGCGTCACCCTCGCCTCCGCTCGCCGCGGGCGTCTGCGAGAAGGAGACGTACTCGTTGAGCGGGGTGTGCTTGTTGCGCGTGGAGGTCTTGACCGCGGTGATGATCTGGCGGGTGATGCAGAGCTCCGCGAAGTTGCGGAAGCTCGACTCGCGATCGGTGCGGTAGTCGCGAACCGCCTTGTAGAGGCCCACCAGGCCCTCCTGGATCAGATCGTCGGCGTCACCGCCGATCAGGAAGTACGACGATGCCTTGAGCCGCACGAAGCCGTGGTAGCGCTTGACGATGCGGTCGTAGGCGTCCTTCTTGCCCTGCTTGGCCAGCGCGATCAGGTAGTGATCGTCAAGCTCTACTTCAGAGTGAGGTTTTCCCGGAGGTCTCCGGGTCGCCGTCGGATGCGGAGTCGCGGAAGGGGCCATCGAATGCTCCTCTCGGGCCGATATGGCCCTTGAAAGCTCGGTGGCGCACTACCTCCCCTGGCGCCAGGTTGTTCTGAAGTCATTGTCTAAAGCTCGACTTCAGCCTGATCTGGGCGGGCAGTATGGGCTAGTTATGGAGCCCTGTCAAGCTCGATTTCGTAGATGCAAGATCGTGTACACCAGCCCCGCGGCGGCGGTGGACACGTTCAGTGACGCCACCCGGCCGCGGGTGGGGAGCGCGATGGCCTCGTCGCAGACGGCGGTCACGCGCGGGCGCAGACCTCTGCCCTCGGAGCCCAGGACCAGCACCACGCGCCCGTTGTAGTCCGGGCGGTCCCACGGCGTGCGCGCCTCCGCGGCCGCGCCGTACACCCAGGCGCCGGCCTGCTTGGCCTCGGTCAGCCAGTCGGCCAGGTTGCGCACACGGGCCACGGCCAAGTGCTCCACGGCCCCCGCCGACGCCTTGCAGGCCGCGGCGGTGACCGACGCGGAGCGCCGCTCCGGTAGGACCACCCCGGCGCAGCCGGCCGCCTCGGCCACACGGCAGACGGCGCCGACGTTGTGCGGATCGTGGACCTCGTCGAGGCAGATGACCAGCGCCTCGTCGTCCGCCAGCAAGCCGTCGGGATCGGCGTAGCGATACTCCTCGACCGCTGCGCAGATCCCCTGGTGCTCGGCCGAGCCGCAGCGGGATTCGATCTCGTGCGCGCCGGCCGGCGCCGTGTCGATGCCCGCCAGCCAGGGCTCCTCAGCCGCGCGGTCGGTGGCCCACACACGGTGCACGGCCCGAGGCCCCCGCAGCGCCTCGCGCACCGGGTTGCGGCCGTAGACGATCACTCGCAGCGTACGAGCCGCGCCCCGTCGGGGGTGTCGCGAATCTCCCAGCCCCGCTCCGCGAGCTCGTCACGCAGGCGGTCGGCGGCCGCGAAGTCGCGCTCGGCCCGCGCCTTTTCGCGTCGGTCGGCCAGCAGGCGCACGTCTTCCGGAGCACCGTCGCCGTCGGCCGCGGCGGCCAACAGGCCCTCGAGGCCGAGGGCGTGCAGCATTTCGCCCAGGCGGCCGGGACCCAGGCGCTGGCCGGCGTCCAGGCTGCGGTTGGCCTCCGCCACCCAGTCGAACAGGACGGCGCATGCGGCGGGGGTATTGAAGTCGTCGGCCAGGGCGTCGAAGAAGCGCTCGGCCACCTCGTCCATCCCCCCGGCCGCGGGCGCATCGACCTCCAACCGCCGGCACAGCTCGCGCAGTCCGCGGACGGTCGCCCGGGCCTGGCGCAGCGCCGCTTCGCCGAAGCTCACTGGCTGGCGGTAGTGCGCGGCCACGAGCCACATGAGCAGCGCCTCGTGGCCGTACTCGTCCAGGGCGGCGTGAAGGAGGCGGATGTTGCCCACCGACTTGGCCATCTTCTCGGCCCCCATCTGGACCATGCCATTGTGCATCCACACGCGGGCCAGCGGCCGGCCGCGCGCGGCCTCGGTCTGGGCGATCTCGTTCTCGTGGTGAGGGAACACGAGATCCGATCCACCTCCGTGCAGATCGAAGTCCAGGTCCAGGATCTCCTCCGCCATGGCCGAGCACTCGATGTGCCAGCCGGGACGACCGCGACCCCACGGAGAGTCCCAGCTCGTGTCCTCCCCCGCCTTCGCGGTTTTCCAGAGCGCGAAGTCGCGCGGGGCGCGCTTGAGCGCTGCCGCGTCGTCGGCCTCGCCCTGCTGCATCTCCTCGCGCGGGCGGTTGGACAGGCGCCCGTAGCCCTCGAACTCGTCCACCGCGAAGTACACGTCGCCACCCGCCTCGTAGGCGTGACCGCCCTCGATCAGGTCCTCGATGAGAGAGACGATGGCCGGGATCGTCTCGCTGGCCTTGGGCTCGTGGTCGGGCCGGCCGAGCCCGAGCCGGTCGGTGTCCTCCACGTAGGCGGCCGTCATTTCCCGGGCCAGCGCCTCGCTGCCCACCCCCTGCGCGCTGGCGGCGGCGTAGATCTTGTCGTTCACATCGGTGATGTTCTCGACCAGGGTCACCTCGTAACCCTCGTGCTCGAGCAACCGCTTAAGCAGGGCGAACACCACGAACGGCCGCGCGTTTCCCACGTGCACGCGTGCGTACACGGTCGGCCCGCAGGCATAGATGCCCACCGAGCCGGGCTCGCGCGGCTCGATCTCGCGCACCTGGCCGCTGAGCGTGTCGTGGATCCGCACCCGCCGCACCGCCGCAAGGCTAGGCGCTGCCCTCGACAGGTGTAATCCTAGGAGACGGGCGGCCGGCGCTGCGGCCAGCCGACATCGGCCTCGAGCTGCGCGGCCAGCGAGAGCAGCACGCCCTCTCCGTCGGGCCGCCCCACCAGCTGAACGCCTAGGGGCACCCCGCGGTCGCTGAGGGTGGGGGCCGGCACCGAGCAGGCCGGCTGGCCCGTGTGGTTCCAGATCGCGGTGAACGGATACACCTCGGCCATTCCGATCATCGTGCGCGCGGCGCTCAGGCCCTCCCACTCGGCGGCGTCCACCGGCGGGCGGCCGGTGGTCGGGGTGATGAGCACGTCGACGTCCTCGAACAGCTTGTTGATGCGATCCGCGTGCGCCACCGCGTCACGTCGCGCCCGCGCCAGCGCGCGAGCGGGGATCATGCGGCCCATGCGGGCGAAGCCCTGGGTGCGGCGCGCCAGGCGCTCGGGGCGGGGCACCCGCGCCGCGTCCTGGGCGATGCCGCGGAGAAAGCGCGCCAGCACGGCGTTGCCGACGGTGAGACCGTAGTCGGGCTCGCGCCGCTCCACCACGTGCCCGAGCGACCGCAGGCGCTCTCCGGTCTCCTCCACCGCGCGGCGCATCTGCGGGTCGATCCGCGCGGGCACCGGCGGCTTTACCGACAGCGCGACCTTGAGCCTGCCGGGGACATTCGCGGCCAGCTCCGCCCAGGATCCGCCGGGCCCGGGGCCTGCTGCCACGTCCATCAGGAGGGCCGTGTCGGCGACCGTGCGGGTCTCGAACCCCAGCACACTCATCCCGTACCAGTGCTCGATCAGCGGCGTGAGGGCGATCCGGTCGCGCTGAGGCTTCAGGCCCACGAGGCCGCAGCAAGCGGCGGGTATGCGGATCGATCCGGCGCCGTCCGAGGCGGTGGCCGCCGCCACCAGGCCCGCGGCCACCGCAGCGGCGCTGCCCCCGCTCGACCCCCCGGGAGTGGCGTCCAGGTCCCAGGGGTTGCGGGTCACGCCGAAGGCCGGGCCCTCGGTGGCGCCGATGATCGCCAGCTCGGGGAGGTTGGTCTTGCCCACGATCACCGCCCCGGCCGCGCGCAGGCGGCCGACCAGCTCGCCGTCGCGCGTGGCGGGGTCCTCGAAGGCCGCGGTGCCCCATCGCGTGATCTCGCCCGCCACGTCCTCTGTGTCCTTGACCGCGATCGGCACGCCCAGCAGCGGGCGGTCGTCGCCGGCGCTCCGGCGGGCGTCGGCCTGCTCGGCGTCGGCCAGGGCGCGCTCAGCCATGACCACGCGGAAGGCGTTGAGAACGGGGTCCAGCCGCTCGATTCGGTCGAGGTAGAGCTCGACTAGATCGCGTGAGGACAGCTGCCCGTCACGGACGAGCCGGGCCTGCTCCGCCACGCCCGCGAAGGCGACCTCTTCAGGCTCCATAGGCGGCACGACTCTAGATGATCGATCTCGCGCAGGGTTACTCTCGCTCCACCGTCGCGGTGGCCAGCGCGGCGATGCCCTCACCACGGCCCACGAAGCCCATGCCCTCATTGGTCGTGAACTTCACGTTCACGCTGCCCGGCTCGAGCCCCGCCGCTGCCGCCAGACGCTCCTCCATCGCCCGCCGGAACGGCCCCAGCCTGGGCGCCTCGCAGATCAGCACGGTGTCGACGCCGACGGGGGCCACCCCGGCGGAGTCCAGCAGTGACCGCGCCTCCTCGAGCAGGGCGATGCTGTCCGCGTCGCGCCACCGCTCGTCGGTGTCCGGGAAATGGGTGCCGATGTCGTCCAGCCCCGCCGCGCCGAGAAGCGCGTCGATCACCGCGTGGGTGAGCACGTCTGCGTCCGAGTGGCCGTGCAGCCCGCGGTCGGAGGGCACCTCCACGCCGCCGAGCACCAGCGGGCGCCCCTCGGCGAAGCGGTGGGAGTCGTAGCCGATGCCGGCCCGCACGCTCACCCGAGCGGCTCCATCCGACGGCCGCGGCCCTCGAACACCGCGATCTCCGTCACGCCGAGTCCGCCGAGCCACTCAACCGCCCGCTCGTACTCGTGCCCGAGCTGCTCGGGCGTGTGCGCGTCGCTGGACAGCGCCACCGGGCGGCCAGCGTCCAGGCAGAGCTCCAGCAGCGGCGCCGACGGGTAGATCTCACCGACCGGCTTGCGCAGACCCGCCGTGGAGACCTCGATCGCCACGTCAGAATCCGCGATTCCGTCCATCGCGCGATCGTAGAAGCGGCGCAGGTCGCCCTCCGGACGTCCCACCCGATCTCCCGAGACCTTAACGAGGTCGGGGTGGGCGAGAACGTCGAACAGCCCGCTGCGGGCCGCCTCGCCGAGCGTCTCGAAGTAGGCGGCCCAGACCTTCTCCGGGTCCCCGGAGCCCCAGATGTCCCATGCCTCCCACCCGTCCGCGCCGTGCAGGTCCACCGCGTCGTCGCGGAGGAAGTGGATCGACCCCACCACGTAGTCCCAGGGACGGCGGTCGAGGAGGTTGGACAGAAGATCCTCGCGGCCGGGGAGGAAATCGACCTCCAGGCCCAGCCGCAGGTCTGTCTCCTCGCGCACGAAGGCGCAGTACTCGTCGAGGTCGTCGGTGCCCCAGTGGCGGTACCACGGGTGGCTCCACACCTCCTGGGCCTGGACGAACCGGTGCACGTGCTCGGCCACGCCCAGCTCCTCGATGCCGCGCTCCTCGGCGGTCTCGCGGTAGCGCTCGGCGTTGGCCCGCGTGAAGTGGCGCTCCGCCGTGGCCTCCTCGTCGTCCGGGCGAAGGTGCACGTGGTAGTCGGTCAGCATCGGGCCCGCAGCAGGGTCTCGGCCACTCGTAGGTCCAGCGCGCTCGTGACCTTCAGGTTCTCGGGCGGAGCCGGCACCACGGTGACCTCGCCGCCCGCCCGCTCCACGAGCGATGCGTCGTCGCTGGCCTCGGCCAGCACCGCTTCGTCCACGTCCAGCGCCCGCCGAAGAACGTCGGCGTGGAACACCTGCGGCGTCTGCACCGACCACAGCACCCCCCGGTCGAGCGTGCGCAGCACCCGGCCCGCCGCGTCGGCCTCCTTGACGGTGTTGGTCATCGGCGCGGCGGCGATCGCTCCGGCCCGGTCCTCCAAGCGGCTCAGGCAGCGCTCCACCAGCTCGGCGGTCACGAGCGGGCGCGCGGCGTCGTGGACCACCACCACGGCGGCCTCCGGCGCAGCGGCCAGGGCATTGCGCACCGAGGCCGAGCGCGAGGCGCCGCCCTTCACACGGTCGGGCGGCTGCTCGTAGCCGGCTGGCACCGCCACTACCACGCGGTCGCAGGCGGAGGCCAGCGCCTCGAGGCTCCATTCCAGCAGCGGCCTGCCGGCACAAACGGCGAACGCCTTGGGCCGGTCGGCACCAAGGCGTTCGCCGCTGCCGCCGGCGGGAACGATCCCGACGACGGACAAGGAGGTCTCGCTATGCGGGCGCGCCGTTGCGGCTCACGTGCGCGTCGGTGATCAGGTCCTCCAGATGAGTCTCCGCCTCGTCCTCCTCCATTACGAGCGCGTACATCAGCTCGGAGGCAAGGATCTTCTTGGCCCGGGTGTACATCTGCTTCTCCCCGGTGGAAAGACCCTTCTCGGTCTCGCGGATGGCCAGGTTGCGCACCACCTCGGCAAGCTCGAACACGTCTCCGGTCTTGATCTTCTCGCGATTGTGCTTGAAGCGCCGGTTCCAGTTCTTCGGCATCTGACTGACGTCATCGCGGAGGACGGCGAGCACCTTCTTCACGTCGTCCTCACCGATCACGCGCCTCAGTCCGGCCCGGTCGGCGTTCTCACACGGCACCATCACCGTCATGTTGTTGTGAAGGATCTTGATGGTCAGATACTGGCGCTTCTCGCCCAGTACCTCCTTCAGCTCCTTCTTGAGGATCTTGCCTGCTCCGTGATGCGGATACACGACCTGGTCCCCGATCTCGTAGACGGTGGGCTCGCGTACGAGCTCGATCACCTCTTCGATCTCCTGCTCCAACAGTACGTCGCTAATGATGCCCTCCTGCGTCGTTGCGGCAACCGCGCCGCTGGTCACTCACGTTTGTAGATACCGGTCCACGAGGTTGATCTCCTGCAGTCGGCGAAGGCCCTCGCGGATGTCCTTCGCACGTAGATCCCCGACGCCCTCCACGGACTCCAGCTCCGCGTCCCCGGTGGCGAGGATCTCGTCGAGGCCGTTGAACTCCGACACGATCCGCTGCACCACCATCCGGGGCAAGCGTGGAATGCGCCCCAGGATGCGGTGGCCCCGCGGCGATGCGGGGTGATCGAGCGTGTTCAGCTTCCGGTCGTGGCCCAGCAGCTCCGCCAGGCGACCGAAGTCGAGAAGGTCTTGGTGGGGCAAGCGCGCCAGGGAGTCCAGGACTTGGGCGTGGCCCTCGTCGCTGGCGTGCACTGTGTAGTCCCGCACCAGTGCCGACTTGTCGGCGGCCACGCCGACCATGGTCTCCTCGAGCTGCATCTCGATCAGGCGGCCGTCCGCGCCGAGCTCCACTATGTAGCGCTCGATCTCCACGGCCATGCGGGTGACCAGCTCGGCGCGCTGGAGCACCGTCAGGACGTCGTGCAGGGTCACGCCGCCTTCGAACTCGAGCGCCGTGAGCCGGGTGGAGACCTGGTCGAGGCGGGTGCGGTACTTGTCGAGCGTGGCGAGCGCCTGATTGGCCTTGGCCAGCACGACGGGGATGTCCTCGAGGATGTACTTGGCCCCGTCCAGGTACAGCGACACCACGCCGCGTCCGGCGGAGATGGCGATGACCAGGGCGTCGGTCTGCTTGGAGACACGCTCGGCGGTGCGGTGGCGAGTGCCCGTCTCCAGGGAAAGGATCGTGGGGTCCGGCATCAACTGCACGTTGGCCCAGAGGATCTTGGTGGAGTTGGAGGCCAGCATGATCGCCCCGTCCATCTTCGCCAGCTGGTAGAGCAGCGCGGGCGTGTAGTCGACGTCTAGCTTGACGCCGCCGGACAGCAGGAATCCCAGCTCCTCGGACTCCCCGATACAGATGAGAGCTCCGGTCCGAGCCGGGACGATGTTGTCCAGGCCCTCCCTCACGGCTGTGCCCGGGGCGACCATCTCGAGCGCCCGGACGAGTCTCGGTTCTTGCCGGGCCTCGAAGTCTCCTACGTCGTCCCCGGCATACGGCATGACGGATGATTCTACGCGAATCGCCCGCCTGATGCAGCGTTTTCGGCTTCCTCCAGCCGATCTGGGGCCGGTGAGCGGCTGCGAGGGGCCCTTGGTCGGGCTCGGCGTCAGGAGAGCCGCGCGAACAGACTGAGCTGGGTGATCGCCCCGGCGAACGAAGATGATGCCGCACGCGGCCTGGAGCGAGCGACGACGCGGAAGCGCGCGTGCGCGGGGGCGGAGCGCTGGCCGGCGACGTCCGTCGCGACCACGGTGAGGCGGTAGCTGCCCGTTCGGAATCCGCGCCTGCGGGCGTTGAAGAACACCGCGTTCGCGCCCATCTTGCCCCTACGCGTCAACTTCGTGCTCAGCCGTGCGTACCGGGTCGCGCCCCCGCGCCGGCCCGGCCGCCTGCGCTCGAAGGAGAGCTTCACCGTGCCGGCCTCGCTCAGGCGGAAGCTGATCTTGGCGCCCGCGAGCTTCAGCCGGCTGACGACAGGGGCCCGATTCGGCGGGTCCTCCGGCGGCGGCGGCGGCGGAGGCGGTGGTGGCGGAGGCGGAGGCGGTGGTCGGGGAGGCGGAGGCGGTGGTGGGGGTGGCGGCGGCGGCGGGGTGGTGCACTCGGCGGGGGCCGCGCCGTTGGCGCGCAACTTGACGAACTCGGCGATCGACGGCACGCCCCGGTCGTTCAGCAGGAACAGCATGTAGTAGCCCGGGGGTGCCGCGTTCACGTTGGGCGGCGCGGCCAGGTTCACGCAGCCCGTGCCCCGCGTCAGCGTGAGCGGGATCAGCCGCTGGTTCATGTCCACCGCGTGCGTGACCGACCCGGGGGCAACCAGTACGGCGCGGCTGACATTAGTGTCGGGAGTCTCCACACCGAAGTCGGCGCCGAGCTTGATGCTGGACGGAGCCGAGTCGATGGTGGGTCGCGGGCCCTTGAATAGATAGGGCGGCTCGTAGATCTCGCCGGTATCGCTCGCGGCGCCGCCGTGGTACTCGTCGCCGGCCGACAGCACGCGTCCGTCCGGCAGCAGGAGCGCGGTGGAGTGGTAGGCCCGGTTCTCGGCCTGCGCGGGCCCCAGCCGCCAGGCGCCGGTCTGCGGGTTCCACAGCTCGACCTGGCGCTGCTCGGCATTGGCCCCGTGCAGGGGGGACGGGGTCGCGGCGTCGCGGCCGAGCCCGCCGCCGACCTCGACCATCGAGCCGTCCGGCAGCAGAACGGTGTTGGCGTGCCCGCGGCCGACCGCCATCGAGGAGGCCCCCCGCCAGCCCGCCCCCGGGTTCGCCTCGTCGAAGACCTCCGTCGTACCGTTGGACGGAATCGTCTCGTCCACGGTGGTGCCGCCGAGCGCCATGATCTTCGAGGAGCCGTTCGTGCCCCCGGGCAGGGGCACGGCCGTGCCCCACAGGCGCCGCCGGGTCAGGCTCGGGGCCCTCGCCCACGTGAAGCTCGCGGCGCCGGGCGTGTTCATGAACCAGGTCTGATGTGCCTGCGGTCCCACGACGAACGCCCGGCCGGAGGGCATCGCGAACATATGGGGGTAGTAGCCGCCAGTCGGCGGGAGCCCCGCCACCGTGTCGCTGGTTCGGCCGATCAGTCTCACCGACCCGCGCCCGCCCGGTGCGGCCGGGGGAGTGAACAGCTCCACCTCCTCGTTCATCAGCCCGCTGCCGGTCTCGTCCAGCCCGCTGATGATCGGTATGCGCCCGTCGGCCAGCCTGACTCCGGTGGGATACCAGCGGCCGTGGCGCATGTCCGGCTGCTCGCGCCACTCCTCCCTGAATGGATTGAACGTGTAGACCTTGTTGAGTCCCTTCCAGTCCGTTGTGGCGGTCTCGAACTCCAGATTGCCTCCGAACACGACCAGCTCGCCGTCGGCGGTGAAGGTGTGGCCGGAGCACCAGATGTTGGCCGGCTTCATCCGGCCGTCGGCGGGATCGAGCCAGTCCGGCGGATCCTTGCGCTCGATCGCCCCGGTGACGGGATTCCACAGGTAGGCCTGGGCGCGGTTCTGCCACTCGGGGGTTCGCGGGTAGGAGAAGACCATCACCTTCCCGGTGGGGAGGAGCGCGGCGTGGATGGCCACGATCGGCAGCGCGAAGGTCGCGTCGAAGTCCCAGCGACCGATGTCGGCGGGCTCCCCGGCCACCTCGGCGGCGGCCGTGGCCGCCCGCTGGGCCTGCTCGACCCGTTCCGCGCTTGGTGCCCGGGTGCGCGGCGCGCGTCTCATCTCGGCGTGCTGACGGGCGTGCTCGGGGCCGAGCGTCGCGGTCTCGAGCCCGCGCAGCTCCCGCTCGCTCATGCCGGGGACGCCGAGCTCACGGCTGTGGCCGTGCCCCGAAACGGGGCGCAGCGCGGCCTCCAGCGAGCGCGCGCTGGGCGCGGGCGCGGCCTGGTCGGCGCCGGGCGAGCGGGCGGAGAGCGACGCGAAGCCGGCACCGAGGCATGCGATCGCCACCGTGCCCGCGAGTGCGAGCCGGGATCGAAGAACTCTTTGCTTCAGATCGCCCATTGGGTCTTCCCCGCCCGAGACGGCCGCCGATCCGGCTCGCATCGGGGGGTCGAGATTCCAAATTAGGTCCGACCGCCGGAAATCGCCAGCGAACGAAGCCCAGAAGCGCTGACCTACGGCCCTGCGAATCCTCCGCGGGCCTAGGGGTCAGGCAGCACGGCGACCCGGCGCCCGTGCGCCGCGAAGGGCGTCACCCACGGTCCGGAGCCCCGGACCGGGATGCACGACCTCGGTGAGACCGAACTTGCGTGCCTCGGCCAGCCGGCGATCAGCGTGAGCGGCGTGGCGCAGCTCGCCCGTCAGCCCGAGCTCTCCGAAGGCCGCCGGCGGCTGGCGCCCGGCCGGCTCGATCCCCTTGGCCGCGGAGGCCAGGGCCAGGGCGATGGCCAGGTCGGCACCCGGCTCGTCCACACGGACCCCGCCGGCGACCGACACGAACACGTCGCTCGTGCCGAGGCGCACCCCGCCGTGGCGGGAGAGCACGGCGAGGATCAGGGCCAGGCGGTTGCGGTCCACGCCGTTGGCCACCCGGCGCGGCTGGGGCAGGTCGGTGGGGGCCACCAGTGCCTGGACCTCCACGAGCAGCGGGCGGGATCCCTCCATCGCGCACAGCACGACCGAGCCCGGGGCACGGGTGGCCTCGGCCACGAAGCGGGCCGAGGCGTCCTCCACCTCGGCCAGCCCGTTGTCGCGCATTTCGAACACGCCCACCTCGCTGGTGGAACCGAAGCGGTTCTTCAGCGCGCGCAGGGTGCGATAGGTCCGCTCGCGCTCGCCCTCGAAGCTGAGGACGCAGTCGACCAGGTGCTCCAGCACCCGCGGGCCGGCGATGGCGCCCTCCTTGGTCACGTGGCCCACCAGGACCACGGCGGTCCCACGCGCCTTGGCCACCCGCATGACCCGGCCCGCGACCTCCCTGACCTGGCCGACCGAGCCGGGCGACCCGCTCATCGCCGGGTCGTAGAGCACCTGCACCGAGTCGATCACGCACACGTCGGGCCGCTCGCTTTCGATAGTGGCCACCACGGCGTCGAGGTCGGTCTCGGCCACGATCGGCACATCCAGCGCGTGGTGCCCAAGGCGCTCGGCCCTCAGCCGCACCTGCCCGGGCGACTCCTCACCCGACACGTACAGAGTGCTGCGCCCCGCCGCCTGGATGTTGCCCAGCGCGGTGGACGTCAGCGTGGACTTGCCGATGCCCGGCGAGCCGCCGATCAGGACGAGCGAGCCGGGCACGATCCCCCCTCCCAGGACGCGGTCCAGCTCGCCGATGCCGGTGCCCATCCGCTCGACCTCGGCGACCCGGACCGCGGAGAGCGGCACCGGGGAGAGCGCCCGGGAAGCCCCGCCGCCATTTCGCGCCGGCGCGGACGGGCGGAGCTCCTCGACGAGGGTGTTCCACTCGCCGCAGCCGGGGCAGCGCCCGTGCCACTTGGGGCTGTCATGGCCGCACGCGGAGCATGCGAAGAGGGTCTTGGAACGAGCCATCCAGCGAGGCTAAGCGGGCAGGTGGACGACTTCCTCCCCCGCCGCTGTCCGCGGAAGCGCCCGGCTTGGCCGGGTGCGCACCGCCGCTGTCCGCGGAAGCGCCCGGCTTGGCCGGGTGCGCACCGACGCTGTCCGCGGAAGCGCCCGGCTTGGCCGGGTGCGCACCGACGCTGTCCGCAACACCGCCTGCCATCCGTCCGGGCATGGAGGTTGCATCGTCGGCATGCAACAGCTGGACCGGCCCCTGGCCGAGACCGAGTTCGTGGCCCTCGACACCGAAACCAACGGCATGGCCGGAGACCTGTGCGAGATGACCGAAGTGGGTGCCGTGCTGGTCGGGGGTGGCGAGTTGCACGACACCTACGACTCGCTCGTGCGGACCGAGCGCCCCCTGGCCCGGGGAATCCAGCGTTTCACCGGCATCACGCAGGCCATGGTGGACTCCGCCCCACCCGCGGGGGAGGTTCTGCCCGACGTGGCTGACCTGCTGTCTTCACGCGTTCTCGTGGCGCATAACGCGCGCTTCGACCGGGGGGTGCTGCGTCAGGCCTTCGAGCGGGCCGGCATGGACTGGCCGGACCCGCCGGTGCTCTGCACGGTCACGATGGCGCGCCAGTTCGCGCCGCTCGTGCGACGGCGCGGCCTGGCGTCGCTGGCCGACGCGCTCGGCATCGAGGTGGACGAGGTCCACCGTGCGCTGCCCGACGCGCTCACGTGCGGGCGCGTGTTCTGCGCGCTGTTCCCGAAGCTCTGTGCGATCGCGGGGAGCGTCGGCGAGGCGATGGAGCTGATGCGCTCACGCCGCCGGTCGCGCAAGGCCGAGCCGGCGCCCATCCCGCGGTCGGAACGTCCGGACCTGTCCACGCTGCCGGACGATCCGGGGGTTTACGTGTTCCGCGACACGCGCGGGCGTCCGCTCTACGTGGGCAAGTCGGTGTCCCTGCGCTCGCGCGCCCGCGCTCACTTCTGCGCTCCCGCGGGATGGACCGAGCGAGCGGAGATCGTGGACTACCGCCCGACCAACTCGGAGCTGGGCGCGCTGGTGCTGGAGAACCGGCTGATCAAGTCGTGGAAGCCTCCGGGCAACTTCAAGCTCAAGCGCAGCGACCACCACGTGTTCCTGCGCTGCCGCCTGGACATCCCGTATCCGGTGCTCGAGGTCGCGGCCGAGCCGGCCGGCGGCCGAGCGGTCAACGTGGGCCCGCTCGGCAGCCGGGCCCTGGCCGGGGAGCTGGCCGACCAGCTCACCTCGCTCTACCGGCTTCGTCACTGCGGGCGCAAGCTCAAGGTGCGCGAGCACGCCTCGGCCTACGGCCAGATGGGGCGCTGCTCGTCCCCCTGCCTCGGCGACCTGGACCCCAACGCCTACCGGCGCCAGCTGGACGCGGCGCTGGCCGCGTTCGACGGCCCGGAGCCGGGACGCGCGCTGCTGGCCGAGATCGACCGTCGCATAGAGGAGGCGTCGCGCGACCAGCGCTACGAGCGGGCCGCCGGGCTGCTGCGCCGGCGGGGGCGGATCGCCTGGGTGCTCGAACGCCTGGACGGGGTCCTGCGCGCCACCCATTCGCGGCCGCGGCTGTTCCTGGCGCGCCATCCTGTCAAGGACCGCTACGACGCGTTCTGGGTCGTGCACGGACGGCTGGTGGACTGGGGGCCGCTGCCCGGGCACACCGAGCTGGAGGAACGCACTGCAGCCGCGGTAGGCCGCAGCCGCGGCGGAGGTCCCGCGCCGGTGCCTCCGGCCGAGGTGGACGAGCTGCGGATCGTATGGGGGTGGGTGGCCGACCAGGAGCCGGTCGACCTGTCCTTGGACCCGGCCCCAGACGGGCCCCGGCTGCGCGAGTTCGTGGCCGCTGCGAGGGCCTGACCGGCATCCCGCTTCCCCTTTGACGTGGGGAGCACGGGTGGCGTAGGGTCGACCCGGCGGACCGGAACGAGGAGACGAAGACATGCGACGACACAGGTCACTGGTGACTGTCCTGGCGATCCTGGCTCTGGGGGCCTTCGCGCTTCCATCCCTGGTGGCGGCCGCCGCGCCGAAGAAGGGCGCCAGCTACACCGGCGAACTGTCCGACACCGCCAGCCGGCTGGGCAAGCGGGTGGTGCTTAAGGTCTCGAGCTCAGGCACCACCGGAAGGGTGCGCCTGGAGTGCAGCGGCACGCGCATCGGCCTGAGCTCCAAGTTCGCGATCACCAAAGGCAAGTTCACCGCCAAGAAGACCACCGGCTCGCTGCTCGTGTGGCGGCTGCAGGGCAAGTTCGTCTCGGGCCAGAAGGCCAGGGCCAGGCTCTACCTGCCCGCGGCCTGCGACGGCAAGGGCGGCAAGATCACCCTGACGCTCAAGTAGATCCGGGCCACTCGCTCGGGGCGCATGGCGCGCCACCGCTATTCGTTTATGACCCAGCGGCGAGAGCGCTCCAGGGCGCGGCGCCAGTCGGATAGCAGCGCCTCGCGCTCGTCGTCGGACATGTAGGGCTCGAAGCGGCGGTCCTCCCTCCACATGCCGCGAACGTCCTCCTCGGTCCAGGTGCCGGCGGCAATCCCGGCCAGGAACGCGGCGCCCAGCGCGGTGGTCTCCGTGATCTCGGGAATCACCACGGGCACGCCAAGCATGTCGGCCTGGAACTGCATCAGCCAGCCATTGGCGGTGGCGCCGCCGTCGACCCTCAGCTCCTCCAGCGGGGTGCCGAGCGCGGTGTTCTGGGCACGCACCGCGTCGACGGTCTGGTAGGCGATCGCCTCGAGGGTGGCGCGGGCGAGGTGCTCGCGCTTGGAGCCTCGGGTGAGCCCGACGATCGTCCCGCGCGCGTAAGGATCCCAGTGCGGCGAGCCCAGCCCGGTGAGCGCAGGCACGAAGTACACGCCTTCGTTCGAGTCGAGCGACGCGGCCATCTCCTCGGTGTCCTCGGCGGCCTCGATCACGCCGAGCCCGTCGCGCAGCCACTGGACCCCGGCACCCGTCACGAACATGCTCGACTCGAGCGCGTAGTCCACACGGTCGCCGATCTTCCAGGCGATCGTGGTGATCAGGCCCTGCTCGAGCAGCGGCGAACCCTGGCCCGCGTTCTGGAGCAGGAAGTTGCCGGTGCCGTAGGTGTTCTTGCCCAGCCCAGGCTCGTGGCAGGCCTGGCCGAACAGCGCCGCCTGCTGGTCCCCCGCCATTCCGCACACGGGCACGTTGCCGCCGAACACGCTGGTACGCCCGTACTCCTGGGCGTTGCCCACCGGCTCGGGCAGCGAGCCGACGGGAACGCCGAGCATCTCGCACAGCTCGTCGTCCCACCTGCTCTCGCGGATGTTGAACAAGAGCGTCCGCGAGGCGTTGGAGTAGTCGGTCACGTGCTCGCCGCACAGCTTGTAGACGAGCCAGGAGTCGATCGTCCCGAGCAGCGCCCGCTCGTCCACCCCGCCCTCTTCCAGCAGCCAGCGATACTTCGTACCCGAGAAGTAGGCGTCGAGCACGAGGCCGGTGCGCTCCCGAAAGACGGCCTCGTGGCCTTCCGCGCGCAGCTTGTCGCACATGCCCGCGGTGCGCCGGTCCTGCCACACGATCGCCTTGTGCAGCGGCTCTCCGCTGTCACGATCCCAGGCCACCGCTGTCTCGCGCTGGTTGGTGATGCCGATCCCCTCGAGGTCCTCGCCCTTAACGCCGGCGTCCTCGATCGCCTGCTTGGCCACGCGCTGCGTCACGTCCCAGATCTCGGCGGCGTCGTGCTCCACCCATCCCGGCTTGGGAAAGTGCTGCTCGAACTCCGAGTAGGCCCGGCCCAAAGGCTTGCCGTGCTCGTCGAAGACGAAGCAGGTGGTTCCCGTCGTGCCCTGATCGATGGCGAGGATCATCGACCCACAGCCTCAGGAGTCGGCCACAGCGCGCTCCGCCGCGTCGAACCCGATCTTGGAGTGGGTGCCGTCGCAGAACGGCTTGGTGGTCGAGCCGCCGCAGCGGCACAGCGCGATCGGCTCGCCCTCCTCCCCCAGCTCGTAGCGGTTGCCGTCCGCGTCAATCAGGGTCACGGGCCCGGTCACCTTGTACGGCCCGTCGTGACGAACCTTGATCTCCACCTCGCTCATGCCGGGAGAGACTACGGCGCTAGCCTCGCGCCAATGCAGCGCGTGGCCCGGCTCGACCATCCCGAGGTGCGCGAGGTCGTGGCCTCGCACCACTGCGTGCTGCGCTTCCGTCAGCGCCGACCGGTGCGCGAGCGGGGCGCGGAGGCGGTGGCAGACGCGCTGATCGAGGCGCTCGAGCACTCCGACGTGAGCGGCTGGCCACCCGCGTGGGCACTGAGCGACCGCGCGATCGGCCTATGGGCAGTGGCCGCCGACCTCGCCTTCCCACTGGAACGCACCGACGTCCCCGGCCGCTGGCTGGCCACCACCTGCCTGAGCCGCCCAAGGCGATAGCTCTACAGGTCGCTCACCACTAAGTGTGGAGGGGTCGGCGGGACGCCGACCCCCGCAGCAACTCAGCGGTCCGGCTCGTCCTCACCCTCAGGTGCCGGCGGCGCATCAGGCACGTCGGGCAGCACGTCCGGCTCGTCCGGCAGGTCGGTGCCCGCCGCCGGCTCGGCTCCCGGCTCGCCCGTGCCCTCCTCGGCCTCGCCCCCCTTGGCTCCGACCCCAACCGGCTCGCGGGCCTCGGCCTTGCGGATCTCGATCGTCACCCCGCGCTCGTCGCCCTCCGGGGCGCGGTCCACCTCGACCGTCGAGCCCGGGGGCATCGACTGCGAGAGCACCTCGTCGGCCAGCGGGTCCTCGATGTAGCGCTGGATGGCTCGGCGGAGCGGACGGGCGCCCATGGCGGGATCCCAGCCCTTCTCCACCAGCAGATCGGCCGCGCCGTCGGTGAGGTTGAGCGAAAGCTCGCGCTCGGCCAGCGACTCGCGGATCCGCCGCAGCAGGAGATCGACGATGTGGGCGATCTCGTCCCGGGTGAGCTTGTGGAAGACGATGACCTCGTCGATGCGGTTGATGAACTCGGGGCGGAACACCTTCTTCAGCTCGCCCATGATGCGGAGCTTCATGTCGTCGTAGCTGAGCCCCGTCTCGTCGCCCACGGTGAACCCGATGCCCGTGTTCTTCGCGATCTCCGACGCCCCGATGTTGGAGGTCATGATCACGATCGAGTTGCGGAAGTCGACCGTGCGCCCCTGGGCGTCGGTCAGCCGTCCGTCCTCGAGGATCTGAAGGAGGATGTTGAACACGTCCGGGTGCGCCTTCTCGATCTCGTCGAGCAGGAGGACGCAGTAGGGCTTGCGGCGCACCGCCTCGGTGAGCTGGCCGCCCTCGTCGTAGCCGATGTATCCGGGGGGCGAGCCCACGAGCCGCGACACGGAGTGCTTCTCCATGTACTCGGACATGTCGATGCGGACCATGGCCTCCTCGTCGCCGAAGAGGAACTCGGCGAGCGTGCGCGCCAGCTCGGTCTTGCCGACCCCGGAGGGGCCGAGGAAGATGAACGAGCCGGTGGGGCGCTTGGGATCCTTGAGCCCCGCGCGCGACCGACGGATGGCCTTGGACACGGCCTCAATGGCGGCGTGCTGGCCGATCACGCGCTTGTGGAGCTCGTCCTCCATGCGCATCAGCTTCTGGGTCTCGGCCTCGGTGAGCTTGAAGACCGGGATGCCGGTCCACATGGACACGATGTCGGCGATCTCCTCCTCGCCGATCTCGGGGCGCTCGCCGGACTCGCCCGAACGCCACTGCTCCTCTAGCTCACGCTTCTTGTTCGTGAGCTGACGCTCTTTGTCGCGCAGGTTCGCAGCCTTCTCGAACTCCTGCGCCTCGATGGCCGCCTCCTTGTCGCGCCGAGTGGTCTCGATGTCCTCCTCTAGGTCGCGGTACACCGGCGGGGCGGTCATGGACTTGATGCGGGCGCGGGACGCGGCCTCGTCGATCAGGTCGATCGCCTTGTCCGGCAGGAAGCGGTCCGAGATGTAGCGGTCGGCCAGCTCGGCCGCCGCGCCCAGCGCCTCGTCGGTGATGCCGACGCGGTGGTGCTGCTCGTAGCGGTCGCGCAGCCCCTTGAGAATCTGCACCGTCTCCTCGGTCGAGGGCTGCTCCACGCGGATCTGCTGGAAGCGCCGCTCGAGCGCCGAGTCGCGCTCGAGGTACTTGCGGTACTCGTCGAGCGTGGTGGCGCCGATCGTCTGCAGCTCCCCGCGCGCGAGGGCCGGCTTGAGGATCGAGGCCGCGTCGATCGCGCCCTCCGCAGCGCCGGCGCCGACGAGGTTGTGCAGCTCGTCGATGAACAGGATGATGTCGCCGCGCTGGGTGATCTCCTTCATCACCTTCTT
>Ga0136616_10000417_pt1 | contig 19837 bp, 21 predicted proteins | sample AntDrymUQ2992106_2_FD_106648 | JGI IMG/M metagenome (GOLD analysis project Ga0136616, IMG submission 106648) | Polar desert sand microbial communities from Dry Valleys, Antarctica - metaG UQ299 (21.06) | ecosystem: Environmental > Terrestrial > Soil > Desert | place: Antarctica: Dry Valley... | reverse complement strand
TTCAGATTCGACAGTAGTCGAGGCTTCTGGCAAGCGGCGATCGTGTTGCCGATCGTAGGGAGGTCGCGATGGATGTCGTCGTCGAGCGCCCCGGCGCGCTCGATGTCCACAAGGCCAGCGTGATGGCATGCGTGCGCGTGCCCGCCGAGCGCGGCCGGCGCGAGGAGCACATTGCGCAGTTCTCGAGCACCGTGCAGGGCCTGCTCGGGCTGCGTGACTGGCTGGCCGCTCACCGCGTCACGCAGGTCGCGATGGAGGCCACCGGCGTGTACTGGAAGCCGGTGTGGGCGATCCTCGAAGACGACTTCGAGCTGATCTTGGTCAACGCCCGCCACGTCAAGCAGGTGCCCGGCCGCAAGACGGATGTGTCTGACGCGGCGTGGCTGTGTCGGCTGGCCGAGGCCGGCCTGCTGCGCGCGGGCCTCGTGCCGCCCAAGCCGCTGCGCGATCTGCGTGACCTCACGCGCTATCGCAAGGCGCAGATCCGTGACCGCCAGCGCGAGGCTAACCGGCTGCATAAGGTGATGCAGGACACCGGCATCAAGCTCGACTCGGTCGCCTCGGATCTGCTGGGCAAGTCCGGACGCGCGCGCTCGTCTCGGGCACCACCGACCCGGAGCTACTGGCGGAACTCGCGCGTGGCCAGCTGCGCAAGAAGCTGCCGGCGCTGCGTGAAGCACTGGAGGGGCGCTTCAGCGCCAAGCACGCGCTGATTGTCGGGCAGATACTCGCCCACATCGACTTCCTCGACGAGGCGATCGACCGGCTCTTGGAAGCGATCGAGGAGCAGCTGGGCCCTTTCGGCAATCGGCAGGTCGAGCTGTTGTGCACGATCCCGGGCGTCGCGCGTCGTGCCGCCGAGGTCCTCGTCGCCGAAACGGGCGGTGACATGACCAAGTTCCCGACCGCCCGACACCTCGCCTCATGGGCCGGCGTGTGCCCCGGCAACGACGAATCGGCCGGCAAACGCCGCTCGGGCCGCACCCGCAAGGGCTCCAAATGGCTGCGCCAGACGCTGACCGAGTCCGCCAGAGCCGCCGCGCGCACCAAGGACACCTACCTCGCCGCGCACTACGCCCGACTCCGCGTCCGGCGCGGCTCTAACCGCGCCGCGACCGCCGTCATGCACTCGATCCTCATCGCCGCCTGGCACATGCTCCAGACCGGCGAGACCTACACCGACCCCGGCGGCGACTACTACGTCCGCCGCGACCCCGAACGCACCACCAAACGCCTCGTCGCTCAGCTCGAGCGCCTCGGCCACACCGTCGTCTTGCAGGAGGCCGCATAGGGCGCCAACAAGGATCTCTCTTCAGAACTGTCAACGCCTCTCCGGGGTCCACGCGAGATCCGGCTCGCCCGAGCGCGGGATTTGAGCGTGCGTGTGGACGTCTATGGCGTCGATCGCTTCGACGTCGATGCTCATCCGCGGCTCCTTCGTTCAATCGCCATTGCGCAGAGACTCGGCGTGGTATGTGGTACCGCACTCCGCCCGCGGCTGCTCGTGGGCGAGTGCAAGGACCGCAAGGGTGGCGCCAAGTAAGCCGATCGCGTCACGTGGTTGCTTGGCCTCACAAGGATGCTCGGTGCACACGAGATCTGTTTCAGAAGACGCGGCTCTCGGACTGGACGCTCGTCTTCGCCCGCCCGTACGACGTCCACTTGTGGGACGGGCGGCCGTATGCTCGATCGAGCGCCGTCTCGCGATCGAGCGCCGTCTCGGGATCCATGGCCTCCCCCTCCCTCCAACGGCGCTCGCTCGCGCGCGCCTGCGCAAGCGTGGTCTCGGGATCCGTGAAGCAGAACGCCGCGAGCTCGGGATCGCGCCGCGCGATCGCCGACAGGCACGCTTCGGCCGCCTCGACCGGCGAGAACTCGCGCCGACCATAGGCGGCGAGGAGCTCGAGGGCGGTGAGAGGCGTCACGCCGGCGGACCGGCGGCGAACAGCGTGCCGAGCCGTTCCGCGACAGTCTCGCGACCGGCGAGCCGCAGACCCGCCCAGGCAGTCACCTGGTTGGCGGTCAGCACCGGCTTGCCGGCCGCCGCCTCGAGCTCTCCGAGCAGCTCGATCGTGTGCATCGCCGTGTCGGGGATCAGGAGCAGCTCCGCGTCGGCCTGGTCGCCCCGCTCCGCGAGCTCGAGCGCCCCGAGCCGGTCGAGCCGCCCGACCTCCTCCGCGGTGATGATGCCGCCGCTCGAGAGCCCGACGGGTTCCAGCCCGCCGTCGCGCAGGAACTCCTCGAAGCGGCGGGCGACGTCTTCCGGGTAGGTGGCGGCGACCGCCACGCGGCGGGCGCCCAGCGCCCGGATCGCCTCGACGAACGCCAGCGACGTGCTCGACACTGGCGCGCCGAGGAAGTCCTCGACCTCGGCGACCTGGCGCCGGGCGCCGTCCCAGCCATAGACGAACGAGCCGCTCGTACATGCCCACATCGCCGCCGCCACGCCATGCTCGCGCAGCCTGCTCGCGCCCTCGCGCAGGCGCTCGGGCGCGCCCATGTCCAGCAGCGCGTCCTCGCGGTGGGCGTCCTCGCCGATCGACGTGTGCACGACCCGGAAGACCGGCTCGCCGAGCAGCGCGTCGAGCGTGTCGTAGTCTCGCTCGGCGGCGTAGCCCGGGTAGAGGATGCCGACCATCAGCGTTCCAGGCGGCTGAACGTCAGGCGCTCACCCTCGACGCCGCGCAACCACAGGTCCTGCGAGGCCCCCGCCAGCTCGGCGAGCCCCTCGGTGATCGTGGCGAAGACATTGCCGGGGACCCAGCCCGAGTCGGGATTGAGCAGCAGGTTGTTGCGCTCGTAGAAGTAGGCGAGATCGACGACGCGGTCGCGCTCGGCCGGCGTCGCTCCCTCGCGGTAGCCGTGCGAGGGCGTGTAGAGCTCCGTCGCGGCGAATGAGAAGTAGACGAGATCGCCGGGGATCGGCGTGATCGTCGTGTTCTCCGGCCCGGGCTCGGTGTCGGCGAAGCCGGGGACCAGCTGGTAGACCTCGTTGCGCGCGTACTTGCCGTGGTAAGCCTGCGAGCTCAACGGCAGCGCGTCCCAGACAGCGGCGCAGGTGCGCGGCGCTGCGTCGTCTAGCAGCCGCGCGACGGCTCTGGCGCCGCGCCGCTCGAGCTTGACCTCGAAGTGCCGGGGCATCGAACGCTCCTTCATCGGGTGTCGCGGAAAAGGCGCTCCGGCCGCTCGGGGCCGGGAATGTCGGCGGCACGCAGCGCCGCCCAGACCGTGGCCAGGTTCGCCGAGACCACCGGCCGCTCGAGCTCGGACTCGAGCTCGCTCAGCACCTCGATGGTCGGCAGGTTGGTGCAGGACACGACGACCGCCTCCGCCTCCGCGGGCGCCGCGCTGCGGACGAGCTCGGCCACCGATCGCGGCCGCACCCGGTCGATGCCCTGGTCGAGCCCGAGGTAGGCGACCGCCACGGACTCGTGGCCGGCCTCGGCGAGGAACTCGGGCAGGCCCGCCGTCAGCGCCGCGTCGTAGGGCGTCGCCACGCCGACCCGCCGCACGCCGAGGGCCGCGAGCGCCTCGAGCAGGGCGCCGCTCGTGGTCAGCGCGCAGCGGGCGCCGCCGCGCTTGAGCGCGGCGCGCAGCCGCCGCTCGCCGGCGAGCCCGTTGGCGTAGCTGGCCGACGTGCAGGCGTACGCGGTGGCGCCCGCCCCCGCGGCGGCGAGGTCGCGCGCGGCGCGTGTCAGCGCCTCCTCGTCGCCCGCAGCCTCCCTGGCGAAGTCGACGCCGACGGGCAGCCCGGTCACCGGCGTCCGCGTCGCGTACAGGCTCGCGCCCGCGGGCATCCAGCGCCACAGCTCGCGGTCGAGCGCGAAGTCGAACGGCGCGACGACCCCGACCCCCGGGCGACGGGCGTCGGCGAACTCTGGGGCGACGTGCGTGGCGGGTGGCTCTGGGATGGCTCGCAGCGCTCGCTCAGTGCTCCAGCACGGCCTTGAGGAACCGCTTGGTGCGCTCGTGCTGCGGCGCCTGCAGCACGACGGTCGGCGGGCCTTCCTCGATGATGGCGCCCTGGTCGAACATCAGCACGCGGTCGGAGATGTCCGCCGCGAAGCGCATCTCGTGGGTCACCAGGAGCATCGTCATGTCCGTGTGCTCGGCGAGCTCGCGGACCACTCCGAGCACCTCCCCCACCAACTCCGGGTCGAGCGCGGAGGTGACCTCGTCGAAGAGCATCACCTTGGGGCGCAGCGCGCACGCGCGGGCGATCGCCACGCGCTGCTGCTGGCCGCCCGACAGCTGCGCGGGACGCTTGTCGACGTGATCCTCTAGCCCCACCATGCCGAGCAGGTCCCTGGCGCGGGCGTTCGCCTCCTCCTTGCCCATCCCCAGGACGTGGATCGGCGCCTCGACCACGTTGCGCAGCACGCTCATGTGCGGGAAGAGGTTGAACTGCTGGAAGACCATGCCGATCTCGCGCCGCGCCGCGCGCAGGTGGCGCTCGTCGGCCACGACCCGCTTGCCGCCGCGGTCCATCTGCCAGAGCGGCTTGCCGTTGACGTCGATCGCCCCTTTGTCGGGCCGCTCGAGCGTCATGAGCATCCGCAGGATCGTCGTCTTGCCCGAGCCACTCGGCCCGATGATCGAGACCTTCTCGCCCGCCCCCACGTCGAGGTCGAGCTCGCGCAGCACGTGGTGCTCGCCGAAGCGCTTGTCGACACCGCGGAAGCGCACTATCGCCTCGCGGGCCGTCTCGGGCGGCGGATCGGACTGCGGTGCCTCTCCGGCGAAGCTAGGTGGCAAGGCGGTGCTCCAGTCCTCGGATGAGCCTCGCCGCCGGATAGGAGACGAGCAGGTACAGCAGGCCGGCCAGCGTCAGCGGCTCGATGTAGCGATAGGAGTCCGAGCCGATCGCCTGCGCCGTGTTGAGCAGCTCGACGACGGTGATCGCGGCGAGGATCGCCGAGTCCTTGAACATCGCGATCACGTAGTTGCCGAGCGACGGGATCACGGCGCGGATCGCCTGCGGGAGCACGACACCGGTCCAGCGCCGCCGCACCGACAGTGACAGCGCCGTCGCTGCCTCCCACTGGCCGCGCGGCACGCTCTCGATCCCTCCCCGATAGACCTCGGCCGCATAGGCGGAGTAGTGGATGCCGATGGCGAGGATCCCCGTCGTCAGCGCCGGCAGCGTCAGCCCGTAGCTGGGGAACACGTAGAACAGGAAGAAGGCCTGCACGAGCAGCGGCGTGCCGCGGATGAACTGCACCAGCCCGCCGACGACCTGCGAGAGCACCGGCACCTTCGAGAAGCGCACGATCGCGATCACGAGGCCCAGCACCATCGCGATCACCGAGCCGGCGAGCGTGATCTCGACGGTCACCACCAGCCCGTCGAGCAGGCGCGGGATGATCTCCCAGGCGAACGCCCAGTCCCAGTTCATGCCGACGGGCTCCTGCCCGCGAGCGCGTCGAGGCGGAACAGGCGCGCGAGCGTCGGCCGACCGTCGCTGCGGGCCCGCAGCTCGAGCATGCGGAAGGCCAGCGCCAGCGCCAGCGCCAGCACGAAGTAGATGACGAGGATCAGCGCGAAGACGAGCGCCGTCTCACCCGTCGAGGAGCGTACGGTCTGGGCGCGGAACGTGAGGTCGGAGACGGTCACGAGCGAGACGAGCGCGGACGCCTTGAGCAGGTCGACGGAGATGTTGCCGAACGGAGGCAGCATCAGCGGCAGGGCCTGCGGCAGGATCACCCGCCGCAGGCGCGTGTAGCCGCTCATGTTCAGGGCGGTCGCCGCCTCGCCTTGCCCGCGCGGGACCGCGAGCACCGCGCCGCGGACGACCTCGGCGGCGTACGCGCCGCCGTTGAGCCCGAGCGCGAGCACGGCCGCGACCAGCGGCTGGAGCTGGAGTCCGAAGAACGGCAGCGCGAAGAAGAACCAGAACAGCTGTACGACCACCGACGTGCCGCGGAAGACCTCGATGAAGCCGCCGGCCAGCCAGCGCAGCGGCCGCCGTGACGAGAGCCGGCCGAGCCCGGCGACGAAGGCCACGACGAGCGCGAGGGCGAGCCCGAGCAGCGTCACCTGGAGCGTGACCAGCGCGCCCCGCAGCAGGAACGGCAGGAAGGGCTCGATCGCGGACATCTGAGCCGGGTCAGCCCTCCGTCTTGCAGAGCTCGGCGGCCGTCGTGTTGATCGCCGCATCGGCGGGGAAGCCCCACGGCTCGAGGATCTTCTCGAGCTCGCCGGCGTCCTTGATCTGCTTGTACGCCGCGTTGTACTGGTCGCGGAACTCCTGGTCGCGCTTGCGGAAGCCGTGGCCGGCTCCCGTCAACGGAGCGTCCTCGATCGGGGGCGTGATCTCGAACTCCTCGCCCTTCTTGAGCGCCTCGAGCGAGAGCGTCGGAAGCAGGAACGCGTCGATCCGCCCGGCGCCGAGCGCCTCGATGCCGCTGCGGCCCTCCTGGACCTTGACGATCTGCGAGCCCGGCAGCTGCTCGGTCGTGAGGATGCCGTCCTCGAAGCCTCCCGGGAGCACCCCGACCTTGACGTCGGGGTTGGACTTGAGGTCGGCGATCGCCTTCAACCCCTTCGGGTTGCCGGGCTCGACGGCGAAGGACTCCGTCGAGACGACGGTCGGCTCGGAGTAGAGGATCTCCGCGCAGCGCGATTGCTTCATGAACAGCCCGGCGGTGATCATGTCCCAGCGGCGCGCGTTCAGCCCCGGGATCATCGCCTCGTACGGCGTCACGACGCCCTGCACATCCTTCACGCCCATGCGCTTGAGGATCGCGCGGGCGAGCTCGGGCTCGGCGCCGGTGACCGTGCCGTCCGGATTGACCTCGGTGTAGGGCGGCTCGTTGGCGATCGCGATCCGCGCGACGCCGGTGCGCTTCATCTCCTCCAGCAGGCCGGGCCCGCCTGCGGTGGTGCCGCCGTCGTCGCTGCCGCAGGCGGCGAGCAGGCCGCCCCCCATCGGCAGCACGAGTCCTGCGGCCGTCGCCCTCTTGAGCATCTCGCGGCGCGAGAGCGTCAGGTCGTACATAGTGTCTCTCCCCCAGATCCAGCGGACTTTGGCGGAGGCTAGACCGGCTCCCCGAGGCGCGTCGGCGACACTCTGTTGCATGATCGGGGTCGGGTCTTGGCCAATCTGGCGCACGTCGAGGTGGCGGCGGAGAGGACCATCGGGCCGATGGGCCTGACCGATGAGGAAACCCGTGTGCTCGACACGATCGACCGCGACGGGTTGACCGAGCTGGCCGCGGCACTCGTGCGCTGCCCGAGCCCGAACCCACCCGGGCGCGAGCAGGAGGCCGCCGTGTGCCTCGCTCGCTGGTGCGAGGCGGCGGGGCTCGAGGTGGAGCTCGACGCGGTCGCCCCGGGGCGACCGAACCTGTATGCCACGCTGGGCCCAGCCGGTGCGGAGGGCCTGCTCGTCCTCGGGCACACGGACACGGTGCCCGCCGGCGACGGCTGGACGCACGAGCCGCTCGGCGCCACGGTCGAGGCGGGCCGCCTGATCGGTCGCGGCTCCGCCGACATGAAGGGCGGTCTCGCGGCAGCGGCGGCCGCGATGGCCGCGCTCGCGCGCACCGGCGCGGCGCACCGCGGCCCGGTGACGCTCGCCGCAGTCGTCGACGAAGAGGAGCACGGCCTGGGCGTGCGCAGGTTCCTCGAGCGCCGGCCGAGCGCGCGCCTCGCGCTCGTCCCCGAGCCCACCGAGCTGCAGCCGATCGTCGCCTGCCGCGGCAACTGCTACGTCGAGATCGAGGTGCGCGGGCGCGCGGCGCACGCCGGCTCGCCCGATCAGGGACGCAACGCGATCCACGGAGCCGTGTGCGTCGTGGAGGCCGTCCGCCGCCTCGACGGTGCACTTGCGGCGCACGAGCACCCGCTGCTCGGCCGCGGCACGTGGAGCGTCGGCATGATCCGCGGCGGCACCTCGACCGCGATGGTTCCCGCCGAGTGCTCGGTCTCGCTCGACCGCCGTCTGCTCCCCGGCGAGACGGGCGAGCAGGCGCTGGCCGACGTGCGCGAGGCGCTCGCCGGGCTCGCGCTCGGAGACGATGAGCTGCATGCGAAGGCCGACCTGCTGATGGAGATCCCGAGCTTCGAGGTCGGCGCGCAAGACCCGCTGGTCGAGCTCGTGCGGCGCGCCGCGGCGGATGCCGGCGGAGCCGACCTGCCGGCCGCCGGCTGGACGGCGGCCTGCGACGGCGGCTACGTCATGCGCGACGCGGGCATCCCGGCGATCGTGCTCGGCCCGGGCAGTGTGGTCGAGCAGGCACACAAGCCCGACGAGTCCGTCGCGCTCGGCGAGCTCGTGCAGGCCGCGCGCATCTACGCGCTGGCGATGCTGCGGCTCACCGCTTGACGGTCAGCCCGCGGGGGACCGAGCACAGGCACTCGGCGCCGCGCTCTGTCACACGAAAGGTCTCCGACAGCTCGAAACCCCAGTCGTCCATCCACATCCCGAGAATCATGTGGAAGGCCATGCCGGCCTCCAGCGGCGTCGTGTCGCCGGGCCGCAGGCTCATCGTGTGCTCACCCCAGTCGGGCGGGTAGCCGAGCCCGACGGAGTAGCCGATGCGCGAGCTCTTCTCGAGGCCGTGACGCCCGATCAGCGCGCGCCAGGCCGCCTCGACGCTCTCGCAGGTGGCGCCCGGACGCACGGCTGCGAGCGCCGCCTCGAGGCCCTCCTCGACCACCGCGGCGATCGTGGTGAGCTTGGCCGGGGGGTCGCCGAGGAAGACCGTCCGCGCCAGTGGACAGTGGTAACGCCGGTGACAGGCGGCCAGCTCGAGCACAGTCGCCTCACCGGCTCGAAACGGCGCGTCGCTCCAGGTCATATGCGGCGCCGAGGTGCCGACGCCGGTCGGCAGCATCGGGACGATCGCCGGGTAGTCTCCGCCGGCTTCCGGCGTCCCACTCGCTTGCGCTGCCATGATCGCCGCCACCGCGTCGCACTGACGCACGCCCGGCTCGACGGCGTCGATCGCGACCCGCATCACGCGCTCCATGATGCGGGCAGCGCGGCTCATCAGCTCGAGCTCGGCGGGGCTCTTGACAGCGCGGACCCAGCCGACGAGCTCCTCGGAGTCGACAATCCGCGTACCCGGGAGGCTCGCGCACAGCGCTTCGTAGGCGCGCGGCGAGAGGAAGTAGGAGTCCATCTCGAGCGCGACGACGCCGCCGGCGAGGCCGCGGCGGATCAGCTCCGCGCCCGCCCACTGCATCGGGTGCCGGTCGCGCTGCTGCACCAGCTCCTCCGGGAAGCCAAGGATCTGCTCGTCGCCGAGCCAGCTCGTCAGCCGCGCGCCGTTGGCGTCCATCTGGCGGGTGAACAGCAGCAGCTCGCCGTCGGCGGCCACAACGACGCCCTGCGGGGTGTAGAACGACCAGCCGTCGTAGCCGGTGAGGTAGTGCATGCTCGCCGGCTCGGTGACGACGAGCACGTCGATCGCGCGCTCGCGCATGCGCTCGCGCGTGCGCGCGGCCCGCTCGTGGTACTCGCGGCGCGCGAAGGTCATCTGCCCTCCGGGGCCAGCTTGGCCATTCGCAAGCCGAGCTCGAGCAGGAAGCGGTCGTCGTGCGAGCCGAGCGAGCGCCCGGTCAGCTCCTCGATCCTGCGCAGGCGGTAGAGCAGCGAGTGGCGGTTGAGGTGCAGGCGGCGTGCGGCCGAGCTGGCGTTGCCGTTCTCCGCGAGGAAGACTTCGAGCGTGCCGAGCAGGTCGCGCGCGGTGTCGCGGTCGTACTCCACCAGCGGAGCGATCAGGCCGAGCAGGCGGCGCCGGACGCCGCCGTCGGCCGCGAGCGCGGCGAGGGCGAGGAACGGCCCCAGCTCGCGGGCGTCGCCGACGGTCCCAGGGCCGTGCAGGCTGCGGCCCACGGCGAGCGCGCCATCGGCGCTCGCGTAGCCCGCGGCCAGCTCCACGAGCGGCAGCGCCTCCTCCGCGACGCCCCAGGAGACGGCCGGACCCGCCTGCGCGAGCAGGCCCGCCAGCTCGGCCCGATCGCCGTCAGGCAGCAGGACGAGCACGCGGCTCTCGCGCTCCGCCACCTGATCGGCCCGCACGCGGCCGGCGAGCCGCCGCCGCACCGTCACGAGGGTCGTCTCGGCCTCCTCGGCGTCGTGCTCGGCGCCTGCGACGGCGACGACATGGCGCTCGCCGAGGTTGTGGCCGAGCAGCGCGGCCTTGGCGGCGACCTCGTCGGTGTCGGTCAGGCGGCCCAGCGCGATGTCCCAGAGGAAGTCGCCGCGCACCCGCTCCTCCGTCTCCACGATCGAGCGCAGGCGCAGCAGCTCGAGTGCCGCCGCCAGGGCGGCCTGCTCGAGCGCGCCGACGTCGAGGTCTCCGAGCGGCTCGGCCGCGTCGCCGCGCAGCACGTAGACCATGCCGAGCGTGCGCCGGCCTGCGCGGGCGGCCAGCGTGGTGCCTGCGCCGAGCCCGAGCTCGGGGACCTCGTCCATCTCGCGCGGGCGCCGGGCTCCGAGCAGCGCGCGCAGCGCCCGCGCCTCGTGCGCGCCTACGGCCGGCGCGCGCGCCTCCATCGCGGAGACGCGCTGGGAGCCGATCGCGCCGAGCGCCGCGTCGCCGTAGCCCTGGAGCCGCAGCTCGGCGTCGAGGACCAGCACCGGTCGCCGTACCACGCGCTCCAGCGTCGCGGCCAGCACCCCGAGCCCGCGCCCCTCGAGCAGCGCCGCGGCGAAGTCGCCGAACAGCCGCTGCGGCGCGTAGGGGCCGTCGCCGTAGCGCTCGGCCAGCAGGCGATCGACGACCGCGCGCATGACGTCGGCGAAGCGCAGCTCCCATGGCAGCTGCACCAGCGGGACTCCCTGCTGCTCGGCGCGGTCCACGACGGACGCCGGGAACGTCGTCAGCTCGCCGCCGGGGCGGAACGCCGCGCACAGCGCCGCCGCCTCGCTGTCGAGGACGTCGTGGGCGAGCTGTGAGAAGTGGCTCTCGTCACAGCCGATGCCGGTCGTCAACACGACCTCGGCCGGGCGCACGAAGTTCTCGACCGGCCCCTCGATGACGGCCACCCATGCGACCTCGCGGTCAGCGGCCGCGCCGTCCCCAGCCACGGCGCGCGCCCCGGCCAGCAGCGGCAGGTCGAGCAGGTCGCGCACCGTCATCACCATCCCAGTGTGCATTGTGCCGAGCCTGTGGTCCTCAAGCCCAGGTGGATCCGTAGAGCTCGTCGACCGCACGCCGCAGTCGGCGCACTCCCTCGCGGATGCGCTCGGGACCCGTCGACGCGAAGCACAGGCGCAGCTGGTTGGCGAAGCGGCCGCTCGGGGAGAAAGCCGGGCCCGGGATGTAGGCGACTCCCTCGCGCAGCGCGACCTCGAACAGCTCGCGCGTGTCGACCCGCTCGGGCAGCTCGAGCCAGAGGAAGAAGCCTCCCCCTGGGTCCGTGAATCCGACGGCGGACCCGAAGTGCTCGCGCAGCGCGGCCTGCATCGCGTGCTTGCGCTCGCGATAGTCCGCTCGCAGCGCCGCCAGATGCTCGTCCATGTCGCCGCGCTCGAGGAACAGCTCGAGGATCCGCTGCGCCGGCACGTTCGTGCAGGTGTCCATGCCCTGCTTGGCGTCGGTCATCCGCGCCACGATCGCCGCGTCCGCGTCGACCCAGCCGACGCGAAGACCGGGGGCGACGATCTTCGAGAACGTGTAGACGCCGACCACGCGCGGGTCGTGGCCACTCAGCTCGGCGAGGCCGGGCAGCGCCTCCCCCTCGAAGCGCAGCAGGCCGTAAGGATCGTCTTCGAGGATCACGGAGCCCCAGCCCGCGGCGAGTTCGAGCAGCAGCCGCCGCCGATCGAGCGACAGCGTGGTCCCGCTCGGGTTCTGCGAGTTCGGGATGACGTAGATCGCCTTGGGCGCGCGACCGGCCGCCTCGACGAGACCGGGCAGCGCATCGACGACCATGCCTTCGTCGTCGACCGGCACCTCGAGCAGGTCGCCCTCATAGGAGGCGATCGCCGCAGTGCCGTTCGTGTAGGTCGGGGACTCGACGGCCACCAGGTCTCCGCGCTCGACGAACAGCTTGCAGGTGAGGTCCAGACCCTGCATCCCTCCGGCCGTGATGAGCAGGCGCTCCGGCGACGTCGGGGCCCCGTGCTCCTCCAAGAAGCGCAGCAGCGCCGCGCGCAGCCCCGCCTCGCCCTCCGTCGGCCCGTAGTCGTACGCGTCGCTCGCCCCCGCGCCGAGCGCGGCGCGGGCGATGTGGTCGAACACCGCCGTCGGGATCGACTCGGGCGCGGGGCTGCCCATCGCGAAGCGGACGACGTCGTGGCGCTGGTCCTGGAGCAGCGTGGTGCTCGCGTCGATCACCGAGCCGGGGATGCTCGCGGCGCGCGCCGCGAACGGAAGCTCCCCATCGACTGGGAGCCGCGCGCCGGTGCGGTCGCTGGCGGTCGCCTTCGCCACGGGCTCAGCATCGCGCGGCCACGTCGCCTCGCCACGCACAGGCTGTGGCAGAGGCCGGGAGGTGCGCTCGACAGTGTGTTGCTTTCCGGCGGCGGCGCTTCGAGCTTCAATGTCGGCTCGCAGGCTGCCGAGGAGGCCCATGACCGAGCAGCACCTATGGCATCCGTTCGCCGACATGGCGCTCATCCCCGGCAACGAGGTGACCCTCGTCGACGGCGAGGGCTGCTGGGTCACCGATACTGAGGGCCGCCGCTATCTCGACGCGAGCGCGGCGCTCTGGTTCTGCAGCGTCGGGCACGGCCGCGCGGAGCTCGCGGACGCTGCCGCCGCGCAGATGCGCAGGCTCGCGGCCTATTGCACCTTCGACGTGTTCGCCAACCAGCCCGCGCTCGAGCTCGCGCGCCGACTCGCGCAGGCGGCGCCCACCGGTCCCGGCTCGACCGCTTTCTTCACGAGCGGCGGGTCGGAGTCGGTCGACACCGCGGCCAAGCTCGCGCGCCGCTACTGGCATGCGCGGGGCGAGGAGCAGCGTCGGATCCTGATCGCGCGCGAAGGGGCCTATCACGGCATGGCCGCGTTCGGGACCAGCCTCGCGGGGATCGTCCCGAATCGCGCCGGCTGGGGCCCCCTCGTCGAGGAGGTCGTGCACGTCGATGCGCACGACCCCGCCGCGCTCGCCGACACCCTCGAACGCCACCGGGGTGCCGTAGCAGGCTTCATCGGCGAGCCGGTGATCGGCGCAGGTGGCGTGCACCCGCCCCGCGAGGGCTACTGGCAGCAGGTGCAGGCACTCTGCCGCGAGCACGACGTGCTGCTGATCATCGACGAGGTGATCACCGGCTTCGGACGGCTCGGAGCGGCATTCGGATGTGAGCGCTACGGCATCGTCCCCGACCTTCTGTGCGGCGCGAAGGGCATCTCCTCCGGATACGCCCCGCTCGGCTTCGTCCTCAGCGGCGCCCGCGTGCGCGACGCGCTCTGGCGGCCCGAAGTGGGCGCGTTGCGCCACGGCTACACCTACTCGGGCCACGCGACCGCCTGCGCCGTCGCACTGGCCAACCTCGACTTGCTCGAGCGGGACGGCCTCTACGAGCGGGTCCGCTCGTTTGAGCCCGTCCTGGCCGAGATGCTCGGTCCGCTCATCGAGCACCCCCTGGTCGCAGACGTGCGCACCGTCGGCCTGCTGGCCGGCGTCGAGCTCGACGCCGCTGCCCGGTCGGCGGCACCCGACGTCGTCGAGCGCGTGGTTCGGCGCGCCCGCGCGGGCGGCGTGCTGGTGCGCAACCTCGTCGGCCACACCCTGCAGATCTCACCGCCGTTCGTGATCACCGAAGACGAGCTCGGGCTGCTCGCCGGCGTGCTGCGCGACGCACTCGACGAGACCGCCCAAGAGCTCCTGCCACAGGCGCACGGCGCCACCAGAGTCGACGGCGACCACCGGCAGACCGCATGACGCGGCTGGAGGGAACGGTGGCGATCGTCACCGGTGCCACCGCGGGCATCGGCGAGGCGATCGCGCGCCGCTTCGTCGCGGAGGGGGCGCGCGTCGTGGCGGTCGCGCGGCGGCCCGGCCCCGGTGCGCAGCTGGTCGAGCAGCTCGGTGGCCCCCAGCATGCATGCTTCGTGGCGGGCGACGTGGCCGATCCGGGGACTGCGCGTGAGGTCCTCGCCACGGCCGTCCGGTGGGACGGTCCCCACGTGCTCGTCAATAACGCCGGCGTCGATCACACGGGCCCGCTGCTCGAGACCGATCCCAAGGAGGTGCGCGACATCTTCGAGATCAACTTCTTCGGCGCGCTGTCGATGCTGCAGGCCGCCGGACGCGCGATGGCCGATCGCGGCGGCGGCAGCATCGTCAACATCACCTCCCGACTGGCCTCGATCGGCGTGCCGCAGATGGCGCTCTACGGCGCGTCGAAGGGAGCGCTGCTGGCGCTGACCCGGGGGGCGGCCGTCGAGCTGGCGCCCCTGGGCGTGCGGGTGAACGCGGTGGCGCCCGGGCTGACCCGCACACCGCTCGTGGAGGACTGGCTGAGCCGGCAGCCCAACCCGGCCGAGACCGAGGCCCACGCGCTGTCGGGCATCCCCCAACGCCGCCTCGCAGAGCCCGAGGACGTCGTCGCGGCCGCCTTGTTCCTCGCGGCCGACGAGTCGGCGCACATCACGGGCGCGTCGATCGCCGTCGACGGAGGCTATACCGCCGCATGACCACTGCCCTCCTCCCAAATGCCCCCATGCAGCTCTTCGTCGGCGGTCGCTGGACCGACGGTGAGGAGGGCTTCTCGGTCGAAGACCCGGCCACCGGCGAGGCGCTGGGTGAAGTCGCGAGCGCCGGCCCGCGAGAGGGCGTGCTCGCCCTCGACGCCGCCGCGGCGGCGCAGGACGCCTGGGCGGCCACCGCACCGCGCGTGCGAGCGGAGATCCTGCGCGCGGCGTTCGAGACGATTCACGCGCAGGCCGAGCGATTCACCGTGCTGATCAGCCTCGAGTCGGGCAAGACGCTCGCCGAGGCGCACGCCGAGCTCGACTACGGCGCGGACTTCCTGCGCTGGTATGCGGAAGAGGCGGTGCGACCCGACGGCGACTACCGCCTCGCGCCCACGGGCGACAAGCGCATCCTCACCTCGACCCAGCCGGTCGGGCCGTGCCTGCTCATCACGCCGTGGAACTTCCCGCTGGCGATGGTGACCCGCAAGGTCGGCCCGGCGCTCGCCGCGGGCTGCACCGCGATCGTCAAGCCGCCGAGCCAGACGCCTCTGACCGCGCTCGCGATGGCCGAGGTGCTGGAGGCCTGCGGGTTGCCGGCCGGCGTGCTCTCCGTGCTGCCGACCGCGAACCCGGGCGCGCTCGTCCTCCCGCTGCTCGCCGACCGGCGACTGCGCAAGTTCTCCTTTACGGGCTCGACCGAGGTCGGACGCAGGCTGGCCGAGCAGGCGGCGGGGAACCTGCTGCGCACGTCGATGGAGCTCGGCGGCAACGCGCCCTTCGTCGTGTTCGCCGACGCCGATCTCGAACGGGCGGTCGAGAGCGCGGAGCTCGCGAAGCTGCGCAACACGGGCCAGTCCTGCACCGCCGCCAACCGCTTCCTCGTGGAGGAGCCCGTCGCGGAGGAGTTCGGCCTCCGGCTGGCCGAGCGCCTGAGCTCGCGACGGCTGGGACCGGGGACCGCACCGGAGTCCGAGGTCGGGCCGCTGATCGACGCCGCCGCGCGCGACCGCGTGGCCGGGCTCGTGCAGGCGGCGCTCGACGGCGGGGCGCAGCCCCTCGCCGGCGCCGTGGCCGCGGACGGCCCAGGCTACTTCTACCCCCCGACCCTGCTGACCGGCGTGGCCGCGGGGGCGCCGATCCTGCACGAGGAGATCTTCGCGCCGGTCGCGCCGCTGACCACGTTCGCAGGCGAACGGGAGGCGCTCGCGCTCGCAAACGCGACCGACTGGGGGCTTGTCGGCTACCTGCATACGCGGGAGCTCGACCGCGCACTGCGCGTCGCCGACGCCCTCCAGGTCGGGATGGTGGGGCTCAATCGCGGCATGGTCTCCGAGGCGTCGGCGCCGTTCGGCGGGGTCAAGCAGTCCGGCCTCGGGCGCGAGGGAGGCGCGGAGGGCATACGCGAGTATCAGGAGCTCAAGTACCTCGCGGTGGCGATCTCGTCGGGAGACGGGTCGTGAAGGTGGGCGTCGTTCGCGAGGTCAAGCCCGGCGAGCGCCGCGTGGCGCTGACGCCGGTGGGTGCGGCAGCGCTGGCGAACAACGGCCATCAGGTGACGGTCGAGACCGGGGCGGGCGAGGGCGCGGGCTTCACCGACGAGCACTACCGCGCCGCCGGCGCCGGCCTGTGCAGCGACGCGGCGGAGGTGTGGGGAGCCGCCGAGCTGCTGCTCAAGGTCAAGGAGCCGGTGGACCAGGAGCACGATCTGCTGCACGACGAGCTGATCCTCTTCACCTACCTGCACCTGGCCGCAGACTGCGCGCTCACGGAAGCCCTCCTCGATTCCGGGACCACCGCCATCGCATACGAGACGGTCGAGGACGACGGCCGCCTGCCCCTCTTAGCCCCCATGAGCGAGATCGCCGGCCGGCTCGCGGCGAGCGCGGCCGCCCACCATCTCCAGCATCCCTACGGGGGTCCCGGAGTGCTGATCGGCGGCGCGCCCGGCGTCCGCCCGGCACGGGTGCTCGTCGTCGGCGGCGGGGTCGTCGGCACCGAGGCTGCCGCCGTGGCGCATGGCATGGGGGCCGAGGTCGTGTTGCTGGAGCGCTCGCTCGATCGCATCCGCTCGCTCGACGCGCGCTTCCACGGCCAGGTTCGCGTTCTCGCGAGCGCCGACGAGACACTGCTAGACGAGCTCCGTCACGCGGACGCCTGCATCGGTGCCGTGCTGCTGCCTGGCCGCAGCGCCCCGAAGCTGCTGCAGCGCGAGCAGCTGGCGGAGCTGCGGCCGGGCACATTGCTCGTCGACGTCGCCATCGACCAGGGCGGCTGCTTCGAGACGTCCCGGCCGACCACGCACGACGAGCCCACGTACGTCGAGCAGGAGATCCTGCACTACTGCGTGGCGAACATGCCCGGCGCGGTCCCCGTCACCGCCACGCTAGCCCTGACCCAGGCAACCCTCCCCTACGTGCTCGAGCTGGCCGACGCGGAGGGCGGGGTGACGCCCCGCCTCGAGACCGGCCTCAACGTCGCCGAGGGACGAATCGCACATGCCGGCGTGGCCGAAGCGTTCCCCGGCTTGCCCGTCCGTGTCTGACGATCGCCTCGATCGGCGCATCGTCGAAGCGTCGGCGCATTAGGCGGGACGACCGACGACGAGGAGCGCGGAGTGTCTCGGTCCTCGACGCCCTCTCCGCCGGCTGCGCGCGGGACTCGGCTCGTCGAACGTCCGTGGCGCGGCTTCGCTGACCGACGATCCGTCAGCGGGACGGCGAGAGGCCGAGGGCGTTGAGGGAGAGTTGCGCCGCGGCGGCATCTTGGACGCCGAGGCCGGTGAGGTCGACGACGGTCCAGCCTGGGATGACGCTGGCAGGAGCGGCGAGCAGTTCGCCGAGGACGAGTGGGTCGTCTGCGGTGAGCAGATCGGCGGCGATGGCATGCTGTAGCTCGCCCTGGGTCGCGCATTGGCTTCGGTCGTCGACGATCATCCGCGACGGGTGGGCCAGGATCGTGGGGTCCAGTTCCTGCTTGCCGGGGGTGTCGGCTCCGACCGCGATGATCAGGACGTCGTTCGGCAGGTCGGCGGCGTGCAGGAGCGGTGCTCGCGCCGGCGTGGCGGTGATGACGACGTCGGCGGCGGTGACGGCGGCGGCGGCGGAGGCAACGGCGTGGGCGGCGAGCCCGTGCGTTCGTTGCAGCTCGTCGACGAGCCGTGCGGCGGCGTCGGGGCGTCGCGCCCACACCAGGACGCGGTCGGGACTGCGGACGCGCAGCGCTGCGTGCGCCTGGTGGCGGGCTTGGCTGCCGGCACCGATCAGCGCCAACGTATGCACCTGGCTCGGGGCGAGGTGCTCGATTGCGGCGGCGCCTGCGGCGCCCGTGCGCATCTCCGTGAGCCAGCCGTCGTCGAGGAGCAGCGCGATCGGTGTGCCGGTGTCGGCGTCGAAGGCCAAGCTCAAGCCTTGGCGGGGCGGCAGTCCGACGGCGGCCGCGCCCGCGAACGCGCCGGTGACCTTGATCGCGAATGTGGGCTGCTCGGTCAGCCACCCGCCTTTGACGTGTAGATCGCCACGCGGCTCGCCGAGGTCGAGGTGCAGCACGCCGGGGAGAACGCCGCGACCGTGGGCGGCGGCGATGAAGGATGCCCGCACGACGTCGCGCATCTCCTCGAGGCTGACGGCCGCTTGCAGTTCCGCCAATGAGACGACCTTCATGGGCTCCTGTGGGCGTCGAGGGCGCGCCGCAGGACGGCGTCGGTGACGTTGCGTCCGGTGAGCCGGGCGATCGTGGCGCGGTACGTGTCGACGCTGACCATGTCAGTCACGTCGCTGCCGCGGATGAGGTCGACGGTGATCGACGCGGGCTCCGGGGCGTCGAGTTCGTACCCGATCGTGCGTTGCCCCCGGCGATCACGTGCTGGGCATCGTACTCGAGGGGGCCAAGGCGTTCCAGCGCGCGGCGGCTTCGCCGATCCGGCGTCGTCCACAGCCACGACATGGCCGTCCTCGACCAGCTTCGAGCCGGCTACGGGCGCATCGACGTGCGCTACCGGCGCCCGGATCGGCTGCTCGTCGAAGACGATCGAGATCGCGAACTGGTCGGGGTCCGCCGTCGTGAGCTTCGGCCCGCAGTATCCGCGCCCGGGAATCGCGCGCGGACCTCGCGGACGCGGAGGCGTCTGCGCGCGTCGGCCGCTCAGGCGAAGAGCAGCCGGTCGATGCCGCGTACGAGGCCGGTCCAGCCGCCGACGCGACGGGTGGCAGGAGCGTTCCCGGGATGTAGGGAGCGAGGGTCCCGTCGGCGTCGTGACGCAGGGCGATGCGCCCGTGCTCGCCGGCGAGGACGACCTCGGTCGAGAGGGTGAAGCTGGGGAGCCGCAGCGAGTGGACGTGGACGCCGTCGATGTCGGCGCCTCGCGCGCTCGGGGGTCCGACGGAGTCCGACGCGGCGATCGGATTGCGATGCGGGGCGGCCGCGGCGAGACGTTCGGCGATCTGGCGTGCGGTGCCGCTCGGGGCGTCGAGCTTCGCGGCACCGGCGTAGTCGATGACCTCCCAGGCCGTCGCGCTGCGGGCGGCCAGCAGCGCGGCATGCTCGACGACGGCGGGCAGGACGCTGAAGTTGCCGGCCGCGAACGCGCCACGGCCGTGCCGATGGGCAAGTGCGTCGATTCATGGAGATCGCCTCCTGACAGCCCGCTGCTGCCGAGGACGATCGAGGCGCCGCACTCGAGCGCGGCGATCGCGTTGGCGTTGACGGCGGTCGGGTGGGTGTAGTCGATGACGACGCGTTGCGGTCGGCGCGTGTCGGGTCGTCCACGGTGGGCCGGTTCTCCAGCGCTTGTCGTGCGTAGTTCCCGTCTGGCGGTTCTGGGCCTGCGTTGGCGGGCTTGCGGGTTGTGGTGCTGCTGGACATGGTGGTGTCCTTCCGCCCCCTGTGGGGCTGTTGTGGGTGTGTGGATCGGGATGTCGTCAAGCGGCCCGGGTGGCCCTCGGGTTCCAGATGCCGGTGGCGGCCCGCGTCGCGTGCGTAGTCGCTGAAGTCCCGCGGCTCGCGGCCGAGGGCGCGCTGAACGCCGTCGGCCAGGCGGGCGTTGCGGCCGTCGAGGACGTCACCGAAGAGGAAGGTCAGCATCTCGACGACGTCGCTCGGAACGCCCTGCTCGGCAGCGGCGGCGGCGAAGTCCTCGATCGAGATCGGTACGTAGCGGATCTCGCGGCCCACCGCCCGGGAGATCTCCAGGACCGCCTCCGCGAACGTCAGCAGCCGGGGCCCGGTGAGCTCGTAGAGCTCGCCGA
>Ga0136616_10000414_pt1 | contig 19864 bp, 16 predicted proteins | sample AntDrymUQ2992106_2_FD_106648 | JGI IMG/M metagenome (GOLD analysis project Ga0136616, IMG submission 106648) | Polar desert sand microbial communities from Dry Valleys, Antarctica - metaG UQ299 (21.06) | ecosystem: Environmental > Terrestrial > Soil > Desert | place: Antarctica: Dry Valley... | reverse complement strand
GTTGTGGTCGGACCCATCGTCGTCGTCGGACCCATCGTCGTGGTCGGACCTAAGGTTGTCGTCGGACCCATCGTCGTGGTCGGACCCAAGGTTGTCGTCGGACCCATCGTTGTGGTCGGACCCATCGTCGTCGTCGGACCCGCAGTCGTCGTCGGACCCGCAGTCGTCGTCGGACCGGCAGTCGTCGTCGGCGCAGTTGAGCTCGTAGAGGAGGAGCTCGTAGAGGAGGAGCTCGTAGAGGAGGAGCTCGTAGAGGAGGAGCTCGTAGAGGAGGAGCTCGTAGAGGAGGAGCTGGAAGAGGAGGAGCTGGAAGAGGATGAACTAGACGAAGAAGAGGACGAGGAACCACCATGGCACGCCGTCTGCGTTCCGGACCAAGTTCCCGACCAGCCACGCCTTCCATCGGGGTCGTCCCATGCCACCACCACTACCGAATAGGTGTGATCAACGTCGTCGCTCCAGGCGAAAACTCGGGAATATTGTTCGCCGAAATTGGCGATATCGACCACAACTTGCCCATCGATGGTGACCTTGACGCTGTTGTCGCCACTGGGTTGGTAGTTGGCCAAGTCCACGCTGAGACCGGTGCAGTCCGCAGTCACGATGGGGGTGTGGGCAAACGCAGGTGAAGCCACAACCGAGACCAACGAGACAAACATGACGGTTGCTCCAGCCGCCGCAAGCCGCCGTTTCACCACTACCTGCACGTCAACTACTCCCTCCGCCCCTGCCACCCAAGGGTGGCGCCCGTTGTTCCCGTCGGCAGGATGACGGGAATGCCCGCAGTTCTGCCGCCAAGCCAAATTACAACTATGTCGGCAGAGTTGCCAAAACAGCCTCCCCACCGCCCGAACAAGTAACGATCCGGCTAGGCGGAACGTTCCCTGGGCAGGTCGGGATGGGGCACGAGGGTCGGGTTGGTCCGGTTGCGCACCGCTTCGGCATCAACCACCACGCGTCCGATGTCGTTTCGAGACGGCATGTCGAACATCGTGTTGAGCAAGATCTCCTCGAGGATCGCGCGCAGACCCCGCGCCCCGGTTCCTCGCTTGATCGCCAGATTGGCGATTTCGACCAAGGAGTCGGCTTCGAACTCGAGGGCGACCCCATCCATCTCGAGCATCCGGGCGTATTGCTTGGTGAGGGCATTCTTAGGCTCTGTCAGAATCTGGTTGAGCTGCTCGCGATCGAGGTCCTCAACCGTGGCGACCACCGGGAGCCGGCCGATGAACTCAGGAATCAGGCCGAACTTGATCAGGTCCTCGGGCATTACTTGGGCGAGAAGCTCAGCCGAGCGGATGTCGGCCCGTGAACGGATGTCGGCTCCGAAGCCAACCTGTTTCTTGCCTACACGGGCCGAGACAATGTCTTCAAGGCCGGCAAAGGCCCCTCCGCAGATGAACAGCACGTTGGAAGTATCGATCTGGATGAATTCCTGGTGCGGATGTTTGCGACCGCCTTGAGGCGGCACCGAAGCGACGGTTCCCTCCAGAATCTTGAGCAAGGCTTGCTGAACGCCTTCGCCAGAGACATCGCGGGTGATCGATGGGTTCTCCGCCTTGCGGGCGATCTTGTCGATCTCGTCGATATAGATGATTCCGTGTTCGGCTCGCTTCACATCGAAGTCCGCCGCCTGAATCAACTTGAGGAGAATGTTTTCGACGTCTTCACCAACGTATCCGGCCTCGGTGAGAGCGGTTGCGTCGGCGATCGCAAAGGGGACGTTGAGCTGGCGGGCGAGGGTTTGGGCAAGCAGGGTTTTCCCGCAACCGGTCGGGCCAATCAACAGGATGTTTGATTTCTGCAATTCAACGTCGTCGCGACGGTGCTCCCCCGACCGAATTCGCTTGTAATGGTTATAGACCGCTACCGCCAACTTGCGCTTGGCCGGATCCTGGCCCACTACGTAATCGTCGAGATAGGCGGAGATCTCAACGGGCCGCGGCAGCTCGGTGAAGTTGACCTCGGGCGTTGAGGAGAACTCTTCCTCGATGATCTCGTTGCAGAGGTCGATGCACTCGTCGCAGATGTAGACGCCCGGACCGGCTATCAGCTTCTTGACCTGCTTTTGCGATTTACCGCAAAAGCTGCACTTCAAGAGGTCGACGCCTTCACCGAATTTCGCCATACAAAGACCTCCTCAGCTGGAGGCTACCGCAGTGAGTTCTCGACGCGAGAGAATTGAATCGACCACTCCATATTTCACCGCGTCGTCGGCGATCATCCAATAGTCGCGCTCTGTGTCAACTGAGACCTTCTCGTAGGTTTGCCCGGTGTGTTCGGCCAGGATACGGTTGAGCTGCTCTCGCATTTGCACGATCAGCCGCGCCTGGATCTCGATGTCAGTCGCCTGGCCTTGAGTTCCACCGTGTGGCTGATGCAGCATCACTCGGGCGTGAGGCAAGGCGAATCTTTTCCCGGGTGCCCCGCCAGCAAGGATCACGGCCGCCGCCGACGCCGCCATGCCCATGCAGACGGTGTTCACGTCGGGTTTGATGTATTGCATGGTGTCGTAGATGGCGAACAGCGAAGTGATCGAACCACCCGGCGAGTTGATATAGAGGAACACGTCCTTGTCGGGGTCGTCGCTTTCCAAGTGGAGCAGTTGGGCCATGATGAGGTTGGCGATCGTGTCATCGATGGGCGTGCCCAAGAAGATGATCCGATCTTTCAGTAGCCGGCTGTAGATATCGAAATACCGCTCGCCCCGGCTGGTCTGCTCGAAAACTGTGGGGATTACGTAGTTCTGCATGGGATCAGGGCTCCTCGTCGACGATCTCGGCCTCAAAAACTACCTCGTCTTCGAGAGGAAGTGCTTCAACCTCCTCGATTCCAATCTCTTCCGGGGCAATCTCGGTGCCGAGCTCGACCGGATTGCCGTCTCCGTCCACTGCCTTGGATGCGGCGACGACCGCCGTCAAGGCCTTGCTGCGGAGAATATCACCGGCCAGTGCCAAGACTCGCAGCTCGTCCTGCATGATTCGATACACCTGTTCGGGTTCGTTGCTGAGCCGGGCAAGCGCCTCGATCCGCGCAGCGACCTCTTCGGTTTGGACCTCGATTCCCACCTTGCGGGCAACGCCTTCCAAGACGACCCGGGTTTTCAACGCGCGCTCTGCCTGCGCGCGAACGTCCGCCTCGAGTTGCTCGGGAGTGATCCGGCTCGCCTCCATGTAATCCTGAACCTGGATCTCGTTAACGGCCAGCTGCTTGGTGAAGCGGCGCAAGATCTCTTCCATCTCAACCCTGATCAGCTGCTCGGGAATCTCCACCGCAGCCTCATCGAGTAGGAGGTCGAGGGCTTTTTCGCGAAAGTCTCGAGCAATCGACTGTCGCTTGGCGGCGCCGAGCTCAGTCCGCAGTTCGTCTTCCAATTCGGCCAGCGTCTCGAACTCGGTGACCTCGGAAACCCACTCGTCGTCGACCTCGGGCAGGACCTTGGCTTTCACCTCATTGACTTTGATGGTGAAAATCACCGCGGCCCCAGCCTTGTCGCCAAACCCGGCGGGAAGCGCGGCTTCGAAGCTCACCTGCTCGCCGGCTGAAAGGCCACGAAGGCGGGCGTCGGCGTCGTCGAGCAACTGGTTGGAACCGAGTTCGTAGAGCAATTCGTTGGCCACGGCCTCCGAGACGTCACCCTGCTCGTTGTGGGCCGAGAGATCAATCGAGACGAAGTCGCCGTCGGCGGCGGGACGATCGACTGTCTCCAACGAGGCGAACTGATCCCTCATCCGCTCGAGGCTCCGTGCGAGCTCATCCTCGGTGAGGTCGGTCGGCTCCACCTCGATCGTCCGCCCTTCATAGGCGGGGATTTCGTCGAGCTCCGGCCACAGCGTTACCAGAACTTCAGCCTGAACTCCGCCTTCGACCACTTTCACATTCTCCAGCTGCGGATTGACGATCGGCGCCAGCTCGTGCTCTTCGAGGAGCTTCTGGAGCTGTTGGGGGAGCAGCTCCTCGATCGCCTCCGTCCGGAGCCGTTCGGCTCCCACCGCGGCCTCCACAACTGGGCGTGGTGCTTTGCCGGGGCGAAAGCCGCGTAGCTTGAGGTCCTTTGACAATCGTCGCGCCGCGGCCGGCTTTGCCGCCTCGATCTCGGCCTCGGTGAGGTTGACTGTCACGCGTCGCTCAAAGGGCCCAGTTTCTTGAATCGCCGTTGAGTGCGCAGTCATGAGATCCTCTTCGATGGATGGGTGGAGATTGGCTATTGGGGTGACCGAGGGGATTCGAACCCCCGACATCCAGGTCCACAACCTGGCGCTCTAACCAACTGAGCTACGGCCACCATGTCCCTCCCGAGTGCCCCCGGGAGGATTCGAACCCCCGGCCAAGAGCTTAGAAGGCTCCTACTCTGTCCTCTGAGCTACGGGGGCGCGGTTGGCGATTCCCATTTTAAGATCCGTCGCAACGGAGTCGAAAAGAACCCTTGTCAGCCTCCCTTGCGGCTCTTGTTAGGTATGCCTAATGTGGCCCCGGTGCTGGGCAACTTTCTCATCGGCTTGCGCGAGGGCCTAGAGGCGTCGCTAGTTGTTGGCATCCTCGTTGCCTATTTGGTGAAGACCGGTCGGCGGCATTTGTTGCCCAAGGTTTGGTTGGGGGTCGCGATCGCCGTGGGCATCTCTCTTGGAGTCGGGGCGATCCTCACATATGGCCCTCGGGGCCTGAGTTTCGAAGCCCAAGAGGCGATCGGCGGGGTCCTCTCGCTGGTGGCGGTCGGCTTCGTCACCTGGATGGTTTTCTGGATGGCTCGCACCGCTCGCAGCCTGCGCGGCGAGTTGGAAGGAAAGGTGGATCAGGCGGTGGCGGTCGGGGGGACGAGCCTGATGCTGGTGGCCCTCCTGGCCGTCGGACGCGAAGGACTCGAAACGGCACTGTTTCTCTGGGCGGCCGCCAAGGCGGCCGGTTCCACCACCCAGCCGCTGCTGGGCGGGGCGCTCGGTTTGATCGTGGCAGTCGTCCTTGGCCTTCTCTTCTATCGCGGGACTCTACGACTCAACCTGTCGAGGTTCTTCCGCTGGACAGGTGCCTTGCTAATTGTCGTCGCCGCCGGTGTTCTCTCCTACGGCATCCATGATCTGCAAGAGGCCGGCATTCTTCCCGGCCTCAATACTCTCGCCTTCGACGTGAGCGAGCAAATCCCTCCTGGCTCTTTCCTCGCGACCATATTGAAAGGAACGATCAACTTTTCTCCGCGCACTTCGGTGCTGGAGGCGATCGCCTGGACTCTCTATCTGATTCCCACCATGTTCCTGTTCTTGCGGTCGATTCCTCGTCCATCGGAGGTTCGCCAGCCGGCGTCCGCTGAGCCGGTCCCCACTCACAACTAAAGGAAGTAAATGATGTTGATGGCTCGGCGGTCCCTGGTCTTGTTGGTCACTCTCTTCGTGGTGGGATCATGTTCCGATAGGGATCCGATCGGTGCAATCCAAGTCACCAGCACGGATGATCAGTGCGAGGTTGCCTCGACGTCGACTCCAAGTGGCACGATCACCTTCGAGGTCACCAACCAAGGCGGAAACGTGACCGAGTTTTACCTGTACGAGGCCGATGGGCTCGGAATCGTTGGAGAGGTAGAGGACATCGGTCCAGGCGTCACCCGCCAACTCGTCGTCGAAGCCCCACCGGGGGAATATCTGACGGCATGCAAGCCCGGCATGACCGGTGAAGGAATTCGAGCTCCCTTTACAGTGACCGGCTGATCGAGCGGGTGAAGGGGATCGAACCCTCACCACCAGCTTGGAAGGCTGGAGCTCTACCATTGAGCTACACCCGCGGAGCCCACCAATTCTAGGTTCTGGGCGAGCTTTAGGGTTTCTGTCAGAGTTAGCGCCGTCTCCATTCGGTAGGTGATCGCTCCGTCCGTCCAGATCAGAACGTTGCCGTTGGAACGGCTCGCCTCGGCGAAGTCGCCGTCGTTGAATACGACTAGGTGGGGGCCGCCAGCGAGCCAATAGCCCTGCTCACCGCTGACATCGACTGGGATCACCTCGATGTTGGCCGAGGCGAGTTTGCGAATTGAAGCTTCGTCGGGGTTCGCTCGGAACTGGGTCATGATCAGGCCGGCGTTAGTGCCGGCGATGGCCGGCAGACCGTCCGCTGGTTCCCAGACGGTCCAGACCTGGGTGGTGAAGCGCGTTGCCCGCATGTGAAAGGCGTTGGGCAGTCCTGCCGGAGCTGGGAAGACCAGCTCGAAGTCCACCGCTGCCAACGCGTCATCGGTTTCGACTGCCGGCCCGAGGTCGAGCCCAACCGCCAGGTCGGGGTTGACATCGCGGAACTCGATCTCGATACCGAGGACTCGCGCCAATCCCGCCACGGCCTCGCGCCCCGCGGGAAGCACGGCAATCCCGATCATGATGGCCGCAACTGCCGCCACCCAAACCAGCCGTCGACTTCTCGCCTTCTTTGGGGTGAGGGCGACATCCACCTCGGGGGGCCAATCAATATGTTGGGCGAGGTCCGCCAAGGCGAGCTCTAAGGCGTTGGTCATCGCTCCTCCTCGAGTGACTCGCGCAACCGCCCGAGGCCGCGGCTCATCCTTGACTTGACGGTGCCCGGCGCGATCCGAAGCACGGTCGCGGTTTCCCGTTCGCTGAGCTCGAGCAAGAAGCGGCACTCGATCACCTCGCGCATTGGCTGGGGAAGCTGGTCGACCGCCGAGAGCAGCCGCTGACGGCGTTCGTCCTCAAGCACAACCGTCTCGGGAGATGGGACCGCATCTCCCGAGACACTCACGGAGCGCAAAGCGAGCCCGATCCGGCGATTCGCGCTCCTCCTTCGGTTCAAAGCCTCGTTGCGAACAATGCGAAGAAACCAAGGCCGGAACTCGGCGTCCTCCCGCACCCGCCCGATCGCTCGATGCGTCTTGACGACGGCCTCTTGGAGGGCATCCTCGGCCTCGTGGGCATCGCGCACGATGAGATATGCCACGCGCAGACCTAGTCCCTGATGAGCTCGGATGAGTGATACGAAGGCATCGGCATCTCCAGACTTGGCGCGGCTGATCAGGGTTCGATCATCCAGTGGACGGCCCTCCACAGATCTGTTGTACACCGCTCAAACGGAGAAGGTTCCGGAACCAAACCCCATTCAGAGGTGTAAGACTCCCAAAGGAAGGAGACCGCGCGTGAAGTTCACGAAGCTCGCACCGATTCTCGTGGTATTGGTGGCTCTGCCGCTGGCTGCCTCCGCAGGTGGATGGGCCCTAACCAGTTTCGACGAGATGCCCACCGAGTTTGCGGCCGGAGAGACCTATGGCCTCTCCTACACGATTCTTCAACATGGCAAGACCCCAGTCGATGTTGGTAGCACGTCGGTTCTTGTCACCGATTCGGGAGGAAAAGTCACCGAGTTTGCGGCGACCAGCACCGGCGAGGTCGGGCGCTACACCGTCCAAGTGACGTTCCCCGAGTCTGGGACGTTCACATGGCAAGTGAGCCAGGGTCCATTCCAAGCGCATGACCTGGGGTCGGTCGACGTGGCAGCCGGGTCAACTATCGCCGCGAGCTCATTGACGAGCACGTTGCTCCCGATTGCCTTCGCCCTGGTCATCGGACTCCTTGGCGTGCAAATCTTTGCGCTGATCAGAAAGCGGTCGCAGTCGGTCCGTGCGGATTGAGTACATCCGGCTGGGGCTGACCGCAGCCTTGGCCGTAGTGCTCGGAATCGCGCTGTTGAGTTCCGAGCCGCAAGTAGCCGAAGAGGAGGCGCCCTCGGGGCGCCTCCTCTTCGTGGCCACCGGATGCGGTGCGTGCCACCGCATCGGAGACAACATCCCATCGCTGGAGATCGGGCCATCGCTGATCGGCCTCTCCGAGCATGCCGGCGAGCGAGTGCCGGGAATGTCAGCGACCGACTATGTCGAGCATTCGATTCTGCAACCGCAAGCGTTCACGGTCCCGGGATTCGAGGGGTCGTCCGAAGCCATGCCGACCTTCCCCTTGTCAGATTTGGAAGTAGCTGCGCTCGTCGAGTTTCTGCTGAGTGCCGCGTAGCAATCTCATTTAGACTTGTTCTCCCGGGATGTGGCGCAGCTTGGTAGCGCACCTGCTTTGGGAGCAGGGGGTCGCCGGTTCGAATCCGGCCATCCCGACTCTTTAACCGAGAGCCTTCTCGAAGTACGCCATCCCGACCTCGCTGACGCCTACCTGTTGGTAACCGATGTTGGAGTAGTAGCGGCAGAGTCGCTCGTTGGAGGCGAGGCAATCGAGGCGTGCCATGTGGTGGCCCAAGCCTCGCAAATAATTCTCCGCCCAAAGAAGAGTTTTCGCTCCGACTCCCTGACCGCGGAGCCGGGGAGCGATCATCAGATCGCGAATATATCCGGCGCGGTCTCCGGCTGACCACCAACCATCAGGGTCTCGACGCCAGACTGCAACCGAGCCGATTACTTCACCCTGAGTCTCCGCCACGAAAAGTGCGCCTTGACGTAGCCAGTCGGCAAGGTGAGCGCGAGTCAGAACATTTGGGTTCCAGCGGATCCCGCGCGCAAGGAGAGCAACAGCCACCAGCTCACCAATGGCGAGAATCGCTTCAAAGTCGTCGGACCGCGCCTCTCGCACGTGGGGAATCTCTGTCACAGCCAACCGATATGTTCGTCCCATGGTCGCTCCCACTGAAGCCATCGAAGCCGCAGCCCGTTGGGACCGACTCACCCGTTGGGAACGCGCCGAGCTCGGCCGCAAGCTCCGCCGCGACGGCTGGACCTACAGCGAGATCATGGCGGTGCTACCGGTGGTGAAAGGCACCCTGGCCGGCTGGTGCAAGGAGATCAGGCTGACCGAGGAGCAGATCGACGCGATCAGGGCACGACGTCCTCCAGGGGTGCGGACCGGTATACCGGTCGACACCAATCGCAAGCGGCGGCTCGAAGTTGAACAGATCAGGCGAGACGCGAGCACCTATGCGCTTTCACAATTAAACAACTCCCACTTTGTTGCCGGGGCTGTTCTCTACTGGGCGGAAGGAGACAAGTCGTCGCGCCGACTGTCCCTTGTCAACACTGACGCCCGCGCTTTGACCTTCTTCATCGACTGGGTGCGGACTTATCACGATTCGGATGCCGAGTTCGTCCTGGCACTTCACCTCCACGAGGGAAACGTTGATGAAGCGGCGAAATCCTGGTGGCGTGCAGCCCTGCAACTCCCCGAGGCACCATTCCACAAGACTTTCATCAAGCCGGCCGGGACTGGCCACCGAAAGAACCACCTCGCCCAAGGCGTCTGCCGCGTGATGATGCGGCGTAGCGGGAATCCGTGGCATCGAACGATGGCCTGGATCGACGTTATCACCCGGGAGTTGAAATCGACATCGTTGGTAAGCTGACCTGGGTCGCTAGCTCAACGGCAGAGCAGGACACTCTTAATGTCAAGGTTGCGAGTTCAAATCTCGCGCGACCCACGGCTTAAGGTTCGAGTTCTGCGGGCGTAGCCGAATTGGCACAGGCGCCAGACTTAGGATCTGGTGGGTTCGCCCAATGTGGGTTCGAGTCCCACCGCCCGCACCAACGCCCCTAAAGACGCCGACTTCAGCCCGAAGAGAAGGTTGCCGTTACCGTCTTGGCTGCGTTCATGGTCACTGTGCAAGTGCCAGTTCCACTGCAAGCACCACTCCATCCGGTGAAGCTGTAACCGCGTCCTGCCTTGGCGGTGAGCACCACTGCCGTTCCGGCCGCATAGCTCTCGGAACAATCACGGCCGCACTTGATTCCGGACGGAGCGCTGCTTACAGAGCCCTGCCCGGACTTGGTGACCGTGAGCGCAAAAGTCGAAGGCGGTGCACCCGAGGTCGGGCCCCAGTCGGGGTCGTAGTCCTGGCCGGAGCTGGTGGTAATCGTGACCTTGCCCGTGCCGTCCGGGTTCATCAGACGGATGTCGGAGTCGGAGCCCTGGACACTGGCGTAGGCGATGCGGGTGCCATCGGGCGCCCACGCGGGCTGCGCATCGTAAACCAGTAGGTCGTTGGTGAGGTTCACCGCGCCGGTGCCGTCGGCGTTCATGACGGCGATCTCTCCGGAGTCGCCGAACTGGCCGGTCCGCCATACGATCTTCGTGGAATCGGGCGACCAGTCGGGCTCGAAGTCCAGGTTGCTGTTGTTCGTGAGCTGCGTCGCGCCGGACCCATCGGCGTTCATGACCATGATCTCCCAGTCGCTATAGGAGGGCTGTGACTCGAACGCGATCTTCGACCCGTTCGGCGACCACTTCGGGTGGCGATCGTAGGTCGTGTTGTCCGTCAACTGGACGACCCCGGATCCGTCGGCGTTCATCACAAAGATCTCTCCACCTCCGGCTCGGAAGCTCGTGAAGACGATCTTGGTGCCGTCGGGCGACCACGCCGGGGTCCAATCGAGTGCCGGGTCGTTGGTCAGCCTGGTCACGCCGCTCCCATCGCCGTTCATCACATAGATCTCCCGGCCGTTATCGCGTTCGCTCGTGAATGCGATCCTGGTCCCGTCCGGCGACCAGGCGGGGTCGTAATCGTTGGCCGGGTTATTGGTGATGTTGAGCTGACCGCTCCCATCCGGGTTCATGGTGTAGATCTCCTGATTCCCGTCCCGGTCGCTGACGAAAGCGATCTTGCCGTTGCTCCCCGGGAACCCGGCCTGCGCTGGCAAGGCGGCGATAGTTATGAGCAGGGCAGCGAAAAGAACTGAACGTGGCTTCATCGGAGTCATTCCTGCCTCGGCCGGAGGCGCGCCGACCGCAGTCGACAATACGTAGCGGATCGGCAAATGGTTCTTCCACCCGCTCCGCTCCCGATTCTTGATCTTCTGCGGGGTTTGTCGCTCAATCCACTCTCCTTGTGCCATCCTAAATGAACCCTCCGACAAAAAAGGTGAGATAGCAACCAGTCAGCTTCTTCGTTGGAGGGTTGGCAATAGGTCCTCCATGGCCTCGCCGATTGAATGCAGAGTTCCCTTTGCACGGCCGATGGGCGCAACCTTCTCTTTCTCTACTCCAAGGTCGGGAATGGAGATGGGCTGAGGCGCGTGACGTCCCCAGCGCGGTGCGAGCGGCAAGCACACTCTCCGCCGCCCTTCGAGGCGGTACCTCAGGGCGGAGGCGCTTGAACGTAGGGGCTGTCCTCGATGTTCTCGGCGGTCCCTTCGGGAGACCCGTGGCGGCTCATCTCGATCACCGAGAGATAGGAGTAAGGACCCCCGCACCAACCTCAGAGAGCCTATGTCGCTCTTATTCGGACTCTCTACTCACATTCGTCGATCAGACTCAGAGCTTCTCGTGTATGCACCGAGTATGTTAAGCTGCAGTTACGTATGGGACGATTACTTCAGATTCGCGATGTTCCCGAGGGAGTCCATCGCACGTTGAAGGCGCGAGCCGCTGCCAGTGGAATGTCCCTCACCGAATACGTGCGGTCGATCCTCTCTAAGTCGGCCAGCCGGCCATCACCAGATGAGCTCAACAACCGGATCGTCGCTCGAGGCAAAGTTCGGCTGCCCGAACCAAGCGAATCCGTTGTCCGTGACCTTCGCGATTACGGAGAGTGACAGTTCTCGATACGTCGGGCCTCGTTGACTACCTGATCGGTGAGGCAGCGTTCGCTGAAGTCGATGCCCTGATCAGGGCCGAGGGAACGCTTTCGGCTCCGGATTTGGTGGTGTTTGAGGTCGTCGCGGTGCTCCGGAGGCTGGCGGTGCGTCAGGCGATCGACCCCATACGGGCAGCGTCTGCCGTCACCGATGTGGGTGATTTCCCTCTCGAGATCTTTCCCGCTTTGCCCCTTCGAGACCGGGCTTGGGAGCTCCGTGAGAATCTGACCGCAGCGGACGCATTTTTCGTCTCTCTTGCTGAGCTTCTGGCCGAGCCACTGGCGACCAAGGATCGAGGTCTAGCGTTTGCAGCGAGGAGCCTCGGTATCGAGACAATCGAACTCGCGAAGGGGCACTGAGAAGTTGGTGAACAGAGGACCAGGTCAGACCGTCCCATAGTCGAAATGAACGCAGGTCGAGGAGCTCAGAATTTGCTGCTGGCCATCCTGTTGCTCGCGTGTTCGACTGACATGGGCTTGCCTCCACCAACGAAGACCACTCAGAGCCAGGTAGATACCACCACAACCCCCGCCACTACAACGCCAGCTTCGACGACGACGTCGGCGACAAATAATGCGGAGAGCGGAGGGCTTCGCCTTTGGAGTGTTGACCCGGCGAGGCTCTCGGTCGTGGAAGGCTCGGCGATCGGCCCGGTCGGTTGGTGGGTTGGAACCGTCGCCGTGACCGAGCGCGAGACCGCCTTTGTCGCCTACAGCGAGGACAGCGCTGCCTGGACACTGTGGCTCGCAAACCGTGAAACCATGGTTTTGACTGAGGTGGCCCACGGGACGTCTTACGACCCCTCGACCGGATATCTCCCACCGCTGAGCATCGCCATCGGCGTGCAACATATCGATTGGGTCAGCCACCTGGAACTGTGTGCGAGCGACCCCAACGTACCTGACGGCCTCGTCGTCCAGCGCTTCGACCGTCGAAGCGAAGAGGTGACGACATTGTTCGAAATAGAGACACTCGGCTTCTATGCCGACCGAGCCACAGGGCTCAGTGAAGGCAGGTGGGGGATCTTCGGACGCTCCCTCGCCGACAACATCCCACGAGTGATCGTGTTGGACCTCGGCGCCCAAGAGTTCGTCGTCGACGTCGAGTTGGATACTGATCCACCTGTTATCAACATCAGCAACCGCGACGAGTTTGGTTGGGTGGAGCCGGCGTGGGATCAGACCAACGGCCTCTTGTACGTGCCCCATCTCTACAGCGACTTCATCACCTCGGTCGACCTGAATTCGGGGACTGCCGCTACTAACCAGGTGAGCGAAAAGCCATCGTTCCTCGATCGGTTGCTCGCAACCTGGGTCCCCACTGCGCACGCCAAAGGGGCATCGAGCCAAATGATCGGCGCGTTGGCACCGGACGGCGCAACGCTCTACCTGACCGGGAAAACGATTCATTGGGTCGACAGCCCGGTCGCTGACGATTATCGAGAAATGCCCGCAGGCATCGTGGCCGTCGACACCGAAACGATGACGGAGGTTGCCCGCGCCGACCTCCCCGTCGACCACTTCGCGATGTCGGCCGACGGAGAGTTCATCCTCGCCGCTGGTTGGTGGGAGGAATACGTTGGCGGGAGCTATGCCAGTAGCTCTTCCGGTCTCCATCTCCTCGATGCCGACACGCTCGTGCCCCTGATGTCACCCAGCTTCGAGGTTGCGGCCCCTCACTACGAACTCGCCTTCTCGGCTGATGGTCGCTTCGCCTATGCCACCGAAAGGGATTACACGCCCTACAACGAATCCAGGCCGCGCACGATCGTCATCGACACAATCACCCTCCAAGTCACGATCGTCCCAATCGTTGATTGGTTCCACCCCGAATTGATCGCAGCCGGCTTCGTGCTCGAACCTTGAGACGGCGCGTCCCAATCAGGTTTCATCCTGCCAACGTACGGCCTCGCAGATGCCTAATTCCAAGGATGCCAATGACCCCGACAATGCCCTCCTTGACCGCGTTCAAAAGTGCTCTTTCGATTACTTCCTCAACGAGGTCAATCCGGCCAACGGACTGATCGCCGACAAGTCGCGAGACGGTTGGCCGGCCAGCATTGCGGCGGTGGGCTTGGCGTTGGCCGCCTATCCAGCCGCGGTCGAAAGGGGCTATTGGGAGCGGCACGAGGCGGTTGAGCGGACTCTCACCACTCTTCGGTTCTTCGCCCGCGCTCGGCAGGGAGCCGAGGCCGACGCTTCGGGCTACAAGGGCTTTTTCTATCACTGGCTCGAAATGGACTCGGGCAAGCGGGTGTGGAAATGCGAGCTCTCGACGGTCGACAGCGCCCTGCTCTTCGCCGGGGCCCTCTGTGCGGCCCAGTACTTCGATCGAGACTCCGCAGAGGAGACCGAAATCAGAGCACTCGCCGACAAGCTCTATCGCCGCGCCGATTGGCAGTGGGCGCAGAACGGAGAGGCAACTGTCACCCATGGATGGAAGCCGGAGACGAAGTTCATCAAGTACCGCTGGCGCGGCTATGACGAAGCCATTCTCCTGTACGTGCTCGGGTTAGGCTCGCCGACCTTCCCACTGCCACCCGAGAGCTATGCGGCGTTCTGTGAGACCTATCGGTGGAAAAAGATCTACGGCACCGAGCTCCTCTACGCCGGACCGCTCTTCATCCATCAGCTCTCCCACGTTTGGATCGACCTCCGCGAGATCCAGGACGACTTCATGCGGCACCGCGGCCTCGACTACTTCGAGAACAGCCGCCGCGCGACCTATCTGCAGCAGGAATACGCGATTCGCAACCCCCGGCAATTCCCGATGTACGGCGAGCTCTGCTGGGGCCTCACCGCCAGCGACGGGCCCGGGCCGACAACGCTGCAGATCGATGGGATCAAGCGAAAGTTCTTCGATTACCGCGCCCGCGGTGTTCCTTACGGCCCCGATGACGGAACCCTGGCCCCGTGGGCGGTGGCAGCCTCGCTTCCTTTCGCGCCGGAAATCGTGCTGCCCACGCTGCGCTACTTCTCGGAAAGCGTTGAGTTGTTACAGGATGAGGACTACGGCTTCAAGGCGACCTTCAATCCGCTTTTCCCGCACGAGTCCGGCAACCCGTTTGGTTGGGTATCGCCCTGGAATTACGGGATCAACCAAGGACCGATCGTCGTCATGATCGAGAATTTCCGCTCGGATCTGGTCTGGGGACTGATGAGGAACTGTCCTTACGTCGTCAACGGCCTCAGACGAGCCGGGTTTCAGGGCGGCTGGCTGGACTGAGTTCTTACCCTCTGCCCGCCACCATCTCACGCAGGCCTTGCGCGAATCCCTGATGCTCTAGACGTATCCTCGGGAAATGTTCAGGGTGTCCGTTCGGCCCGATGTGTCGAACTCGGAGCCGATCAGAGCGGAGCTGTTCAGCCTCGAGCGGCTCGAGGAGCATGCCCGCAGCCTGGCCGAAGCTCAAGTTTCGATCGACCGTCGGGGCCGCTTCGGCCCGCTCCTCTCTCGTTTGCGCGAGAACGGAGACGTTCTGCTGATCGCCTATCGCGAGCTCGCCCGAGCAATCCGCGAGGAGACGCTCGTCACCCCGGCTGCCGAATGGTTGGTCGACAACTTCCACCTGGTCGAAGCGCAGCTGCATGACGTGCGCGAAAGCCTGCCCGTCGACTACTACCAGGAGCTCCCCAAGATCTCGTCCGGGCACCTCGCCGGCTATCCCGGGGTCTACGGCATCGCTTGGGCATACGTGTCTCATCTCGATAGCCGTTTCGACTCTGAAGCTCTCAGCCGATTCATCAATGCCTACCAAGAGGTCCAGCCGCTCACGATGGGTGAGCTGTGGGCGGTGCCGATAACGCTGCGGTTGGTTCTCGTTGAGAATCTACGTCGGCTGGCCGATTTGATCGTCAAGGGCCGTGCCCTTCGGCGAGAGGCCGACCGAGTCGCCGATGCGCTCTTCGAGGCCAAGGACTCCGCTGAAGCGGCGGAACGGTCCCTCAGGCATGGGTCAGAGGAGCTGCCCGGCGCATTCGCCGTGCAACTTCTCCAGCGGCTCCGGGCCAACGATCCGGACACGACCGTCCCTTTGGACAAACTCCTGAGCCGTCTCGAAGCACGAGGGATCACCCCCGACGAACTGATCAACGAGGTGCACCAGCGCCAAGCCGCCACCAATGTGAGCGTCCGCAATGTGATCACCAGCTTCCGGCACATATCGACTTTCGACTGGTCGAGCTTTGTCGAGGACGTGAGCTTGGTCGACCGGCTGCTCACCGAAGACGGACCGTACGCCGAGATGAGCTTCGACACCCACGACCTCTACCGACATGCGATCGAAGCGATGGCTCGGGCTTCACCTTCGGCCGAGATCGAGATCACCCGCGCAGCCATCTCGTTGGCATCGGATCACGGAGTGGGTCAGCCGGAAAGGGACCCGGGTTACTACTTGATCGGACCGGGCCGCGACCAGCTCGAGGCACTGGTCCGGTATCAGGTGCCGTGGGTAGCCAAACTGCGGCGCGCTCTCGGCCGTCACGCGGCCTTGGTGTACGTGGGTTCGATCACGGCGGCCGTGGCTTTGGTCCTCGCCATTCCGGTCGCTCTCAGCGCGGCGTCGGCCGGCTACTGGGCCATTCTGATCGGAGTTCTGGCTCTGATTCCCGCCTCAGAGTTAGCCGTCGCGGTCGTAAACCGGGTTGTTTTCGCTCTGGTCAAGCCAGATGCGCTTCCCTCGTTGGAACTACCCCGTGGCCCCACCGAGGCCGAACGGACGGTGGTGGCGATACCGGCCTTGTTGTCGAGCTCCGCTCAGCTGTTAAGGCTCGTCGAGCGACTCGAGATCCACTATCTGGCGCATCCCGAGGGTGAGTTTCGATTCGCCCTGTTGACCGACTGGCCGGATGCCGACGAGCCGCGAACCGACGCGGATGCCGGGGTTCTGCAGATGGCAATTGAAGCGATCTCGCATCTGAACGAGCGCCACGGTCCCTGCAGTGACGGCAGCGAACGCTTCCTGTTGTTTCACCGGAACCGACTCTTCAACCCGGGTGAAGGCCTCCACATGGGATGGGAGCGAAAACGCGGCAAGCTGACCGAATTCAACCGGCTGTTGCGGGGCAGCGAGGACACAAGCTATCTCTCCACTGGCAGCAAACCTCCGACCGGCGTTCGTTTTGTGGTCACCCTCGACGCCGACTCCAGGCTTCCACCCGGTGCGGCGACCCGACTGGTGGCCACGATTGCCCACCCCCTGAATCGGGCCATATTCGACTCCGCGGCGGGCCGGGTCGTGGCGGGATACGGAATTCTGCAGCCGCGAGTCACCGCGTTCTTAAGCTCGGCGGGCACATCGGTTTTTCAAAGGGTGTTCTCGGCGCCAGCTGGCATCGACCCGTACGCCGCCGCGGTGAGCGACGTCTTTCAGGACCTGTTCGGAGAAGGGTCATTCGCTGGCAAAGGCATCTATGACATCGATGCGTTTGAAGCCGCGTTGGCGGGCCGGATCCCGGAAAATACATTGCTGAGCCACGACCTGTTCGAAGGGACCTTCGCCCGTGCCGGGCTGGCCAGCACGGTGGAAGTGTTTGAGGAGTTTCCCAGCGACTACGAGGTGGCGGCGTCGCGCCAGCATCGGTGGATCCGCGGCGACTGGCAACTCCTCCCTTGGATCCTCGGTCTCCGTGGCCGGCTCCCTGGCATCGGTCGTCTGAAAATGGTCGAAAACCTTCGTCGCAGCCTGGTGGCCCCGGGGGCCGTGCTTACGCTCCTCGCCGCCTTCGTTTTACCGGGGGTCCCGGTCTGGCCGTGGATTGGCCTGGTTATCGCCACGCTGGCTTTCCCGGCGCTGCTGCCCCTGCTGGAACGGATGATTCCCCGTCGAACGACCACCCCGGGAGCTGTTCGCTTCAGCCGATTTTCCGGTGACCTCCTCCGCATCGGCGAGCGGCTCGTTCTCCAAACAGCATTCCTTGCTCATCAGGCTCAGATGGCCGCCAGCGCGATCTTCGTCACCCTTTGGCGACTTGTGGTCTCACGCCGCGGTCTCCTGACCTGGCTTTCAGCCGAGGAAGCGGAACGACGTTCAGATCTGAGCCTCTCTGGGTTTATCCATCGAATGGGTACCGCCAGTGTGGTGGGCTTGATCGCGGCGGCGGGGGCGGCCCTGCTGCGACCCGAGACGTGGCCCGTGGCGCTGGCGTGGGCAGGTCTCTGGGTCTTATCCCCCCTTATTGCCTATGGGGCAAGTTTGCCGCGGGCGCCAATCTTGCTCCCGACGCTGGATCAAGCCGAGATCCAATCCGTGAGGATCATTGGCCGCCGAACGTGGCGGTTCTTCGAGACATTTGTCACCGCCGAGGAGAACTGGCTCCCCCCCGACAATTTTCAGGAAGATCCCTCAGACCTAGCGCACCGGACCTCGCCCACCAACATCGGGCTCTATCTGCTGTCGGTCCTTGTGGCACGAGAGTTCGGCTGGATCGGTCGCGTCGAGATGGTGGAACGACTCGAGAACACATTGGCGACGATCAATCGACTCGACCTCCACGAGGGCCACTTATTCAACTGGTACGACACCACCACCAGCCAGCCACTCGTTCCTCGCTATGTGTCCTCGGTCGACAGCGGCAATCTGGCCGGGCACCTTCTGACCGTCGCCCAGGGCTGTTTGCGGGAGTCCGGGCGAAAATCGGGCTCCGAGGTGGCTGCGGGGATCCGCGACACGATTCTCCTGTTCAAGGAAGCGGCGGGGGGCCGTCTGGGAGCACACTCGATGATCGAGGTGGTGTCAGCCGCCGACCTCGACCGGGCTGTGGAAGAGATGGAAGAGCTGGTCGATGCCCTTGCTAGAGGCGAGCGGAACGAAACTGCAGTTCTCAGGTCGATGAGAGACGTCGCCCTCACGGTGCAAGACATCGCGCAGACGGCGGCGGCGGGCGGACTCGGTGATGAGCTTTCGCAGCTCGCGGACACACTGATGAGAACTGTCGGCAGCCATCTCCGTGACGCCGAATCTAGACCAACCTCGGACCTCGAGGATCGGCTATCGCGGGTGGCCACCACCGCGGCCAGCTTGGCGACGAATATGGATTTCACCTTTCTGCTCGACCCGGCCAACAAGCTCTTGGCGGTTGGGCACTCGGTATCCGAATCGGGGCTCGACGGGAGTCACTATGACTTGCTCGCCTCCGAAGCTCGATTGGCCAGTTTCATTGGGATCGCTAAAGGTGACCTTCCACCTGCGCATTGGTTTCATCTCGGTCGCCCAATGACTCCTCTCGGCGCTGAGGCAGCCCTGATCTCCTGGTCCGGCTCGATGTTCGAGTACCTGATGCCGTACCTGGTCATGCGGACGCCGCCCGGCAGCCTTCTCGACGCCACCTATCGAGCGGTGGTGCGGCGCCAGATCGAGTACGGCCGATCCCGATCCATTCCCTGGGGTATCTCCGAGTCGGCCTTTGCGGCCCGTGACACGCGCCTCGTTTACCAATACTCCGCATTCGGGGTCCCGGGCCTGGGCTTCGAGCGGGGCTTGAGCGAGGACTTGGTGGTCGCCCCCTATGCCACGGTCTTAGCGGCGATGGTGGAACCCAAAGCGGCCTTCGACAATCTGGAGGAGTTGGCCGGCTTGGGGGCGCTTAGTCGTTTTGGTTTCTACGAGTCCATCGACTTCACCACCACCCGCGTGCCCGATGATGGTCAACCGGTCTTGATCAAGGCGTTCATGGCGCACCACCAAGGGATGACGCTGGTGGCTCTGGCCAACGTGGTCTTTGCCGGGTTGATCCGAGACCTTTTCCACTCAGAGCCCTTGGTGATGGCGTCCGAGTTGCTGCTGCACGAGCAAATCCCCCGCGACGTGGAGGTTGCTCGGCCGCGGGCAGAGGAGGTGGCAGCCTCGACCCGGTTGCAGCAACGATCCGAAACCGTTGTGCGGCGGTTCTCGTCGCCGCACACCAGAGTGCCCGTTACTCATTTGCTCTCCAACGGTCGTTACACCGTGATGATCACGGGGGCCGGCTCTGGATACAGCCAGCTCGGTAGGCAGTCGGTCACTCGCTGGCGGGAGGACGCGACCTCAGATGGATTCGGCAGCTACATCTACATCAAAGACGAGAACAGCGGCCGCTCATGGTCGGCGGGATATCAACCTCGGCGGGTCGAACCGAGTCAGTACGCAGTAACCCTTTCCGAGGATCACGCCGAGATTTCCCGCCGCGATGGGGTGGTAGAGACAACCCTCGAGATAGTTGTCTCAGCTGAAGACGACGCCGAGGTGCGGCGCCTCACCCTCACCAACCTCGGCGCGGTTGAGCTCGAGCTGGAGGTGACCTCCTACGCCGAGATCGTCCTCGCCCCCCCAAAGGC
>Ga0136616_10000412_pt1 | contig 19924 bp, 19 predicted proteins | sample AntDrymUQ2992106_2_FD_106648 | JGI IMG/M metagenome (GOLD analysis project Ga0136616, IMG submission 106648) | Polar desert sand microbial communities from Dry Valleys, Antarctica - metaG UQ299 (21.06) | ecosystem: Environmental > Terrestrial > Soil > Desert | place: Antarctica: Dry Valley... | reverse complement strand
GCGGACTTCGGCCCCCGGGCCTCGACGAGCTCGGGCTCACGGCGGCGCTGACGGCGCTCACCCGGCAGGTGAGCGAGCAGACCCGCCTCCCCGTTTCCCGAGACCTGGATCGCGTCCCACTGGACATCGACCCGGCCGCCGCGCTCGTCGTCTACCGCATCGCCCAGGAATGCCTGACGAACGTCGCGCGCCACGCCCCGCACGCCCACGTCACGCTCACGCTCAGCGCCACAAGCGACCACCTCGTCCTGCGCGTATCAGACGACGGGCCCGGCATCGACACCGCCAACCCGGTCGACGGAACAGGGATCCGGTTCATGCGCGAGCGCGCGCTCATGGTCGGAGCGTCGCTGCAGATCAACTCCGCTCCCGCGACCGGCACCGAGGTGAAGCTCACCGTCCCGACCGGCGACCGCGCGAGCGCACGAGCATGATCTCGATCCTGCTGGCCGATGACCATCAGCTCGTGCGCCAAGGCGTCCGCCTCGTACTCGAACGCGAACCAGACCTGTGCGTCGTCGCGGAAGCCGGCGACGGGATGCACGCACTGACACAGGCCGACGAGCACCGCCCAGACCTCGCGATACTCGACGTCAACATGCCGCGCCTGAGCGGCCTGCAGGCCGCCCGAGAACTCGCGCGCCGCGACCACCGCCCAGCCGTCGTCATGCTCTCAATGCACGACGACGAGCAGTTCTTCTTCGAAGCGCTCAACGCCGGCGCCAACGGCTACGTCCTGAAATCCGCCACCGACACCGACCTCGTCACGGCCTGCCGAGCAGCCGTCAAAGGCGACACCTACATGTACCCGGCGGCCAGCCGGGCACTGATCAGCGACTACCTCAAGCTCTCACCCGCCGAACGCAAATGCCAAGGACAGCTCTCCGTGCGAGAGCTCGAGATCGTGCTGCTCATCGCCGACGGACGCACCGCCCGCCAGATCGCCGAGCGCCTCGTCATCAGCGAGAAGACCGTCGACCGGCACCGCAGCAACATCCTCGAGAAGCTGCATCTCAAAGACCCGCCTCGACCTCGCTCGCTACGCCATCCGCCGCGGACTCATCGACGCCTGACACAGCGCCACGCACCGAGCACACGGTGACGCGGTCGCATGACCGCGGACCCCGAGATGGCGCTGCAGCTGCTTGGTTGAGATCCTGGGCTGGTCCGTCGCGACGGGGTGGGCCGCCCAGCAGCACAGTCGCGGCGCGACGAACCTCAACCGCGCATCCCGCCGATCACCGCCGCGGCTTGGGGGCCTGCCCAGCAGCCCGACAGTGCGGCGCTCAGCGCGTGCTGGGGCCGCGCGCCGGCTGTACGTCATCGGCGACCGCAGCTCCTGGGCACAGCACCGTACTTCGACATCCTCGCCGCTCGCCTGCCGAGCAGCAGCAGGGACGGCAAGCCAGCATAGGCTTGTCACAGCGCCGGGAAGGCTGGGCCGCACGACGCAGCACGGCGTTGCGACGACACGCCCGCGACCGACACGGTGGCGCTGCGCGGGGACCTTCGGAATGCGGCCCTTGAGGTTTTGGCTCTGGAGACTTCGGCTTAGTCACGGCAGCATCGAAGTCGTGGAGCCCCGTGATGTCTTCGCCGGCAACCTGCGCGCCCGCCGCGTTCGTCAAGCTCGCGCGCGCGTTGAACGTCACGAGCAGCGAGCTGCTCGTCGGTGTCGACTGATGAGCGCGCGGCGAATCCGTGGTGCGGACGCGCAACAATGTTGCTGCTCAACGCACGGAGACGGCGCCGACAGTCGCGAACACTAAGCCAGAGACCAGCGGCGCGCGGTTCAGAACGGCGGATCGAGCGCCTCTCGTGAGAGCTCGACCCAGTTAAGCCCAAAAGCGCTGGAGGTATCGGGATGTTGAACCAATCGCCCCGATTTGTAGGGCAGGGAAGGAACGTTCGCGCAAACCTGCGCACGCGTGCGCAACACGCCTGCGCAGGAGCGCGAACGTGGCAGCCCGCCCGACTTCGTTGACCGGACCTTCAGAAAAGGCGGGTCGTCTGCTCCCGCCTCGGGGCCCGTCGTTGGCGCTCAGTCGTCGAGCAACGAGGCTTGGCCGGTGATGCGCCGCGGCTGCGGTTCGATTCGAACGCGTCCCTCGTAGACGTCGTCGTCGAGGAACGCCCGCATCAGCTTCTCGTGGGCTCGGTAGCGAAGCGACTGGGCTTCGCGGCGGACAGCCGCCGCGTACTCGGCCGGGTCGCTCGGACGCTCCTCTCCGAGGCGACGGGCGAGGATCTCGTCGGCCGCCCACGCGTAGACGGTGTTGGCGGCGACCTCGACTTCGAGCATGCGATAGGGGAGGTACTCGCGTACGCGACCCTTCGGTAGGCCGGAGCGGCGCGCGGCACGTTCGAGTGCCTTGAACTCGCGGCGGCCTTCGTAGACGGTGACGACGCCGGTCTCGGGGTCGAAGTGCGCCTCGATCTCGGCGTCCTCGTCCTTGCGGGCGATCTCGCGCACCCAGCCGCTCGCACGGTGGCGGACGACGAGCACCACGAGCTCGGCGGTTTGACCGCCCGCTTCGGCCAGCACGCTGAGGCGGGCGCCGGCCTCGGCGCTGACGCGGCAGCGGAGGTTGGCGGAGATTCGCGACCACCCGCCACGCCCGGGGTCGGGGACGGTCGAGGTCCAGAGGTTGATCCCGAGACCGGGATCGACGGCGACCTGGATCGGTTGCCCGGGCGGGATGCGCTCGGGGTCGACGAGCAGCGACACGCCACGGCGCTCGCCCGGGTGAAGCCGGACGAGCGCCTGCTTGAAGCGGATCGGGGCGGGTGGCGTTGCCGGCGGGGGGTCGTCTGTGACGTCACGCTGGTGCAGTTCGCCGCCGGACGCCACGGGCTCCTCGGCGACGCTCAGCGCGGGGCGGTCCGTGGGCGTCAGACCGGATTCGAAGCCCGCCTTGCCCGGCGTGTCGAACGTGCCCTTGAGTATCTCGTTCAGCGCGCGCAGCCCGACCTGGTCGCGCGCACGAAGCGCACCGCCGGCCCGGACGAGGTGGGCGCCAGTGCGCCGCTCCTCGGCAGCGACGATCGGGCGCAGGACGTCGTCGACGGCCGCGTAGAGCGCCTTGACGATCGGATGGTTGTCGTTGAGACCCGAACGATCGACCTTCACGACGACCTGCGGTCGCGGGCGCTGCAGCGCGTCGCGCTGCAGATCCTCCAACGCATCGCAGCGCACCTCGCCGTACAGGCTGCGGGTGCCCGGCGCGCCCTCGTGTGACGCGAACGTCGATTCGTGCGCCGCACGGCCCGAACGCACGACAAGCCCACCCTGGCGCGTAGCGCGCGACATACCCGCAGACAGCGGCTGCGCGCTGCGGCGGACCGTGATCCGCGCACGCATGTCACCCGCAACCGCGACCTCGTCATCGAAGAGGATCGGGCGCTCCGGGTCGGGACGCGGTGTCGACAGCCCGACGACCTCGACCGCGCCGGACGGCAGCTCGAGCCACAACTCTCGCGTCGGATCCTCGAGCACCGGTCGCAGCTGCACGAGCTGGGACACGAGCGCGCGTAGACGCCCCTCGGCGGGCAGGCGCTCCGCCGCGACGAGCGGGACCGTCACGCGCGCCCCCGACGGCACGCCCGCGGCGGGCTCGTCGCGGATGTGCATGTACGCGTACGGGTCATCGCCCACGGCGGGGAAGAACCACGACTCCACCGCTCGCCCGTCCCGGACACCCTCGATCCGGCCTGCGCCCTGCGCCATCCACACGTCACGCAGTCCACGGCCGAACAGACCACGACCAGCGCCGATCTCGGGTAGCTCGCCGAGCACTCCCAGGCGCCGTTGGACCGCGTCCGCGTTCACGCCGACGCCATCATCTGCGCAGCAGAGCTCGAAGCGCCAACTCGACAGCGCCGGCGCCCGCAACGACCGCATCTGCGCGCGCCAGGCAGCCATGAACGCCGCATCCGGCGCGCCGAAGCGCAACTCGATCCGGCCGTGGCCGCGACCGCCGGCGGCGATCGCCGCGTCCGCGTTGGTGACCAGCTCGGGCACGATCTGTACGAGATCGAAGCCGCCTTGGGCGAAGTTCTCCCGAAAGTACCGGCCCCGTACGGCGCCGACGCGGACTGCGGAATGCAACAGCATGCGGATCGAATCTAACCGACGGCCGGGACGCTCGAACGCGTGTCCGATCGAGGCGGCTTGACGAGCTCGCTCGGCCCGGGATCGATGCAGCACGCTGCATCGCGCGGTATGCTTAGCCGCATGCGCACCACCATCGACCTACCTGACGAGCTGCTCACGCAGGCGCGCAGTCGCGCCGCCGACGAAGGGACGACGCTCACCGCGCTGTTGGCGGACGGACTGCGCCTCCGGCTCGCGCGGCGCGTGCCCCCGGCATCGGCTCGGCGCCCGCTGCCCACGTCTCGCAACCGCGGTGGCATGCAGCCGTGGATCGATCCCGGATCCAACGCATCGCTGCTGGATGCCGCGGACGACGACAGTGCTGCTGCCTGACGTCAACGTCCTGCTAGCCGGGTTTCGCACCGACCACATCCACCATCGACCGGCGCGCGCGTTTCTGGAAGCGGTGCGTTCGAAGACGGGGACCCTTGCGGTCAGCGATGTCGCATTGACCTCACTGGTGCGCCTCGCGACGAATCCACGGGTCTTCGCACAGCCGGACACCGTCGATGCGGTGCTCGACTACATCGACGCGCTGCTGGACCCGCCCGCCGAGGTCATCACCGCCGGCGCCGGCCACTGGCCTCGTTTCGCGGGCCTGTGCCGTGAGCTCAACCTGCGGGGCAATCTCGTCCCGGATGCCTACCTGGCAGCGCTGGCGCTCGAACAACGAGCGCAACTCGTCACGTTCGACCGCGGATTCGGGCGCTACCCACGGCTGAGCTGGCGTTGCCTACTCGACGACTGAACCGGGAGCACCGCGATTTGCGTCACGTCACGGAAACCGGTGATTAGCAGCCTATTTCTCAGCTCAAGCAGCTCGGGCCGGAGCACTCCAACACGCCACCATACATATGCGTACACTAACGTACATGGCCAAGCTCACGGTGACCGAGGCACGATCGATTCTGCCTGAGCTCCTGGACCGTGTCGCCGACGGCGAGGAGATCACGATCACGCGCCACGGCGAAGCGGTTGCCGTTGTTCTGAGGCCGGATACGGTCCGGTTACGGCGGGCTGCGGAGACGATCGAGCGCGCGCAGGAGGTTCGGGACCTGGTGTCAGCCGCGCGCGATCAACCGCTGCCACCTGCTGGGGTCTCGTCGGAACGCGCGGACGAGCTGGTCGAGTCCGTCCGTGCAGGCCGCGACCGTTCCTGATGGACGCGTTCGATGCCGATGTGCTGATCTACGCCGGCTCACCGGAGCATCCACTCGGTCGGCGTGTGCGGGCACTGTTTCCCGAGGCGCCCGGGGCGACTGCCGGCGTCGGATCAGTCCTGCTGTTGCCCGAAGTGCTCGCGAAGCCGATGCGCGACGGGGTCGACGAGGAGGTCGGCGTGCTGGCCGGGCTCCTGAGCCGCTTGGAGCTGCGAGCGGTTGACAGGGCGACGGCCGAGGTCGCCACCTCGCTCGCCACCGCATATCGGCTGCGAGCTGCCGATGCCGTCCACTTGGCCACGGCCGTCGTCGCGGGAGCAGACCGCTTCGTGACCAACAACAGTCGGGACTTCCCGACCACGATCTCCGAACTGGACATCACCTATCCGGCGGTGCTCAGCGAGCAATGATGGTCGCGGCCAAGGCGGTGCGGCGGGTGGAATCGGCTCGGCGACGATGCGGTTTGAGTGCCGTGCTCGGCTCGCGCCGCGGGGCTGACGCGCACGTTGGTCTCATCGTGCGATCCATGTCGACGTTGCGATCCGGGGTGACGGATACCTTGGCGTCGTGCCGAATGCGATCGAAGAGCTGAGAGACGTCGAGCTGGCCGAGGTCGAGGCGGCCGTGGGAGCGACGTCGTACGCGCGCGGGCGTGGCTACGCGCGCCACCGGGTCCTCGCGATCGAGTGGGATGCGAAGGACGAGACGCTGACCGGCTCGGTCGCCGGCCAGGGCGCGCTGTACGACACGGCCGCGTTCTTCACCGCCGATCGTGCCGGCGCGTTGGCGTTCGACGACGGCCAGTGCACATGCCCGGTTGGACACAACTGCAAGCACGTCGCGGCGATCGTGATCGCCGCCACCGACAACCGGAGCGCCGGCGGGACACGGCGGGTCGCACGCGCACCGCGCCCGGTCGCGGTCTCGGCCACGCCGCGGCCACCCTCGTGGGAGCAGCCGCTGCTCGCGCTGATCGACGTGCCGGCGCCGCAGGGGGCGGGCAAACCGCTCGCCATCGAGCTGGCGCTGGCGCCCGGGCTCGGCTTCACCGGTCGCGGCGCGCCGCGGCTCATGGCGCGACTGATGCGTCCCGGCGCGCGCGGTGGCTGGATCAATGGATCGCTGACGTGGAGCGGACTTGATTCGTGGCACGTCCGCGATGGTGGGTATCGCCAGGATCATCTGGCGCTGATCCGCGAGCTGTACGCCGTTCATCGGGCGCGAGAGGGACGGTTGGTCTACCACTACGGCAGCGCGGACAAGACCCTCGATCTCAGTGGCTGTGACAGCCCGCAGATCTGGTCGCTGCTGGGCGAGGCGTCGCGGCTCGGATTGTCGCTCGTCCATGCGCACCCGCGCCTCGGTGAGATCCGCTACCACGAGCGGGGCGAGCTGCTCATCGATGTCACGCGGCAAGGCGACGAGGGGTCGCTCGTGACTATGGCGCTCCGGATCGACGGCGACGACGCGCACGACCTCGAGCCGCTGCTGTTCCTCGGTTCGAGTGGACACGGCGTCGTGTGCGCCGAAGGCGCCGCGGATCAGGTTCCTGAGAGCCGGCGCCTGCGGCTGGTGCGCCTCGCCAGGCCGGCGGCGCCGCAGCTGCAGCGGATGGTCCTCGACGGCGAGCGCCTGGAGATTCCGGCAGGCGAGCTGGAGCGCTTCGCCGAGGAGCTCTGCCCCGCGCTGCGCAACGTCGCCACCGTGGTGTCGTCGGACGGGTCGTTCGTGCCGCCCGAGGTCTCCGCCCCGACGCTCGTGCTGCGCGCAGGCTACGGGGCCGATCATGCCGTCGAGATCGGATGGGAGTGGGCGTACCAGATCGGCTCGACCACGCGCCACGCGGCGCTGGGCATTAATGGGGGTGGCCCGGGGTTCCGCGATGTCGTTGCCGAGCGCGCGATCCTCGCCGGCACCGTCCTCACCGAAACGAGCCTCGAGCGCTTCGGGCTGCTCGACGATGCCGGACGTCCGGCCGACACGGCGGTGACGCTCTCCGGCCTTGACAGCATGCGGTTCACGACCGACGAGCTGCCGCGGCTCGAGCAGCTGCCGGGGATCGCCGTCGAGGTCGCCGGGCAGCCCGCGGACTACCGCGACGTCGGCGACTCGCTCACGATCGGCGTGTCGACCGCTGACGTCGAGGGCGAGCGCGACTGGTTCGACCTCGGCGTGACGATCAGCGTCGAGGGTCGCGAGCTGCCGTTTGCCGAGGTGTTCGTCGCGCTCGCGAGCGGCGAGTCGCAGATGCTGCTGGAGGACGGCGGGCACTTCTCGCTGCTCGAGCCGCGCCTGCAGTCGCTGCGACAGCTGATCGAGGAGGCGAGGGCGCTGACGGACGCGCCGTCGGCGCCGCTGCGCATCAGCCGCTACCAGGCCGGGCTCTGGGCCGAGCTCGCGGCGCTCGGGGTCGTGACCGAGCAGGCGCAGGCGTGGCAGCGCCAGGTCGGCGCGCTGCTGGAGCTCGACACGCTTCCCGAGCGCGACCCGCCCGCGACGCTGACAGCCCGGCTGCGCCCCTACCAGCGCGAGGGGTTCGGGTGGCTGGCGGCGCTGTGGGAACTCGAGCTCGGCGGGATCCTGGCTGACGACATGGGGCTCGGCAAGACGCTGCAGGCGCTCGCGCTGATCCGCCACGCCCGCGACCGCGATCCGGGCATCGGTCCGTTCCTGGTGGTCGCTCCGACCAGCGTCGTGTCCAACTGGGTGCAGGAGGCGGCGCGCTTCGCCCCCTCCCTCACGGTCGAATCGATCACCGACACGATGGCGAAGTCCGGCCGGGCGATCGACGCGGTCGCCGCCGCCGACGTCGTCGTCACGACGTACACGTTGCTGCGCCTGGAAGCCGACGCCTATCGCTCTGTGGCCTGGGCCGGCCTGATCCTCGACGAGGCGCAGTTCGTCAAGAACCACCAGGCCAAGACGTACCGCTGCGTGCGCGAGCTCGCCGCGCCGTTCAAGCTGGCGATCACCGGCACCCCGATGGAGAACAACCTCATGGAGCTGTGGTCGCTGCTGTCGATCACGGCACCGGGGCTGTTCCCGGATCCGAAGCGGTTCGCCGACCAGTACGCGCGGCCGATCGAGCGCGGCGGTGACGGCGAGCGGCTCGCGCTCCTGCGACGCAGGATCAAGCCGCTCGTCAAGCGCCGCACGAAGGAGCTGGTGGCCGCCGACCTGCCGGCGAAGCAGGAGCAGGCCCTCGTCGTGGACCTGCATCCGCGCCACCGCAAGCTCTACGACAGGCACCTGCAGCGCGAGCGTCAGAAGATCCTGGGACTGATCGGTGACTTCGACCGCAACCGCTTCACGATCCTGCGCTCGATCACGCTGCTGCGTCAGCTCAGCCTGCATCCGGGCCTCGTCGACGACGACTGCGACGCCGTGCCGTGCGCCAAGCTCGGGGCGCTCGTCGAGCAGCTGGGCGATGTCGTCGGCGGCGGGCACCGGGCGCTCGTGTTCAGCCAGTTCACGGGCTTCCTGGCCAAGGCCCGTGAGCGCCTGGACGCCGAGGGCATCGGCTACTGCTACCTCGACGGTCGGACGCGCCGGCGCGATCGTGTGCTCGAGCAGTTCAAGGGCGGAACGGACCCGGTGTTCCTGATCAGCCTGAAGGCCGGCGGGTTCGGCCTGAACCTGACCGAGGCCGACTACTGCTTCCTGCTCGACCCGTGGTGGAACCCTGCGACCGAGGCCCAGGCGATCGATCGCACCCACCGCATCGGCCAGACGCGTGCGGTGATGGTCTACCGGATGATCGCGCGGGACACGATCGAGGAGAAGGTCGTCACCCTCGCGCGCCGCAAAGCCGCGCTGTTCAGCGGGGTCATGGACGAGGGCGACCTGTTCGCGAGCAGCCTCAGCGCGGAGGACATCCGCGGGCTGCTCGGCTGAGCGCCCGTTTCTGCGTGGTGGGAAGCGTCGACGTCGCGATCACGAAATCGGCGGTAGGTGCCGCTATCGCGACGTGTCGGTGGCCGGCTGCCCTCGGCTGTAGGGGCTGGCGTGACGGCTCTCGATCATTTCCTTGTCTGCTTGTGCGATGAGTTCTGCGACGGGTTGGCCGGGTGCGAGCTCGGCGAAACCCGTGCTAATCGCGGCGTGGCAGGGTGCGCCGCCCAGTGCGCCCGCGATCGCCCTGAAGCGCTGGCGCGCCTCCACCAGGGTGATGTCGGACATCGCGCAAAGAAACTCATCCCCGGCGAGTCGGATGATGAGGTCGTAGGAGCGCAGGTGCGCTTTCATGAGCGCCACCACCCGCTTGAGTAGCTCGTCGCCTGCGCCGTGACCCTGCGTGTCGTTGACGGTCTTCAGTCCGACGACATCGATGTAGGCGACGACGAGCCCGCTGCTGATTCTGCCGCAGCGATCTAGTTCGTGGTCAAGGTCGGTCAGGCCGGCCGCTCGCGCGCGTGCTCCTGTCAACGGGTCCGTCTCCGTGATCGTGAGTTGGCGTGCGAGCGCCTTGCGGTCATCGAGGGCGTGTCGCCGCTCACGCGCTCCTTGTTCGCGATCTTGTGCTGCGGCGTGGCGGTCTTGGGCGGCCAGCGCGTGCTGCTCGGCTGCCAGCGCGCGGAGTTGCTCCTCGCGCCCGCGTTGCTCGGCGGCGCGCGCGAGGCCGGCGGCGACGGTGAGCGCGTGGGCGTCGTCCTCCAGCGGGTAGACGCCGTCGCGCTCTGCGGTCATGAGTCTGCGGGCGTCCGCGGCGTCGTCTCGCGCCAGCGCCGCAACGTCGCGGGCGTCTGCGATGACATCACGCTTGTCGGCGGCGGCCAGGCGCCTCTCAGCGGACTGATCACGCTCATCGGCGGTCTGATCGCGCTGATCGGCGGTCTGCTCGCGCTGATCGGCGGTCTGCTCGCGCTGATCGGCGGTCTGCTCGCGCATCTCAGGGCTCACGGCATGCGCGCGGCGGTCATCGCCGCAGGCCAGATCGCGATCGCTGGCGGCCTCGGCGAAATCCGGGAGCCTCTGCTCGCTGGCAGCGAGCGTCTGCTCACGCAGGAGGCGCTCTCCGCCCGAATCGGACGCTGAGCGCCGCTGGCTCCCGTTCGACGCCCCGTTCGTGCCATCCGCAGGGTGATCGCCTGATGCTTGCTCGGTCAACGTGGGCCTCCATACCCGGCTGCGCGATGAGTCTCTGGTGAGGTCGCGCCTATCCGATTGATACATCAGCCTAGCGCGTGGTTACTGACGTCCGGGATGGGTGAAATACACTGGAAATCGGCGGAGGGCGTGCACGTAGCTATGTCAGCGAATCGGAGGTGACGTTGATCGTTGCGTGCGTCCGTCGCGCGGACGACGCCACGTTCAGGGTATGGCGGGTGCGGGGGGTGGCGCCGGGACGGTCGTCGTCGGATCGTCCGGCACCGGGCATCCGTCATCGCTGCCGAGCCCCGGCTTGTTGGGGCACGTGTCGGCCGCGTTCGGGAAGTTGTCGCCATCGCGATCAGGATCCTGCGCGTTCGGGATGCCGTCGTCGTCACGATCACCGGTCGGCCCAGTGGCCGACGCCGGGCATCCGTTCGCGGTCCCGGGCCCAGGCTTCCTGGGGCACGCGTCGGCCGTGTTCAGGAAGTTGTCGCCATCGCGATCAGGATCCTCCGCGTTGGGAATGCCGTCGCCGTCGCGATCACCGGGTTTCGGCGTGGGGGAGCCCGGAGCATCCGGTACTGACGCCGACGTAGGAACGGGACACCCGAGGACGGTGCCGAACGCGGACGGACACTCGTCGTGCTCGTTGGGAACACGATCGCCGTCACGATCGTCGTCCTGGGCGTTGGGGATGCCGTCGCTGTCGTGATCACCCGGTGTGGGCTTGCTCGGCGCTGGCTTAGCCGGCAAGCCTGCCGCGCATCCGCTGGTGCTGGCGGACTGGCTGGCGCAGTCGTCGTCCGTGTTCGACACGCCATCGCCACCAGGATCAGCGGGCGCTGCCGGATCGGCGGCGGTGGGATCGCCCGCTCCCGGCGTCGGGCACCCGTTGACCGACCCGGGCGTCTTCGGGCACTTGTCCTCGCCGTTCGCTGCACCGTCGTCATCGGGATCGCCGGCCTGGCCGCCACGCTCGTGATCGCCGGGCACCCGACCGCCGGGCCGCGCGTCGGGGGCCGGCTTCTTCGCGCACGCGCCCGCCGGCGTCCCGGCAGGCTGCTTGCGGCATTCGTTGTTGTCGATGGGCGCGACACCGGCGGGCATCCGCGGTCCCTGCTTCGGCGGCTGGGCACGCTGGGGCGAAGCCGCCTGCGTGGTCGGAGGCGGCGGCGGATCGCTGGACTCATGCACGACTGCGTAACCACCGCCGGCGACCCCGGTCAGGGCGAAGGCGGTCAGCGCCTTGGCGCCGATCACCTTGGCGCCCAGGACTCCGGTTGTCAGCATGCCGCCGCCGAGACCTGTCGCGCCGCTGGCCACCACTGCGCTGCTTGCTGCCGAGCCGCCCATGGCTGCGCCGCCCACGGCTACGCCGCCCGCCGCTGCGCCGCCCGCAGCCGTGCCGCCGGCGACGGCGCCGCCGGCCGCCGTGGCGCCCGCGGCGCCGCCGACCGCGGCGCCGCCGCCGGCCGCCGCAGCACCGCCCCCGCTCGCGGCGAACGCGGCGACGAGCGTGCTCTCCTTCAGCGCGAGCGCCGGCACGACCGGCAGCAGCACGGCCAGGCCTGCGCGCTGGCGAAGAACCTCGGCGTCGAACGCACGGCAGCCGTCGCACTGGGCGATGTGGTGGCGCAACTCGCCGCGACGCCGCGCACCTCCGCGCAGCACCGACAGCTGCTCGCGGATCGCCCCGCAGTCGACGTCGCGCGCGAGGCGGCGGTTCATGAGCGCCTGCCGGGCTTGGAACACGAGCGCTTTCACCTTCGGGACCGGGACGCCGAGAATGTCGGCGATCTCCTCATGGGAGTGCGCGCCCAGTTCGGCGAGGATGAGCGCGGCGCGCTGGTCTTCGGGGAGGCGCTGCAGGTCGGCGAGCAGCGCGCGCAGGTCCTCGCGCTGCTCGACCTCCACCGACAGGCCGGCCGTCGCGGGAGCCCACGAGGCGTCGTCGTCGAGTGCCAGGTGCTCACGGCGGACGCGCAGGACCGACAGGCAGCGGTTGCGGGCGATCGCATATAGCCACGCCTTGAGCGCGATCTCGCGCTCGTCGGCGAGCATCGCCTGATAGGCCGCGGCGAACGTGTGCTGGACGACGTCCTCTGACTCCTCGCGCGACCCGAGCATGTGCCGGGCGAACGCGAGGATGCCCGCGTGATGGCGGTCGTAGACCACTTCGAACGCGGCGCGGTTGTCGGCGCGCACCTCGGCGACAAGCCGCTCGTCGCTGGCCACGCGCAGCGCGCGCCGCGAGAGCGCCAGTCGCAGTCCCCCAACCAGGATCGCTTCCACGCGAGAACTATGCCGGTACGGGCCGAGGAATGCGACATATCGCTCTACACGTCACCGCGCAGCGCTTTCAGCGGCCGCCACGAATCCATTCATGCACCGGGCTCGATACGACGATATGGGTCCCCGCCAGCTCGCTGCGCGTGGTGGGCGGTGGCGGCTCGCGGTGCTCGTCGAACGGCAGCCGCGACAGCAGCCCGGCTACCTCGAAGGTGCTCTGCACCTCGTCACTGGCGCGCACGAGCATCAGCCGATCGCCATCGCCGCGTGAGCGGGTGTTGGCGTGGATGAAGACCTTCAGCCCATCGGAGCCGATGAACGTCAGGCCGCTGAGGTCGACGACGATCTGCCGCGCGTCGGTGGCCTCCACGCGCTTGAGCTCGGCGTCGAACGACGGGGCCGAGTCCTTGTCGAGCTCGCCGGTGAGCGCCACCACGTGCACGTCGCCGGCACGCTGCGAGCCGATGACCAGCTCGCGCGGGGCGCAGAGCAGTTGGCCCTCTCGAGAATGGACAGCGTGCTGGCGGAACATTGCTCACTCCAATCGCGGATACCGAAAATTCGGCGGCCCTCCTTGGCCGAGTTCTTGGTCGTCCGTGTCCAGCGGTTAGAACGCGGCACACCGCCATCGGTTGGCCGATGAGCGAAGTTTTTTTCGGCCTTCGCCTGAGACTGCTTCGCCTAGTGCTCCGTCTCATAACAGTCCACCCGAAACCCCGGGCGCCGATCACCGCCTGGCCGCGTCCTCGGACACTCGATGTGCCTGAGGCACACCTTCGGTCCTGCGTCCTTGCCAGCCGGCACCGGCATCCCAGGGTTTCGGGCGTCTGTTACGAGACGAAGCACTAGGCCGTCGGGGGCTTCTCGATCCTCGCCTCGGCGCGGGCCTCGGCGGCTTCCCGAACCGCCTGCTCGCGCTCGTCATGCGCTTGCTGCGCCTGCCGGTGGGTGTCGTCGGACGCCAGCTCTGCCTCGCGTGCCTCCGCTGCCTTGCGATCGGCCAGCGCCTCGAGCTCCTCGGCTCGCTGCGTCGCCTCGCCCGCTCGTGCTTCGCGCTCGGCGCGCGCGCTGGCGCTCTCGTAGCCGCCGGCGGCCCCCGCCGGCAAGGCCGCCATATCGAGCTCGTAATGACGGGCGAGCTCCTGCTCCATGCCCGCCTCGAGCGTCGTCCCGGGGTCGGTCTGCGGCCCCTCCTTGATCTGGTCCTGGCTGTAGGCCACGCGGATGTGGTCGCGCGAGACGCTTGCGTCTGCGAACGGGACGAGGAAGTGTCGCCGCCCGAGCATTCCCGCCTTCACGCATCCGAATACCACCTCGCGCGTGCCCGCCGCGAAGTACACGTCCTCGAGCTTGCCGACCTTCTCGCCGTCGCGGTCGACGACGTTCTGGCCCGCCCACTCCTCGATCTGCTCAATCTTCATGCCGTCCCCTCCTCGTGATCCCGTGCCGGTGAGTCTCCCGCGGAGGCTCACCGGGTCGTCGGCACCAGGATTGCACGGTCGGCCGTGTACCAATCGTCCCGATTGGCAGGTCGGCGCGTGGCCGTCGGGCCGCTTGGGGATCGGGCCCCGCGGCTAGTCCGGCTGGGGCTCGACTAGCGTGGCCAGCAGGCTGCGCTGGCGCTCGGTCATCGACTCGACCGTCTTGGTCTCGGACATCCCGATTCCCGCGAGGAACTTGCTGCAGCGCGCCGTTCCCCAGCGATGCTGGCTGGTCAGGAGCTCGGCGATCGTCATGCTCGCCGCCTCCCACGGGCTGTCAAGGATGACCTCGGCGACGCTGACGGCGCCCCTTCCGATATCGCGCTTCAGGCGGGCTCGGGCGAGACGGACCTCGTTGGCGCGATGAAGCGCCCGTACATGTTGCGGCGGCGCATGCAGCATCGTCGCGCTGGCGTCGTGCATAAGTCCTCCCCCGGCTGCCCCATCCGCACGGGGAGGCAACTCTTCGGTGGTTGGTTGTGCTTAACGAAGGGACGCGAGCACCGTAGAGCCTGTCCGATCGCAGACCTCAGCTTCGGCACCATCCTCGGGGCGCCATGGTCGTCTGAGCTCTCCCCCGCTCGCATCCTGTGGGGCATCTTCCAACGTAGGCGAGGTCCCGTTAAGGATCAAGCGCCCCGGCCGAAGTGAACTCGCTCAGAGCGATGTTTTTCTTCCGTGACGATTTTGTGACGCGCTCGATGATCCGACGGGACAACTCGCGGCCGGACCTTTTTGGTCGATTTCGCACACAATGTGTTACAAGGCGCGCGCCTTTTCGCCAATATCCCCGCGATCGGCCGCGCCGAGAGCGCTCGCCTGACGCATCGGCGGCAGGTGTTGCCGGCGCCACAGCGCGGCCAGCGCCGGATCAGCCAGCTGCTGGTCAGCCGCCGCCGGCCTCGGGCGTGAAGCCCGATGCGGGGCCGGCTTCGCCTTCCTGCTCTGGGTAGGCCAGATCCGGGTCACCGGTTCCGCTCTTGATGTCGACGTCCCCGGAGAGGGCGTCGGGGTCGGGGTTGTCCTCGGGTGCGGCGTCAGGCGCCGGGCTGCGCGCGTTGTCGACGCCTACTTCCTCGCCACCCTCGGCTGCGGGATCTTCGTCAAACATGTGCTTCCTCCCTTGTTGATTTACGCCGGACGCATACCCGGCAAGCGGCGCGTACGAACTCGCCCGGGATGCCACTCGCGCGATGCGATAGCACGCATGGCCGCCCCACACTGCGGGTACTGCGCTGCGAGTCAACCAAGGGAGGATGGGCACATGCCAGATAAGGAAGGTAAGCAGAGCGGACCCGGCACCGACACTCCGGACCAGGCTTATAAGGAGGGACGTTCAGAGGACGTGCAGGAAGGCTCGCTCGGGGCAGCCACCGGCGGCGCCGACACGCAGAAGTCGCGGCTCCCCGAGGGGCGCGATGAAGCGGGCTCCTTCCAGTCGGGCGGCTTTGGAGGCCAGGACGCCGACGACGCGCCGGACGCCGGCACGGTCGATCCCTCCGGTGAGGGCGATGCTTCGCCGCACGCGCAGCCCGACTCGTTGAAGACCGACGAGGCCGGTGGCGACCTGGACGTCGGCGAGGGCGCGAAGAACCCCGCGCCGGGTTCGCTCGGCAATGTCGATGACTCGTCCGAGGTCGGCGAGCGCGGCTACGGCCAGCAGCCCGACTACGACGCGCACGACCCGGAGGCCAAGCAGGCTCACCCCAAGACCCCGAGCGACATGGGTAACCGCTAGAAGCATTCACGGACGACAGCTCGGCGATGTACATCGGCCCCGGCAAGCTTTGCCGGGGCTTCGGTGTGTCATAGGGCGCTCAGCCCTCGACGCCGGTCGCTGAGTGCGGCGCCCCGACCGGCTTGGACTCCGGTGAGCCGCGCTGGCGCAGGTAGACGGCGAGCACCGCCATCGAGCCGACCGCGAGGAACTCCGACTGCCAGTTCTGCAACGTGCTCTCCCAGAACTGCGCGGAGCCGAGATACCCGACGTAGTCCACGCGCGGCTCGCCGTGCGCGAGCCGGTCGGCGCTGTAGTCGCTCCAGCCCGTGACCGACTGCGCAAACCACGAGCCCAGCCAGATCGCACCCATCGCGAGCAGCAGCGAGTTGGAGTAGATCCACAGGCGCACGCCCCGCAGGCGCGCCCAGCGCGGCGAGTCCGCGCGGGCGTGCTCGCCGACGCGCTGGTCGAGATCGCTCTCGGTCCCGCTCTTGCCGGGCTCCTTGGACTCCGGCGAGCCGCGCTGGATGAACCAGACCGTCAGCAGGATGTACAGCGTGAACTGCAGGTACTCCGACTGCCAGTTCTCCATCACCGCGTTGCCGAACGAGGACGAGACGAGGTAGCGGCCGAACTCGATCGACGCCTTGTGATGGACGAGGGCCTCGTTGTTGTACTCGTGCCAGCCAGCGATTGCCTGGCCCACCAGCGCGGCGACGAAGAACGTCAGGAAGACGAGCGCCAGGCTGTTGTCCCGCCACAGTGCGCGCATGGCGCTAGTGCATCGTTCCGTAAGTCCGTTTGACCGATCCAAGGGTGAAGGGACTTGGGGAACGGTGCACTAGTGGTGGGTCAAGCCGACGGCGCAATAGAAGGTGATCCCGCCGACGATGATCAGCAGGTAGAGCACGAAGATGGCGCGGACGCTGCCCATGTGCCGTGGTCTGCTACCCGACGGCCGCGCGCGAAGCCCAACGCGGGGGCAGCCCCCGCGCGGGCGCGCACGCTCAGGATCCGCCTCGATCAGCTGCCGGGCACCTGAGCGGGGGCGTCGGCCTCCCGGATCGAGCTGTCCGCGTCGTGGCGATGGTCCTCGGCGAACGCCTTGATCGCGTCGGCGGCGTCGTTGATGTCGTGGCGGCGGGGCACGACGAAGCGCTGCACGATCGTCGAGACGAGGTCCTCGATCGCCTCGTGCAGCATCTCGGCGCGCAGCCGCACTGAATCGGGATGCTGCGAGGCCGTGCCGCGCTCGGCGATCTCGGTCAGCACCGGCATCGCGGCGGCCAGCGAGAAGCGCGCGTCGGTCTCGGCGAAGTAGTAGGTGATCGGGAACTTGACGAGGTCGCGCTCGACGCCGATCAGCCGCGACGTCAGCTCGGCGTAGAGCTGCGACGCCACCGACGTGTCCAGCTGCGCGACGTCGAGCTGCAGCCGTCGCTCGGTGTCGGCGAGCAGGTGGATCTCGTAGGCCAGCGCGCGGCGGCGCGAGAGGACCGGATAGACCTGCAGCAGCCAGGAGACCGCCGCCGTCAGCATGCCGAAGCCGAGCAGCGCCTCGACCGGGCTGGCGACCTGCAGCCAGGCCGTCTTCGGTATCGCGTTGGCGGAGCCGAGCGTCGTCACCGTCGTCAGCGATATGTGCAGCGCCCCGACGACCGGCGAGTGCGCCACGGTGCCTTCGGCCAGCACGTAGTCGCCGGGGTAGTGGGGCAGGTAGATCAGCGCCCAGCCGGCGACGAGCGCCAGCGCCCAGAAGCAGATCACCGCCGCCAGGGCGGTCGGGCCGGCGATCGCGAGGACGTTGCGGCGCATGCCGGCGGCGCGGCGCAGCAGCATCCAGACCGCGCGCGCGATCGCGCCGCTGAAGCGGCTCTCGGCGCCGGGCCGAAACAGCACCGTGAAGATGTCGTGCACGGCCAGCGCGATCAGCGCCACCCCGGCGGCCGCGGAGAGGATCGTCATTGACCCAGCCTCTCCGTTGGGGGCATCGCGCAAGCGGTGGCCGCCGAGTCTGTCATCGTCGCTGGCCATGGCCGCAGCGGATCTCGTCCTCGAAGGCGGAGGCATGAAGGGGATTGGGCTCGGTGGCGCGGTCGGCGCGCTCATGCGCGCCGGGTATGCGTTCGAGCGCGTCGCGGGGACCTCCGCGGGGGCGATCGCCGGCGCGCTCGTCGCGGCCGGGATCAGCGAACCGGCGCTCGCCGCGGCGATGGGTCGCTTGCGGTACGCGCGCGTCCCCGACCGCGGGCTGCCGCGCATCCCGGTGCTCAGCGAAGGGATCTCGCTGCTGCATTCCGGTGGCGCGTACGAGGGCGACTACATCCACGGCTTCGTGCGCGACGAGCTCGAGGCGCTTGGCGTGCGCACGTTCGGCGACCTGCGCCGCAACGACCCGGGGGCGGACGCCAACCTGCCGGGCGAGCGCAGCTACCGGCTCGTCGTCATGGCGACCGACGTCACCAACGGGCGCCTGCTGCGGCTGCCGTGGGACTACGGCCTGCTCGGCTTGGACCCCGACGCGCAGTCCGTCGCCGACGCTGTGCGGGCGTCGATCTCGATCCCGCTGTACTTCGATCCCGTCGTCGTCCGCGACGAGCTGAGCGGGCAGCGGGTGACGCTCGTCGACGGCGGCGTGCTGTCGAACTATCCGATCGAGATCTTCGACCGCACGGACCTGCGGCCGCCGCGCTGGCCCACCTTCGGCGTCAAGGTCGTGCCTGGCCTGCCGGACGGAGATCCCGAGCTGTTTCCGGCGCTCGCGCTGCCGGCGCTGGCGCCGGTCAAGCTGCTCGAGCGGGTCGTCGCGACCGCGATCGTCGGCAACGATCAGACGTACGCGGAGCGCCCGTGCGTGCGGCGCCGGACGATCGAGGTCGACACGAGCGCGGTCGGCATCGTCGAGTTCGACGCGTCGGCCCAGCAGCGGGCGGCCGTGATCGCCAACGGCGGCGCCGCCGCGCGGGCGTTCCTCGGCAGCTGGGACTGGGACGCGTTCCGGCGCGCCTGTCCAGACGTCCCGACGGCGTAGCCCGCGTAGCGCGTGAGCGGCCGCGCTCAGCCGCCGCGCAGCGTGACCACCGCGGCCTCGCCCGTGCCGAGCGCGAGGCGCAGGGTCCCGCGCTCGATGCGGCCCCCCGTGGGCGCGAAGCCCGGCCAGCTGCCGTCGGGCCCCACCGCGCGCCCGTCGATGCGCACCTGCGGCGCGTCGAGCGTGCGTCCCGCCCCGGTGGGGTCGTAGGGCGTCATGCGGTCGAGCATGTAGCGCGGGCCGCGGGCCGCGACCTCGACCGTGCGCGGGCCGTCCGCCATGTTCACGACGAACAGTCGCCGCTCGCCGCCGTCGGCCTGGACCTGCCAGGCCTTCACGCGCGCGTCGCCCGGCGCGACCGCGACGGGTCGCAGCCCGCGCGTGTCCTGGGCGAAGCGGCTGAACAGCAGCAGCCCGTAGTACGGCGGCGCTGCCGCCGGCGCCCCCGCGGCCGGCGAGGGGTCGTAGGCGATCGCGTTGTAGAACGCGTTGCCCTCCTCGGGGAAGAACCATTTGGCGACCTCGGCGTTGTGCAGGTTGATGCCCACCGCCCCCGTCGCGCACTCGGCGTTGGCGCCCGCCGCGTTCGGCGGCTGCGGGCAGGCGGACTCGAACATCATCGCGAGCGCCCAGATCGCGCTGGCCGCGACGTTCGAGACGCCGTCCACGCCGCGCCCCGCCGCGGTGTTGATCTCCTGCAGGCGGTAGACGAGGCCACGCCGGCCGGCCTCGACGGCGTGCGTATAGACCTGGTAGGCGAGGTTCGCCAGGCGCTCATCCGACAGCAGGCGCTCGATCGACGCGCAGCGGTAGGGGTAGGTGGCGCAGCCGCGCGCGAGCGGGTAGAAATGGTCGGTTGCCAGCGCGCCGTAGGCGCCGCGGCGGGCGTTCATCTCCGGCGCGATCACGTCGAGGATCGCGGGCCAGTCCCAGAAGAAGCGCGTCGCCACGGTGCGTGCTTCGATGTCCTGCCAGGGCGCGATCGGCTCGCTCGTGCTC
>Ga0136616_10000411_pt1 | contig 19925 bp, 24 predicted proteins | sample AntDrymUQ2992106_2_FD_106648 | JGI IMG/M metagenome (GOLD analysis project Ga0136616, IMG submission 106648) | Polar desert sand microbial communities from Dry Valleys, Antarctica - metaG UQ299 (21.06) | ecosystem: Environmental > Terrestrial > Soil > Desert | place: Antarctica: Dry Valley... | reverse complement strand
GCGTCGGCGCGCATCAGACGCCGTCGAGCCAGTCGAGCCGTCGCAGGATGATGCCCTCGCGCAGCGCCCAGGGGCAGATCTCGACATAAGGCAACGCCAACGCCTCCATCGCCGCCTCGGCGACGACGGCGCCCGCGAGCAGCTGGTGGGCGCGAGCCGGGCTGACCCCTTCGAGCTCGGCAAGGTCGGCCGCTTCGATCCGCGAGATGAACCCGATGACCTGACGGAGCCCTGGCAGCCCGAGGTGCCGGGGTACCCGCATTCCCTCCTTCGACGGCGCCGCGCCGGTCAACCTCGCCAGCGAGCGCAAGGTCTTCGATGTCGCCACAGCGCGATCGGGTTCACCTGCGGCGAGCAGGTCCTGGGACACCGCAGCGAGCTTCCCACCGACGTAGGACCGCAGGGCCTCGACCTCCCTGCGATCCGGCGGGTCATCGGTGAAGCGCTCGCGAGTCAGTCGGCCGGCGCCCAGCGGAACTGAAATTGCCACGTCGGGAACCTCGTCGATCCCGCTGGCCAGTTCCAGCGAGCCACCACCGATGTCGATGACGACCAGCCGACCAGCGCTCCAGCCGAACCACCGCCGTACCGCCAAGAACGTGAGACAGGCCTCGTCCCGTCCGCCGAGGACCTGCAGGTCGACGCCTGCCTCCTCGCGGACCCGGTCGAGGACCGCCGACGAGTTCTTCGCGTCCCTGACCGCCGAGGTGGCGAACGCGAGGAGATCGTCGCAATCCAGTTCCAGCGCGGACTGCCGGGCCGCGCCGACCGCCGACACCAGTGCGTTGGCTCCGGCCTTTGAGAGCTTGCCGGTGCGGTCGAGGTGTTCGGCGAGCCGCAGCACGGTTTTCTCGGAGTGCGTCGGGGTGGGATGACCGCCACGGTGAGCGTCGACGACGAGCAGATGCACGGTGTTGGAACCGACGTCCAGCACACCGAGGCGCATCCGGCCACGCTAACTCACCGGCCTAAGCTGGCCGGCATGCCGAAGCGGCCGCAGCCGGAGGTACCGCTCGACTTTCCCAGGGAGTGGGTGGACTTCACCGACCCGGATGACGCCGAGCATGTGGTCCGCGCCGACCTGACCTGGCTGTGCTCACGGTGGACGTGCATCTTCGGAGCCGGCTGCCACGGCATCGTTCGCGGCCGGCCCGACGACGGCTGCTGCACACACGGGGCGTTCTTCACCGACACCGCCGATCAGAAGCGGGTACGCCGAGCGATGCGGGAGTTGACCCCTGAGACGTGGCAGCTACATGACGCGGGGCAGGAGTCGTGGACCGAGCGCGACTCGGTGGGTGATGAGCACAACCGCAAGCGCACCCGGGTAGTCGACGGTGCGTGCATCTTCCTCAACCGCCCCGGCTTCGCCGGTGGCGAAGGCTGCGCTCTACATGCGTTGGCCCTGCGCACGGACCGGCATCCGCTGCAGACCAAACCCGACGTCTGTTGGCAGCTGCCGGTACGACGGGAGCAGGACTGGGTCACCCGCCCCGACGACACCCGCGTGCTCACCAGCACGCTCACCGAATTCGACCGGCGCAGCTGGGGCTCCGGTGGTCACGACCTGCACTGGTGGTGCACGAGCTCACCGGAGGCCTATGTCGGTGCCGAACCCCTCTACTTGACCTATGGCCCCGAGCTGGTGGCCCTCATCGGACAGCCGGCGTACGACGTCCTCGCGCGGCTCTGCGCCCAGCGGATCAGGCAGGGGTTGGTCGCCGCTCATCCCGCTGGCCTCGTTAGCGGTCGCCGGACTTGTTGACCGAGGTGCTGGCGCCTCCGCCGCGGCCCCGGCCGCGGCCGGAGACCTTCGAGCCACCTCGTCCACCCGAACTGACATTGCGCAGCGCATCGGCCCTGGCCTCGCGGGCGGCAGCGACGCGGGCCAGCGCCTGCTTCGCTGCCTCCATGTCGGCCGCGTGCTCCTGGTCAACCTGATCAGGCTCAGACCGATCAGGTGGACTACCGGCCGGTTTCTTGGTGCTGGACATGCTCGGCATTGTGCCACCAGCCGAGCCGCCGGATCAGGTGAGGATCACGCTCAGCGTCAGGTACGCCGCCGCGGCGACGCAGCCTGCCATCGGGAGGGTGAGGATCCACGCGACCAGGATGTTGCCCGCCACCCCCCACCGGACCGCCGATCGCCGCTTCGTCGCGCCCGCGCCGAGGACCGACGAGGTGATGGTCTGGGTGGTCGAGATCGGGGCGGCGAACACGAACGCCGTGGTGTAGAGGACTCCGGCCGCGGTCACCTCAGCAGCAAAGCCACGCGGCGGGTCGAGGTCGATGATCCGGCGCCCCAGCGTGCGCATGATCCGCCAGCCACCGGCGTATGTCCCGGCGCTGAGGGCGCCGGCGGCCAGCAGGATCACCCACCACGGCACGTCGAACCCAGTCTGATATCCACCGATGACCAAGGCCAAGACGATCACGCCCATCGTCTTCTGCGCGTCCTGCAGGCCGTGCCCCAGTGCCATCGCCGCGGCGGACACGATCTGGGCGCGCCGGAAGCCGCGCATCGCCTTGTGCTGGTTGGCCCTGCGAAACGCCCAGAGCAGGCCGTACATGAGCAGGCCGGCCAAGGCGAAACCCACGATCGGCGATACGACCATCGGAATGATGACCTTGTCGAGGACTCCGTTCCATTGCACCGTCTCGGACGCGGCCAATGCCGCACCGACCAGCCCGCCGATCAGGGCGTGCGAGGAGGACGACGGCATACCGAAGTACCAGGTGACGAGGTTCCAGATGATCGCGCCGACGAGCGCGGCAAAGACGACCAGCAATCCCTGCGTGCCGGCCGGTGGATCGATGATGCCCGAACCGACGGTTGTGGCGACCTTCGTGCCGAGGAACGCGCCGACAAGATTGAACAGCGCCGCCATCACAAGCGCGGTCCGCGGCGTCAGCGCACGGGTTGAGACCGACGTCGCGATGGCGTTGGCGGCGTCGTGGAATCCGTTGGTGTAGTCGAAGGCGAGGGCGACGGCGACGATCGTGATGATCGCTGCCAGTTCCACGTCAGGGTCCCCGGGCAACGGTCTGTGCAAGCGGCACGGGAACATTGAACACTGGGGAACTCGGGGCGAGCGGTAGCCGTCCAGCAGGTTGAACATCTCGACGCGCGTGGACGGCAGCATCTACGGTGAATGCGCCGCTCCGGCAGTCACACTCTGGGAGGATCCATGACAGACGTGCAGCGTCGCACCGTTCTCAAGGGGGTAGCCGCCGCGACGGGCGTAGCCCTGGCCGCGGGGCCGTTCCAGGGCTTTTTCGCGTCCGCCTCGGCAGCGCCGGTCGCTGCCGATGGCCGGTTCCCCGGCTACGGGCCCCTCGTCGGCAAGCCCGACATGCGCGACGGCGTCGTCCGGTTGCGGCTGCCCCGCGGCTTTCGGTACCGCTCCTTCGACCCGACCGGGGCGCTGCTCACCGACGGGACTGTCATCCCCGGCCGGCATGACGGCATGGCGGCCTTCGCCGGGCCGGGCAGCCTTTACACGCTGGTCCGCAATCACGAGGTGAACGGCCCAGTCGGCGCTTTCGGTGATCCCAGCGAGGCCTACGACCCGTTGACCGGCGGCGGTACGACGACCGTCGAGGTGGACGGTTTCGGCAACGTCTCGCGCAGCTTCGTCAGCCTCAACGGCACGCAGAACAACTGCTCGGGCGGCCCGATGCCCTGGGGCAGCTGGGTCACCTGCGAGGAGACGATCAACGGCGACGACGTCGGCCCCGACTTCACCGGTCAATCGAACGAGGGTTTGCGGAAGCACGGCTACCTGTTCGAGGTTCCCGTGGGGGGAGTCGCCGCCCCCGGTACGCCGGTCCGTCGGGCCGGCCGGTTCTCGCACGAGTCGGTCGCCTGGGATGCGGGCACCCAGGCGCTGTACCAGAGCGAGGACAACTTCGCGTTCCCATCGGGCTTCTACCGCTACCTTCCGCCGTCCGATCCGATGCGGGTGGGACGGCTGCTCGACGGCGGGAAGCTGGAGATGCTCGCAGTGACCAACGAGACGAACGCCGACCTGGCCGGCGTGTACGAGCCGGCGCCTGCGGTCGGGTCCCGGTTCCCGGTGCGGTGGGTGAGGATCCCCAACCCGGATCCGACATTCCGTGGGACGCCGCCGAACGACACGGCACTGCAGGCGGTCGGGCTGCAGGGCTTCGCCCAGGGCGCCGCGAAGTTCTCCCGGTTGGAGGGGACCATCGCCGACCGCGGCCGGATCTACTTCACGTCCACTCAGGGCGGGACACCGCCGCCCGACGAGCCGCTGCCCTCCGGCGGATACGGCAAGGGCAGGGGCCAGATCTGGGCGTACGACACCCGCGGCAAGTTCCTGGAGCTGCTCTACGAGTCCCCCTCGAAGGAGGTGCTCGACTTCCCCGACAACGTCACGACGAGCCGTCGCGGCTCGCTCGTGATCTGCGAGGACGGCGGCGAGGGCAACTTCTTGCGCGGTCTCACGACCGGCGGCATCCTGTTCGACTTCGCTCAGAACGCCATCGCCGGGCAGGAGAACGACGAGTTCGCGGGCTCCACGTTCAGCCCGGACTTCCACACGCTGTTCGTCAACATCCAGTCCTCGAACGGCCTGAGTTTCGCGATCTGGGGACCATGGGAGATCGGCGGCTTCCGCTGACGGTTCAGTCCACTAGCAGCACGACGGAGACCGCCACCCCCACGACCACGATGACGGTGCGGTAGGCCGCCGGCGTCAGCCGGCGGCCGATCCGTGGGCCGAACTGACCCCCGATCGCTGATCCGACGGCGAGGGCCAGCGCCGCCAGCCACGCCACCTCGGTGACCGCCACGAACACGATCGCCGCTGCCAGGTTGGCCAGCCCCGCCAGCACGTTCTTGGCGGCGTTGAGCCGCGGCAGGTCGTCGGCGAGGAACATGCCCAGCACGGCGATCAGGATGACTCCTTGCGCTGCCCCGAAGTACCCGCCGTACACCCCGGTCAGTAGGACCGCTGTCCACAACAGGACGCCGCCGTGACCGATTGGACGTCCCCTGCGCCTGACTGCCGCCGTAACGCGAGGTTGTACGGCGACCAGCGCGCAGGCGAGCAGAATCAGTACCGGTACGACGCCGTCGAACACCGACTCCGGCAGCCACAAAAGCAGCAGCGCACCAGCAGTTGCTCCCAGGAGGGAGCCGGCCCCCAAGCGGATGAGTCTCGGCCGCTGTCCCCGCAATTCCCTCCTCGAGACCGCAACTCCGCTGACCGCCCCGGGCAGTACGCCGATGTTGTTCGTCACGTTCGCGAGCAGCGGCGGGTAGCCGAACGCCAGCAGGGTGGGAAACGTGATCAGCGATCCGGACCCGACGATCGTGTTGACGGTCCCGGCCGCGAGTCCGGCAGCGAACAGCGCCAGCACTTCGCCGATGGGCACGAGCGGTCACTCTAGGGGCCAACTTGAGGTAGAAAGTTCGCCATGGTCGATGAGCAGATGGAGGTCGAGCGGAAGTTCGAGGTCGACGACGCGTTCGTGCTGCCGGCACTGTCCATTGTGGACGGCGTGGCAAGGCAGGCTGGCGCACAGGAGTTCGAGCTGGAGGCGACGTACTTCGACACGGCCGATCTGCGGTTGGCCGCGGCCCACGTCACGTTGAGACGGCGTGCCGGCGGACCGGACGAGGGCTGGCATCTCAAACTTCCGGTGGCAGCTGAGGAGCGTCGCGAGATTCGGGTTCCGCTCGGTGCCGGGCGCCGGGTCCCTGTGGCGCTGGCGCGGCTGGTCCGCGTCCACGTCCGCGACCAGCGACTGGCTCCGGTTGCGACGATCCGGACCACGCGGGCGGTACGACGGCTGCTCGGCGGCAACGGCCGCGAGCTGGCGCAGGTCTGTGACGATCGGGTCAGCACCACCGCCTCCGACGGCGACGGCGGCTGGCGGGAGATCGAAGTCGAGCTTGTCGGCGGTGGACGCGGTCTCCTCGACGCGGTGGGCACCCGGCTGATCGAGGCCGGCGCGAGGCCGGCGACCAGTGGCTCGAAGTTGGCGCGGACGCTCGGGTCGCGGATCCCGCCCGAGTCCCCGCCGATCAAAGGGTCGTCGGCCGGCGCCGTGGTAAGTCGTTACCTGGCGGAGCAGATCGACCAGTTGAAGGCTTGCGACCCCGCCGTACGCGATGACGCCGAGGACGCCGTCCATCAGATGCGCGTCGCGACCCGGCGGATGCGCAGCACGCTGGCGTCGTACCGGCCGCTGTTCGACCGAGAAGTCACCGACCCGATCCGGGAGGAGTTGCGGTGGCTCGGCACGGTGCTCGGCCCGGCGCGGGATCTGGAGGTGATCCGGGAACGGCTGGGCGAACTGCTCGCCGACGACGACGTCGCGGATCGAGACCTGAGGACGCGTGTCGACCGTGTCCTCGCGGCCCGCCGGCGGGAGGCGCGGCAGCTGTTGCTGGCCGAACTCGACGGGTCTCGCTACTTCCGTCTGCTCGACGCTCTGGACGCCCTGGTCTGCTCGCCGCCCCTCACCGCGCTGGCCGGCCGCGGGGCCAGAAGAGTGCTGCCTGAGCTGGTTCGCCGCCCGTGGAAACAGCTGCGCCGAGCGCGCGACGCGGCAGCCGAGCCGGATCTCCCCGACGCGGAGCGCGCGCTTCGACTGCACGAGACCCGTAAAAAGGCCAAGCGGGCGCGGTACGCCGCCGAGGCGGTCGCCGCGCGGTTCGGCAAGCCGGCGACGAAGTTCAGCTCGCGGATGAAGCACGTGCAAAGCGTGCTCGGGCATGTGCAGGACAGCGTGGTCAGCGCGGCGGAACTGGGCCGGCTGACGGACGCCGCAGCAGACTCCTTCGCGCTCGGGCGTGCCCAGGTATTGGAGGAGGAACGCGGCCAGCAGTCGCTGGCGGAATTTGACCGAGTCTGGTCGAGGGCCTCCGCTCCGAAGCTCCGGCGCTGGCTTCGTTGACACCCGTGCCGCGGCCGGAGCTGATCATGTTGGAGCTGGGCCGTGGTGTCAGCCGACGGGCTTGAGGAGCAGGCCGGCGCAGCCGCGCAGCTGCTCGAAACCCGTTCGCTTCGCCGGCACAGCCGGGCCGAGCACCGGCTGTGGACGGCCCGCGTCGTCGATCACGGCGGGGGTGAATTCTGACTCGACCACAGACCCGTCGTTGACCGTCAGCGTGAGGACACCGGTGTCATCTGAAGTGGCACGGGTACGCCACCAGAGGAAGTTGCCCAGGCCGTAGGCGACGTAGGCGGTGCTGCCGGGCTGGTCAAGGTAGCCGGCTCCGAGCAGGAGATGGGCGTGCGTGCCGACGATCGCGTCTGCTCCGGCGGCGGCCAGGTCGGTGGCCAGCGTCGTCATCTCCTGCGTCGGGCATGGCTCGCCCTCGACTCCCCAGTGCACGTAGACGATGGCGACATCCCCGGCGGTGCTCGCAGCCCTGACGCCCTCGACGAGCCGAGCCCGGTCGCCGGTGGAGGCTATGCCCGGCGAGCTGTCCGTCGCGGTCCAGGCGGCGTACGTCCGGTCCTGAACCTGGCTGACGGCGAAGAAGGACAGGCCGGTACCTCGGACCTCGGTGCGATACGGGGCGTACGCCGACGCTGCGTCGCGACCGATACCGACCACGGGCAGGCCGCCTTGATCGATCGCCGCCAGTGTGTCGTCGAGGCCGACCGGGCCGTAGTCGGCGGCGTGGTTGTTGGCCAGGGAGGCGACATCGACACCTGCGGCGACCAACGCGTCCAAGGCGGTGGAGGGCGCCCTGAAGTGGAACTGTTTAGGCTCCTCCTGCCCGCGTTCGGTGATCGCCGTCTCCAGGTTGACCATCGCGATGTCGGCAGCAGACAGCGTCTGCGCGATCGGCCCGAACGCGGTTGCCGGGGCGTCGAGCAGCGGCCCGGTGCGCCCGGTGAAGTGCACGTCGCCAGCGAAGGCCAGCGTCACACCGGCGGGGGGTGTCGGCGCCGCAGTCGTCGGGCTTGGAACTGCCGAGGGCGTCGCGGTGATCCCGAGGGACAGGCGGCTCGACGTCTCCGATGGCGGTAGCGATGCGCTGGTCAGGGCATGCTCGGTCGAGGCGGTCAGATCGGGTTTCACGAAAGCCATTACCAGCGTGATGACGGCGGCGACGACTGCCACGGCCACGACGGCCGGGCCGCCGAAGGTCTGCTTGCGCGCATGCCGCCCCACAGGGCTCAGCGTAAGGGTGTCCGTCGTCCTGGCGTAGCCAGTCGATGACCGTGAGTCGTCGTCATCGCCTCGGCCGGGATACGGTTCCGCTGCAGCAGCAGCGACCGCTTGAGAGGTGCCCCGTGGCCAGAAACCGCCGGCTGGGTTGCATCACTCCCCCGCATCTCCTGGCGAAACTTCTGGAGAGCAGCGACGAGGAGGTCCGCAGAGCGGCCATGAGCACCCTGCTCGACACCAGCCGGCTGCGGGGCGAACGGGCGGTGCGGGCGTCCGTCATGAGGACCGCCGCCCCGGCGCAGGGCAGGCGAACGATCTTCGACTGCCAGAACGGCACGATCCTCGCAGCGGCGGTTCTGGCCCGCTCTGAGGACGGCGACGCCTCGGCCGATCCCTCCGTCAACCAGGCGTTCGACGGCTTCGGGACCACCCGTCAGTTCTACCTGGATGTCCTGAACCGTAATTCGATCGACGACCAGGGAATGCGGCTGCAGGGCTACGTGCATCGGGGCGTCAGATACAACAACGCCTTCTGGGACGGCCTGGAAATGGTGTTCGGCGACGGCGACGGCATCGTCTTCACCGACTTCACCCGCTCGCTCGACGTGATCGCGCACGAGCTGACTCACGGGGTGACCGATTTCACTTCCGGATTCGGATACCACAACCAGTCCGGCGCCTTGAACGAGTCCCTGTCGGACGCCATGGGGTCGATCGTCAAGCAGTGGTCTTTGGGGCAAACCGCCGAGGACGCGGACTGGCTCATCGGTGCCGAAGTGTTCACCCCGGAGATCGGCGCAGATGCCCTGCGGAGCATGAAGGCCCCGGGCGGGGCCTACGACAACGAATTGCTGGGCAAGGATCCGCAACCGGCCCACATGGATCAGTTCGTCGTCTTGCCAGACACCGACGAGGGGGACAACGGCGGCGTACACATCAACTCCGGCATCCCCAACAAGGCGTTTTACCTGACTGCCATCGGAATCGGTGGGTACGCCTGGGAGGCACCCGGCCACATCTGGTACGAATCCCTCCGAGCCTCCAGCGCGACAACCGTATTCCAAGAGTTCGCCGACACCACCTACGCCAAGGCTGCCGAGCTGTACGGCGCCCACAGCGCGGAACAGCAGGCGGTCCAGGCGGCCTGGCGGGACGTGGGTATCACCCTCAGTCAGGTGCCCGCGGCCGACCAGTCCACCTGCGAGCCGAGCGCGCCGACAGACGGCAGCTCGATGGAGGCACTGACGCGTCAGATCGCAGTGCTGTCCACTCAGATCGAGACCCTGACCAGCGACATCCAGGCGCTGGCCGGACGCGCGGGCGGGTAACGATGAAAGTGAGCTTGGCGGTCCATGGCGGATTGGCGGCGGCAATCCATCTGCGCCGTCCGCCACTGGTCGTGGACACCGCGGCTCTGTCGGGGAACGAGACTCGAGAGCTTGCCGAGTTGGTGGCGGCGGCGAAGGACTCCCCACCTGGGGCCGAAGAGCGACGTCAAGGCGCCGCCCGGGACGCGATGAGCTACACGATCACTGTGGAGGACGGCGGTACGTCGGCCATCCTCCACCAGTCCGACACCAGGATGTCACCGGAGTTCACATCCCTGCTCGGCTGGCTCCAGCAGCACTCGCCAGACGCAGCGAACTGACGGCAATCACCTCAGAACGGTCGACTGACGCTCAGAACTCAATGACGCCCAGGAGCAGCAGGAGCAGCACAGTCAAGGCGGCAGAGAGCAGCAGCGAGCCCAAGCAGCCCAGGCGGTTGGAGAAGAACAGGAACACAGTGGGCGGCGATGCGGCGGACTAGCCGCTAGCCGGCGGCGGCTTGCGCCGGCTCCGGGCCTTGGCCACCACGGCCTTGATCCGCTGCTGATTTTCCGGTTTCCGAGCTGCGTCGATCGCCTTCTTGGCGACCCCGGCCTTGAGAGCCTTACCAAAGATTCCCATGAGCTGCCTGCCTTCCATAGGCGAGGGCGCCGCCCCCGACGTGGTGAGGACCCTACCCGCTCGCTGAGCGAGGACCAGAACCAGATCTGCGCCCGGCCGCCGGATTCACCGGTTTGGCGGACCGGACGTTGACGCAGGCGGTTGCGCCCGGTGACAACCTATGGTCTCCTCGATATCGCAGATCGCAGTCCCGCTGCCCCAGACCCGGCAGCGCATGGATCCGATGCCGCTCGGAAGTCGGGGTTTTCATGTTTCGCACGTCCGCGTGGCAACTGTTGGCAACCCATGACCACATCTCGCGGCCCGGGTGCTGACATCGAGCGTGCCCGATCCCTTGGTTGCGGGTCGGCAGTTGCCTGACATAGGGGCGGGATCCTGCGCGTGACAGCTTCGCTGATGAGCGGCGTGACGGTTGCCCCTCCGGTGTCTGGACGTGGCAGTGCCTACGCAGTCCTTGGCCGTCAGGTCCGAGCTGCCGGGCTGCTCGACCGCCGACTCGGCTCCTATGCGGTCCGTATCGGACTCACGCTGACCTTTTATGCCGCCACCTGGGCGGCCGTGGTGTGGATAGGTGATTCCTGGTTCCAGGCCCTCGCCGCCGTGAGCCTGGCCATCGCGTTCACCCAGGTGGGGTTCTTGGGCCATGACGGCGGGCATCAACAGATATTCACCGGTCGCCGCGCCAACGACCTGTTCGGTCAGCTGCTCGGCAACGTGCTGATCGGCCTGAGCTACGGCTGGTGGGTCGGTAAGCACAACCGGCACCACGCCAACCCCAATAAGGAGGATCACGACCCGGACATCGGTGACGGGGTCCTCGCGTTCACTACCGGGCAGGTCGCGGCCCGCACCGGCCGTCTCGGTCGGGCCATCACCCGGCGACAGGCCTGGCTGTTCCTCCCGCTATTGACTCTGGAGGGCATGAATCTGCACGTGGCTAGCGTGCTGTCGCTGCGGCGTGGCGCCGAGCGAAGCACCCGCGGGGGAAGCCGCGCCGTTGAGCTGCTGCTGCTCACCGCGCATCTCACCGCCTATCTGACCGGCCTTGCACTCGTCATGTCGCCGGTCAAGGCGTTGGTGTTCGTCGCCGTCCACCAGGGCGTTTGGGGCCTGTACATGGGCTGCTCGTTCGCGCCGAACCACAAGGGCATGCCCATCATCGCCGCCGACGAGAACGTCGACTACCTGCGACGTCAGGTGCTGACCTCCCGCAACGTGCGCGGCGGTGCGTTCACGGACCTGCTGCTGGGCGGACTCAACTACCAGATCGAGCACCACCTCTTCCCGAACATGCCCCGTGCCTCGCTGCCGGCCGCTCAGCGGCTGGTGCGTGCCCACTGCGACGACCTCGGCATCCCCTACTGCGAAACCTCACTCGTCGGCTCGTACACCGCCACCCTCCGCTACCTGAACACGATCGGTGCGCCGCTACGCACCTCAGCACCACCAATGCCGGCGGGTTCACCGCGCCGAGTCGACCCGACCTGAACGGTTCGCTATTCGGGGATTGCACCGCCCTGGTCGTTTCCGGAGCTGTTCACAACAATCCGCCAGTCGGTGGCGGGTGGATGTCAGAGACGGGCCGGTGGCCCCGACGTCTCTGGTGAGAGGCACGAGGACCTGCGGCGCAAGAGGCTCCTCGCGGCCGCCTTGCAGTGCCCAAGGATGGCATCCCCGACAATCCGCGAGGTTGGCTGATCACGGTCGCCCCGCGCAGGCTGACCGACCTGCTGCGCAGCGAGCAGGCTCGCCAACGCCGTGAAGACACCGTCGCCCGATGGATACTGCCCGACCACCGGATTGCGCCCTCTGCCGACAGGCCGAAGTCGGAGCTGACGACACGCTCATCCTCCTGTTCATGTGTCGTCACTCCTCGCTGTCGCCGGTATCGCAGACTGCGCTTACCTTGCGGGCGGTCGGCGGCTGCAGCGCAGTGAACTGTCGGCCGAAGCGTTCCGGCTGGCCCGCGTGGTCCACCGCCTGCTGCCCGATGACGGCGAGGTGACGGGGCTGCTTGCGCTCATGTTGCTCACCGACGAAACCGGCGCGTACCGGGCCGGACGGCGGGCTGATCCCGATGGCCGAGCAGGATCGAAGCCGATGGAACGCCGACTTCATCGCTGAGGGCCCGGCACTCATCACCGACGCGCTTCCTCGGGGAGCAACCGGCCCGTACCAGCTCCACGCGGTGCGCGGGCACCCGCTGCAGATGGCCGGTGATCGCGTGGCGGCGCCCCTGCTGACGCTCAAGATCATCCTTGGGATCGACAACATCGTCTTCATCTCGATCCTGGCGGGCAAGCTACCAGAGCACCAGCGGGGCCCGGGCGCGGACCGTCGGGCTGTCACTCGCCCTGATCCTGCGGATTCTCATGTTGTCGCTGTCGTGGATCATCGAGCTGACGGCGCCCCTGTTCGAGGTGTTCGGTCAGGAGATTTCCGGTCGCGACCTCATCCTTATCCTGGGTGGCGCCTTCGTCATCGCGAAAGCGACGTATGAGATTCATGAGCGGCTCGAGGGTGAGGAGGCGCACGGCGCCGGCGCAGACCGCCTCGTTCGCCGGGGTGAGCGTCCAGATCCTGGCTCTGGACAAGGTGTTCTCCCTCGACTCGGTCATCACCGCGGTGGGCATGGTTGATGAGCTGTTCATCATGGTGGCGGCGGTCACGATCGCGATCGGCATCATGCTCGTTTCAGCTGGGCGATCAGCGCCTTCGTCAACCAGCACCCGACCGTCAAGATGCTCGCCCTGGCATTCCTAGTCCTCATCGGCGCGAGCTTGCTCGGCGAGGGCCTCGACTTCCACACGCCGAAGGGATACATGTACGGCCCCATCGCCTTCGCGATTCTGGTGGAAGCAGTCAACCTCCGCTACAGACCGTTCAGGCTCGCAGGCGCCACGTGCACGTCGAGCCGGTGCACCTGCGCCAGGCGTACCTCAAAGAGGCGGGGGCCCCGGTCGTCGATCAGCGGCGCGCTCAAAGCGGGCCAGATCGCAGTCCTGATCAGGCGCGACCCGGGGAGTAAGTTGCCTCGACCCTGCCACACTGATGGTGTGGCGGGGTGGCTCATAGGCCCTCAGCAAGCACAAAGGAGATGAGGAAGCCGACGGCGGTGGCCAGGGCACTCGCTGGGCGGCCCCTTTCGAAGGCTTCGGGCATCAACGTGTCGGCAAGGCTTGCCAGCACCGCACCACCGGCGAAGGCCAACGCGAACCCCAGCGCGGTCTCATCCACTCCGCTCAGTAGGCCGTAGCCGACAATGACTGCCGCCGTCAGGAGCAACGCCGCCGCCGACCAGATGCCGATAGCAAAGCCTGGAGACCTGTCGGCGGCGCGCATGGCGACAGCGCCCACCAGCGCCTCCGGGAAGTTGCTGGCGAAGATCGCGAAGAGCAATGCGATGCTGCCCGCGGTTATGCCGGCTTCGGCGTTAGCGAGAAGCGACACCCCTAACGCCGTGTTTTCCGGCACTCCATCGAGGGTCACAGCGGCCAGCAGCGCAAAGCCGACCGCCGAGCCGGATGGCCCGCCAGGCCGAGTCCCATCGGCAGCGTGTTCCAACTTCTCTGTCTGCTTGGCCTCCGCGCCGGCCAGCGACTCGGCAGCCCGCTCGGGTGCCGCTACCTCGCCGGGGTCGCCCGCCCCCGCCGCGACACGGCTGTCCAACCAGGCATTGATCACCACGAATGTCGCCGCCCCAACGAATAGGCCACCAGCTGAGGGCGCCACGCCGGCAAGTTCCACCGCGTCAGGAAAAAGCTCGAACGCCAGCGCGCTGATCAGCGTCCCGCTGGCGAAGGCCAGAAGCACCCCGGTCACCCAACGCGGAGGATGCCAGTAGGACCCGAGAATCCCGCCTAGCACCAGCGCACTGGACCCGATGACCCCAAACAGGGCGGCGCTCAGCATCCGCGCAGTTTACGTACCTCCGTTGCCACATGCCGGTCGGTGCAGCCGCCATCCCTAGGTTTGTGCTCAGTAGGGCCGCGCCGCGCAGCCGACCATGGACCTCGCGGCTGTCCGGGCCGTTACCGCGTCCGCAGGACGCCCAAGCTCTTCAAGTGCCCGGGCCACCGGGGCAACAGCGGCCGCGACCCCTCCCGCCATCGACGAGCACGCCCCGGTCCAGGTACCGGGCCGGCCATCCGTTATCAGAGGCTGCGGTACGCCCGGCGCGGTGAGCTATCCGCAACGCCAGCACAAGGAGTTCTGCGTCCCTGATCGTGTAGATCACGCCATAGTCGCCAACGCGGAAACGCCGGAGGTTGGAATATCCGACGAGCAGCCGAGCGCCGCTGGGGCGGGGATCGTCCCGCAACGCGTCAACTGCCCTGACGATCTTGCGAGCCACCGGCTTGTCCAGCTTGGCCAGTTCCTACAGTGCTCTGGGGTGGTACTGGACGCCGATTGCCCCAGATCCAGTCGTCACACCCCCAGGACCCGAGCCACCTCATCAGCCGGAACCGCGACGGCGCGCCCAGCGTCGAGGTCAGCCAAACGCTTCCGAGCGATTCGGCCGTCCTCCTGATCGATCATCGCCTTGTAGCGCTCGACAAGTTCTGCCGGCACGATGGCGGCGGCGCGCTGTTGTCCGCGGCCGCGGGTGACGTAGGTGATCTCACCGCCGAAAGCGGCGCGGGTCACGACCGAAGCCAATCCACTCACAGCACTCACCGACGCTGTGGCGTACCTCCTAGCACGATGGCCGGCGGGCGAGGCGGTCGAGACACGCGAGTGCTCGATGTCGTCATGGAGCTTCCGCCGACTTATCTTGACGGCTTGGCCCTGAATACGCTGGGCCTGGCATGCTTGAGGCCCCTGATAGAGCGGTCTGGTCTGCGAGTTCTGCCTTCTGGAGGTGGCCCGATAGCTGAGACGGCATCGAGCGATCCCGACGACGGCGGGCACGCTGGAAACCACCGGCCGGTGCGGACCTACCGCAAGAGCAGTGGACGCCGGGCGGGCGATGCGATCATCAGCGTGCTCATCCGGGCAGGTCTCGTCCCGCACTCGTATCTGCTGACCACCCGCGGCCGCAAAACCGGCCGGCTCCGCACGAACCCTGTAACGGTCGTGGAGCGGGACGGCAGGCGGTGGCTGGTCGCTCCCTACGGGCCGGTCTCCTGGGTGCACAACGTGCGGGCTGCCGGCCGCGTGACGCTGCGCCGGCGACGCGGGACGCTTACCTACGCGGTCCGCGAAGTTCCGCCGGAGGAAGCCGGGCCGGTGCTCAAGCAGTACGTGCAGATCGCGAGGCCCACCCGACCGTTCTTCCGGGCGGACAAGGACGCCCCGGTGGAGGAGTTCATCGGCGAAGCCGACCGACACCCGGTCTTCGAGTTGACACTGCTCGCGTGAGTTGACACTGCTCGCGTAGAGATTGCCCTCGCGCCGAGCGGGGGGCGCGGGGAGAGAGGCGTTGCTGATGGGGTGGTACAGCGACCACGTCCTGCCCAAGCTCTTGGACCTTGCCATGGACACCCAGCACATCCGCCGGATCAGGGCGAGGGTGACTGCCGGCCTGGCCGGGGAGGTCGTCGAGGTTGGCTTCGGCACCGGACACAACCCGGCCTACCTACCGGCGATGGGGGGGTTCACCTCGCGGCTGGCCCCTCCCGCCCAGCCTTCGGTGATCAGCGCGTCGAGTCGTTTGGCCAGGTCGGTGGCACGGCCGGGTCGGACACACGTAGAGGCTCGGCGTCGTGGTGATGTCAGTGTGCCCGAGATGCGCCTGGACGTCCTTGACGAGGGGCCTGCGTCCACCAACGGCGATGCGCAGGTGGTGGCTCGCAGGTCGTGCGGGGTGATGTTCAATCCAGCTCGGGCGACCGCCGGATCCCAGGCGTCACGACGGAAGTTCCCGTACCGTCGGTGAGCGCCGTTCTGGTCGGCAAAGATCAGGGCGTCTGCCGTCGCATCCACTAGCTGCGCCGCCAGCTCGCGAACAAGCGATCGTGGCAGCGTGATCGTTCTTGCGGCGTAGGTCTTGGTGGCGCCGACCTGCATCCGACCGGCGACGTCACCGACGCTGCTCTTAACCCGCAGGGTGCCAGCCGCTCCACCTTGGCCGGGGACAGTACGGGCCGAACTTTCGGCATGCTGCGCGGCAACGGAGTGCTGCGCAGCGCGCAGGGGTTGGACGTCCAGGCCCGGTCCCGCACTGCCCGGTCGATCACCCGCTTTAGCGAGCCGTACGCCTCGATCGCCTTGGACGCCGAGACAGCGGAGGCAACCATGTCGGCGAGCCAGTCCTCCACCTGGCTGACCCGGATCCGCCGAACAGGAGTGGAGCCGAACCGTGGTTCGATCCGTAGCCGCCACGCGGGATCAGCTGTCCAGAGCATGTGGTGCCAGGCGGGTGGTTGATCACGGCGTCACCGATAGACCTCACGTCGATGAGCGACGGCGATGACGAGAACCAACAGCTGCTGATCGTGATTCTCGTAGACGATCCGGTAATCGCCTACGCCGGCTACTCGGACGCGCCAGCGGTTCGGTTGCGCCACCATCGCCCGACATCCTGGTGGTCGCGGGTCGGCTTGCAGGTTGGCGAGTTCGACGAGGACCCGTCGAGCTGTCCGCTGTTCGAGCTTGCCTATTTGCCGTCGAGCGGCGGGGGTCAGGTCGACCCTGTAAGGACGCGGTGAGGTCACAGGCCAAGTTCGGCGCGGACTTCATCGAGTGGTACCGGCCGCTCTCCAGTACGAGCCATCTCAGCGAGGGCGTCGTCCGCAATGCGGCCGAGCTGCTCGTCCTCCCACCGCTCGGCGGCTTCGGCTGCCTCCACCGACACAATCGCGGCAAGCCTCCGTCCCCTACGGGTCAAGAAGGTGACCTGTCCTGTGTACGCGGCCTCGTTTACGACATCAGCGAGCCGATCCCGCGCGTCAGTAATCGGTAGTTCATGAGCGTTCCCAGACATGGGCGCAACAGTACGTCTCGTACGTTACGGACGCTACCAATCCGCCAACTACTATCTACGTATGCATGCAGATACGCATAGAGTCGAAGGGTTGGCTGACGAGCACGCCGCTTTCGCCGTCGAGGTCTTTCGGATGCTCGCCGATCTCACTCGAGTACGCCTGTTATGGGCGCTGCTCGATCAGGAACTCTCCGTTGGTGAACTCGCTGCTGTCGTCGGCAAGCCAGCCGCGGGCGTGTCTCAGCACTTGGCGAAGTTGCGGATGGCGAGGCTGGTGCGGACGCGGCGTGAAGGAACGACGGTCTACTACCGGATCGAGAACTCACATATCCGTCAGTTGATACAAGACGCCGTCTACCACGCCGACCATGCCAGCGGCGGCGTCCCCGAACACCACCGTGCCGACTCGGTCGTGGGCACCCCGGTCCAAGGCAACCGTGACTCCGAAACAGGCGGGACATGACCTCGCGCAGCCACCCGGCTCATGACGACGGAGACGCCGAGCACCACCATGCGGGGCAACGCCCGGTGTCAGCCGAAACCGACGATCACACGCACGGTGCGCCGCAACCGCACGAGCACCGCGGTGGGGTGATGGGATGGTTCACCTCGCTGTTCCGTCCGCACAGCCACGATGCAGCCGACTCGGTCGATGCCGCATTGGAGGCCAGCGCCGACGGCATTCGCGCCCTGAAAATCAGCCTCGTGGTGTTGCTCATCACTGCGGCGGCTCAGGCGGCCGTGGTGGCCTTCACCGGGTCCGTTGCTCTGCTCGCCGATACCATCCACAACTTCTCCGATGCACTGACTGCAGTCCCGCTCTGGATCGCTTTCGTGCTGGGCCGACGCCCGCCCTCCCGCCGCTACACCTACGGCTACGGCCGCGTCGAGGACCTCGCCGGAGTCTTCATCGTCGCGATGATCGCGCTGTCCGCCGCCGTCGCCGGCTACGAATCCATCCGCCGGCTCTTCGACCCTCAGCCGATCACCAACGTCGGCGTGGTGATCGCCGCCGGCCTGATCGGCGCCGCCGGCAACGAACTCGTCGCCCTGTACCGCATCCGCGTCGGCCGCAACATCGGATCCGCAGCGCTGGTCGCCGACGGGCTGCACGCCCGCACCGACGGGTTCACATCCCTCGCCGTCGTCCTCGGTGCCATCGGGGTGCTGGCCGGTTTCCCACTCGCCGACCCCATCGTCGGCATCGGCATCACCGTGGCGATCCTGTTCGTACTCAGGGGCGCAGCAAGGGACATCTACCGCCGGCTGATGGACGCCGTCGACCCGGACCTGGTCGACTCGGCCGAAGCGAGCATCCGGTCAACGCCAGGGGTACTGGACGTCGAGAACCTGCGGTTGCGCTGGATAGGTCACCGCATCCGCGCCGAGTCCGGCATTGTCGTCGACGCCGGACTTGGGATCATCGACGCGCATGCGATCGCCGTCCTCGCACACCACCGGCTCCTCCATGATGTCCCGAAGCTCGCCGACGCCACCGTGCACGTCAGCCCAAGCTCCGAGGACGGACTGGACCACCACGCCCCACTCGCCCACCACCAGCCGCACGCCTCGGGCTGCGACACGAAACGTTAGGCAAGAGTTTGAGTTGCAGCGACTGCTGTGAAGTGCTGGCTGCACAACGTCTCCGGTGCAGATTCGATCGCATCTGGCTCGACGCCGGCCGGCTCAGCAAGCCCTGTCATGACCGCACGTCGTCTCGCAGAACCGCGACCCGACCACCGTTTGCGCGTTCATCGATCTCGCTAGCCGCGAAAGGCTGCCAAGCAACCGCACTCGGACCGCTGGTTAGACCGGAGCGGCCAGATGGGCGGCGGGCGAGGACTCCATCGCCGGTTTCGTGACCCGGTGGCCCCTTCCACCCTCAGCGTCGTCACACGATTGCGCTGCGCACAGAGACCTTCCTCCCGTGCGCCGCGGCCAACCTCTACCCGCGGTGATACTGGTGGACAACCGCGTGCCCCAGCCCGCGGTTGATCATCACCCGGTTCATCGGTACGGTCAGCACAAAGGCGACCGCCAACGCGATGGCCAGGCTGACCCAGAACAGCCAGCCGGTGACACCGGCCTCCATCGCACCAGGGATCGCCACCATGATCGCGTTGTCCACGATCTCCATGACCGTGATCGACACGGTGTCGGCGATCAAGGCCACCTTGATCGCCGCACTCACTGCCAGGCCGGCGCCCAGCACCGAACGCACGGTCAGCAGGTAGCCGAAGAAGAACGCCAGCCCCACCGCCAACACGATCGTCCAGGCATCGGACAGGCCGATCGACGTGCCGATCATCATCCCGAGCACCTCACCGATCGCACATCCGGTCAAGCAGTGCCGGGTCGCCTGAACTGCTGGCCCCCAACTCGATGTCGTTCCGCGCACACCGCACCTCCCTGTATCCCCGCGCTCCTGCACAGGTATACCCTTGGGGGGTATATTGCGCAACCCTCAACAACCGACTTTTGAGAGCAGCTAGGAATCGTCACCGCGACGCCGAGGCCACGACCACATCGAATCGCCGCTGCGGCTGGTACAGCTCGATGTGCCTTGGTGGTAGCCCGGCCCCTGCGGTGCGTGCGGGTCGACCCGACCGCTTCGTGGCCGTCGCTGCGCAACGCCGGCACGAAGCCACCGACGGTTCCGCAGCCCAGCCCCAACACCGATACCCGTGGTGGGGGTGGGTGGTGCGCACGAACTGCCACAGGGAGTCCAGCCACCGCTGGTCTGCGGTCATGCCTGGTGAGGCCAGCCCGGCCGAAGAGCCCGCTGATCGTGTCGAGGCTGAATCCGAGCCACAGGTCGGCCTGCTCTGTGCGCATCCATTCGTGGTCGTGCTCGACGCAGTCAGTGATGGCCACACTCCCCCCCGGGACGCACCACT
>Ga0136616_10000408_pt1 | contig 20008 bp, 21 predicted proteins | sample AntDrymUQ2992106_2_FD_106648 | JGI IMG/M metagenome (GOLD analysis project Ga0136616, IMG submission 106648) | Polar desert sand microbial communities from Dry Valleys, Antarctica - metaG UQ299 (21.06) | ecosystem: Environmental > Terrestrial > Soil > Desert | place: Antarctica: Dry Valley... | reverse complement strand
ATGGCCGACATCGCCACCCCACTCCCCAGCCAGCTGATCGCCACCGCGCTGATGGCGCGGACGGAGGAGGCGCGCGAGCTGCGGCGGGCGCAGTACGGCCCCCGACTCGAGAGCCTGACGGAGTATCTGGCCGAACTCCTACCCGACTGGAGCTGGATCGTCCCCGCAGGGGGCTTCACGCTCTGGGCGCGTTTGCCCGACGGAGCCGACGCTCGTGTGTTCGCCGCTGCCGCGCTGCGCCACGGGGTGTCCGTCGCCCCCGGCACCCGGCTCTCGCCCGAGGAGCGCCACGGGGACTGTGTGCGGATCGCCTTCATGCTCGACCTCGACGCGCTCACGCGCGGTGTGGAGCGCCTGGCCGAGACATGGGAGCGCGTGCGGGAGGCGCCTGGGGCTCGGGCGGCGGAGTCCGCGTCCAGCGTGTTCGTGTAGTCGTGATAGGCCAGCTGCGAAGGTCCGGTCAACACGGGGAAGCCATCGTCTTGCGCTCGAAGACGGCAAGGCGCGTCGGGCCCGGACTGCTCGCCTCGACGGCGACGCCGTACGGCATCTCGAAGTGCAACCCCCGTGCCTCTGCATCTCAGCGACCGCACCACCCGCGAACTCAGACCTCGAGCAGATCAGGCAGGTCGGCGATCGAGTCGATCGTCGCGGTTGGCCGGATACCCGACGCCTCCACTGCCTCCTGCCGGTACTTGCCGGTACGGACAAGAACGCCGCTCAGTCCAGCGGCGAGCGCGCCGCCCACGTCGCTTTCGACGTCGTCGCCGACCATCGCTGCCTCCCGCGGCGAAGAGCCAAGACCGCGCAACACCCCGTGGAAGAAGCCGGGGGCGGGTTTGCCGACGACGAAAGCGCTCTGAGTCGTCGCATACTCGAGCGCCGCGACGAAGGGCCCGACGTCCAGCGAGAGCCCGTCCGCGCGCCTCCAGTACCGATTCTTCTGAAGGGCGATCAGCTCCGCGCCGTCCATGATGTGCCGGAACGCCTGATTGAGTACGCCGTAGTCGAAGTGCTCTCCCAAGTCACCCACGATGACGGCTTGGGGCCTTTGCTCGTCCGGATCGAGCCCCTGGAAGTCGCCCTTCACCTCGTCGGTCATGAGCAGGGAAACGCGGTGGTGACCGACCGCGAGGCAGTGGCTGACCGCAAGCGCCGCCGGCGTGACGAGTTCTTTCTCGTCAAGCGGAAATCCGAGCCGTCGCAGCTTCTGGAGGGTCTCCGGGTGCGAATGGGCGGTCGTGTTCGTAACGAAGCGCAGCCCAAGCCCGCCTGCGCGCAACCGCTCGACTGCATCGCGGGCGCCGGGCACGGGCGTTCCCTCGACATAGAGCACGCCGTCGAGGTCGAGCAGCAAGGCGCCGAGGGGAGGAAACACGCGACGTGTCAAGTTCGTACCTCCGTCCGCCAGCGATCGATCGGGAGGAAGCGCAACAGTGGCGCCTTCGGAAGCGCAAGAGCGGCCACTAAGTGTGACCGACGCCGTTGCTGCCCGTCCTCGACGAGCTCTCCGCCGTGAGCTCACCGCCGGGCGCTGGTCGGCCTGACGACGAGCCCGCCTCCGTCTGCGGCGCGAGGCCGCTCCCCGCCTGCCGCGAGCTCCCCCTTGGATAGCCGGCGCATGCGCTCGCAGGCGTTGCGGGCGAACCTCGTCTGCTGTCGGCGCCCGAAGAGGTGGAAGCCGAGGCGCACGATCGGGTTGGTGATCGCGGCCACGCGCGAGTAGGCGTGTATGCGGAATTCGACGTTCCCGGTGTCGAGCCACTTTCGCACCTCGTAGTCCATCTGACCGGCCTCGAGATGGCCCTCCAGGGTGCGATAGCTCCATCCCCAAACCGCTGCCTGATCACCGTCCTCGGTGCGCGTCCCGTCCGTTACCTGGGTTACGCGCACGCCGACGTGGAAGCGCAGGCCCCCGAAGCGAAGCTCGAGCAACATGTTTCGCCCCTCGAGCGGCTCGTCGGAGCGGAAGAGGGCACGGACCATCGACGGGTCGATGAACTCGTAGTCGCGCAGGAGCCCTCGCGCGGCCGCCCACGGGCCGTCGGCTGCCGGGCGCCCCGGCTGCTCGGCCGGAAGGGGCTGGCGGTAGTCGTCGATGCGCCACCCGCCCTCGACCGTGAAGCCCTTGGTGTGGGCGACGTCGTAGTTAAGGCTCCTGCGGCTCAGCTCGTCGAGGGCTCGAGCGGCCTTGTCCCGGTCGGAGAAGAGGTTACGAGCCATCGCTCAACTACCCCTCGACCCGGCGCGTCTCGATCTCGAGGAGCCCGGCGCGGCGCCCCTCGGCGAGCTCGACTACCTGTTCGAGGAAGGAAGTCCACATGTGAAACTGCACCTCCTTGGCCATACGGAGCCGCCCGTAGAGCAGATTGGAGAGCCGGTCGCCGCTTCGCGCCCAGGATTCGATCGTGAAGACGAGCCCGTCGCCGTCGCCGCCGGCGCGGAAGTCGATCTGACCCGCCTCGAGATGGCGGTCGAGGGTCACGAAGCGGAAGGAAGTCGAGGTCACCTCCGTCACGCGCACCGGGCCGTCCCATGGGCCCGGCATGCGGACGATGTACTCGTCGCCGGCCCGCATGCCCCCCTTCTCGCCTTGGACTTTGTTGAAGCTCGCAAACTCGCTGGGGGCCACCCGATCGGGATCGGCGGCGATCTGGCGGACAAGCTCCTCCGCCGGGACGCGGGCGCCCCGGATGCGCACGCGGTAGGTGCGGTGGAAGAGGGGCCCGACGCCGTCCTCGGGCCATTGCAGCTCGTCGGTCGAGAGTCCGGCGGGAAGTGGGGGCGGTGCGTCCTCCTCGCGCGATCCCTCGAACTCGATCCGCCGCATCGGCGTCGTGCGCCACATGTAGCGCCAGGAGGTGAGCGCGATGCCCAGCGGCCAGCGAGCAGCGGTGGAGACGCGACGGGAGGGGGTCAGGCGCCGGGGCATGGCGCTCCTCCTTACCCGCCTCTACGGCACGGCGTGCATGGCGCGCTGCGGAACGGGTAATGCGGCTTCCCATGGTCACCGCGATCCTGCACACGGTTGGCCTCCGAGACTGGCAGCTCCACGTCTCCTCGCTAGGAGCCGTCGGCCTCTGCATCGGGCTTTGGATCCGTGCGAAGACGGTCGACCAGGAGGAGCGGGGAAATGCCGAGCGCCGGGCGCTCTTCGTCGGCTTGTGGCCCGCCGTCCTCTGGCTGATCGGAGACTCGCTCGGCGAACGCGAGTAGGGTGCGATCGGCGTCGCTCCCCGGGAACAAAGCAGGCATGCGGATCCGGGTGATGAGGTGGGCGACTGTGGAGGCGCCGTCGGGACTCGGGCTCCGGACGGGAGGTGTCGAGCGGCTGCCGCGCGCGATGAAGGGACGTCGGCCTGCTCGACGCGCTCGGCGCCCCGGTGGCCGCGACGCTCGACGTGCCTGCCAAGAGTCTCGTGCGGGATGCCGCGACGGGGGTGCTTCACGCGCCGGAGCTCGCGCGGTTCGCCACCGTGCTGGCCGACGCGGTGGGCGGCGTGCTCGAGACCGGCCGCGTCCCGCTAGTGCTGGGCGGTGACTGCAGCATCTTGCTCGGCAACGCGCTGGCCCTGCACCGCCGCGGCCGCTTCGGTCTGCTCTTCCTCGACGGCCACGCACCTCACACGCCACGGTGGGCCTGAGCGATTCTGGATCCACATCGACGCCGACGTCCTCGACGATGCCGTGATGCCGGCGGTGGACTACCGGCTGCCGGGCGGGCTTCGCACGCATGATCTCACCGCCGTCCTGCGCATCGCGATGGCCACCGGAAGGGTCGCCGGCGTCGAGGTCACGATCTACAATCCGACACTCGACCCCGGAGGAGCGGCCGGCCGCACCCTTGCCGCCGCGTTGGTCGCCGGCCTCCGGGGAAGCGACGAGTTCGTTTAGGCCCGCTGCGTCCCGATCGGTAGACCTACCGACCTAACCTTTGGCGATCGCTGACGTGCCCGCAAGCTGAGACGATGTCCAGCGCGATGGCCACCGAAGACGACGCTCGCGTGCTCGCGCTCCACCTCCCGGCGACCATCGAGAAACCATCCTACGGAATGCCGGGGTTCCGGGTCAAGGATCGCCTGTTCGCGCGCATCCGCGAGGAACGCGATGTGCTCGTCGTCTGGTGCAGTGACGTCGAAGAGAAAGAGTTCCTGATCCGAGCCGAGCCCGAGAAGTTCTTCACCACCCCTCACTACGACGGACACCCGATGGTCCTCGTCCGGCTACCGGCGGTCGACAGACAGGAGCTCTCGGAGCTGCTCACCGAGTCCTGGCGATTGCGCGCCCCCGAGCGGCTCGTCGCATCGTACGAAGCCGGAGTCGATGGGTGAGGCCGCCGATCGTCTTGTGGGCGGTTCCGCGCTCGGTATCGACCGCCTTCGAGCGGGTGATGAGGGCGCGTGGCGACCTGACCGTCTTCTCGGAGCCCTTTTCGGCCCCCTACTACTTCGGCGAGGAGAGAGTCAGCCACCGTTCCGGGGAGCCGAGCGCGCACGCTCACGGTCACGAGTGGACGAAGGTGGTGCAGGACCTCATGGCCGCGGCGGACGAGCGGACGGTCTTCGTCAAGGACATGGCCTACCACGTATCTCCTCGCCTCGACCGAGAGCTCGTCGGACACTTCCGGAACACCTTCATCGTTCGACACCCAGGCCACACCTTGCGGTCGCTCGAGCGGCTCCTCCCCGACTTCACCGAGGAGGAGGCGGGCTTCGAGCAGCAGTACCGGTTGATGAACCTCGCATTGGAGGCCTCGGACGAGGAGTTGATCGTCATCGAGGGCGAGGATCTACGCCGCTCGCCGGGGGCGGTCATCGAGGACTACTGTCGGCGAGTCGGGCTCCCGTTCCTGCCCGATTCGCTGAGGTGGCAGGCTGGATTGCTTCCCGACTGGAGGCGGTGGGAGGACTGGCACGGCGACGTCGCGGCGAGCACGGGGATCAGACCGCCGCGCGGTGACCCTGAGCCGGCTCGCCCGGAGGGAGTGGATCCGGCTGTCTACGCGAGCTGCGTCGAGTACTACGAGAAGATGGTGGCACTGGGAAGGGTCGGTCGGAACGTGTGACGCTCGCGACCCGATCAAGTTGGTTCGCGGCCTGCCGATAGCAAGCTCGGCGAGCTGGATCGCCTGAGCGATGGACGATGAACTTCTCAAGCACGCACTGGCCGTCACGGGCACTGTGCTCTACGTCGTTCGCGCCGCCCCCGCCACGATCCAGATCGCCCGCAGCAAGCAGGAGCTCGACCCCCGAGGCGGCCACGACACTGGGTCTACTCCTCCTGACGGGCTTGTGGTGGGTCGCCTACTCACTCGAGGTCCACAACCTGCCCGCCTTGGTGTCCGCACTTCTCGGCCTCCCCGCCCCGGCGTACGGGCTGCTGGTTCTCTGGCGCGTGCGCGCGGTCAGTCGGGGCGTCGCGTTCGTGGTGGCGGCGGGCCTCGCGGTCACGTTTCTGGAAGAGGAGCTGACTCCCCGTGCCCTGGGGGTGACCGCCGCGGTCGGCGCCGCCGGCATCGCCGTCCCTCAGGCGGCGCGGCTGCTCAGAAACCCCGGCGCGTCAGCGGCCAACGCCTCGATCGGGATGTGGGCCCTGGTCGCCTTCAACGCGGTCGTGTGGCTCGTGGGCGTCCTCGTGGGACATCCCCTCCTCGGTGCGGCCGGGCTCCTTCAGCTGCCGTGCTCGATGATCGTCATCTACCGTGCTCTACAGGGACGCCGGGAAGCGGTGGCCGCGTAGGCGGTGGGCGCAGCGCGCCTCGGCCAGCTCGGATACCCGACTCGTTAGGCCCGGCGCGGAGGCTCCCGACCGGGCGGTTGCGCGGGAGGCGGGTGCTCGGGCGCCGGCGGGATGGCGCGAGTCGCCGGCCGATCGGCGGCCACCTCGACGGGCTCGCCATGGTGGGTGATCGAGAGCTCGGCGCCGTCCTCGAGGCGATAGGTGGCGGCCTCAGGGCGTACCTCGACGCGCAGGCGCCGTCCGCGTACCCGAAGGACGAAGGAGAGGCGCGTCAGGGCGCGGGGGAGCCTCGGGTGGAAGGCCAGGTGCCCATCGTGGTCCCGCATCCCGCCGAAACCGGCCACCAGCCCGATCCAGCCTCCCGCGAGTGAGGCCATGTGGACACCGTCGCGCGTGTTGTGCTGCAGATCGTGGAGATCCATGAGAGCGGCGGCGCCCAGATAGTCGTAGGCGAGCTCGAGGTGTCCCACCTCGGCGGCGACGACCGCCTGGGTGCACGCCGAGAGCGATGAGTCGCGCAGGGTGCGCGCCTCGTAGTAGGCGAAGTCGCGTGCCTTCTCGTCGTCGCTGAACGCGTCGCCGCGCGCGTGGAGCGCGAGGACGAGGTCAGCCTGCTTGACGACCTGCTTGCGGTAGAGGTCGAAGTAAGGGAAGCTGCGGAAAAGCGGATACTGGCCGGGAAGCGTGGCGCCGAAGTTCCACTCCGCGTGCTGGGTGAAGTCCTCGGCCTGGGAGTGGACGCCGAGCCCCTCGTCGTAGGGCACGACGACGGCCTCGGCCGCCTGACGCCAGCGCTCGACCTCCCGGTCGTCGACGCCTAGGCCGGAGCTAAGGTCTGGATGGCGTTCCGCCGAGGCGGCGGCCGCGCGGAGGTTCCGCTGCGCCATGAGGTTCGTGTAGACGTTGTTGTCGGCCACGGCGCTGTACTCGTCCGGACCGGTGACCCCGTCGATCCGGAAACCGCCGTGGGGGTCGTAGTGGCCGAGCGAGCACCAGAGTCTCGCCGTCTCCACGAGGAGGTCGAGCCCGCTCTCGCGCTCGAACTCCTCGTCGCCCGTGGTGTGGCGGTAACGCTCCACCGCGTCGGCGATGTCGGCACCGACGTGGAAGGCCGCCGTGCCAGCCGGCCAGTAGCCAGAGCACTCCTCGCCCGCGATCGTTCGCCAAGGGAACGCGGCCCCGGCCAGCCCGAGCTCACTCGCCCGCCCCCGGGCGGCCGGAAGCGTCGCGTGTCGCCAGCGCAGTGCGTCCCTGGCCGCCTCGGGTCGCGTGTACGTCAGCACGGGCAGAACGAAGGACTCCGTGTCCCAGAAGGCGTGGCCGTCGTAGCCCGGGCCGGTCAGGCCCTTGCCGGGGATGGCACGCCCTTCCGCGCGCGCCCCGGCCTGAAGGACGTGGAAGAGACCGAAGCGCACCGCCTGCTGGATCTCCGGGTCGCCGTCGAGCTCGACGTCGGCGCCGGCCCAGAACTCCTCGAGGTAGTCCGCCTGGCCGGTGACGAGTCCGTCCCATCCGGTGTGACGCGCTTCGGTGAGGGCGGCGGCGACCTGTCCCCGCACCGCCGGCAGCGAGCGCGCGGCCGACCATCCGTAGGCGAGGAACTTGACGATCTCGAGGTGCTGGCCCGTCCGGAGGTTCGCGGTGACCGTGATGCGTCCGAGATCGCTCGAGGACTCCGCTCCGAGGCCGGTGCCGTCCGGCCCGATCACGACATGGTCGATCCCCGCGGTGACGCGCAGGCCGCTCGCCCGCGTGATGTGCGAGAGCAGGGCCGACGTGTCACCGTGGCCCCACGACTCCGCCACTAGCGGCGCGCTCAGCGCCGCGGCCGCGCGCGGGTCGCCGTCCGGATCGGGTAGGGGCTCGTTGGCGACAAGCTCCGACTGCACGACGACGCGCGCGTCGTCGCCGAGCGGCTCCACGATGTAGCGCACCGCGGCGACCCCCCGGTGGACGAACGAGACGAGGCGCACGGACGAGATCCGTACCGCCTTGCCGGCGGGAGACACCCAGTCGACCTCGCGACGCAGGACGCCGCCGCGGAGGTCGAGCTCGCGCACGTGTGAGCGAAGCTGGCCGTAGCGGACGTCGAAGGGCTCGTCGTCCACGAGCAGGCGGAGGATCTTGCCGTTGGTCACGTCGACGACCGTCTGACCCGACTCCGGGTAGCCGTACCCCGCCTCGGCGTACGGCAGGGGCCGCAGCTCGTGGAACCCGTTGAGGTAGGTGCCGGGCAGCTCGTGGGGCTCACCCTCGTCGAGGTTGCCCCGCAGCCCTATGTGGCCGTTGGCCAGGGCGAACACCGACTCCGTCTGGCCGAGCTCGTCGAGCGCGAACGTGGTCTCGCGCACGGCCCAGGGGTCGACGGCGAAGCGGGGGTGCCCGCTCATGCGTCGTCGAATGCCGCCGACTGCTCGGGGCCCGCGCCGAGCGCGCGCGCCCCGGCCGGGAAGATATCGGGCGCAGAGATCCCTTCGGGCAGACCGAGCACGCGTGCATCTTCTCCGATCTCGTTGTGAAGCGCGTGTCAGACTCGGCGCCGATGACAGTCGACGTGCGCGTGCTCGACGACCCCGCCGCCGAGACGGCGCAGCGCCTGTCCGCCGCCGCGAGCGCCGGCGGCCACCTGGCCCTCACCGGCGGCTCGACGCCGCGGGCAGCGTATGAGCAGGCCGCCGCGCTGTCCGGCGACTGGCGCCGCGCCACGCTCTGGTGGGGCGACGAGCGCTGCGTGGCGCCCGACGACCCCCGGTCGAACTACTCGCTCGCGCGCGACGCGCTGATCGCCCATCTCGACCCTGCCCCGAGGGTTGAGCGGATCGAGGGCGAGCGCGGCCCGGGAGCGGGCGCCGAGCTCTACGAGGACGCCCTCCACGCCACCTTCGGCGCCGCCGCCCCGACATTCGATCTGCTTCTGCTCGGGCTCGGGCCCGATGGGCACTGCGCGGCGCTCTTCCCCGGCGCCCCCGGGCTGGCGGTCACCGACCGCTGGGTCTTCGGCGCCGAGCGAGCCGGACTCGAGCCCTTCGTGCCGCGGATCTCCCTCACGCTGCCGGCGCTCACCGCGGCGCGCGAAACGCTCTTCCTGGTGACCGGAGCCGAGAAGGCGGACGCGGTGCGCCGCGCCTTTGGCGCGGGCGGTGACGACTCACCGGCGCGTCGGGTCGCGGAAGGCGCCGCCGGCGTCACCGTGCTGCTCGATGCGGCCGCCGCGCAAGCGCTCTGACGCCGGGTCCCGACGCGCTCCGATGCTCCCATGTAGCGCGGCGGTGAATACCGCTGCCTGGGTCGGTATCGACAGCCCCGTCAACTAGTCTCCGGAGGGTGACCGCCGGCATGGACGAGCTCGCCGTCGCGACGATGCGCACGCTCTCGGTGGACGCCCGCCTGAAGGCGCAGTCCATGCACACCTTCGGCGCCTCGGCCCCGCTCGAGGACCTCGAGGAGAAGCTTGCGTCAGCCCGCGATGCGATCACGGACGCGGCCTGGGGCTTGCCGACCCGCGGAGCCGCGGCGTGAACGCGCTGCGAGCTCTGCTCGAGCACGGGCAAAGCCCGTGGTACGGAAGTATCCGCCGCTCGCTCATCGCCACCGGCGAGCTCGACCGGATGGTCGAGGAGGACGGGCTGCGCGGGGCGACCTCGAACACCTCGATCTTCGCGAAGGCGATCAGCGGCTCGACCGACTACGACGAGGCGCTCGCCGAGATCGGCTCCCGCGGACCGGTCGACGCCGCCGAGGCCTACGAGGAGCTGGCGGTCGCCGACATCCGCGCCTCCGCCGACGTGCTGCGGCCCGTCTACGACGCGACCGACGGCGCCGACGGGTTCGTCTCGCTCGAGGTCTCGCCGCGTCTCGCCCACGACACGGAGGGCTCGGTGGCCGAGGCCGAGCGGCTGTGGACGCTGATCGAGCGGCCGAACGTGATGCTCAAGATCCCGGCGACCTCCGAGGGACTCTCGGCGATCCGCGGCGCCATCGGGCGGGGAATCAACGTCAACGCCGCCCTGATCTTCGCGCGCTCGCGGTGGGAGGAGGTCGCCGGCGCCTACCTCGCCGGACTCGACGATCTGGCCGCTGCCGACGGCGACCTCGCTCGGGTGGCCTCCGTGGCCAGCTTCTTCGTCTCACGCCTCGACACGGCGATCGACGCGGAGCTCGACGCGCGCGGCGACGAGGCGGCGCGCCGGCTGCGCGGCCGGGCGGCGATCGCCAACGCGAAGCTCACCTACGCGCGCTGGCGTGAGGTCTTTGGCCAGGAGCGCTTTCGCGCCCTCGCCGCGCGCGGGGCGCGTCCGCAGCGCCTCGTGTGGGCGAGTACCGGCACCAAGGATCCCGCCTACTCCGTGACTATGTACGTCGAGGCGCTGATCGGGCCCGACACCGCCGCCACGATTCCGCCGACGACCTGGGGCGCGTTCCGCGACCACGGACCCGTCGAGAGCACGCTCGAGCGCGACCTCGACGAGGCTCGCGGCGTCCTCGACGCGCTGCCCGACGTGGGAGTGGATCTCGACGCGGTCACCGCGCAACTCCTCGATGAGGGGGTGGAGAGGTTCGCCGAGCCCTTCGAGGAGCTGCTGGACAAGATCGCCGAGCAGTGCGGGCGCGAGCCCGCCGCACCGGCCGGACGGGCGGAGCTCGAGGTCGGCGAGGAGCTCGGCGCCAAGGTCGACGCCGTGCTCGACGACTGGCAGGAAGGGGGCAAGGTACGGCGGCTCTGGTCGCACGACGCAACGCTCTGGACCGGCGCCGACGAGGCGGGTTGGCTCGGCTGGCTCGGGATCGCCGAGGATCAGATCGAGCACGCCGACCGCCTCGAGGCGGTCGCGAGAGATGCACGCGAGGGAGGTTTCACGCACGCGCTGCTGCTCGGCATGGGCGGCTCCTCGCTGGCGCCGGAGATGCTCGCGCGCACCTTCGGCCCGATCGACGGGGCGCCGGAGCTGGAGGTGCTCGACTCCACCGACCCGGCACAGGTGCGGGCCACGGAGGAGCGCGTGCCGCTCGACTCGACGCTCTTCATCGTGTCGAGCAAGTCCGGCGCGACGCTCGAGCCCGACATCCTCGAACGCTACTTTGCCGCCCGCGTGGAGGAGGTCATGGGGGCGGAGGAGGCGCCACGTCGTTTCATCGCCGTGACCGATCCGGGCTCGGATCTGGAGCACAGTGCCCGCGACCGGGGCTTTCGGCACATCGCCCACGGCGTCCCCTCGATCGGTGGGCGCTACTCGGCGCTCTCGAACTTCGGGATCCTTCCCGCCGCTGTCATGGGCGTCGACGTGCGTGCGCTGCTCGATCGTGCGGCGGAGATGGCGCACGCATGTGCACCCGCGGTCTCCGCGCGCGACAATCCCGGCGTCGTGCTCGGGGCTGTTCTCGGTGCCGCCGCCACCAGCGGCCGCGACAAGGTGACGCTCGTCGTCGCCCCGGCGATCGCCGACCTCGGCGCATGGCTCGAGCAGCTGCTCGCCGAGTCGACCGGCAAGCAGGGTCGGGGGATCGTGCCCGTCGCCCGCGAGCCCCTCGGGAAGCCCGACGTCTACGGCGAGGATCGGCTGTTCGTGCACATTCGCCTCGACGCGGCGCCGGACCCCGAGCAGGAGGCGGCTGTCGAGACGCTCGTCGGCGCCGGCCATCCCGTCGTACGTCTCACGCTGCGCGATCTCAACGACCTCGGCGGCGAGATCTTTCGTTGGGAGTTCGCCACCGCGGTGGCCGGCTCGGTCATCGGCATCAATCCCTTCGACCAACCCGACGTCGAAGCTTCGAAGCAGGCCACGCTCGAGCTGACGAGCGAGTACGAGCGCGCGGGCACGCTCCCGGCCGAGGAGCCTCTCATGAGCGACGACGGCGTCGCCCTTTTCGCCGACGGCCGCAACTGCGCCGAGCTCGCCGGCACGGACTCGCTCGCGGACGCGCTGCGCGCGCACCTGGACCGCGCGGGCACCGGCGACTATGTGGCCCTGCTCGCCTACGTTCCGCGCACGGCCGAACACGAGGCCGCGCTCGCGGACATGCGCCGCGCCATCCGCGACCGCGTTCGCGTCGCCACCGTCGACGGCTTCGGGCCGCGCTTCCTGCACTCGACCGGTCAGACATACAAGGGCGGTCCTAACTCCGGAATTTTCCTTCAGATCACCTGCGATCACCCCGAAGACGTGACGGTTCCCGGCACGAGCTATACCTTCGGCGTCGTGGAGGACGCGCAGGCGCGCGGCGACTTGGCCGTGCTCGAAAGTCGCGGTCGCCGCGTCGCGCGCGTCCACTTCGCCGACCTCGAGAGCGGGCTCGAGACCCTGCGCCGCGCGATCGTGGGGGCTTTCTAGCCGTGCAGCTCGGGGTGGTCGGCCTGGGCCGGATGGGGGCGAACATCGTGCGCCGGCTCATGCGCGACGGCCACGACTGCCTCGTCTTCGACGTGAACGCCGACGCGGTGGCGGCGCTCGCGGACGATGGCGCCGTCGGAACGGGTTCGCTCGCCGAGCTCGCGGGCGGGCTGACCCCGCCTCGCGCCGTGTGGGTCATGGTCCCGGCGGCGGTCACCGGGCGCACCGTCGAGGAGCTCGCCGAGGTGCTCGAGCGCGGCGACACCGTCCTCGACGGAGGCAACTCGTTCTACCGCGACGACGTCGCGCGCGCCGAGGCGCTCGCCCCGCGCGGCATCGGCTACGTCGATGTGGGCACGAGCGGCGGAGTGTTCGGCCTCGAGCGCGGCTACTGCCTGATGATCGGCGGCGACGCTGACACGGTCGAGCGTCTCGACCCGATCTTCCGCTCGCTCGCCCCGGGGGCCGGGACGGCCGAGCCCACGTCCGGGCGGGACGCCGGCCGCTCCACCGCGCACGAGGGTTACCTCCACTGCGGGCCCCATGGCGCGGGCCACTTCGTGAAGATGGTCCACAACGGAATCGAGTACGGGCTCATGGCCGCCTACGCCGAGGGACTCAACCTCCTCCACAAGGCCGACGCGGGGAGCCGAGAGACCCAGGCCGACGCCGAGACCGCGCCGCTCCACGAGCCGCAGGCCTACCACTACGAGATCGATGTCGCCGAGGTCGCGGAGGTCTGGCGCCGCGGCTCGGTCGTCGCCTCCTGGCTGCTCGACCTCACGGCCGCCGCGCTCGCCGAGTCGCCGGAGCTCGAGGACTTCGCCGGGCGGGTGTCGGACTCGGGCGAGGGGCGCTGGACGATCGAGGCGGCGATCGACGTCGGCGCCCCCGTCCACGTCCTCGCGGCGGCGCTGTTCGAGCGCTTCGCCTCGCGCGGAGAGGGCGAGTGGGGAGACCAGCTCCTGTCGGCCATGCGCAAGCAGTTCGGCGGCCACGCCGAGCGCCCCGCCCTCCCCGGCGACGGGTGATGGCCGCCACCGCGCCCGACATCGAGCGGCGCGAAGGGCGCGACCTCGCGGTTCCGCCCGACCACGTCATCATCCTCTACGGTGCCACGGGCGACCTCGCGCAGCGCAAGCTCTGGCCCGGCCTCTACCACCTCGAGGCCGCCGGGCTCATGCCGGCCGAGTTCGGGGTCATCGCGACCGCCCGCGGCAACTACTCCGACGACGAGCTGCGCTCGCTCGCCCGCAAGGCGGTCGAGGAGTCGGGACGCGCCCCCCTCGACGAGGACGCGTGGGCACGCTTTGCACACCGGCTCTCCTACACGATCACCGACCCGAGCGGCCCGCGCGATCTCGATGCCGCCGTGGAGGCCGCCGAGCAGCGGGCCGGGGGGCGCCTGCGCCGACTTCACTACCTCTCGGTTCCGACGGCCGCGATGGGGCCGATCGTGCGCGAGATCGGGCGCGCCGGACTCGCGCCGGACTCGCGCGTGGTGCTCGAGAAGCCCTTCGGGACCGACCTCGCCTCGGCGCGTGAGCTGAACGCCCTCCTGCACGAGGTCTTCGAGGAGGAGCAGGTCTTCCGCATCGACCACTTCCTCGGCAAGGAGGCCGTGCAGAACATCCTCGCCCTGCGGTTCGCCAACGGCATGTGGGAGCCGGTGTGGAACCGCGAGCACATCGAGCACATCGAGATCGACGTGCCGGAGACCCTCGGGCTGACCACCCGCACCGCGTTCTACGAGGCGACGGGCGCCTACCGCGACATGGTGGTCACCCACCTGTTCCAGATGCTCGGTTTCGTGGCCATGGAGCCGCCGACGGCGCTGAGGGCGCGGGAGCTCGTGGCGGAAAAGACCAAGGTCTTCCAAGCGATGCGCGCGCTCTCGCCGGACGACGTCGTGCTCGCCCAGTACTCGGGCTACCGCGACGAGCCCGGGGTGGGGCCGGGCTCGGAGACCGAGACGCTGGCGGCCGCCCGGGTGTGGATCGACAACTGGCGCTGGGCCGGCGTGCCGTTCTACCTGCGCACGGGCAAGCGGATGGCCGAGGGGCGGCGCCTCGTCACCATCGCCTTCCGCGACGCCCCGACGAAGATGTTCCCGAGCGGCTCAGGCGTCGAGGAGCAGGACCCGAACCATCTCAGCTTCGACCTCGGCGATCCGGGCGTCCTCTCGCTCGGCTTCCAGGCGAAGACACCCGGGCCGGGGATGGAGGTCGAGCACGCGCACCTGACGTACTCGTTCGCCTCGGCGCGCGCCCACGAGCAGTCGCTCGAGGCCTACGAGCGCCTGATCCACGACGCGATGGTCGGTGACCACACGCTGTTCACGACGGCGGACGGCGTCGAGCGGTTGTGGGAGGTCTCCGACGGCGTCCTCTCCAACCCGCCGCCGCTGCGCCGCTATGCGCCCGGCAGCTGGGGTCCCCCAGAGGTCGACGAGCTGATCGCCCCGCACCGATGGCACCTGGGGGGCCGGCGCCACTAGGGCCTCGTAGGCGAGCTCGAGGCGGCACCCGTGGAGCCGCAGCTCCCGGGCTAAGCCGCGTTCCCCCGGCGCGAGAGCAGCCGGCCGACCGCCCCCATGAGCTCGCTGGTGCGCTCGGCGCGCTCCTCGTCACCCGCCCCGACCACGCAGTGGCGGGCGTGCTCGTCGAGCAAGCCCAGGGCGATCTTGTCGAGAGCCGCCTGCGCCGCGCTTATTTGCGTGAGGACGTCGATGCAGTAGCGGTCCTCCTCGACCATTCGTGCGACGCCGCGGACCTGGCCCTCGGCGCGCGCGAGGCGCCCGAGCAGCTGCTCCTTCGTCGCGCTGTAGCCACGCGTGGCGGCCATCAGCCCAAGCTCTCCCGGCCACGCCCGCCGGCGCCGGCCCCCTCGGTGACCGGACCCGCGTACCTGCGCTCCCTCACCTTCTCCATGGTCGCGATCTCGCGCCGCTGGGCGGAGACGATCTCCTCGGCCAGCTTCCGCAGCTCGCCGTCCGGCGTGTCCGCGAGCACCGCCTGGGCCATCGCCACCGCCCCGCGGTGGTGGGGCACCATTTCGGCGATGAAGGCGCGGTCGGCGGGCGGAGGCGACTGACCCACGGACGTCGCCCCGTCCATGTGGTCCATCCCGGCCTCTTGGGCGGAGAGCCCGAGCTGCATGTGGGCGCCGTCGTTCGGCTCGAGCGGCTCGTCGAAGAGTCGCTGATGAATACGCTGCATCTGGCCGATCTCGGCCTCCTGGGTCTTCGCGATCGCGTCCTGGATCTCGCGGATCTTCGGGTCCGCCAGTCTTCCCTGGGCGGCGTTGGCCATCTCGACCGCGGAGCGGTGGTGGGGGACCATCGCCGAGAGGAAGGCCCGCTCAGGAGACGGCTTGTCGGCACCGCACCCGGCGACGAGGACGAGCGTTGCGAGCGAGCAGAGTGAGAGGATGAGAGGACGACGACGCACGGAAGCTGCTCCTAGTGCTGGTGGTACTCGTGGACGAGCGCATGGCCCTTGCCGCGGGCCAGCAGGTAGCGGTTCGCCCACCAGGCGAACGGAAAGGCCACCGCGAAACCGAGGGCGACCGAGCCCCAGAGCAGGGGGTCGAGGACGCTCGCCTCCATGGCCCCGGGCACCAGCAAGACCACCAGGTTGTCGATCACCTCCATGATCGCGATCGAGACCGTGTCGGTCGCGAGGATGATCGGCAGCGCCGCGGCGAAGGTCAGCCCCGCGCGGAAGAGCGGGATCGAAGTGAGCGTGTAGCCGAAGACGAAGGCGAGTCCGACAGCGAGCCCGATCTGGCCCAGGTTGCTCCAGCCGAGTGCCGTCGCGACCGCCATGCCGGTCACCTCTCCGGCCGCGCAGCCGGTGAGGCAGTGGGCCGTCGCACTGACCGCCAGTCGGTTGAGGGACCCGTCGCCGTTGTGCTCTCCGTGATCGGCGTGGGCCGCCGCGGTGTCCGTGGCCGCTCCTTCACGAGCCTGGGTCTCGGTACTCGCCATCGTCGCTCTCCTGTCGGGGGCCCGGCACTCTAGCAGATACCCCCTGTGGGTAAGCCATCCTGGTTCTGAGCCGAGCTGATCGCGCTGGGCGACCTCGCCGGCGGGCGGGACGTCGTCGACGAGGTCGGCGAGGGGCCGTGCAGACCATGCTGCCGGAGAAGCTGGGGCCACGCCGAGCTGAGTCGCGCTCGGACAGGCGTGACCGCCTACCCGGACCCGAGCGCCTGCTTCGTCTCCGCGCGGACTCGTTCGGCGTCGGCGCCGAGGTCGCGCAGGACGCGTAAGGCCACACCAGATCGCTCCCTCAGCAGCCCCAAGAGGATGTGCTCGGAACCGATGTAGTTGTGCTCGAGATCGAGCGCCTCGCGTAGCGAGTGCTCGAGGACCCTCTTGGCTCGTGAGGCGAAGGGCAGCGACTTGCGCGTGGCCAGACGGTCACCGCTACCAATGGCGCGGACGATCTCACTACGCGCCGGCTCGAGTTCCACGCCGAGGGTCTTGAGAATGCGGGCGGCCGTCTCCTCCTCGCCGCGCAGGAGGCCGAGGAGCAGATGCTCCGTGCCGACCTGCCCGTGTCCGAGCTCCCGGGCTTCCTCCTGAGCGTGAACCACCACCGCTCGGGCGTCCTTGGTGAACCGCGTGAGTGGTTCCCAGTCCCGCACTCGTTCCTTGATCTGCTCGAGGATCATCGTGCCTTTCCGTTTCCGGCCGCCGCTTGCTGTCATGTCGACGATCTGATGGACGCGTTGATGACTGAAATCGAAGTGCTCGGCGATCTCCCGCAGCGAGGCGCCCGCCGCGTGGAGACGGCGGATGCCGTGGTGGAAGTCGACGCGCGCCCGCTCGGCCTCGTGCTGACGGTCCAAGAGGTGCGCCTGAGCCTCTTCGACGGACTGCACGATGGCTGTGTCTAGGTTCATAGGCGTCTAGCCTACTAGACGCAAGGTCGAGCACTGTCACCTGTGGCCGTGAGCCGGTAGTCCTAAGGAGGAAGAGGCAGGCCCTGTGGCCGACCCTATTCCTCCACGAGGGCGAGCTCGTACGAGCCGCAGTTGCTGCAGCTCCCCCCTGCGAGCTCGCCGAGAGCGTCGCGGTGACGTGCGTTCCGCACGAGCGGCACCGGCGGCGTACTTCGCCCAGCACGGTCGCAGAGCCGCTCGACGTTCGAGGCTCGGCGGCCGGAATGGCCCCGCGCGCGATAAGCGGCGGGGGTTGTGCACCGGTGCCCCGTTCCTCGTCGAGCACGGCGCCCAGGGCCCGGACCACCAGCGGGTCGAACTGGGTTCCCGCGTTGGCCTCGACCTCGCGCTGGGCCTCCGTCGCGGACATGGCGGCCCGGTAGGGGCGATCGCTCGTCATCGCGTGGTAGGCGTCGCAGACGAACGTGATCCGGCTGGCGATCGGGATCTCCTCGCGCTCGAGTCCGTCGGGGTATCCCGTTCCGTCGAAGCGCTCGTGCTCGGCGCGCACCGCCGGGGCGAGGTGGGAGAGACTGTCGGTGCTGGCCACGATTCGCTCGCCCACCGCCGGGTGCTGGAGCATGAGCTCCCACTCCTCTCGGGTCAGCGCGCCGCGCTTCTGAAGGACCGAGTCGGGGATCCCGACCTTTCCGATGTCGTGGAGCATGGCGACCTGCTCGGCCTCGAGCACCTCCCTGCGGGAGAGCCCTAGACGCTCGGCCACCGCGGTGGCGAGGCGGACGACGGTGCGCGAGTGCTCCCCGGTGTAGTGGTCGCGGGCCTCGAGCGCGGCCACGAGGGCGCGGATCCCCGAAAGCTCGAGCTCGGCCCGACGCTCGCGCGCCTCGGCTTCCGAGTGGTCGAGCAACTCTCCGACGATCCCAGCGAGGCACCGCATCAGCTCGGCCTCACGCTCTGAGAGGCCCGGTCGCGGCGCGGCGCTCAGAGCACACAGTGCGCCGAACAGGCGGCCATCGGGGAAGCGCAGGGGTACGCCCACGTAGCCGATGGCGCCACCGCTGCGGGCGGGCGCCAGCTCGGCGATCTCAGGCTCGGTGGACGAGTCGGCGATGACGCTCGGGATCCGGCCGTCAAGCATCCGGTCACACAGCGTCTCCGAGAGGCGCAGCTCCGTTCCCGCCTGGACGCCGAACCCGGAGCCGCCTCCGTCGACGGCGCGAACAACCTCGCGTCCTTCGAAGAGCTGGGCCAGGAACGCGACGTCCATGCGTAGCTGGTCGCGCGCGAGCGCCAGGACGCGCTCGACGCGGGCGCGTACTTCGATCGCGAGGCCATCGCGATCGGTGTCTCGGCGAGCTCGACTCGGCTTGGCGACGTGGAGAGCGACGTCCGCCCGGCGCAGGAGAAGCTCCTTCGAGTCGCCGGCCGCGGGCCAGCATGCAACCCCGTGCGAGAGCGACAGCCCGTCCTGAACATCCGCGACCGCGCGCCGTGCGCGCTCGGTCACCTCCTCGGCACCCTGCTCACCGGTCTCCGGGAGCACGAGCGCCAGCTTGTCGCCGCCGACGCGCGCAGCCAGGTCGCATGCGCCGGCAGACCCCGGCGACGGCGCGCCCGACCTCGCGTAGGACGTGGTCACCTTCCACGTGGCCGCGAGTCCGGTTGATGTGGTCGAGTCCCTCGATGTCCACGAGGACGACGCTCAAGCTTCCGCCGTGGCGGCGCGCGCGCTCGAGCTCGCGGTCGAGGGCGGCGTGGAAGTCGCGGTAGTTGCGAAGACCGGTGAGAGGATCCTGGAGGGCGAGCTCGTTCAGGTGGTCGGAGTAGCGCCGCAGCTCCCACTCGGCTTCCTTGCGGACGGAGATGTCCTGGATCTGCGCGACGAAGTGGACGGGCTCGCGCTCGGGACCGCGGACGAGCGAGACGCACATCAGGCCCCACACGATCGACCCGTCGGGCTTCAGGTATCGTTTTTCGAGCTCGTAGCGGTCGAGCTCACCCTTCAGGACCCGGTCCACGAGCACGAGCTCGGTAGCCAGGTCGTCGGCGTGCGTGAGTGTCTGGAAGCTCAGGGCGGTGAGCTCCCTCTCCGAGCGCGCGAGCAGCTGGCAGAGCGCCTGGTTGGCGGACAGGAAGCCCCCATCGAGGCCGACGAGCGCCATCCCGACCGGCGCGCTCACGAACGCCCCGTGAAAGCGCTCCCACGCCTCGAGCATCACGCGCTCGTTGACCTTGCGCTCGCTGACGTCGCGGGCGATCGAGGCCACGCCGACGATCGCGCCCGTCTCGTCGCGGAGCGGTGACATCGATACCGACACGTCGATCGGGTGGCCGTCCTGGTGGACCTCCCGCGTCTCGAACTCCCGGACGGATTCGCCCGAGGCCAGCCGAGCGCGATGCGCCGACAAGGCCGAGAGGCCCGCGGACGGTCGCAGCCGAGTGATCGGCTGACCCACCATCTCCCGCGCCGAGTAGCCGTACAGCCGCTCGGCGCCCGCGTTCCAGGTCGTCATCGTGCCGTCGAGGGACCCGGAGACGATCGCGTCCTCGGAAGTCTCGACGATCGCGGCGAGGCGACCGACCTCGCGCTCAGCCTGACGACGAGCGGTGATGTCGCGCAGGAACGCGTTGAACACGGTCGCGTCGCCGACGCGCATCGGGGAGATCGTCATCTCGATCTCGAGCTCCCGGCCGTCGCGGTGCAGGGCGCCGAGCGCGAGGCGCTCTCCCACCGCCAACCTCGCTTCGCCGGTCTCGAGGTAGTGCTGCAGGCCGCGAAGGTGGGCGTTGCGAAAGCGCTCGGGGAGGATCAGCTCGGCCATCACGTGCCCGAGGGCGTCTCCGCGGGACCAGCCGAAGGTCTCCTCGGCCGCGCGGTTCCAGACGATGATCCTTCCGGCCGCGTCGATCGAGATGAACGCGTCGTGCGCGGACTCGAGTATCGCGTAAGTGGATCCCCCGTCGGCGGAGAGCGGCGCGACCTCCATGTCGGGTTGCCGCAGTGGCTCGAGGCGGGGGGCGTACGCGCTCAT
>Ga0136616_10000407_pt1 | contig 20015 bp, 23 predicted proteins | sample AntDrymUQ2992106_2_FD_106648 | JGI IMG/M metagenome (GOLD analysis project Ga0136616, IMG submission 106648) | Polar desert sand microbial communities from Dry Valleys, Antarctica - metaG UQ299 (21.06) | ecosystem: Environmental > Terrestrial > Soil > Desert | place: Antarctica: Dry Valley... | reverse complement strand
TTGTCGGCGAGGGCGCGGGCGATCGCCTGGCGGATCCACCAGGTGGCGTAGGTGGAGAACTTGAAGCCCTTGCGGTAGTCGAACTTCTCCGCCGCGCGGACGAGCCCGAGGGTGCCTTCCTGGATCAGGTCGAGGAACGGCAGCCCCTGGTTGCGGTAGTTCTTGGCGATCGAGACGACGAGCCGCAGGTTGGACTCGACCATCTTCTGCTTGGCGTCCAGGTCGCCGCGCTCGATGCGCTTGGCCAGGTCGACCTCCTCCTGCGCGGTGAGCAGCCTGACCTTGCCGATGTCCTTCAGGAACAGCTGAAGGGAGTCGGTGGTCATGTCCGGCTTGAGATCGATCGCGGCCTTCTTGCGCCGGCTGCGGCGATCCACGGCGCGCTCGACCTCGGGCGCCTTGTGGGTGGGATCGTCCTCGACGAGCTCGATCTCGGACTTCTCGAAGTAGCCGTGCAGCTCCTCGATGTCGCCCTCGTCGAGCTCGACCTCGGAGAGGGCGGTGGCCACCTCGGTGAACGTCAGCGTTCCGGTCTGCTGACCTTTGGTGACGAGGAGCTTGACCTCCTCGAGCTCTTGCAGTTCGGCTACGGACATCTCTTTCCTTAAGGCGAGCAGGACTGAGCGCATGGGCGCTGGGCCCGCCGAGACGGACGAGAACACAATAACGCTGCAGAAACTGAAGTCAACGGGTGGGAAGCGGAAATTCGGCCTGACTAGCCAGTCAGCCAGTCCTCCAGTTGTACCCGAAACCGCGTCTAGCGATACACGGTTGCGAGCGGGCCGGACGTCACCGCCTCGCACCCGACTCTAGACTGCCCGGCCATGAGTGACGAGAAGGGCGTTCTCGGCAATCTCCCCCGGTCTCGGCCGGGGCGGCGAAGCGACAAGCGCGCCACCACGTCGTCGCGCCCGGCAAAGGCAGCCGAGCGCGCGGCCAAGGCCTCGGAGGGCGACCTGCCAAAGGCGCCTGCGGCCGGACGCTCGAGCGCGGCCCCCAAAGCCGCTGGCTCGGCGCGGCGCACGACGTCGCCCAAGGTGAAGCCCGCGCCGCGCAATGCTCCTCCCCCGCCCGAGCGGGCGGTGCCCACCCACTCCGATCCGCTCGCCGATGCCGTGCGCGTGGCGTCCAAGGTCGCGGGCGCGGGCGCCCGGGTGGGAGTCGGCCTCGCCCAAGAAGTCCTGCGCCGCCTCCCGCGCCCGTAGCGCCGAGGTGTCCGCGACGGGTTGCGGCCCCGTTCCGCACCCCGTGATGGGCAGCGGTTTCCGCGTTATGCTGGCGCGCGATGGCGAGGGGAGCCAAGCCGCCGCCGGCCTGCCTGATCGTCGATGAGCATCCGATCGTCAGGGCCGGGGTGCGGGCGGTGCTGGAGGAGGCGCTGCGCGGGGCGAGCGTCACCGATGCCCCGACCGTGGACGACGCGGCCGCCCAGCTTGACGGGCGCACGACCGACGTCGTGATCGTCGACCCCTGGAAGTTGGACGAGGACATCGGGACGCTGGTCAGCCGGCTGGACGCCGAGTTCTCCGCCCCGATCGTGGTGTTCACCTCCGACGGCGGGGCGCGCCTGCTGGGCGACGCCCTCAAGGCGGGCGTCAAGGGCTACGTCCGCAAGGACTCGCCGTCCGAAGACCTCATCCGGGCCATCGACGCGGCCCGGGAGGGCGACTTCTACGTCGATCCGAGCCTGTCCTCCACGATCGTCCTGGACGAGGCCGACCGGACGCTCAGCGCCCGCCAGCGCGAGATCCTCCAGATGCTGGCCGACGGCATGCAGACCGACGCGGTGGCCGGCCGGCTGGGCCTCGCGACCGAGACGGTGCGAACGCACACCAAGCGGATCCTCGCGAAGCTGGAGGCTTCGACGCGCACGCAGGCGGTGGCCATCGGGATCCGGCACGGGCTGATCGACTAGCGCTGGTTCGCCATCGGCGATCGCTGCCGAACTGGTCTGCCAAGGCATCCTGCCCAGGGGTCCGTATGCGACCCCCATCCAGCACAGCGAACCCTACGTGCCGGCCTCCTCCGCCACGCCGGGCTCCGGAACGTCACCGAGCGCCACTCCCTCACCGGCCGCCTTCGCCTTGTACATCGCCTTGTCGGCCACGTCGATGAGCGTCTCGGCGTCCGTGCCGTGCGTCGGGCACGACACGGCCCCGAGCGAAAGGCCGGCGGGCGGATCGCCGGGAGTGGAAACCTCCTCCTCGACGGCCGCGGCCAGGCGCTCGCCCAGCTTGAGCGCGCTCTCGGAATCCTGCTCCGGGGCGAGCACGCAGAACTCGTCACCACCGATGCGAGCCGCCACGTCGACCGAGCGGATCGAGCGGCGCACCGACATGGCCACCTGCATGAGCACGCGGTCGCCGGCCTGGTGGCCGTGTGAGTCGTTGATGCGCTTGAGGCCGTCCACGTCCATCAGCAGCAGTCCGAACGGGTGGTCGTAGCGCTTCTGGAGGTCGAGCAGGTTGGCGAGCTGGCGCTGGAGGTGGCGCAGGTTGCCGAGGCCGGTCAGGGCGTCGGTGTTGGCCTGTGACTCCAGCTCCCGCGACCTGCTGCGCACGAGCTCCTCGGTGACCGCGGCCTGGATCGCACCGGCGGCGTCCACCAGGTGCTCGACGGCGTCGGCGAACTGCTCGGGATCGCTCTCGGCCAGCTCCTCGCGCAGCGCGCGGACCAGCACCGCCTGAAGCGAGGCCACGTCGCGGGCCACCTCGGCCACGGACGCGTCACGCCCGCCTCGCAGCGCGGCAAGCGACGCCGCGCGCTCGATCTGGTCGTCCGCCAGCTGGTACGGGTCGGATCCGTTGGAGGCGACCGACCCCAAGATGTCGGTGATCAGCTCGGGTAGCTCGCGCGCGATCCGCTCGGTGGGCAGCTCGCGGATCTCGTCCAGCGACGCGCGCTCGATCAGGCGAACGAGGAAAGCCTTGGCCAGCTCGTCGCGCGAGCGGTCCACGCGTGCGAGAGGGCCCCGGATGGGTGTCATGAGATGGCGATCAATTCGGTACCCGACATCCTTGGCGGCATAGTCGATCGTACCCCCGAAAACGGCGGACCGGAGGCGCTTGTGGCGTGCTCGCACAGGGTTCGGGCGCGCGGCCGTGCAGCGAGCGACGCTGGGAAGATGCCCCGCATGAGCGATCTGATCGCCGTCGACGAGGCCCGGCGGCGCGTCCTGGCCGAGGTGGAACTGCTGCCGGCGGGCCCGGTCGCGCTCGCCGATGCGCTGGAGCGGGTCCTGGCCGAGGACATGACGAGCGCCATCGATGTCCCCCCGTTCGACAGCTCGGCGATGGACGGGTTCGCGGTGCGAGCAGCCGATCCGGGCGTGCTCCGGATCCTCGGCGAGTCTCGGGCGGGGCACCCGGCGGGGGTGCACGTGGAGCCCGGGACCGCGGTGCGAATCTCCACCGGCGCCGTGGTCCCGCCCGGGGCCCAGGCCGTGGTCACTCTCGAGCGGACCGAGCCCGCCGAAGGCGCGGTGCGGGCCGAGGCCGTCGCGCTCGGCGAGAACGTGCGCCGCGCCGGCGAGGACGTGACCGCGGGCGACGTGGTGCTGCCGGCCGGCACCGTACTGGGCCCGGCCGAGTTGGGCGTGGCCGCGTCGGTGGGGCGCTCACGGGCACAGTGCACAGCCCGGCCTCGGGTGGCGCTGGTGATGACCGGCGACGAGCTGGCGGAGCCGGGCGCGGAGCTGGCTCCCGGCCGGATCTACAGCTCCAACGCTCGCGTGCTGGCCGGCCTGGTGCAGCGCGCCGGGGCCGAGCTGGTGACCACGGAGCAGGCGGGCGACACCGCCCAGGCCACCCGCGATGCGCTGGACCGGGCGCTGGCGAGCGCCGATGTGGTGTGCGCATCCGGGGGCGTCTCGGTCGGGCCCCACGACCACGTCAAGGCGGCACTCGGCGATCTGAGCGTGACCGAGCGTTTCTGGGGCGTGCGCCTGCGCCCGGGCAAGCCCACGTGGTTCGGCGTGCGCGACCGCGTGCTCGCCTTCGGCCTGCCCGGCAACCCGGTTTCGGCTCTCGTGACCTTCCTGCTGTTCGTGCGCCCCGCCCTGGCCGCTCTGCAGGGCGCCGACCCGGCCGCGCGACGCGGGCGGGGGCGGCTCACCGAGGCGGTGTCCCGCAACCCGCGTCGCGACGAGGCGCTGCGCGTGACGCTCGACGCCCGCGACGACGGCTGGCACGTGACCCCCACCGGCCCCCAGGGTTCGCACATGCTCACCTCGGTGGTGGGCGCCGACGCGCTGGCCATGGTCACCGCCGGCGACGGCCACGCCGAAGCCGGCCACCTGCTGGACCTGGAGCTGCTGTGAGGCGGCGCCACCCCCGGAGGGTGCTGGAGCGTCACCGCAACGCGCTCGCGCGCGTGAGCATCAAGGAGGTGCCGTCGTCGGCCCATGGCGAGGACGGCACGGTCGGCAGCAAGCAGGTGGCCGAAGTCACGCTGCCGCGCTCCGAGCTCGACAAGATCTGGTCGCCCGAGTACCTGGAGCGACTGGCCGCCACCTACTGGCGCTTTCTCACCCGGGTCTCGCTGGGGCTGCTGCGGGTCCGCTACACCGACAGCGCGCGTGAGGTGGTGCTGGTGGCACGGCCCCTGGTGCTCCTGCGCTTCAAAGCGCCCGAGTACCACACCGAGGCGGACTGCGGCATGGTCACCTGGCCCATCGAACGCGGACTGCTGGTCGCGCCGAGCGGGCGTGCCAGGGGCTGGCTGCGCCTGTCGGTGCGCCGACCCCCGGAGGCCGAAGAACGGGGAGACGAGATCACCGGGACCGTGACCTCGGAGGTCGTGAACTTCTATCCGATGATCGCCGGCTGGGGCTGGTTCGCGCGGGTCGGGCGGGCGCTCTACAACGAGACGCAGCTCCGCATCCACGTGATCGTGACCCACGCGTTCCTGCGCTCGCTGGCCAACCTCGATCTGGCCAAGTCCGCGGTGGGCGCCCTGGCCGCGGTCGAGGGCGACGAGCCGGAGGCGGGCCAGGTATCCGACCGGGCGAGCGCGCGCGGCTGAGACAGACGGGCCGAGGACACCGCAGGGCGACGGACTCGCCGCTCTAGCCGAGTTTGTTGGAGGTGATCTCGCGGAGCTTGGCGCGGTCGTGGCGCGCGGTGATCGTGCGCACCGTGCCGGACCGCGAGCGCATCGAGATCGACTCCGTGGTGGCACCCTCGGAGCCGATGTACTGGACGCCCTCCAGCATCTCGCCCGGCGTGACTCCGGTGGCGGCGAAGTGCACGTCCTCCCCGGACACCAGCCGGTTGGTGTCCAGCACCTCGTCCAGGTCGTAGCCCGCCTCGAGCGCCGCCTGGCGCTCCTGGTCGTCACGCGGCCAGAGGCGCCCCACGATCTTGCCGCCGGTGCACTTGATGGCCGCCGCCGCCAGCACGCCCTCCGGCGTGCCGCCGATCCCCCACAGGAGGTCTACGGGCGAGCCCTCGGTGACGGCCACGAGCGCAGCGGACACGTCGCCGTGAGGGATCAGCCGGATACGGGCGCCGGCCTGGCGGATCTCCGCCATGGCGTCGTCGTGGCGCGGGCGGTCGAGCATGATCACAACGATGTCACCCACCGCCACGCCCTTCTCCTTGGCCATCAGCTCCAGGGTCTCGGGAAGCGGGCGGTCCACGTCCAGGAGGTGGGCCATGTCCCTCGAGGTGGCCATCTTCAGCATGTACACGCACGGCCCCGGGTCGAACATCGTGCCGCGCTCTGACAGCGCGATCGTGGCGATCGCGTTGGGCAATCCCTTGGCGCACAGCTCCGTGCCCTCCAGCGGGTCGACCGCGATGTCCACGTGCGGCGCCGAGCCGTCGCCGATCCGCTCGCCGTTGTAGAGCATCGGCGCCTCGTCCTTCTCCCCCTCGCCGATGACCACGTGACCGTCCATCGAGACGGTGTCGAGCATCAGGCGCATGGCGTCGACGGCGGCTCCGTCGGCGGACTCCTTCTCGCCCCGGCCGATCCACCGGGCACAGGCCAGCGCGGCGTACTCGGTGGTCCGCACCAGCTCCATGGCCAGGTTGCGGTCGGGTCGGACCTCGGCGGGACTTCCGGAGGAGCCCTCAACCGTCACTAGATGACGCCGGGCGGCTTGCGCGCATCGGTGTACACCGCTTGACGCAGGTATCCCGCCGCAAGCATGCCGGCGGAGGCCAGCAGGGCGATGAAGTAGCCGAAGCTCAGGCTGATGGCAAAGCTGTCGCCGTTGGCGTCGCCGGGGCGGCCCAGGATGATCCCGTTGCAGAGGATCAGCACCAGGGCCGTCATTCCCACGATCATCGTCACCTCGCCGGGCTTCCACGTCAGCTTGTGCCCGCGGCCGATGATCCAGGTGAGGATGAAAGGCGCGCTGGCGGCGAGCACGAGCAGGATGTCGAGGGTGCTGAACACCTGCCATGCGCTGGCGCTGTCGCCACCGGTGATGCTGCCGTCGCCGAGCTTGGAGTTCTCGTTGGTCGAGCTGGTCCCAAACCACGGCAGGAAGAGCGAGAGGAAGAGCACGAGCGCCGCTCCCATGCCCATGAACTCGCCCGGCGACAGCCGCCCGGCGTCGAAGTAGCCGCCCTGCCCTTCCGCCCTCGAGGCCTCCATCGCCGGGAAAACTACACGCTGCGGGCGGCTCGGTAAAGCCACCTCGGAACCCGTGTTTGAACGGCCCGGCGGGCGCAGGTAGGGTCACGCCGACTGGCCGGGACAACGATGCTGGGGAAGGAATGCCATGGCAGTTACGAAGATCATCGAGCTCGTCGGGTCCTCGCCGGAGAGCTCCGATGCGGCGGTCCAGGCGGCTCTCGACGACGCGCGCGAGTCGCTGCGCAACATCAAGGCGGTGGACGTGGTCTCCACGGGCCTGCGCGGAGGGAACCTCGACGAGTGGCGCGCCCTGGTGCGCGTGTCGTTCCTCGTCGAGCGCGTCAGCGAGTAGCCGGCGCGAGCTTCAGCGATCGGTGGAGCTGAACGGAATCGGCGCGCTGGTCGCGGGCGGGGCCTCGGGCCTCGGGGCGGCCACCGCGCGCGAGCTGGCCGCCCGCGGGGCGCGCGTGGCCGTGGCGGACCTGGACGGCGACCGTGCGGCCGCGCTGGCCGAGGAGCTCGGCAAGGGATCGCTGGCCCACCGGGCCGACGTGACCGAGGAGGCCCAGGTCGAGGCCGCGGTAGCCGCGGCGGTCGAGGGCCTGGGCGGGATCCGCCTCGCGGTGTCCTGCGCCGGGATCGGCTGGGCTGAGCGCACGGTCAACAAGCAGGGGCCGGCGGCGCTCCAGCCTTTCGAGACGGTGGTGAGGGTCAACCTGATCGGCACCTGGAACGTGCTGCGGCTCAGCGCGGCAGCGATGGCCTCCAACGATCCGGACGAGGGTGGCGAGCGCGGCGCCGTGGTGATGACGGCGTCGATCGCCGCCTTCGACGGGCAGATCGGCCAGACCGCCTACGCGGCATCGAAGGGCGGCGTGGTGGGCCTGACCCTGCCGGCCGCGCGCGACCTGTCGCGGCTCGGCATCCGGGTCTGCACCATCGCTCCGGGACTGTTCGACACCCCTCTGCTTGCGGGTCTGCCCGAGGAGACCCGCCAGGCGCTGGGCGCCCAGGTCCCGTTCCCCTCCCGGCTGGGCCAGCCGGAGGAGTACGCCCGCCTGGCGTGCCACATCGCAGAGAACCGGATGTTGAACGGCGAGACCGTGCGCCTGGACGGCGCGCTGCGGATGCCGCCCAGATAGCCGCGATAGCCTCTCGGACCCCTCGAACGTCGCCTCAGGAGAAGAACGCATGCCCGAAGCAGTGATCGTCGACGCTGTCCGCACGCCCATCGGAAGGGCCTTCAAGGGCTCGCTGGCCCATCTGCGCCCCGACGAGATCGGCGCGTTCGTGGTCGACACCCTGCTCGAGCGCAACCCCGACGTCGACCCGGCGTTGATCGAGGACGTGTACTGCGGGGTCGGAATGCCCCAGGGCCTGCAGGCCTTCAACCTGGCCCGCATCATCGCGCTGCTCTCCGAGCGGCTGCCGGTGGGGGTGACCGGAGCCACGGTGTCCCGCTACTGCGCCTCCAGCCTCGAGACGATTCGCGGCGCGGCCAACGCGGTAACGGCCGGTCAGGGCGACGCGTACATCGCCGCCGGCGTGGAGTTCGTCTCACGCTTCAACGAGCGCACGGAAGTGGCCGGCGAGGCCGACCAGAACGAGCGCCTGAAGGGCAACAACGGGGATCCGGACGCCTACATCTCGATGGGCCTGACCGCGGAGAACGTGGCCGACAAGTACGAGGTCAGCCGCTCCGACATGGACAAGTACGCGCAGCGCTCTCAGGAGCTGGCCGTGAAGTCCCAGGAGGACGGGTTCTTCGACCGCGAGATCGTGCCCGTCACGCTGCCCGACGGCACCGTGGTGGCCAAGGACGACGGCCCACGCGCCAGCTCGACGCTGGAGAAGCTCTCCCAGCTCGAGCCGGCCTTCCGTCCCGACGGCAAGGTCACCGCGGGCAACTCGTGCCCCCTCAACGACGGCGCGGCAGCTGTGCTCGTCATGTCGGACACGAAGGCCGCCGAGCTCGGCCTGAAGCCTCGGGCCCGGATCGTGACCGCGGCCACCGCGGGCATCGAGCCGGAGATCATGGGCGTGGGCCCGATCGGCGCGATCAAGAAGGTGCTGGACCGTTCCGGCATGACGATGGAGGACGTGGACCAGGTGGAGCTCAACGAGGCCTTCGCCGCCCAGGTCATCCCGATCATGGACCAGTGCGACATCCCGCTGGAGAAGATGAACCCGCACGGCGGCGCGATCGCGCTGGGCCACCCGTTCGGCATGACGGGCGCGCGCATCATGACCACGCTGCTGAACGGGCTCGAGACCGACGACAACACGATCGGCCTGGAGACGATGTGCGTGGCCGGCGGGCAGGGCCAGGCGATGCTCGTCGAGCGCCTGAACTGACGGATTCGACATCAGGCGCGACGGGCCCGGCCAGGGGTCTCGGGTTCGATCGCTGAGGCTTCACAACGGCCAGGGTGCGAACTCAACGCGCCCGGCGGCGAGTGTGGTCCGCGTACGTCCCCACCCCGCAGTCCTAAACGCGGCTACTGCCTAGTCGCCAATCACGCCGCCGCCACCAGGGCCGCGGCGCCCGCTGCCTCGATCGCGAGGTAGACCCAGGTCGGAAAGACGCGGCGGTCGCGCTCGGCCAGCGCGCCCGCCAGGCGGCCCGCGGCCATCCCGGCCAGGGCGGCGGCCACGGCGATCACCACGCCCCGCCGCAGGTCATCCGAGCTCGACACCGCGGCCACCAGCGCCGCGGCCATGGCCAGCCCGAAGCCGCCGTAGACGGCGCGCACCTCGGTCCGCCCCGGGCCGGTGTCCACGCTGAGCCCGAACTGCGCGAGAACCAGCGCGGGCCGCGCCAGGGCGCCGAGCCCCATCAGGCCGAACAGGATCGCGACCGCGATCAGGACGGCGTCGGCCAAGTCACGCCGCCACAGGCTCGCGCACGAAGCCGGCGATCAGTTCGGCGAGCCGCTCCGGCTGGTCCTCGGCCGAGAAGGTCCGAGCGTCGTCGATCCACTCGAGCCGCGAGTTGGGCAGGTCGGCGGCCAGCCGGCGGGCGTCGTCGGCCGGGAAGAAACGGTCGTCGCGCGACCAGGCGATCAGCACCGGACGTTTGAACGAGCCGAGCCGATCGGCGGCCTCATTGGTGTGCCGCTTGTCGAGGGCACGCACGATCCTCCTGACGTCCCCCGCCACGCCGGGACGCCTGAGCAGCGGCAGCACGTAGGAGTCCTCGGCCTGACGGCTCGGGCGCTTGACGAGCCATCCGAAGGCGATCGGGAGCCGCCGGGGAGGACCAAAGCGCATCGGCGCCATGAGCGCCTTCATCGCGCCCGGGATCCGAGCCACGGGCTTGAAGTAGCTGAACATCGCCGGCGGGAAGTTGTCGCGGTAGTCGCATGACGTCAGGACCAGGCGCCCGATTCGCTCGGACCGGCGCGTGACCACCATCTGGCACAGCGCTCCCCCGGTGTCGTTGCCCACCAGGGTCACGTCGTCCAGGCCCAGCGCCTCGATCACCTCGGCCACCAGGTCGGCCAGCCCGGGGCCGGACGGGTCCAGGCGCTCGCCCGGGGAGACGAGGTGGGAGCCCAGCGGCAGGTCCAGCGTCACACAGCGAAAGTCGCCGGAGAGATGGGCCACCGGCCCGCGCCACAGGTTCGCGTTCACCAGCAGACCGTGGACGAACACGATGGGCGCGCCGGACCCGGCCTCATGCACGGCCACCCGGCCGTGCGGCAGGTCCAGCTCACGCCGGGGCCCGAGGGCCTCGTCGCGCCAGGTGGCGGGGTCCGTGGGGGTCATCGTCGCAACCGTCCTTTCAGGAGTATGGAGAGCGCCCGGCGGCCGGCCGCGTGCCGGCGGGCCATGGCCGCAGTCACCGGGAGTGGGTCGAAGCGGATTCCTGCTGCAGGGTTACCGGGACCACTGAATCGATGCCGGCATTCAACATACAGACAGTATGTATGTCAAGCGCTAGGGTCCGCGCGATGGAGGGAAGGGGGCCCAGGGCCGGGCGGTCGGAGGCCACGCGCGCGGCGCTGATGGGCGCGGCCCGCGAGCTGTTCTCCGAGCGCGGCTACGCCGGGGTCGGCACGGAGGAGATCGTCCAGCGAGCGAAGGTGACCCGTGGCGCGCTCTACCACCACTTCCGCGACAAGCGGGACCTGTTCCGCGCGGTGCACGAGTCGCTGGAGGCGGAGCTGGCCGCCGGCATCGGGGCGCAGATCGCCGCCGCCGGCGCCTCCGACCCGCTCGGCCTGCTGGCCACGGGGGTCCGCAGCTTCCTCGACGCCTGCACCGACCGCTCCCTGGCGCGGATCATCCTGGTGGACGCGCCGTCGGTACTCGGCTGGGCCGAGTGGCGCGAAATCGACGAGCGCCACGGCCTGGGGCTCGTGACCACCGGCCTTGAGGGCGCGATGCAGGCAGGAGCGATCACGCGACAGCCGGTCAAGCCCCTGGCCCACCTGATGCTCGGGGCGATGGGCGAGGCGGGCATGCTGATCGCCAACGCGGAGGACCCGAAGGCGACGCGCGACGAGGTCGAGCCGGCCCTGCTGTCCCTGCTGGACGCCCTGAGGACCGCCGGTTAAGGCAGCAGCACGATCTTGCCGAGCTTGCCGCCCGCGGCGAAGCGCTCGTAGGCCTGCTCGACCTGGTCGAGCTCGAAGGTCTCGGCGACCGGAACGCGCAACGTGCCGTCCGCCACCAGCGGCAGAACCTCGCGCTCCACGAGCCGCAGCGCGGCGGCCTTCTCCTCCAGTGGCCGCGCCCGCAGCGTCGACCCGTGGATGCGGGCCCGCTTGCCCATCAGGGCCAGTAGGTTGAGCTCGGCCTTGGCCCCCGCTCCCACGCCGATCACCGCGATCCGGCCCCCGGTGCCGAGCGCCTGGAGGTTGGCGGGCAGGTTGGGCGCACCCACCAGCTCGAGGATCACGTCGAACGGCCCGCGTTCCTCGAAGCCGTCCGGCGCCACGGCCTCCGCGCCCAGCTCGGACACGGCCCCGCGCAGCTCCTCCCGCCGTACGGTCGCCACCACGCGGGCGCCCGTCGCCCGGCCGAGCTGCACCGCCGCGGTGCCCACTCCGCCGGCGCCGCCGTGCACCAGCAGGCGCTCACCGGGTCGCAGGCCGGCCTGGGTGAAGAGAGCGTCGTGCGCGGTGGTGAACACCTCGGAGAACCCTCCGGCGTCCCGCCAGTCGAGCGCGTCGGGGACCGGCATCAGGGCACGCTCGTGGACCACCGCCAGCTCGGCCTGACCGCCACCCCCCACCACGGCCATCACGCGGTCGCCCTCCGCGAAGCGGGTCGCGCCGTCGCCGAGCCCGGCCACCTCACCCGCCAGCTCCAGGCCCGGGATGTCCGCGGGCGCGCCCGGCGGGGCCGGGTACGCGCCCTTGCGCTGGAGCATGTCGGCGCCGTTGAGTCCCGCTCCTCGCACCCCGACGAGCACCTGCCCGGCCCCCGGCTCGGGGTCCGGGCGGTCCTGCACCACCAGCTCGCCGTCCTGAATCGTCACTGCGCGCACGGCCGGGAAATCTAGCCCGCTTGCGGGAACTCCGATGCGCGACGAGCATTTGGCCGCGACCCGGGTTATGGTGAAAAAGCGGTGAGACGACGGATTCCCACGCTTGTCAGCACTCGGCCGCCGCTCTGGCGGGAGGCCCTCATCGGTCTGGAGGCGGCGGCGCTGCTGCGCGACCCGATCCTCCGAGGCGAGGGAGTCCGGGACGGCCGTGGCCAGCCCGTGCTCCTGATCCCCGGCTTCATGGCCGGCGACGGCTCGCTGACCGCGATGGCCAACTGGCTCAAGCGCACCGGACATCGCCCCAAGGGCGCGGGCATGGTCGCGAACGTCAACTGCTCCGGGACCGCGGTGGCCCGGCTGGAGCGCCGCCTCGAGGTGCTGGTGCGCGAGCAGGGACAGCGCGGCGTGATCGTCGGCCAGAGCCGCGGTGGAAGCCTGGGCAAGGTGCTGGCCTCGCGCCGTCCGGAGCTGGTGGCCGGTGTGGTGACACTCGGCTCGCCCCAGACCGACCCCCTTGCCGTGCACCCACTGGTCCACCTCCAGGTGCGCACCGTCGCCCGGCTCGGCGCCCTGGGAGCACCCGGGCTCTTCAAGGACTCCTGCATAGAGGGCGACTGCTGCGCCGACTTCTGGCCGCGGCTGGCCGCCCCCCTTCCGCACGGCGTGGGCCTGGTGTCGGTCTATTCCAAGCGCGACGGGGTCGTGGACTGGCGGGCCTGCCTGGACCCCGCCGCCGACCGCCAGGTCGAGGTCAACTCCAGCCACTGCGGAATGGCTGTGCACCCCAAGGTCTGGCGCGCCGTGGCCGACGCCCTGGACGACTTCCGCGCGCACGACGGCCGCAGCCGGCGCCCGCGCGTGCGGCTGGCCAAGGCCGCCTGATCAGCCCCTTCGGTGGCTCTCGCCGGCCCGCCTGCAGCCCGGAACGTGAAGTGAGTGGTTCGCCGACGGGCCTCCCAGGGAACCATGAGCCAAACCGGCTGAAGCCCGATCCACGGAGGGAACACGGGTCCCAGCCAGAACGGAGGACCATGGGCATGTCGAGGTTCGCTGGGTTCGCGACCACCGCCGTCGTCGCGCTGCTGGTCGCCGTCCCCGCCGCCGGCGCGCAATCCGGCAAGCGGGTGGGGCGCGCCAAGCTGGCGGACACGGCGCGCAACGCGCACAAGGTGGACGGCATCAGCGCGTCTCGCCGGCCACGGAGCGGCCGGCTGCTGGCGCTTGACCGTGACGGCAAGTTCCCCGCCTCGGTGTTCAGGACCAACCTGGACACCACTCTCTTCCAGAGCCGCCTCGACCGCGCCTGCCCGGTGGGGCAGGCGATCAGGGCAGTGACTCGCGACGGGACCGTGACCTGCCAGACGGACCGCACCGGCATCCTGTCGATCACCGCCGGCAACGGCCTGTCGGGCGGTGGCACGTCCAGCAGCGTCGCCCTGGACATCGCGCCGCCGCTGAGCTTCAGCATCAGCAACGCCGCCCCGGTCCTGTCGCTCAACAACAACGGCGCCGGCGGCGGCCTCCTTGCCCGCACGTATGCCCCGCAGGGGTACGCCGTGTTCGCCGACAATCCGAGCGCCGCCGCGGAGTACCCGGCCCTCTACGCACGAACCGCGGGCTCCGGAAGCTCCTTCCTGGCCGAGGTGGGCGGGGACAGCGCGGCAACGGCCGTATGGGCCCGCGCAGGAACCAACACGGCCTCCCGAGCCGGCGTTTTCGAGGGCGACGTGCGCGTCAACGGCAATCTGGAGGTCACGGGGACGATCGGCCCCCCCCTCCCTGGGGCCCTGCCGCGGGCCAACGCCTCGTCGACCTCTCCGGCTGTCCTGGACGGGCTCGTGCGCACCGGCCGTCGCGGATACGCCACGGTGACGCTGCCGCGCGGCTTCGTGTCGCAGCACCGCTCCTTCCGCTACCAGCTCACCACTATCCGCTCCTTCGCCCGCGCGATCGTGTGGCGCGAGGTCCGGAATGGGGGGTTCGTAATCCGCACGCGCGCCCCGCGGGTGAAGGTCTCCTGGCAGGTGACCGGCACGGCCGACCGGTGAGGGCCCTCGCTTCCGTCGGTGGCCCGCGTCACGATGGCGCGGCCATGCCCAACGCCAGGCTCCTGATCGGCGGCGCGGGCGCAGCCGCGCTCGCGGTACGCGTCACCCGGTCGCTCCACGCGCGGTGGACCGTGCTGCCCGAAGGCGAGCGCGACCGCATCGCGCCCCTGGCCGAGGACGCGAAGCGCCGGGCGCTGGACCTGCGCGGCGCCGTGGATCGCCCCCGGGCCGAGGAGGAACTGCGCGCAGCGGACGCGTCCCTGGCCGCCGCACTGGTCGACTCCGCCGAGGGCGACCCGGAGATCGACGATCTGGAGGTCGACCGCCTGAAGGACGAGCTGGAGCGGGAGCTCCGCCGCTTGGCGGGCGGCGACGTTAAGGCTTCGAGAAGCACCACCTAGGCGAACTCGCCACCTGGGTAGCATTCCGGGCGCTCCTCCGAGGCGCCCTCCTCCATGAATAGTCCAGATTCCGCCCAGTCCCCGGGGCCGTCGGCGCGTCCGCCGGCCGCGACTCTGGAGTTCCGCAAGGCCACCAAGCGCTACCCCGGCCAGTCCGACGCCGCCGTCGACGAGCTGTCCCTGACCGTGGCCTCGGGTGAGATCTGCGTGCTCGTGGGACCGTCGGGCTGCGGCAAGACCACCGCGATGCGGATGGTCAACCGCATGATCGACATCACCGACGGCGACATCCTGCTGGACGACAGCAGCGTCAAGGAACGGCGCCCCGCCGAGCTGCGTCGCGACATCGGCTACGCCATCCAGCAGATCGGCCTCTTCCCCCACCTCTCGATCGCCGACAATATCGCCACCGTTCCGCGGCTGCTCGGCTGGCCCAAGGACCGCATCCGCGCCCGGGTGGACGAGCTGCTCGAGCTGGTCAGCCTGGACCCGGCCGAGACGCGCGACCGCTATCCCGGCCAGCTTTCCGGCGGCCAGCGACAGCGGATCGGGGTGGCCCGGGCCCTGGCCGTGGATCCGCCGCTGATGCTCATGGACGAGCCCTTCGGCGCCATCGACCCGATCAACCGCGAGCGCCTCCAGAACGAGTTCCTGCGCCTCCAGCGGGAGATCCGCAAGACGATCGTGTTCGTCACGCACGACATCGACGAGGCGATCAAGATGGGCGACCGCATCGCAGTGCTCCAGAAGGGCGGCAAGCTCGCCCAGTACGCGCCCCCCGCCGAGCTCCTGATGTATCCCGACGGCCGGTTCGTGGAGGACTTCGTCGGTGCCGATCGCGCCCTCAAGCGGCTGGCCCTTCAGCGGGTGCGTGACATCGACCTGTGGAAGGCCCCGCTCGTGCGCGTGGGGGAGTCTGTGGCGGAGGCGCGGGCCAAGGTGGCCGATTCCGACCTGCCCTACCCGCTGCTCGTGGACGGGGACGGCCGCCCGATCGGCTGGCTCAGCGAGCGCGCCCTGGCCGGCGAGCGCGTGGAGGACGTCCGGCGCTCGCAGGCCGAGCCGGTCGTCGAGCTCGACGACGTGCTCCGCGACGCTCTCTCCGACCTGCTCCAGCACGAGACCCAGTACGGGCCGGTGGTCGACTCTCGCGGCGCGGTGGCCGGGGTGCTGTCGGTCGAGGTGATCGGCCACGCGCTCAAGGCCGACCCCGACGACGTGCGCAGCGGGGCAGACGCGCTAGTCGAAGAGGACTGATGCTCGACCTGCTCGCTCAGGTGGAGCTGCGTGACCGCTCGGGTGAGGGCGCCAGCTGCGTGGCCGACGACGGCCTCTGCCCCGACTGGATCGTCGACAACTTCGACCGCTACACCGACCCGCTGCTCCAGCACGTGGTGCTGACCGTGGTGTCGCTCGCGATCGGTTTTTCCATCTCCTTCGGCATGGCGCTGCTCGCGCACCGTCGTCGCTGGCTGGTGGCGCCGATCACCCAGGTCACCGGGATCCTCTACACGCTGCCGAGCCTGGCCGTCTTCTTCCTGCTGCTGCCGCTGACGGGGCGCGGCAACACCACGGCGATCATCGCGCTGGTCTCCTACTCGCTGCTGATCATCTTCCGCAACGTCATGGCCGGTCTGGACAACGTGCCGGAGGAGACCAAGGACGCCGGCCGGGGCATGGGCCTGACCGACCGCCAGTTGCTGTGGCGGGTGGAGCTGCCGCTGGCGCTGCCGGAGATCCTGGCCGGCCTGCGCATCGCGGCCACCACCACCGTGGGACTGGCCACCCTCGCGTTCTTCGCCGGAGCCGGCGGCCTGGGCGAGCAGATCTTCTCCGACATCGTGTTCAAGTCCAACGTCGTGACGGCCGGCGGCCTGGCCGTGCTGCTCGCCGTGGTGCTCGACGCACTGATCCTGCTGCTGCAACGGGCCGTGACCCCGTGGACCAGGGCGCGCGCCACGTGACCACAACCTTTGCCTTCCTCGGGCAGTTCGGCGACGCCTTCGAGTTCATCTTCAAGGGCCAGACCACGCGCGAGGGCACCGAGGTCGGCGGCTCCCAGTTCCTCGAGCTGACCTGGGAGCACCTCAAGCTCACGTTCGCCGCCATGGCGGTGGCCTGCGCGATCGCCGTTCCTCTGGGACTGTGGCTCGGCCACATGCGCAAGGGCGGCTTCCTGGCCATCAGCGTGTCCAACGTCGGGCGCGCGGTGCCGAGCCTCGCCCTGATCGCCCTCTTCGTGGCCTTCCTGGGCACCGGCTTCGCCAACGTGACGCTGGCGCTCGTCCTCCTGGCCGTCCCTCCGATCCTGACCAACGCGTACGTGGCCGTGACCCAGGTCGACCCCGACACCGTCGACGCCGCCCAGGGGATGGGCATGACGGGCCCCGAGGTGGTGCGCAAGGTGGAGCTGCCTCTGGCCCTGCCGCTGATCTTCGGCGGGATCAAGACCTCGATGGTCAACGTGATCGCCACGGCCACAATCGCCCCGCTCGCCGGGATCAACACGCTCGGTGATCCCATCATCAACGTGTCCGGCTACGGGGACACCGGGCGCCTGGCGGCCGCGATCTGCGTGGCCGCACTCGCCGTTTTCACTGAGCTGGCCCTCGGCACTGTGCAGCGCGCCGTGACGCCCGAGGGGCTCAAGCTCTCCACCGACAGCGCGTCACGGCGCATGCGACTCCGATTCGGAAGGGAAGCGACCACATGAAGAAGCACCGTCTGTTGGCCGGCATGCTTGCCGTGCTGCTGATGCTCGCGTCGTTCACCGTGATCGCCTGCGGCGACGACGACGAGGAGAGCTCGGACTCGGGCGCGGACACCGCGGCCGAGGACACGAGCTCGTCGGCGATCAAGTCCAACGCGGACAACAAGGGCGTGACGGTCACAATCGGCTCGAAGAACTTCACCGAGCAGAAGGTGCTCGGCGAGATCTACGCCCAAGGCCTGGAGGCCGCGGGCTACACCGTCCAGAAGGAGCTCAACCTGGGCGACGAGAAGATCGCGCTCAAGTCCCTGGAGGGGGGCGAGATCAGCGCCTACCCCGAGTACACGGGCACCGCGCTGGGCTCGTTCTTCGGCGTGGCGTCGAACAAGATCCCCAAGGACCCGGCGAAAGCGTACGAGCAGGCGAAGGCCGAATTCGCCAAGAAGGACCTGACGGCACTGCCCCCCACGCCGTTCACCAGCTCGAACGAAGTGGGCCTTACCGGAGACAAGGCCGAGGAGCTCGGGGTCACCAAGATCTCGGACCTCTCGGACAAGGCTTCCGACCTCACGCTGTATGGGTCGCCGGAGTGCCGCCAGCGCGAGGACTGCCTGCTGGGACTCCAGCGGGTCTACGGTCTCAAGTTCAAGAAGTTCACCCCGGTCGACATCGCTCTCCGCCACGAGGTGCTTGACAAGGGCCAGGCGGACCTGTCGATCGTGTTCACCACCGATCCGCAGATCAAGCGCAACGGCTACGTGCTGCTGGAGGACGACAAGGGGATGTTCCCGCCCTACAACTCGATGCTCGTCGTGCGCAACGATGTGGTCGAGGAGGCCGGGCCGGACATGCCCAAGGTCGTCGGGCAGGTCCAGGAGGGCCTGACCGACGAGGTCATCCAGGAGCTCAACGCCCGGGTGGACCTGGACAAGAAGACGCCGGAGCAGGTGGCCGGCGAGTACCTGTCGGAGTCCGGGCTGGTCGAGTAATGAGTGGTGCGGTGCTCACGCGATCAACGATCGCGCTCCCCTCCTCCCCCAGCGGTCCGGTGTGACGCGCGACGCGGGGCGGCCCGGGATGGGCCGCCCCGCCGCGTTTCGCATACAGGGATCATGGAGAGCGTCTGGGACTACCCCCGCCCGCCCCGGGTCGAGCCCGCCGTCCGGCGCGCGCGGGTCGAGCTGGGCGGCGTGACCGTGGCCGACAGCACGAGGGCGCTCCGCGTGCTGGAGACCAGCCAGGCGCCGGCCATCTACTTCCCGCTGTCCGATGTGCGGGTGGGTGCCCTGGAGCCTGTGACGCGCACCACCGTCTGTGAATGGAAGGGGGTGGCGTCGTACTTCGACGTGGTGGCGGACGGGCGCCGCGCCCAGTCGGCGGCCTGGACCTACAAGAGCCCGCTGGAGGCCTACGCCCCGATCCGCGGTCACGTGGCCTTCTACCCCCAGCGCGTGGATGCCTGCTGGCTGGGGGACGAGCGGGTGGAGCCCAACCAGGGCGACTTCTACGGCGGCTGGATCACGAGCGACGTGACCGGGCCGTTCAAGGGCGCCCCGGGCACCCGCGGCTGGTAGGCCGCCCCGCCGTCTCGCCGGCTCCGCCGGGTAACGTCGGGCGCCGATGACCGAGCCCCTGCGCTGGGAGGACGGCGTCCTGCTCCTGCTGGACCAGCGGCGGCTGCCGGCCGCGGAGGCATGGCTGTCATGCCGCACGCCCGAGGAGGTGGCGGAGGCCATCCGGAGCCTGACGGTGCGCGGCGCGCCCGCGATCGGGCTGGCAGCGGCCTACGGGATGGCGCTGGCGGAGGATCTCGAGGCGGCGGCCGCGGTCCTGCGCGGAGCCCGCCCCACCGCGGTCAACCTGGCCTGGGCGGTGGAGCGCGTGCTGGCTGCGACCGATCCCCTGGCCACCGCCCGCCGGATGCACGCCGAGCAGCGCGAGGCCGACCGGTCGCTGTCGGAGAGGGGTGCCGGGCTGTTCGTGGCGGGGGACCGGGCCCTGACCCACTGCAACGCCGGGGCCCTGGCCACGGGCGGGCAAGGCAGCGCGGGCGGCGTGCTGGCCGCCGCGTGGGAGCACGGGCGCCTGGCCCACGTATGGGTGGACGAGACGCGCCCGCTGCTCCAGGGGGCCCGGCTGACGGCCTGGGAGCTCGGCCGTGCCGGCATCCCTCACCGGCTGATCACCGACTCCAGCGCGGGCGCGCTGATGGCCCGCGGCCTCGTGGACCGCGTGGTGGTGGGCGCCGACCGGATCGCCGCCAACGGCGATGTGGCCAACAAGGTGGGCACATACTCGCTGGCCGTGCTGGCCGCCCGGCATCGGATCCCCTTTCTGGTGGCCGCGCCCGTCTCGACACTCGATCCGGCGACGGCCACCGGGGCCGACATCCCGATCGAGGAGCGAGACCCGGCCGAAGTGCTCGGGGCCGCCGCGGCGCCCGGAACGGAGGCGCTGAACCTGGCCTTCGACGTGACCCCCGCCGAGCTGGTGAGGGCGATCGTGACCGAGGCCGGCGTGCTCGGGCCGCCGTTCTCCGACTCGATCGCGAAGGTTTACGGTGCTGTGGGCGCTTACCGCCGCGGGTGAAGGGGATGCGGGTTCCGTGCTGGCCGGTCGGGTCCAGCGAAGAAATGCTCACGACACCGAGTCTGCATTCAGACCTCCTAGACAAGGGTGGTTTCCATCGATCGACGCAACATTGGGGTTGTGTTGATCGAGAGGAGATCGGGTGGCGAGGAAGGCAAGGCCTTGGAAGCTTGGCCGGCGGCTGGCTG
>Ga0136616_10000406_pt1 | contig 20053 bp, 15 predicted proteins | sample AntDrymUQ2992106_2_FD_106648 | JGI IMG/M metagenome (GOLD analysis project Ga0136616, IMG submission 106648) | Polar desert sand microbial communities from Dry Valleys, Antarctica - metaG UQ299 (21.06) | ecosystem: Environmental > Terrestrial > Soil > Desert | place: Antarctica: Dry Valley... | reverse complement strand
GGAGCCGACCTCGGGCTAGCGCTGGAAGTGGTCGAAGCCGAGGCCGGTGAGGTCTCGGGTGGTGCCGTCGTCGAGGGCGAGGACTGCGGCCGGGCCGGGCGGGCGGTCCACGATCTCGCCGATGACGGCCGCGGGGACGTCCTCTGCGGCGCCCGCGGCGGCGGCCAGCTCCTCGGCCCGTTCGGCGGGCACGGCGGCCAGCAGGGCGAAGTCCTCGCCACCGCCGCACACGACCTCCACCCAGTCGGCGCCCAGCGCCCCCAGAACCGAGGCAACCCCTCCCTCGACGGGCAGGGCGCTCGCCCGCACCACCGCGCCGACGCCTGACGCCTCGCACAGGTGGCCCAGATCCGCGCCCAGCCCGTCGGACACGTCCAGCATGGCGGTCGCGCCGCCGCGCGCGAGCACCTGGCCCGCGGCGACCAGCGCCCGCGGCCGGCGGTGTGCCGCGAGCAGCATCGCGTCGGGCTCCACGCCCGCGGCCACCTGGCGCAGGGCGGTGGCGGCGGCGCCCAGCGCGCCCACGACCACCAGGTGGTCGCCGGGCCGAGCGCCGCTGCGCGGCACCGCACCGTGCTCGGCAACATCGCCGAGCACCGTCACCGACAGCGCCAGCGCATCCGCCGAGACGGTATCGCCACCGACGAGGCGCAGCCCCCAGTGCCGGCTGGCCGCGGACAGACCCTCGTAGAGCTCGGTGATCTCCGCCTCACTCACCGCCGGGGGCCGGCACAGGCCGACCACGGCCACCGAGGGCGAGGCCCCCATCGCCGCCACGTCGCTGCAGTTGACCGCCACCGCCTTCCAGCCGACGTCGGCCAGTGACGACAGGTCACGGCGGAAGTGGACCCCCTCCACCAGCACGTCGACGGTCAGGCAGACCTCGCGGTCGCCCACGCGCAGCACGGCGGCGTCGTCCCCGGAGCCCAGCACGAGATCGTCGCCGGCACCCGAGAGGAACGGCGCGAGGCGCGCCAGCAGATCGAACTCGCCCATACCAGGAGTGTGCCGTAGCCCGGCGCCGCGTTGCGCCCCGGTAGCATGCCGCCCATGCCGGTGCTGAACTCCATCGAATTAGAGGGCGTGTCGCACGACAGCTGGTACGCCGCAGCCCATGAGGCGCTGCGCGAGGCCGCGAAGACCCTGCGCCTGATCCGCCGCATGGACGTCCTGGGCACCAGCGCCCACGTCGTGGACGGCGAGGTCACCGAGTACCGCACCCAGGTCCGCCTGCACTTCGAGATCGAGACCTCGCGCTGATCAGGCCCCCACGTACACGAAGGCGGCCCACGCGGCCGGGTGTTCGTGAGCGCGTTCCTGCTCCCAATCGGCACGGTCGGCGGCCGGTAAGGGCTGCTTCGGAAAGATCGCCGCCAACCCGGGGAATGTGGCCAGCTTCTGGGCGTTGGTGGTGTCCCTGACCCAGCGCTGGGCCTGCCTGATGGCCTCAGCAACGTCGCGGCCTTGACGCCAGAGCTGATAGAAGCGCGCCATCAGGGCCATCGAGCCAACGTCAGGCACCTGCCACAGGGACCCGATGACGCCCGCCGCCCCTGCCTGCAGCATGCCCGTCGTGAAGCCGATGACCTCGTCGGGCAACTCTTGGTCGGGCAGCGCCGTCTCGCAGGCCGACAGGACCACCAGCCGGACCTCGGCCAGACGGGTGGTGAGGATGTCGCGCAGGGTGAGCGGCTGATCGGCGGCCAGGAACAGCGCGCTGTCGAGCGGGCGGACAGGGTCCGTCCTGCCATGGCAGGCGAAGTGCTGGACGGCGTACCGCGGCAGCGCGTCGAGCACCTTCTCCCGGGTGGCATTCTCTGCCGTGAGCAAGGTGGCCCGTGTCCCGAAGTGCTTGCTCGCCGCGTGGATCTCGAGCGTCGCTGCACGCAGAGGCGGCAGCGTCGACGGGCGCGGCTCGGCGACGGCGAGCAGCGAGTCCTGGCCGGCCGTGGTGGCCTGCCGGTGCGCCACCGCGAGCGTGCGCGCGCTGGGTGCGTAGCTCACCGCCAGGTGGTCGAGCACGTATCGCCATCCCCCGCGCTTGCTGCGGTCTAGTGTCCTGGCCGCGTGGAGCGGCAGCAGACCGAGCGGACCGACGGGGATGAGCGTGACGCCGTCAGCCGCCGCTTCGAGCGCCTTCACCACCTCGCCCAGGGCCGCGTCCCACAGCCATCCTAGGGTCGCTCCCAGCCGGGTCCGCCACTCCGCCCGCTGGCCACGGGGGGTGGCCGCTCGCCGCTTGGCGACCTCCAAGCTCCGGATCCGCTGGTCCAGCGCCGCGCTGGTGAGCTTCGGCAGCCAATGAACGGTGACGTGCCCGGGAACGACGGGTGCGACTACCAGCGCGAGTCCACCGGCTTTGGCGGCCGCGAGGTAGACCAGCGGTTGCCGCTTGGCCAGGGCCGCGATGTCGGCGAAGGTCGGAGGCAGCAGGAAGGCCTCGTATCCGGGCACCGAGCGGATCACCTCGATCACGTGTTGCAGTTGGTCCCTGGCGCCTCGGACCGTCTCATCCGATGCGGCCGCCCCGGCCGACGAGACGGGTGTGGGCGTCGCGCCCTGCAGGTAGGCGACCTGCTCGAGGCGCGCAACCTCGTCAGCGGCGTCGCGGTAGCGCCGGAGAAGATCCGCACGGCCCAGGGTCTCGAGGTGCTCCAGATCGGCGCGGTCCCGCTCGAGCACCTCAGACAGCAGGACGGTGCGGCCGGTCTCCAGCGCCGCCACCGCCTCCTGAGCCCGCCCGGAACGCGCGAGAGCGAACGCCGCGCGGGCCGCCATGCCCCGCGCCTGACGGAGCGGGATCTCCTTGTTGTCCCGCAACAGCTGGACGCGGGTCAGCAGCTGCAGCGCGTCCAACCCGTGCTGATAGGCCTCGCCCGCCTCCAGCCAGGCGCCCGCGAGCTCCGCGAACTCCGCCCATTCCTTGGCCGCCTCGAACATCCCCGCAGGATTCGCTTCCCGTCCCTCCCTGCAGGCCGCCCGGAATGTGGCCGTCGCACGGCGCAGGTCGTCATCGTCGCGCTGGGCGAGGAAACGCGAGGCAAGCGCCTGGGCGGCCTGGAGCATGGTGGCTGTGCGGTTGATCGCGTTGCCCGTGCCAGCGGAGGCCTGCTGCTCCGTCAGCGCCAGTGCGCGCGCCAGGTCCGGCTCGTGGCGGGTCGCCTGATAGCGCAGGAGCAGGCACCGGGCCAGGACGGCGAGTGTCGCGGGCCGGTTGATCGATCCCTTCTGGATCAGCTGCGCCGCTCGCTCGACGTCCCGCAGGGCAGCGTCCAGGTCGTCTGGTCGCCGATGGAGCTCGTAGCGGGACAGCAGGCACTGGCCGTACATGGTCAATGTGACCGCCTGCTGCCCCACCGGCACCGGAAGGGCGCCCGCCTGCTCGGCCGCGGCGATCGCTCGATCGAGGTCGCCCTCGTCTCTGGTCCAAAGGAAGCGGTTGTGCCAGCAGCTGCTGAGATTCGTGAACAGCGGGGAGCGCCGGAAGTTCGCCGGCGGGAGCATGGCCAGGGCGGCCTCCTGGGCCTCGATGGCACGCTCCAGATCTTCGTGGCGTCCGGTCCTCCTGGCCTGGGCCATGAGGTTGAAGGCCTCCTGGTCCAGGGCGGCCGAGGTGGCGACGGGGTGGTCCCGGCCGCCGGGCCGCATCGCGGCCTGCTGAAGTTCGTCGGCGCGAGTGAGGTCCGCCTCGTGGCTCTCGCGCACGTAGCGCGCGGACAGTGCTTGCGCGAGTCCTGAACGCACCCGCGAGACGAACACGTCGGGATCGGCGCTCTGCGGCTTCTGGGTGAGCAGGCCCTCGAACAGTTCGATGGCGCGGTCGAGGTCATCGGCATCATGCCCGGTGTGCTGGTGACGAGTGTTGAGCACGGTCGCCAGACCGTGCGCGATCCCGACCCACTCGGGGAGGTGCTTCGGCAGTCCGGCCACCGCCTCGGTGAGGAGCCGCACGGACTCGTCCAGGTCGTCGGGGTCGCTGGTACGCGTGTAGCGGTGGAACAGGCTCTGGCCGAGGTTGCCCGTGGCCAGCGCGGCGTGCGGTGAGCCCGGTGGGAACATCGCGATGACCTGCACCTCGAGCGCCATCGCCTCCTCGAGGTCCTCGGCACCGGGGTCGCCACGCAGGTCGGAGCGGATGTCCAGCGCGGTGGCCAGATCAGCGAGGACCACGTGCCGGTCCGGGGCCTGTGGCGGTGTCTCGCGTACCGCCGTGCGCAGATGGTCGATCGCGAGGTCGAGGTCCTGCTCGGACTCCGTGCACTGGTGTCGGGAGAACAACGACCGCGCAAGATTGTTCACGGCGACCATGTGGTCGGCGCTGCCCTGCGGCGCCACCGCGAGGGCCGCCTCGTCGGCCTTGATGACCTGCTCGACCTCGTCGCAGTTCACATGGCCATAGCGCGGCTCCTGTTGCATGTGGTGCTCCTGTCGGGTCACGCGGCGCCTGCTAGCTCAGGTATGGTTCTTTGGTTGCATTCGTGACGGGAGGGCGGCTAGCGGTGGGAACGCAACGCACGGACGCGGCTGCTGAGGACAGCCAAGCCAGGGATGCGGTCGAGCGGCCGCTGCACCTTCCCTCCGTCGGGCCCTGGGACGACGACGACCTGCGGGGAGTCGTCGAGTACCCCGTGGTGGATGCCAAGCACGCCGACGTGCCGGACTCGCCGGCCCCGCCGCCCCCTTCTGCGCCGCCGGGCCAAGGGCAGCGATAGCGCCGTGCTGCCCGCCAGCCCCACCGGGCTGCTGGTGTTCCTCGTTGCGCTCGCCCCTGGGTACGCGTTCGTGCGGGTGGTGGAACGACGTGCTCCGCAGACCCAACGCAGCGCGCTGCTGGAGGCGGTTGACCTGCTCTGTGTCGGCGCACTCAGCACCAGCGCGGCCCTTCTGGCAGTGCTCGGACTCGGGGAGGTGGTTCCCCGCGCGCTGGTCGCGCTGCCTGCCTGGACCGCTGGTGGCAGCACATACCTCGTGGCAAACCCTTGGAAGGCCGTCGGATCCGGTGCGCTCGCGCTTGCGCTGAGCATCTTGGCAAGTGCCGGACTGGGTCTGCTGACCAGCAGAGGAGGGCCCGGACGGCTGCGGCCAGGGTCGGTGTGGCACGCGACCTTCCGTCCAGCCGGCAGCCGGCGGAACGCGGGAGGTGGTGGCCCCCAGCCGTCCGAACGAGACTTCTGGCCGCCCTTCCTGGCGGTGGAGACGAAGGACGGCCGGGTGTTCGAGGGCTTCGTACGGGCCTTCAGCACTGATGAGTCCGGACAGCACCGCGAGCTGACGCTGCAGGCACCGCTGTTCCTGCAGGATTCGGCACGGCAGGGCCGAATCCCGCTCTCGGCGGGCTTCGTCGTCATCGACGGCGAGCAGATCCAGCTCATCTCCGGCTCTTTCCCCCCACGACCCCGCCCGGAGGTCTCGGCCGCCGAGGAGCCCGGGGTCCCGGCGCACTAAGCGTTCAAGGAATGAGCGCGCTCGCCAGCGACAGCAGATCGCGGGCATCGGACTTCCACAACAATCCCGCCAGGACGGCGCAGATCCCGAGCACGGTCAGGATGAACACGGCCAACCGGGGGGCGCGAAAGGGGTCGGACGACCTCACCATTGACTTCTCCTCACGGGTACCTCAAAGGCGGATGCGCTCACGTTCGAAGAGCCACTCGAGCAAGGAGTGGACGCTGTCGTCCACCTCACCGTCGTCGTTGACCACAGCCTCTGTGAGGAAGAACCGGCTGTCGGCGAAGGCGTGCTGGACCGACCGGCGAAGGTTGCCGAGGCCGACGCCGGCGAGCCACGCTGTGAGATGATCGCTGTCGTTGCCCATCTCGCTCACGGTGGACACGTCGCGGATGAGGTCGGCCTTGCTGATGACGATGGCCAACCTGGACTGCTTGGTGACGACACCCATCGCCTCGACGTTCTGCAGGGTCTGCTGGAACACGAACTCGGGGGAGCGGGTCATCGCGCGCCGCGGCGCGAGCCGACGACGTTCGTGCTCGGCCAGCTCCTTCTCCCAGAAGGCGTCGACGGACAGCGGGTCCAGGACGAACACGAAGGAACGGGCCGCCTTCATGTAGCGCAGGTCCTGCACGGCCTCGGAGGTGTTGAAGCGCTCCCCGGCCGCATCAAAGAGGTGGAGGAATCGTGGCGCGCCCTTCCTCGGGGCGACGTGGATCGAGTACGCCCTGGGCAGTGAGGTGATGGTGATCGTGGTGTCACGATCACGCCGGATCGTGGGCAGCAGCGCCGCGACCCGCTGCTCGGTGTCAGCGTCTGCGAACTCCACCTCGGCGCCGCTGCGCCCTGCCGCATGCTGGAGCGCGCTGACCAAGGCGAGCATGAGCCGGGTCTTGCCCGCATTGCCGGCACCGAAGAAGGGCAGCACGAACTCCGCAGCCGTCCCCGCGCGGCGGGCGAGGGAGTTCTTGCAGTACGGGCAGAACGCGTCGTGCTGGTGGCTTCCCAGCAGCAGCAAGGTGGGCATGCGCTGCGTGCAGTAGCAGACCCTGCGGAAAACGCCATAACGGCCCGGCCGGACGTCCCGGTGCCGGCGGGCGCAGGAAGGGCAGTCATACGACGGGTACGGGACGCGCTCGTAGCAGCTGGGGCAGGTCATCCTGATACGCCGCAGCCGCAGCAGCGCGCTGTCGACGGTACGCAGGACGGCGATCATCACCCGCGCGCCGGCCTGGAGCAGCAGGACCATGGCCACGTAGAACACCATCACCGCCGCGGTCACGAACGCGGCGGTGCAGACGGCCAGGACGAAGATCACCGACAGCAGCGCACCCACCATCTGCGTGAACCCAGAGGTGTTGTCCAGCGGGCCGCGTTCGATCCGTCGTCTTACCTGCCGGGTCTGGCCCAGGAGGCGGTCGCGGGCCTCCTTCAGCGTGCCCCGCAGATCGGCCAGCGCCTGGCCGAAGAAGTACTGCCGCCAGGCGGTCTCCTCGTTGTCGGTCGCGACGCCAACCGGCTGGTGGAGGACGGGGATGGGCGAGGGGACCGCGACCATCCCCTCGAACAGCACGCGGACGAACGTCCCGACGTACAGCAGGCTGAGGCTGACGCCCGCGAGACTGATGACAGGGGCCAGAACCGGTGACGCGAACGCGGACAGAGGCAGGAACAGAAGGACGCCCCTGACCCAGACGGATGGTCGATGCATGGTCGCTCTTTCCCAGTGGGATGTGCGGCTCAGTCGGCGGGGCCGAGCAGCTTGCGCAGCAGCCCGCGGGCGCCGGACGGCGGCCGTGCCTGCCGCTGCTGGGACAGCCACTTGTCGAACTTCTCAGCGGCCCGGGGGTTCCTCGCCTGCAACTGGGCGTGGACCTGTCGCACGTCGCGGTCGGACCATGTGGGAACCGTCGGGGACAGCAGTTGCTCCTCGAGTACCTGCGCCTGGGCGTTCTTGCGGCGAGAACGCAGCTCGAATAGCACGAGGATCAATTGCGGTGCCAATGGTCTGTTGGTCCTCTTGCCGAGCAGGCCCACCATGCGGCGGGCGTACTGGTCGATCACCGTGACCGGTGCGTCGAGCAAGAGCCTGCCAAGCGGTCCGGGTGCGAGACGGTGCAGCGCAGCGACCAGCGGCTGGCCGGCGCTCTCCCTCAGTGCGTCGGGCAGCAGAGCGTAGGACTCCACAACCTCTGGGAGTGCGGCGGCGAGCTTGTTCGTACTCAGCTTGCTGGCGCGGTCCAGCGGCTCGAGCACGCGTTGGGCGCGCGCGATCTCTTCCTGCCGTCGAGGCCCGAACCGCGCCCGGACTGGGTGTGCCCCGACATCCCTCCACAGAAGGAGCAGCTCGTCGTCCGGCGGGCCGCCGAGCGCGTTGTCGAACCACTCCGGTAGCACCCCGGCTCGGGTCTGTTCGTCGCTGAGCTGGTGGAGCAGCTCCCGTGCCTCCTGCGGCGTCCAGCTCCCGTCGGGCCACAGACGCTTCAGGACCCGGTGGTCGGGCGCGGACGTATCCGAAGAGCGGAGATCGAGGTCAACGATCTGGCCCAATACCGTCGCCTTGCGGTCCGGATCCCGCTGGGCCTCTCCGACCAGCTGCAGCGCGTGCAGCCTTCGGTACCGCCCCAGGTCCTGCGCTGGGACGAGCCCGGCGTCCAGCACCGTCTCGACCCTGGCCGGCTCCTGCTCTGCGAGGCCCTCCAAGTACTGGAGTGCCCCCTGCAGCAGCAAGGGCTCGCGGGAGAAGAGCTCCGTCAGCCGCTCGTCCCCACCGTCCCTGCCAAGCCAGAGACCGAGTCCCTTTCCGGTGCTCACGAGCAGTTCGCTGCGGATGGACACACCCATCGCTGATGCCCAGGCGAGCACTTCGACCAGAAAGCTCGTGTCAATGGTCTTGAGCAACTCCTCGCATGACCTCTGAGCATGGGCGAGGGCGTTCGGCGATGCGATGCGCTCACTGGGCAGCGCGATCGCCATGTCGCGTTCGAGCTTGTCCAGGTGAACGTCCACCAGTCGCCGTTCGGTCCGGTCGAGCAGCTCGCGCAGCCCCGCGCTCCTCGCCCCGCGGATGACGTGGTCCAGCCGCCGCTCATCAGTGCCCGTCGGATCAGCCAGCAGAGTGCCCAGGCGACCTGCGGCCTCCGGACGGATCCCGGACGCCGCGACCGCGAACCAGGCCAGCACCACGTCGAGACCGGACTGCGCGAGCGGGTGACCTTGCAACATCGCGGCGGCGGCGACCACCGGGTGCCAGTCGTCGATAGAGGACCCCTCCACGTCGATGAGGCCGGCCGCGTCCGCCAACAGCTGTTCTGCGCGGACGACACCGACGTCGCACAGCAGCATGGCGAGAGGGTGCGCCTCGACGGGGGTGAAGCGCTCGCCGGGAAAGTCGAACAAGTAGAAGGATTCCAGTGCCCCGGCGCTGATGTCGAGAGTGATATCCGGCGTCGTGCCCATGACATGGAGCCGCGAATAGCTCGGGCGGTGGTGGTAGGTGGCGAATGACATCTGCAGGGCCAGAGCTTGCGGCAGGAGGTAGGAGACGGCGGCGATCAAGCGTGCGACGTCGTCCGTGTCCCTCGTGACCAGAACCACCGAGCGGTCCTGCACGGCGATCGCCGCCCACGCCGCTGTCAGCAGCGCCGGCAAGTGCTCCTGCGCTCCCCGACGAAGGAAGCCTTCGAGCTCCGCCCGATCAAGATCGCCCCTGGGAGGCGGTGCGGGCAGTTCCGGCAACTCGGTGGTGTCAACGGTCCGGTTGGACCAAAATTCGGCGCCCCACAGCTCGATCGGGAGCAGGGAGCCCAGATCGTGTTGCAGGTGGTCGCTGGCGATGGCGTGGGCGAAGTAGTTCCCGAACCTGTTGGAGAAGTCGGTGCCCACGAACACGACGTTGGCGATGACTGCGCTGGAGCCGGGTGAGAAGCACAGATTGGTAGGGCAGTTCACGATGTCGACAGGGGTGGCGTCGTAGGACAGACCCGGCGGTGGCTCGTAGGCCGTCAGTTGCTCAACCTCGCGCAGCACGTCGGAGCCGACGCCCGGTGTGGTGGCGTTGAACTGGAACCCGGCGAAGCCTGACAGGCCCTGCTCGCAGGACGTGTAGTAGAGCTGCTGAAACGCCATGTCAGGCCTTTGCCGTGGGAATGGCCCCGAACTCGCTGAGCAACCACAGGAACGGGTCGGCCACGCGCCGCGGGTGGATGCCGACCGCCGCCACCCGCTGATCCTTCGTCGGGACCTCCCCGAGCGCGGAGAAGCCGAAGTAGCGGTAGCGCGCGTAGTCGAGGCGCAGCACCTGGTCGATCTGGAGGCCGCCCCACTCGTGGAGCAAGGCCTGGATGTGCGCGTGGACGTCCCGGCTGTCCAGCTCGTCGAAGGCAGCGATCTCCCTGGCCTCGCCGTGCAGGGGGCTCTCCGGCGGGAAGGTGTGCCACAGCGCGTCGAGCTTGGTGAAGGCCACCGCGATCGGGGTGCCGATGCGTGCCGAGGGCTTCAGGGCGAGCCGCGCCTTGAGCAGTTCGGTGATGCGGGTCAGGACGTGGAGGGGATCGTCCGTCCCCTGTTCGTCGGGCTTCGGGCCGTCTTTGGCCAGGCTGCGGGCGGCGCTCATCTGGAGCGGATCGAGCAGCAGCACGATGCCGTCGGCGTTGGCGAGGTACCTCGCGTTCGCGTCCACCCTTTCCCGGGCATTGAGGTCCTCGCCTGCCGCGTCGAAGAAGGACAGCAGGACGTGCTGGCTCTTGCTGCCGAGCAGGCCCGTGCGCTCGGTGGTGAAGCGGAAGACCAGCGGCTCGACGATGCCGCCTCTCGTGCCGGCGGAGACCGTCGTGCCGAACAGCGCACCCTCCCGATACAGCCGGTGCTCGTAGCGCGCGGTGAACTTGGTCCGGGTGTCGTCATCCGCTCCCACGACCGCAGCGTCGAAGCGCTGACCGACCGTGTGCGCAAGTTCGTGCAACAGCACCGTCATGTAGACCGTCTTGCCGCTCTGCTTGGCGCCGACCATGGCGATGAGACGGCTGTTGAACTTGCCGAACTGCACTGGCAGCGTGCTGTGACACGCGGGGCAGACGCGGTAGCTGGTCACGTCCCCGCAGGTGGGGCAGGTCGCACGCAGATCCTGACCCCTGGCCTCGAACACCGGGGGGAGCAGCGTCGAGCGCCCGATGCGCAGGGCAAGCTGCTGATCGCGTTCCGCCGGACAGGTCTTCTCGGAGCGGCTGAGACGCCCGGTGCAGCGGAACTTGATCTCCCGCTCCTTGAACGTCTCGTAGCAGTAGGGGCACGTGAGCCTGCCCACGTCAGCCCGCCTGCAGCTGGTTCACCGACGGCGGGACCAGAACGATCTGCGCTGCCGCCGTGCGCTCCGGGAAGCACAGCAACCAGGAGGGACCGGGCACGCGCGGGATGTCGAGCACGACCGCGAGGGCAACCTGCGGCTGCAGGGGCTGCTCCGGGATCCGTCCAACGACGCGGCCCTGCGAGGCGCTGCGCGGCATCACTCTGCCACTCGACTGCACGACCACGAGCGGGGGCAGGGTACAGGACCGGTCGGCCGACAGCGTGAAGGTGACGCTGCGGCCGCGGCGGCCGCCCCGCTTGATGGCATAGCGCACCCGAGGGGGAAGACCGTCGATGTCGACCGTCACCGGGGCGGACGCCACCTCTTCCCCGGGCTGGCTGATTACCGCCTGGATGGTGCAGGTGACCGCCCCGGGTCCCACCCGAAGCCGAAGACCGCCGCGGTCCTCATAGGACACTCGCGAACACATCATCTCCCTGCCCTGCCCAGGATCGCTCTCGGCGGGCCACCACCGCACCCGGGTCCGCACGCTGTCCGGCGGCCACAACCATCCGAGCTGGACCTCGTCCCCGTGACGCCGGGCCACCAGGCCCTTGACCGGGGCGGCCAGCGAGATCTGCACCGTGTTGCCCACGACCGCGGTGGCCCGGCCAAGCGTGGCGGCCGTGAAGAACCACCGCCCCGGCGCGGCGGGCACCGACAGGGCTGCCCGACCGTTTGGTAGCAGTGCGGGAGCCCGCCCCATCAACTCACCCAGCTCGCCGAGCCGGGTGAGAGGCAGGACGTCCCTCCCCCGCGGTGGAGGGACGGTGCTGCGGTAGATCGACACCGCTGTCCCTGACCTGGCCGGCGTCCACGTGAAGCGCAGGGTGCTGCCGTCCGCTTGCTCATCGGGCAGCGCCTGCAGGTCCGTGACACCCACCAGCTCGCCCTCCGGCGTGGCCGTCACCGCCAAACCGCCAGAGACGAAGCGGGTCCCGTCGGGGGCGTGGTACAGCGTCCAGATCCGGTAGTGGTACGTGACGTCAGGACGGACGTTGGTGTCGACGAACTGGACCTTGGACGACATCACCTCACGGCCGTCCTCGAGCCCTCGAGGCGGTTGCGGTGAGCGGCGGACAACGACATCGGTGGCCTGCTCGGGAAGCCGCCAGGAGCCGGTGACGCTGGAAGGGCGGGCCTCCACGCGCAGCTCGGCGACGTCCGGCGTCACGACAACCGGCCCGGCGCTCGCGGGCTCCGACCAGATCTGGTCGCCGCGAGTCGCGAATACGCTGTAGCTCAGCCGGCGTCCCGCCGGAGGTGACGAGTCGGTGAACTCGTTGGTCTCGGTCTCGCCAAGCGCGCTGCCTTGACCGGCCGCCACCGGAGCACCCCGCTCACCGCGCGCCACCCGATAGCGCACCTGGCCGACCCTGGCCGCACTGGGCCGCCAGCGCACCAGGACCTGGTCGCCTTCGACCTGCAGCCGGGCCTCGGTGGGAGGGGGTGGGGGGATACTGCGCAGGCGCTGATGAAGGTCGTCGTCGTCGGACGCGCTGCGGAGGGCCTCGGCGAGCAGTTCGGCCGCCTGCTCCGGCTGCCCCGGACGGGCCCGCTCTGCGGCGCTGCGCAACTGCTCCACCCGCTCGGAGGCCTGCCGCACCCGGTCCAGGAGCTCCTCGGTCCCCGCCTCACGGGGCAGCGAGCCCGCCACCTGCTGGGCGGCACGCAGGCGGCCCTCATGCAGCGCCTCCTCGACCTCCAGTACCGCGGCACGCAGGCCGCCGTGCCCCGCACCCGCCTCCACGATGGACAGCGCGATCACGTCGGCGTCCTCACGGCGCAGTCCCAGTTCCGTCGCCACGTCCACCAGGGCGCGCTGCGGCAGCCCGGCCTCATGGGACGGTGCGAGGGCGGCAACGACCTCCCACAGCAGCAAATCGTCCAGTCCGCCTCCCCTGCGGATCTGGCCCTGCAGCACGGCCAGAATGTTGCCCGCGGATGTCGTGGCGTCGTCGCGACGCGCCGTCCAGCGCGTCCGCGCCTGCTCCAGCGCGAGGTCGTCGAGCCGCAGGCCGGAGGTGAGCCGGAACCCTCCGAGCACCGCGAAGCCCTTCCTGACGGTTTCCTCCCCGAAGACCACGTCGGCGGACAGGCGCAGGCCGAGCACGCTGAGATCGTGCTGCACGGCGCGGTACTTCGGTGGCGGCCCCTCGGGCAGGGGGCACGTCTTCACTGTTCGGACACCCTGCCCGGTGAGCGCCTGCTCCACGACCTGCTCGGCGACACCGCCCAGGGAATGGGCCAGCCGGGAGACCGTGTCGGGCGAGACGCAGGTGTACGCGGCCGCCACACCCGCTGTCCGCTGCTTGATGCGCTCTGCGAGCCGTTCCTGCGCCTGGCGGCGCTGTGCCAGGAAGCGGTCTCGGGACAGCTTGCCCGCGCCCGCCAGCTCCGCGTGCGCAGCCAGCAACCGATCCACCAGTGCCGAGTACCGCCGCTGCTGCCGCAGGCCGCGCCAGTACTTGGCGACCGACTCCAGGTGCTCGAGCAGCAACTGCTCGCTGCGGAGCTCCGGTCCGTCCTCACGTATGGCGTAGCGGACGAACAGGTCGTCGGGTAAGGCACCGCCCGCTGACCGGGCGCGCTCCACCACATCACGGTGGTAGCGGTCGACGTCGAAGGTCATGGAGCGGCGGCTATTCGGTCACGGCGTAGAGCGCCACGGCGTTGCGGGCAGCGCTCACGCCGTCCTCGTCGAGTCCCGCGATCACCAATTCGATGTGCAGGTCCTTGCCGGTGCTGAGCTCCACCGCGTACACGCGCAGCCTGCCGAGCTCGTCCATGGTGAAGGTCACGTGCAGTGGGGAGCCCTTCGGCAGTGGCGGGAGCCCGGTGATGATGCCCTCTCCGATGTGCGCGTTGTCCCTCAGCTCCTTGGAGATCACGGCTCCCGACTGTTCCCACACCTCGATCTTGATCTCGGTCTGGTTCGGTACGACGGTGGCGTACGGCTGGGGGCCGGTGTCGGTCGGAAGCGCCGTGTTGGCCTCCAGCAGGTGGGAGATGAACTCACGCTCCAGCGCCGGATCATCGCTGTCGATCACCTTGATCCCGAAGGCGCGCGGGACCACAGTGGTGATCTTCTTCTCGGCCAGATCCTTGACCGTCGCGGTGGTCAGCCCCAGCTGATTGGCCACGCGCTGCACCGCCTCATCGGAGACGGTGGACACGCCCCCCTGCTCACTTTCGGGCAGCGATACCTTGACCGACTCGATCAGTGCGAACCGAGCGGCGCCCTTCGCCACGGCGAGGTCGGGCTCGAACACCTTTGCCTCGAAGCCGAAGCGCTCCTGCAGCGACGACCTCACCGCCGGCATCCGGGTGGCGCCACCCACCAGCAGCACCTCGTCGAAGTGGGAGACCCCGAGGTCCGTCGCGGTGTCGATCGTGCGCTTCGTGATCTCGAGGGTCCGCTCGAGGAGCTCGGAGGTCAGCTCCTCAAAGTGCTCGCGGGTGAGCTCCGCCTTGAGCGCCGCCCCGCCGTAGCGCATGGGGTAGCTGCGCGACTGGGCCGTGCTGAGGCCCTTCTTGAGCTGCTCCGCCGCGGTCGCGAGGTCCTGTAGGAAGCTCTCGTCGTCCGATGGGTCCGCCTCCGGGTTCGACGCGTTCAGCTGCTCCAGCAGGTAGCTGAGGACGCGCTCGTCCCAGTCCGCCCCACCGAGCCGGTGGTCCCCGTCCGTGCAGACCACCCGGACATCGTTGCCCTCAAGGCGGATGACGGTCGTGTCGAAGGTGCCGCCGCCCAGGTCGTACACGAGGATGCTTCGCTCGACGTCCCCGGCCAGCAGCTCGTAGTGTAGTGCGGCGGCCACCGGCTCCGGCACCACGTTGAGCACGTGGAGCCCGGCGATCTCCCCGGCGTTGCGGGTGGCCTCGCGCTCCGCGATCCCGAAGTAGGCGGGGACGGAGATCACGACGTCCTTCACCGGCTCGCCGGTGTGGGCCTCTCCCGCCTGTGCCAGCTCCTTGAGGATCAGCGCGGAGATGGACTCAGGGGTGTGGCGCCGACCGTGGTAGGTCCACTCCACGTCCTGGCCCATCTGACGCTTCACCAGTGAGGCGACGAGTTCCGGGGCCAGCCTCGCGGTCTCCTTTGCGGTCTGACCCACCACGACATTGTCTGGCGACTCGAAGTAGACCACCGAGGGCGTGGTGTCCTCCCCCGCGATGCTCTTGGCGATCGTCGGTCGACCCACGTCGTCGATGTAGGCGATGCAGGAGTAGGTGGTACCGAGATCGATGCCGTAGATGGCCATGAGTCCTCACCGGGTTCGTGCCGCTGGCAGGGGTGTGTGGATCAGGTGACAGGAGGATCCGGGGGTTCCTGGAGCTTGTGGAAGTGGGCGGCGGCGGGGCGGCGGACGCGCCTTGTCGTGCGGTCACGAAAACCCCTCGTGACGGCCTCGGCCACGGTGTTGTGCAGATCGTGCCGATCGGTCGGCACCACCGCGAGCGGTCGGTGCTCACCGGGTCTGTACGTGTCGCCAGGCCCGGCGGAAAATGCCTCCACCCCGCAGCGGTCGAGGATCAGCTCGACCTCGTTCCCGAAGCTCTCGAACAGTGGCGCCATGCCGTCAGAACTCGCCTGCAGGCGGGCGACCTCCCGCTGGAGCGCGTCATGGAGCCGGATCAGATCCGCGACCACGGGATCGAGCAGTGTCCTGCGCTCACCTGTACGCAACTCCTGGTTGTCCTGGTGAAGGCGGTCGATGACCGCCTCGCGGTGGACCGATCGCTGGTGGAACTCTGCGAGGGACGCCTCGATGGCGGTCAGCCGCTCCAGGACCTGCTCGACAGGAGCAGGACCGTGGGACGCGGCCGCTGCAGCAAGCTCATCGCCCGCTTCCAGGACCACCGGCTGCTCCTCCATGTCCTCTTCCTGTACGGATGGGAGGGGATGAGCGTTCAAAGCATCGGACATGCGCTGTTGCTCCTAGGCGAGTTCATCGTGACCATGTGGGCGGCACCTTGGCGGCCAACCCGGCGATCTCTGCTTGCACCTGGGAGTCGGGGACGACCTGCAGCGGTTCGTCATCGTCTCCCGTGACCTGTCGCATGAAGGAGGGGTCCGCGTCTCCTCCAAGGGCGGCGATGATACGGATGCCGTCGGCGCGGGCGGCGAGTGCCGCGGCGATCGCGGTGGGCCGATCGGTCTCGCCGTCCGAGAAGATGGCCATGACCCGCTCGCCCCGACGCGTCCGCAGAACCCTGTGCGCGAGCTTGATGCCCTCACTCATGTCCGTGCCGCTCCATCGAATACGCAGCCGTGAGAGGGCTCGCTCGACGGCGCGCAACTCCGTGGTGAGGTCCAGCTCCAACGACGCGCTGCCGCTGAAGGCGACGAGCCCGACGGCGTAGCTGTCCGTCAAGGCCTGACTGAGTAGTTCACCACTGCCGCCGATCGCGGCGCTCATGCGCTCGCCCTCCATCGACCCGCTCACATCCACCACCATGAGCAGCTTGCCGGTGTAGAGGTCGCTGACCTCGGAGAAGTACCGGCCAGGAGGGTAGGAGGTCACACCGTGTCCCGAGTAGCGGCGGCGCAGGCTCACGGCCGACCCCTCCCGCGCAACCGACACCGGGTTGCGCGCGGCACATCGCGCCAGGGCCTAGGGATGACCCGCTCGGGCATCACCATGCCACCGTCCTCACTCATCGCCGTCAAACGGCTGGGCGACAGGTATCAGCTTGCGATGCTCGCGGAAGCGAGACACCGTCTCCCATGCCAACGCTGGCTCGTCACGGAGCCCACGCTGGGCCCGAGCCAAGGCGTCCACGTCCACCGAGGGATCCACCAGGTCCCTGCCCGCTGCGCGGCGCAGGAACTCCGCAAGCGTGAAGCTCAGGTACAAGAACGCGACAAGCTGCCGTCCCAGCTTGATCACCTGGCGCTCCGCAGCGCCCGGCAGCCTGGTCGAACCTCCCTCGACCTGACTTCGGTAGTTCCGACAGGCATCGATCAGTCCCAGCAGGTCATCGGGGGTTCGTATCGCCTGGTCCTGCATCCATCTCACCAAGCGCGTACGGCGCGGGCAGTCCGCCATCTGTAGGTCCGTTTGTGCATTGCCGACCTCTTGATGGAGTCGCTCATCGATCACCAGGGCGCATGCCTGCGGCATGCCGGTCGGGGCCTCCTGCACTCGCGTCTGCTGGGCGACCTCGCGGGCCAAGGGCAGCAGTTGGCTGGGTAGACCGCCGGACAAGGTGTGGCAGAGGACACCGACATGGGGACTCACCCCCAGCACTCGCTTCTTGAGGAACTCGAAGCTCTCCACTGGGGAGAAGGGTTCAATGGAGATCACCGTGTCGAAGATGTTCTGCTTGGATATCCGGCGCAGATGGTCGGGAACGACGACCAGCCAGAGGAGTCCCTTTGCGCTCGGGAGCGAGCGAATCATGCTCATGAGCTCCCCTGGCGCCTTCGCGGCCAGGTCATCCAGATGATCCATGCTGATGATGAGCCGTCGTTCAGCGACGATTCTCGAGATCACCGCCTCGACCATCTTTGCCAGGTCAGTTGCGGAGCGTGCTGGAGCAGCGATCGTTGTGGCCTCGCTAACCTTGGCCGCGGCCCCCATGTAGCTGAACTCCACGCCTTTTGTAGCAGAGCGCGCCTCCTCGAAGAGCGCGTCGCGGTACACCTTCTTCACCCAAGCCCGCAAGTCTCGAGGACGTGTGACCCTCGGAGTCTCCGACCGAACGCCGACGACCCACAGCGCGGCTGCCAGAGCCACACCAGCCGTCGCGATGATGAGCCAGCGGTCCTGGCGCACCATGAACCTGGCGACCTCCCCTATTGTCGGGTCGAATCGGTGCAACCAGTCGGGCTGCCCGGAACGCCACATCGCGACCATCAGACCCGGGAGGCTGACAACGAACAGAAGCGACCCGCTGCGGAGCAGCAGCATCCGCCGTAGAGCCAACCGGTTCTCTCGGGCGAAGCGCTCTGGGGTAACCTCGCTGTCGTCCACCGTGCTGTGGAGCCGATTCAGAATGAGCAGAGCCAGGTCTCTGGTGGTGGCGATGCCACCTGCTGAGACCATGACCTGAAGACGTTGTGTACCGAGAATCTGCTGCGCGCCTCCCAGGGATTGCGCCAGTGTGCTCCGCCCACTGCCAGGCGGACCGGTGACACCCACCTTCCCTCCGCCGGCCCGTACATGCCAGTCCTGGAGCTTGTTGAAGGCCTTGGTCCGCACCTCGTGTTCTGGTCTGTGGGCCTCCTGTCGCAAAGCCCCGTCGAGTCCCAGCGAGGACAGACCAGGGTTGCTCGGTCCATTGAAGCGCTCGTTGATCAGTTCGCAGAAGCCGTACCGCAATCCGTGAGACCGCAGCGATTGCCGAAGGGCATCTAAGGCTTCACGTGCCCCTTGCAGGGTTTCGTCGATCCGGAACGCCCTGCGCAGGCTGCGGACCTGGGCATGGTGGTAGAGGCCACGAAGTGCTAGGGCGCCCACACCCGCCGCGGACATCTGCGCCGGCAGGCCGCCGGGCCGCCAGAGCACAAGGACTGGTAGGAGCACACCAAGGCTCACGAGCAACCGCCGCCGAGACCGCCACGCACCCGATGCCCGAACCCTCCTCAAGCTCTCCGTGCAGTGCATCTCCAAGTGGAGGTAGCGGGTCTGCTCCTCCGAGCACGACTCCCGGATCCTCGACGGGTCGGCCAGGACGGCCTCGATAGCCTCGTGTGACGGGATCCCGAGGGTGGCCAGACCAGCACGCACCGCGGGCTCCAAGAGTGCCTGCTCCGCCAGATCTCTCAGGACGATGACATCGCCCATGCGCTTCCTGAAGAGTCGACGGTCACGATCGCCCGGATCGACCAGACCCTGCTCGTCACGTACCGCTCCCCAGGCGGGTGGTTGCGCGCGCCCGTGCTCGGGCGAGCCACGCTCGATCCGCAACTTCAGTGCACCTGCCCGCGCGCCGGCGGGTGACCGAGCGACCGGCAGCAGCGGCGGGACACGCCTCGAGATGCCGGAGCTGTCACTCCCTCGCCGATCTGCACAGGACCCCGCCCTTACCTGTCATCACGCCGATCCGTCCCGCCATAGACGTCACCGGTCACTCCAGTGGTACGCAAGCTCTTTATCCGACTTGGGTGTTGTCGACTCACACGTTCACGATGCGGCGGCGACCTCGGTTCAAGCGACTGCGAGATCAAGCTGCCTTCATTTCACCCCCCACCGGGCGCGTGGATGCCTGGAAGCCGGCCGTCCACCTGCTCGTCGACCTCGGCGTCACCGACTTCCACGGCCAACGCGGTGCTCCAACGCCAACACGTGCAGCGAAGCGCACCCCAGCCCTCGAGCACCCTTCCCGGCCTGGCCCGCCGGTTCGGATCGATCGACATTCGCGCGTTCAGCCAACAGTTCTTGCGAAGCGCCCACTCAGTGCTCTAGAAGACTCTGCCTACAGCAGCCTGACCGTTTCGGTCCCGCGTCAAGCCCAGAAGGACGGCAGACGGACCACTAGCCCCGACTCTTCATCAGGTACCGGTTCACGTGGTGTGAGTTCTGACGCAAAGACCCCCTGACCGGCGAGGATGCGTGGTGTCGAGACACGTATCCAGCGATCAGGGGGTTCATCTTGCGGGTGCAGCGTAGCAATGGTCAGGGCAGGTTCTCGGTGACTGCGGACGGCGCGGGGTTGACCGGCCGGGCGGGGACCGCCGCGCTGCGGGAACTGGCCGACCGGCTTGGTGTGGGCGACGCGTTGGAGGTCGCGGCCGGGGGTGGGGTTGGGCGCCGCCGCCGTCACCGTCGGGGTGCGGTGCTGGGTGATGTGGCGGTGGTGATCGCCGACGGCGGCGATGACTTCTCTGCGGTGGAGGTGCTGCGCTCCCAGGCGGCGGTGTTCGGCGACGCGGCCAGCGACTCCACGGCGTGGCGGGCGGCCGCGACGCTCGCCGCCGATGAGCTGGCCGACGCCAGGTTGAACGCGGCCCGCAAGCGGGTGCGGGCGGCGGCGTGGCAGGCAGGCGCCGAACCTGCGGTGGTCGTGGCGCTCCCCGAGCAGCCGGAAGGCGCCGAACCTGTCTGCGTCGACATCGACGCGACGTTGCTGACCGCCCACAGTGACAAGCAGCAGTCGGCGGGCAACTACAAGCGCGGGTTGGGTTTCCATCCGGTGCGCCGTGAGGCGCTGTTGATTCGAGCGGAGGTGAGAGGCCACCGCCGCCGCCCTGTCGCAGCAGGGCGGTGAAGCTGAGGACAGCCTGAGCCGCGAGGTGGCGGGGAGGGCGGGAGC
>Ga0136616_10000405_pt1 | contig 20079 bp, 19 predicted proteins | sample AntDrymUQ2992106_2_FD_106648 | JGI IMG/M metagenome (GOLD analysis project Ga0136616, IMG submission 106648) | Polar desert sand microbial communities from Dry Valleys, Antarctica - metaG UQ299 (21.06) | ecosystem: Environmental > Terrestrial > Soil > Desert | place: Antarctica: Dry Valley... | reverse complement strand
TGACACCCTGGCGGACTCGGGTCTCCACGTCCAGCTTCACGTCGTGCTCGAGCTCGTGTTTGTTCGGAGTCAAGTGTCTCCCTTCTCACTAAACCCACAACTTACCAGACACTATCCTCAAGCGCGGATTGATTAGCCCAAGAGGGGAAGGATGGCGTTTCTTTGTCCTATTTCATCGATTCGCGTGAACCCTACTTTGGAATCTACCGTGTCTCTTCTTATAGCCGCAAGTCTGTGGCGAGATGTGCTACTCGGCCCATGTACGAATCTCCTACACCTGGCATAGTTCATAGATAGTTCATAGGACTTGACGGTTGCGAACGTACTGATCTCAGGATCGAAGTTAGGGGGCTTACCTAAACGATGTATGTTCCAGGCTATGAGAACAAGTGAGAGAACCGCGTGTACTCTTCGGCCATAGCTAAATGGAGCGGATCGGGAGCTATCCTGGCCGGGGTATTGTTCGCCGCGTGGGGCTACTTTAATATCGTGGAGGGTGTATTGGGCACCGTCGTGCCGCTGCTTTTCCTACTAGGGCTAGCAGGGCTTCGTACCCGTTGCACAGGACGAGCAGGCTGGCTCGGAGAGGCAGGTTTCGTCCTCGGCTTCGTCGCGTCGGTGTGGGGTGGTATCGTTCGCCCCTTCGTGAATATGACCACTTTTTACCGATACATCGTGGGAGAAGGTTGGCCGCCCTGGTTGTCGAATTGGTTCGCCTGGCTTGTGATTAGCCTAATAGTGGTTGGCGTCGCCGCTACCATGACGAAAGCGTCGCGGGGTTGCGGTGTCTTGTCACTCACGGTCGGGTCGTTTGGCTGGCTCTTTTTCTCCACGAACTCTGGAGGCGTCATAGAAACACACTTGGGTCACGTTATGTTCGGGGGGTTGTTTTGCCTGAGCTGGATAGCTTTAGGCTACGTGCTCTGGAAGGATACCGGGCACTCGAACGATTGCCCATACGTGCTGAGTTTCCAGGAGCAGGTTAGGGCTGTTAGAAGCTTTGTCTCTTCCTTTGCAGCTAGTCTTCGAGGATAGTCACGAGAATTCAGACGGTTTACTTTTCTTCGGGTCGTAAGAGAGACGCTTTAGCACTCTTAGGCCGTGTTTTCCGGCCAACCGTATAGGCCGGAGCACGTAGTAGAAAGGGAACAAAAAACCCGGCAGCGATAGCAGCTCCCAGTCGTCTCCGCTCAGGGTTGTCGCCTTACGGACGCAGTAGCGGATCTTGTCGCGTAAGCGCTCTCGTACCTTGAGGTGTAAGGCGTGGAAGGCTGGTGTTCCCTCGTATTCTTCGAGGAGTTCGGTCGGATAACCGGTCTCCAAGAACAGCTGCTCAGTAACCCGTTCGGCGAGCGCTCTCACCGCTGAGTCTTCCCTTACCTTTTGCGACACACCCTCCGGAAGAGCTGCTCCTAGGAGATCGTTGGCTAGGAAGAGGCCGAGGAGTAGCATACGTTCGCCGCCCAGCGCGCCGGCTTGTGCCATGACCTTTTCCCATCCTATGTCTTGGCGAGCACGGATCAACTCCGCGACGTCGCAGATCCACCCTAGCTGTTCCCACGCGTGCTTGGACCCATGTACGCAGAGAATCAGGAGCATGTCCTCCGGCGAGAAGTTCAGGACAAGATCGCCGCCAAGCGGAACCCGCTCGAGGCGTTCCCACAGGTGCCGGGTATCGAGCGAGAAAGAAAGATACCTCTCGGTAACTTCCCAGTGGAGCTCGACGATGCTCTTTCCATCCTCGCGTTTGAAGGGATGTTCGCACTGAGATCGGAGGAAGGCTGCTTCTTGTGCGCCGGTCAGCCGGTACCGTGACCGGTACCCCATAGAAGCCAACACTTCCTGGGCTTTGGGAACGTCGTACCGCCGGACCATAATGTCGAGGTCCTTGAACTCTCGGAGAGCGAGGTTGCCGTAGACCGAAGCGGCCAGCACCGACCCTTTGTAGGGAACGGCGCTTATCCCATGCACCTCGAACGCTTTCAAGATCCTGAGCAGCTCCCCCGTGAGGAAAAGGTTGCGCAGGTTGTTGGCGCGGAAGCGGTTCCGGAGGTCGCTCAGGACGCTCTCGGGGATGACCTCCTTGTCGGTAGCCTCAAGATGCCAGTAGAGGAGCGGTGCCACCCCGTGCCCCTGTGCCATCCGGAGCAGGTACTCCCAATCAATGCCTGCCTGGAGCAGGGCCTGAATCTGGGCAGTTGTCTTCGGGGTCCTGGTGGCCCTGGCACAGCACAGTAGAAGCTCCGCTTCGGGGCGGCTAACCGGCATCGATGATTCCTTGTTCTGAGCTTTGGGCCAGATCTTTCTCTACCAACCGCGAGAGGTAGGGAAGCTGGGAGAGAGTCTTCTGCCTTCTCAGGCTACACATGGCTACTTTGTTAGTGATGGTCGCACATTTGAGAAAGTGAGAAGTACTCCCTACGCCCATAGCGGTCTGTAGGCCATAATCGGAGCCGTACGTATGGCGCACCAGCTCCATAAAAGCCTCCTGGGGTCGGAGGGGGAGGATCTCTGGAGCATCACCTTCATTGAGCACGTAAAGTCGCTTGATAGGTAAAGGGGTTGACGGAAACTTATGAGAAGCCGAACGAGCGCGTTTCTCAAAGTATGGGTTCCATCGAGGTAGCTTCTCCGGCTCGTCTCCCAGAGAAACGAGCGCCTCCGGCCATAGCTTCAACTGTGGAAAACCGGGGAATACCATGGGGCAGCTCTCCTCGACTCGAAGCACTGCGACATCATCCGTTACCAGGGCGTGTCCTCGGGAATGTAGTGCAGCAGCCATGGTAGACTTACCCCAGCCCGAACTACCCAGGAAAAGAATGCTCTCGTCAGCCACAGCCACTGCGCTGGCATGCAACAACAGATGTCCTCGCTGACGAAGCAGTACGGCTAGGATCGGCCCCAGAACGAAGAGACGAAGCATCCTTTCGTCCAGCCCTGGAGATGGATCAACGACGATCTCTCTTCCCTCTCGCACCAAGAATGACCCTACACCCCGCCAGAAAAGGCAATCCTCCTTAGGAGCAGGGCTAGAGTGGCTCCAACCATTCTCCGAGATCTCGGATGGCGGCTGAGCCACATGTCCAAAGCGGATGCTCACGTCTTCTTCCGCCTCCCCAACTACTAACTCTGGCAGGGGCATGGCGGCACGGATACTCAAGCCATAGGCTAGATACGAGAAAGTGTTGCTCATAGTTGACGTACTATCACGGTTAGATCTGCTGTTTCCCCTGCTTGAGTTGGCCGGCGTCCTCTCGAGAGGACGCCGGCCAACTCGCAAGACCAACATTGTACTGTGCCCAAATTATAGCAACTTAAGGTATGAAGCCTTCATTCTCACCCACACTGCTAGAGCCTGGCCGGAGTAGGAACTGCAGACTGCTCGCCGCTGTCATCCCTACCATCTTGCTACTTCTTGCCGCCGTTTCCGTTCTCTTGCTGAGGCGGAGGCTCTTGCTGTTGCGGTGGAGGCTCTTGTTGTTGCGGCGGCGGGGGCTCTTGCTGCTGAGGCGGAGGCTCCTGCTGGCCACCGTTGGCGTTACCATTGCCGTTGCCGTTGGCATTTCCGCCGCCGTTTCCGTTCTCTTGCTGAGGCGGAGGCTCTTGCTGTTGCGGTGGAGGCTCTTGTTGTTGCGGCGGCGGGGGCTCTTGCTGCTGAGGCGGAGGCTCCTGCTGTTGCGGCGGAGGCTCCTGCTGCTGAGGCAGAGGCTCCTGCTGGCCGCCGGAAGACTCGCCGCCAGGAGTAGTCTCTTCCTCGTCGGGAGGTGTCTCTTCCTCGTCGGGAGGTGTCTCCTCCTCATCAGGAGCAGTCTCTTCCTCGTCAGGAGTGGTCTCCTCTTCCTCGTCGGGAGGTGTCTCCTCCTCATCAGGAGCAGTCTCTTCCTCGTCAGGAGCAGTCTCCTCCTCATCAGGAGCGGCGCAGTCGGAAGCGGCGTCCTCCTTGGGAGGAGCGGCAGCCTCCTCACCAGGAGTGGCGCAATCGGAAGGGGCGCCTTCCTCGTCGGGAATGACCTCTTCCTCGCCAGGAGCGGCGCAGTCGGAAGCGGCATCCTCCTTGGGAGGAGCGGCGGACTCCTCGCCAGGAGCGGCGCAATCGGAAGGGGTGCCTTCCTCGTCGGGAGTGACCTCTTCCTCGCCAGGAGCGGCGCAGCCAGGAACAGCAGGAGCGCTGATAGCAGGAGGAGGGCAAGGATCGTCCGTGATCACTTGGCCTAGGCCAGGAATATACTGGGAGTCTGCAGTGAGCTGCACAACCAAACCGTATTTCGTTAGCCGCGGGGCGGCATACACCTTTTTCTCGAACTCCACGCTCCTCACCCGCTCTTACCTCCTGAGTCTTCCTCCTGAGTCTTTATATAGAGGATGCTAAGACGAGGTGAAGCTCGACGCATGGGCCACTCAGCATATTTTGCTTGGATTCTCTACCTTTTGCTTGGATTCTCTACCTTCAATAACTAGAGGGTCTTGAGGGTGCAGATAGGATACGGCTGTGTTTCGGTCGACATGCGAAGACGGGGCCTCTTAGCCCCTTAGCCTGCTCGTTGATGGCCGCTTCGAGTCGTCATGCCTCGATCAAAGTGTCCGGGTCCTGAGGTTCTGTGAACTCTTCTAAACCTGCCAATGGGGTATAGCGTCCGGGTTCCGATCCGCCGATCACGACCTTACCCTCGCTCTCCACCCAAGCGTGGGCCTGAAACTGCTCTTGTTCCCCTTTGGCGACGCCGATGCGAAGAAGGGCCGGGTGGCCGCGACGGGCGAGCAGCACCTGCGTGGCCAGGGCTTGTGTAAGACAAGTCTTGACCCCGGGCGTGTGCCGGCTCGTTGCTTCCACTGCCCAGGCAACCCTCTTGACAGGGAGGTGGTCTGTGTGTTGCGGTTTTGCCGGTGCTGCGTCTGTGACTCGCACCAGGAGACGACGTAAGGTCCGAAACGGGAGTAGCCTCATACTTAGCTTGATCGCTTCCAAGAGGAGGGCGGTTTCGATCAGAAGCCGCCGTTCGGCGGTAGGAAGGCGCAAGAACTTACGTAGAAGTTTCATCTCTGACCTCTATAAGCTCCTCGTCCGCCAGTCTTTGAAGTAGCGCAATCAGGTCGCTCTCGCAGCGGGCGGGTTCAACCTCATACTCGCTCACGAGAACTTCTCGGATCTCTCCCACGGTTCTGGGCTTTTGGATCAAGCCCCAGATCCGAGCTCCCATGGCATCCAGACCATAGTACGTGCCGGCATTAAGGTGCAGGATGGCGACCTCGCCTGCCAGGTCGCTGGATACCTGGTCCTTGGTCGCTACGACGATCGAACTCACCGATAACGCTCTCTTCACTACTGAAACTCCGTCTTCACCGTGGCAAAGATACGCTACTTCACCATACCCTAACATCCACAGATCGTCACCTAGCCGGCTAGTAGCCGCGAGCCCACAAAGACGAGCATGAAGGCGAGAATAATTTTGAGCGGTCGACCCGGCAGTCGTGGTGCGAGGCGGCTACCGACGAGAACACCGGGAATGCTCCCCAAAAGGAGCGTCCCGGCCAGGCCGAGGTCCACGTTGCCGTTCAGCATATGGGCGAAGCCAGTCACCAGCGAGAGAACGGTGGCGTGGGCGATGTCGGTGCCGACCACGACCGCAGGGGCCAAAGGGTAAAGCAAGAGGAGTATTACTGCCATGACGCTGCCGGAGCCTATAGAAGTGAGCCCCACGAGGTAGCCGCCCGTCGCCCCGAAGAGCACTGTGAATAGGCGCCGCTTTAGACTCATCCTAGAGTCGCCGTCCCAGCCGGTCTTGCGTCGTTTGATCCACTTCTCAGGCAAGAAGACCCTGAAGATGAGAGAGGCCCCTACCAAGACGAGCGTCGCGGCTATGACGGTGACCATTATGTCGCGCACCATCTCGGCATCGAAGCTGTTCTTGATCCACTCGAGGGTCTGCACTCCAAGCAAGCTCGCCGGGATGCTCCCGATCCCCAAGAAAAGCGCGACCTCCAGGTTCACCGACCGCTGCCGGTAGTGGGCCACCGACCCGGTCATCTTAGTCGCCGTCGCATAGACCATATCGGTCCCTATTGCCGTAGGCGCGGGAACTCCCATGAAGAACATCAGGAAAGGCGTCATTAGGGAGCCGCCCCCCACCCCCGTCAAGCCCACCAGAAAGCCAACCAGCAGGCCAAAGAGAACAGGTGTTAGTAGATCGGCTCCGCCTTCGATCATGATGCTCGGCGATTGAGCAGTTCTTCGGCCGCCTGGAGGTAGCCAAGCTCCTCCAGCCTGGAGACAACCCTCCTCGCGCTCTCTTGGGGCTCCTCCTCGTTCGTCTTGATGTGGAGCTCGGGGGCCGCCGGCGGCTCGTAGGGGTCCGAAACCCCCGTGAACGCCGGTATCTCACCGCTGAACGCCTTCTTGTAGAGACCCTTCACGTCCCTATCGGCACACACTTCCAAAGGCGCGTCCACGAAGGTCTCGATAAAGTCCTCGCCTATGTCGCGCCTGACCTGGTCACGGACCTCCTTGTATGGCGAGATGGCCGAGACGATAACGGCCACCCCGTTGCGGGTGAGCAAATTCGCCACGAATCCGATCCTGAGTACGTTCGTGTCCCTGTCCTCCCGGGAGAACCCTAATCCCTTGGAGAGGTTCGTGCGGACGATGTCCCCGTCCAGGACCTCCACGGTGGCCAGGCGATCCCTTAGCTCCCTCTCTACGATCTCCGCGATCGTGGTCTTGCCGGCCCCCGAGAGCCCCGTGAACCACAACGTGAACCCGCGGTCGTACTTCTTCGTCCCATTCTCCATGCTAATCCTCCCTTGTTCCTTTGGGCCTTCGGACTACTACTCTTCGTAGACCCGGGGTTGGTTGATGGTCTTCTCTTCCTCCCTGAGGCCCTCGATGAGCATCTCCACGACCTCGGGGCGGCTGAACTCCGGCGGCGGGTACTCGCCTCTCGAGAGCATCTCCCTGACACGCGTGCCACTGAAGAAGACGTGGGCGTCCTTGTCGTGCGGGCAGGTCTTGGTGGTCGCCATCCCACCACAATTCAGGCAGAAAAACGCGTGCTCGAACATTAAGGGCGTTATCCCAAGCTCCTCGGGCTCGAACTCCTCGAAGATGTGCTGGGCGTCGTAGGTGCCGTAATAGCTGCCCACACCCGCGTGATCTCGCCCCACGATAAAGTGCGTACAACCGTAGTTCTTGCGGCAGATGGCGTGGAAGATGGCCTCCCTGGGTCCCGCGTAGCGCATCGCCGCCGGAAAGACCGCAAGCACGGTGCGCTGCTTGGGGTAGTACCGGTCGAGGATCGTTTCGTAGGAGCGCATCCTGACCGCCGCCGAGATGTCGTCGGACTTGGTCTCGCCCACCAGCGGGTTGAGAAGCAGGCCGTCCACGGTCTCTAAAGCGCTCTTCTGGATGTATTCGTGGGCGCGGTGGACAGGGTTCCTCGTCTGAAAGCCCACCACGCGCCTCCAGCCCCTCTCGGCAAAGACCGCCCTAAGCTCTCCTGGCTCGTAGTAGTAACCGGGGAAGGGACGGGGGTTCGGCTCCTCGTCCAGGAGCGTCACCTCTCCGCCGATCAGGATGTTCCCCTGGCGGTACAGGGCGGCCACGCCGGGGTGGTTTTCGTCGTCCGTCCGGTAGACCGCCTGCGCCTCGTGGCCCTTGTCGTAGGTGTAGCGATCCGCAACGTCCATGGTCGCGACGATGCGGCCCTCTTCGTTGGCGAGTGAGATCTCGCCACCCTCGTCTATCCCGCTCGCCTCATCATCGTTGGCAGAGAGGGCGATAGGCAGGCTCCACGCCAGCCCGTTCGAAAGGCGCATCGATTCGACGACGCCCTCGTAGTCCTCGCGGCCCATAAAGCCGGTGAGGGGCGAGAATACGCCGGTCGAGATCATCTCCAGGTCCGAGAGCGCCCTGGGGCCCAGGACGACCTTCGGCAGTTCCTCGGCCCTCCGCAGCCGCTCCGCCCGCTCACCCTTCTCGAAGACTCGGCGGTCGATCAGCTCCCCGCCGTGGGGCGCTATCGCAGTGTACTCCGTTCCCAGCTGTCGCTGCTCTACGCTACGCTGCAGCACGGCGTCCCCGATCCTTCTGTTTCGGGGAGCCCTCCCTCGTCCGGCGAACCAAGGCGCCTCCCCGGATTTGCTCTCCCGCTCGCACCTCGTAACCGTGCCCGACGATGCAACCTTCCAGGTAAGTCCCGTTTCCCACAGAGGATCCCGGAAGCAGGATGCTCTGCTTGATGGTAGCCCCGGATCGTACCCGACAACCGCTACCTATCGTAACGTCCCCGATCAGTGTTGCTCCCCGTCCAACCACGGCGTCCTGGTTGAGCACCACTCGCCCTTCGAGGGTGACCGTGGGATGGAGCCGGACACCCCGGTCGATCCAAAGGTTCTCCGTCCGCCGCTCTCCCGGAATCTGCAACTGAACCTTACCCGAGAGCGCATCCTGCTGAGCCGCACGATACGCCTCCAAAGTTCCGATGTCCGACCAGTAGAAGCTATCTTCGTACCCTACGAGTTTCTCCCCGGCCTCCAGCAAGCGGGGGAAGACGTCTTCGGCGAAATCGAAGAAGGTGTCCTCGGGGATGTAGTCCAGCACCTTGGGATCGAGTACGTAGATGCCGGTGTTGGCCAGGTTGCTCTTAGCTGCACCGGGCTCGGGTTTTTCCTGGAAACCGACGATGTTGTGTTCGGAATCTAGCTCGATCACCCCGTATTGCGAGGTATCTGCTACGCGCATTAGCGCCAGTGTGGCTAGGGCTCCGCGCTCCTCGTGAAAGGCTACGACTCTCCGCACGTCCACGTCGGTTAAGGCATCCCCCATGATGACGACAAAAGTGCCGTCAAAGTGGTCAGCGATGCGCTTTACGCTTCCCGCCGTTCCCATAAGCCTGTCCTCGCGAGTAATGTTGACCCTTGTGCCGTTCACACTGGTTGTACTCCCGTATACTCCCAAGATGGCGTCGGCCAGATAGTGAACGTTAACGTGGACCTCATCTAGTCCCGTTCCCGCAAGGAGCTCGAAGATGTGTTGGATTATGGGCTTGCCCACGACCGGGGCCATCGGCTTCGGGATTTCGCCTGTGAGCGGGAAGAGCCGCGTGCCTTTCCCAGCTGCCAGAACCATAGCTTTCATTCCTACTATCTGCCTTTCTGCTGTAGGTTGATGTACTGGTTGCTTCTGCGAGCTGCCCGATCTACTCGATCTACTGAGCACCTCGTGCCTTGGCCACTTCCTGCTCACCCCGCTGCCTCCCCCGGCATCTCCAGTGAGACTGGCGCTCCTACCAAGCCCTGATCCCCGATGAAGAACGACTCGGGGTCGATAGGGAAGAGCACCCTGACCTTGCTGCCAGGGTAGCGCTCACTCGTGAGGCTCACTGCCTGCTCGATGCTCTCGGCTCGGACCGACACCCTAAAACCGATGCTGTCATCGCCCAACTTAACCGATACTTGGACCATGCCCCGTCCTTTCCGTCCCGTTTGCCTCCGCCCTCGTGAGGTCTCTTCGGCTCGTCGCTTGAGTTCTTCGGCCCAGCAGAGCTAAGGCCAACCTATAACCGGGTGTCCGCAGACGGACAGGGCAGCCGGAGTAGGCTTCCGGTTGCCGCCTCGGCCCCGCTGGTCGGTAAGCCATACCTAGCTCGGTTGTCGCAAAGTCGGTCATTTCGATGACTATGATGTTTCGGGAACCGTCTTAGCGCATCAGCCAGACGGCACATTTTCCATGCAATAGATGATAGGCACGAAAAACTCGCAGGCACCACAGCTACCCGCTTAAGTTGAAGTCCCTAAGATTAGGGCTCGATCATCAAGCACCTATCGCACTTTAGCTGTTGTTGATACGACTCTATGACTCGCGACACCTTTCGGCTCCATTAACTAAGGTTGTCTCGGGCTGCATCAACACGCTCTGCTTCTGCTCATCGTCCGCCGCCGAACCAAATCGTGCAAATCCAAAAAGTCCCGCCACCAAACGAAAAATATGCCGCCTGGCCGATGTGACAGTTCTTCGACACTTTAGAATGCCCACTAAGCACGTAGGCAAGCTACGAAAAGACGGGTGTGGTGTGAACGTAAGGAACTTGATTGTTTTGGCCTTCGTAGGGCTTATCGCGCAGTTGGTGGACGGGGCCTTAGGGATGGCCTATGGGGTGACGTCCACGACGTTGTTGTTGACTGCAGGGATAGCACCCGCAGCGGCGTCGGCGAGCGTGCATCTGTCCGAGGTGGGCACGACGTTCGTTTCGGGGATATCGCACTGGAGGTTCGGCAACGTCAACTGGCGGACGGTGCGCTGGATGGCGATCCCGGGCGGCATCGGAGCGTTTCTCGGGGCGGTGGTGTTGAGCTCCATCTCTGCTGAGGCTGCCAAGCCCTTTATCGCTGTCTTCCTCTTCGGGCTCGGCGTTTACATCCTGATCCGGTTCACCTCCAATAAGATCGGGGGCCCGGTCGTTAACAGGACCATCTCGGGCAAGTTCCTTGCGCCCCTGGGACTGGGCGCGGGTTTCCTGGATGCGGCCGGCGGTGGTGGTTGGGGCCCCATCTCCACCCCGACCCTTCTCAGCAGCGGCCGCATGGAGCCGCGCAAGGTGGTCGGTACCGTAGACACCAGCGAGTTCCTCGTCGCCCTGTGCGCCAGCGTAGGCTTCTTAATCTCCTTGAGCTTCGTAGAGATACCGCTAGGTGTTACCGTTGCGCTTCTTATCGGCGGCGTCTTCGCTGCGCCCGTAGCCGCCTGGCTCGTCAAGAGGCTCCGCGCCCGCGTGTTGGGCACCGCCGTCGCGGGGGTCATCCTGATCACCAACGCCAGGACGTTTCTGAACTCCTTCGGCATCGACGGCGGGACGCTCACGAGCGCCTATGTCCTCATCATCGTCGTCTGGCTCGTAGCCCTCTTCTTCGCCATCTCCGCTGCCCGCCGGGAGAGGACGACCGGTAGCGTCGGCGAGACTGCCGCGGGCGAGGCCGCCGCATAAACCGTTGACCATTGCGGACCGGGCGGGACGTGCTCCTGCCCGGTTCTTGCTCATGCCCAACCCGGGCTGTCTGGACAGCATTCTCGGCAGGTCCAATAAGAGCAGGAGCCAGTGTTCTCTCAGAATAGGGTGCCATCACCTCCTTACGGGCGGCTGGGTTCCCCCCTTTCCCTCCCCACAGCCCTTGGTCGTGTCCGGCTTCGGGCATTTGTTCGTCGAATCCAGGAAGTCCGAACGAGGACGCTCATGCAAGCCGATCTCGGCGGGATCGATGCCCGTACGCACAGTCTGCGCTTGCATCCTGCTAAAAGGTCGGGGTTCGCGAGTGCTTCTGCACCAATAGCTTGACGCTCCACTGGAGCGCCCGGTACCCGACCAGCTATTCTCGAAGCTTCCTTTCAAGGCCCAGGTGATGCGCCTGATCGCCTTCAGCACCTTGCAGCGAAGCTGGATCCCGTGGCACGATGGGCGCAAGAGGCTTACTCGGAAGATCTGCGCAGGAGGAGGATGACGGACGCCGCACGACCGCCGATCGAGGAAGGAAACGAGCCGTGCGTCGAAGGCATCTGGCCATAGCCCTGGTCCTGGCGATGCTGGTCGCCATCGGGTTCAGCATCGTCCTTGCCAAAAGGCAAGAGATATCGAAGTTCGAGATCGGTCTTGTCGGAGACATCCCTTACAACGCCGAGCAGAAGCGTAAGATCGAGGTTCTCTTTGGACAGATGGACTACGAGGAGCTGGCCTTCGTCGCCCACGTCGGCGACATCAAGAGCGGCCGCTCGCCGTGTACCGACGAGGTCTTCTTCCGTGAGAAGGAAAGGTTCGAGAACTCCGCCAACCCCCTTGTCTACGTCCCCGGTGACAACGAGTGGGCAGATTGCCACCGCACCGGCTACGATCCAGTCGAACGGCTCGAGCGGCTGCGCGAGATCTTCTTCGTGGGCGACGAGTCGCTTGGCGAGAAGAAGATTCTCCTTACCCGTCAGAGCACCGATTATCCGGAGAACGTGCGCTGGACCTACGGCGATGTGACCTTCCTAGGCTTGAACGTTCCGGGCGGCAACAACAATCGCGGACATGCGCCAGACGAGTACGCGGCCCGCAACGAAGCTAACCTGGAGTGGATGTACGAGGGCTTCGACCGTGCCGAGGCCGACGGGAGCAGTGCGGTCATGATCGTTGTCCAGGCCAATCCTGGCTTCGAGCTACCTCCTGAGAAGCGCACCGGATACGACGACTTCCTCGCCGTCCTCGAAGAGGAGACCGTCGCCTTCGGCAGGCCGGTCGTTCTCGTGCATGGTGACACCCACACTTTCCGGGTAGACAAACCCATGATCTCCTCGGCGACCGGAGAGCGCGGCGAGAACTTCACCCGCGTCGAAACCTTCGGCAGTCCCGACGTGAACTGGGTCCGCGCTACAGTGGATACCTCGGATCCCGAGGTCTTCGCCTTCCAACCGGAGATTATCGAGAACACCGCTGAAGAGACATCGTAGTCATACTGCTTACGGGTGTAGACCATAAGCACGCCGAAGATACTACGTCTGGAGGCGCACCTGCCTGCCGAAGAACTCGGACGCCACTAGCGCGAGGCCCGCGACCCTGTCGAGCGCAGCCACTACCAGATCATGTGGCTGCTGAACTGGTGTGATCGAGCGTTAGAGGCGGTAGGCGAACAAGAGGGGTCCGCCCATCGAGACGAAGGAGGTTTCGCGCAGCGATGAGCGGCAGCACCAAGACCGGAGATCACAGATCCGAGGCGACGGGAGCTCGGCAGTCGCTAAAAGGTACACCGTAGTGAGGTGCAAGCGGCGATGGTTGCACCGGGCTGGAGTAAGACCATCATCGATGCTCGCATAGACGGCCACGGTTTTGACGCTGTATTCGAGGCTAGAGACTTGGTAGCCATGAGAAGAATGTGAACTAGAAGGCGCGCTGCTTCTGGGGTATGTTCTGAAGTCCCAAATATCCGCTCGGTGGACACGCGGTGCCATCCTGCTTGACTGGCGATGAGAGTCCTTCCTATTGACGGGCACTAAGAAGGGAACCATACAGTATGGTGACATGCGAGGAACGATAGACGGTAGAGAAAGATACGAAGGGAAAACGCTCCGCTATGATCGATCCGATACTTGTCGCTTGGGGTATCACGGGCGCATCTATACTGATGTGGTGGTTCGGGGAGTGCGAATGGGTTGATTGTCTGCGCGTGCTCGCCTGCGGAACACTTTCTTTAGGTAGGGCTTGCCTAAGGCTATTGCCACCTTCTCAGTAACTCATGTCCCCGCCACCTGCAGCAACAATGACCAGCACAAGTAGAGCGCCAGCGCGCACAGAGCTATAAGGACTATGCCCGTGAGCCACATTACCGCCAAAACGATCGGCACCGGCAGTTCTAGGAACCACTCGTAGGCTCGTTCGATTCTTCCTTTGCGATCGCTACTCAAGGCTGAGACCGTGGTTATCGTATCTGGCGCATCTCTCAATAGTAAAGGAGTGAAGGCGGACTCGAATAGACTTGGAAAACCTCGAGAAGATCCGCGTATCCTTAAAGCTGGATTTTGCGAGGAGGGCAAGAATCGGATCAGCCCGGCTCTTAGAGATACGCGAATACTCTAAGGGGTCCGAGGGGGCGACGCATCGACTGTGTAGCAATATTTCGAAGAGGCCGTCGAAGCGGGTAGCGTACTCCTCCAACGGATCGGGTGACGGAGCCACGGGTAGTCTTCTGGTCATGGCGGCACCTCCTCCTCGTGTGCCGCCATTGGAGCACAGCGCTTTTCCTGCTTCAACAAACTACTGTTAGGGAGATCTTTAGAGGCAATTCGCATCCTTGGCGCGATCCTCAGCAAGTTGATTGTGTGAAGTAGGTAGGATAGCAGTCTTCTTCTCCTAAGCGCTCTGGTTGAGCGCTGGAGCTACGGATCATCCACTGTTTGGCGAGAGCGGCCGAGTATCGACGGTCTGATAACGAGACAAACGCCTACTACGATGTACGGTGTGGGGTTACGCTACATGCTGGTTGCTGCACGTGTAGAACCGTGCGCCGGTTAGTAGGAGGTTGGCTAGCTTCTCGAACGGCGACGGGCGAGTAACGCCAACGCCGCCTCGACGAGCAGCGGTAGGACGGGAAGAAGGGCTTGGACGCGCCCCGTAGGTATATGCGGAGGCCACCACACCCACCGTCCCTGCCAGCGTCATCATGCCCCGGTTTGGAATCTACCAGCTATCGCGAATCCTGCACCTACCATTCCGAAGAGGCTTGAGATAGCGATCCCTTCCTCGGTGTCACCCACAGGAAGAGGAAGGGGTTTTACCCGCTGGAGCCCTGTAGACCCGCCGGATTGATCTCAGTACCTCGTAGACCTAGCAGGAGCGCGGCTAAGACAAACAAGAAGCCCTTCACCGCATCGAGGACTGTGCCAAGACCACCGGCCACCGCTGCTGCTATACGCAAGCTGCCTCCCTACTTATAGGCTAGCCTTCCCTTGAGTTCTTAGAGGGCCAAACCTTCCCAACGTGCTATCGCCTCCTCACACTCCTCCAGGTTCGGCACGAGGGCGACCCGGAAATAGCCCTCACCGCCGGGCCCGAATGAGGAGCCGGGCGCCACTAATATTCCCTCTTCGAGGAGCTTGAGGGCGTAGGTTTCGTCGCCGTAACCTTCTGGTATCTCTACCCAGAGGTAGAGGCTCGCGTTCGTGGGGGTCCACCGGAGGCCCACCTTTTCGAAGAAGCTCTCGAAGAGGGCGCGCTTCGCGGCGAAGATGTGGTTGCGCTCCTTTACGTGGGCGTCGTCGCTCCAGGCGGCGGTCGCGGCGTGTTGGACGAAGCCGGGGCTCGCGACGCCGATGGAGGGCCTGAGCTTTTTGAGGGCGGCTATGAGTTCGGGGTCGCCGGCGATCATCGCGGAGCGGTAGCCGGTCATGCCGCTGCGCTTGCTCAGGGAGACGAAGGCCAGGGTGCGCTCTCTGGTTACTTCGAGGATCGAGAGCGGGGGCTCGCCGGAGTAGACGTCGTTGTAGCACTCGTCCGAGAAGAGCAGGACGTCGTGATCGCGGCAGAAGCTCGCGGTCTTTTCGAGGTACGCGCGGGTCGTGGTCGCGCCGGTGGGATTGTGGGGGTAGTTGATCCACAACGCCCGCGTCTTCGACGGGTCTAGAGCTCCGGTAGAGAGCAGAAAATCCTCTTCCTTGCGTAGCTTGACCGGAAGGGCCTCTCCGCCGGCGAAGAGTGCGCCGCGCTCGTAGACTGGATAGCCCGGCGTCCCGTAGGCGAGGCCGCGCCTCTCGTGCGAGGGGTGTACGAAGGCGAGCGGGGCGTGGAAGATGGCCTCCTTGGAGCCGGCGGCGGGCAGGACCTCCGCGTCTGGGTCGAGCACGATCCCGTGGCGGCGGCTCATAAAGCCAACGAAAGCCTCGCGCAGCTCCCTCGTACCGGCGGCGCTCGGGTACCGGCTGGTCTCGGGGACGCCGGCAATGAGGGCTTGCCGGATCCCCTCGTCCGTCGGCTCGCGCGGGTCGCCGGTGCCGAAATCGAAGAGCCGAACCCCTTTCTTTTCGAGCTCCCGGCGGCGCTCGTCCATGCGGGCCAAAGGATAGGCGGGGAGTTGCGCGAGCACGGGGTTCAGGAGGAGGCGGGGCGGCTTTTTCGAGGCTGGCTGTTCGCTAGGTATATTCATTGCTTTCGGCGTCGCGTCGGGTTTCGGAGAGGAGTATATTCCTCCTCGAAGGCCAGGGCGCGGCCCGCAGGGTTTCGGATTTCGAGGGCCGGATAATATACCATGCAGGCGGGCACGAGGGACAAACAGGAGGTTCGTTTTGGAGGACTCTTACTACTATGGGGAGGACGGCCTCCGGTGCGAGGACGTCGCCTTCTCCGAGATCGCTGGGACCGTGGGCACTCCCACCTACGTCTACAGCTACGACGCTTTAGAGAAGGCCTACCGGGAGCTCGAAGAGGCATTCTCGGGCCTCGACCATATGATCTGCTACGCGGTCAAGGCAAACAGCAACCTCTCCGTTCTGCGCGCGCTCGCCTCCTTCGGGGCGGGGGCGGACATCGTCTCGGGCGGCGAGCTGTACCGGGCGATGAAGGCCGGGTTCGATCCTAAAAAAGTAGTCTTCGCCGGGGTGGGCAAGACCGAGGACGAGCTGATGGCGGGCTTGGGCGAGCGCATCTTGCTCTTCAACGTCGAGTCGGCCTCTGAGCTGGAGCACATCGAGCGCCTGGGCGCGCGCCACGGCAAGAGGGCGCGTGTCGCCCTGCGCGTCAACCCCGACGTGAACCCCGAGACCCACGCCCACGTCTCGACCGGCCACGGCGCCAGCAAGTTCGGCATCCCCGTCGAGGAGGCCCTGGCGCTCGCCGAGAGGGTGTTGGAGTACCGGTGCATAGATCTCATCGGAGTACACCAGCACATAGGCAGCCAGATCACCAAACTCGCCCCCTACGCCGAGTCGGTCGAGAAGAGCGCCCAACTGGTCGACGAGCTCAAACGCCGCGGCTTCGACATCAAATACTTCAACATCGGCGGGGGCTTGGGGATACGCTACAAGGACGAAGAGGCGGCCAGTCCCAAAGAGCTCGTCGACGCCGTCCGTCCGACCCTGGAGGCTCTCGGGACGAGCGGCACGAAGATACTCTGCGAGATGGGCCGCTACATAGCCGGCAACGCCGGGGTATTGCTGACCCGCGTGATCTACCGGAAGCGGAGCGGCGGTAAGAATTTCCTCGTCGCCGACGCTGGCATGAACGACCTGCTCCGCCCGAGCCTCTACGATGCCTACCACGAGGTGCGCCCCGTGAACGACGGAGCCGCGGCCGCCCCCGCCGACCTCGTCGGCCCCGTCTGCGAGAGCGGCGATTACCTGGCCCGCGACCGCGACCTCCCCGACGCCGCTGAGGGAGACCTGCTGGCCCTCATGAGAGCCGGGGCCTACGGCTTCTCGATGGCCTCGAACTACAACTCCAGGCCCCGCCCCGCCGAGGTGCTGGTAAAGGGAGACCGCTGGGCCGTCGTCCGCGAACGCGAGCACCTCGCCGACCTCGTGAAGGGCGAGATCGTACCGGCGTTTTTGTAGCTGGTCAGCCACCGCCAGCGTGGCTGTCGCGCGAACACGAGAGGGTTCCTCGGGCGGCCTTACTTCGGGGTGACCGCCTTGCCAACAGGCGTTCGCCCGATAAACGAAGCCGACGGTACCGGGTTCTTGCTGAAAGCTGACGGCTGCAAATTAAAGTTTCTCTGCACTCTGGCCGATAACGTCTGGGTAGGGTAGTCTCGTCGACAAGAGGGCGGGAGTGTTGAAGACTGGATCCAGCGAAAATATCGACGTGACGACGGTCAAGCTCTCCGAGGTGCTCTCGGCACTCTCGTTCGTCCTCGACATGGTCGAGGGGCAGCCCGAAGGCCATGTCCTGCGCTCCTGCTTTATCGGGATGACCATCGCCGAGCGGCTCCAACTCTCGGAGGAGCAGCGTTCGGCCCTCTTCTACGCCTTGCTCCTGAAGGACGACGGCTGCTCGAGCAATGCCTGGAAGGTAACGGCCCTCTTCGGCGCCGACGACTTCGACGTCAAGAAGAACTTCAAGACGGTCAACTGGAGCCGGTTGCCCCAGGCGCTCCGGTACGTGGCCCGTACCGTGAGCCCCGACGCAGCCGCATGGGTCAGGGCGCGGCGCTTCTTCGCCGTAGGCCTCGAAGGTCCGAAGGCCGCCCGCGAGCTGGTGTGGATCCGCTGCGAGCGTGGGGCGGAGATCTCGCGCCAGATGGGCTTCCCCGAGGAGACGGCCGGGGCCATCCGCAACCTCGACGAGCACTGGAACGGTGCGGGACACCCGGACGGTCTCGAGGGCGAGGAGATACCGCTCCTGGCCCGGATCTGCGGCCTGGTCCAGACGGTCGAGGTCTTCTACACCGCCTTCGGTCCCGTCCGTGCGGAAGAGATAGCCCGCGACCGTCGCAAAGAGTGGTTCGACCCCACGCTCGTCGACGTCTTCCTGGCCGAGGCTCGGGCAGGCCGGCTCTGGGAGAGCCTGGGAGAGCCGGACCTCGCGCGCTCGGTCTCCCTCATGGAGCCGCCCGATCGCGTACTCGTGGCTACCCCCGAGTGGCTGGACCTAACCGCCCACGCCTTCGCCCAGATCATCGACGCCAAGTCGCCCTTCACCTACCGGCACTCCGAAGGTGTTGCCCGGGCGACGGCGAAGATGACCGAGCACATGGGGCTCCCGGCGTCCGCCGTGCGCGACCAGACGCGGGCCGGTCTACTGCACGACATCGGCAAGCTGGCTATCTCCAATCGCATCCTCGACAAGCCCGGACCCCTCACCGACGAGGAGTTTGCGAAGGTAAAGCAGCATCCCAGGCTAACCTACGAAGTTCTGACGCGCGTGGCTCCCTTCCGGGGCATCGCGGAGGTGGCCGCCAGCCACCACGAGAAGCTCGACGGCACGGGCTACCACCGGGGCGTAACCGCGGAAGACCTGAGCCTGCCCTCTCGCATCCTGGCCGTCGCCGACGTCTTCGACGCCCTCTCCCAGGATAGGCCCTACCGCCCCGCCATGTCCATGGAGAAGGTACTCGCCATCCTGAATGAGGAGAGCGGCCAGAAGCTCTCCATCGAGTGCGTCGAAGCCCTGGAGGACCTGGTCTCGAAGGGTGAGCTCTAGCCAGGAGCCCCCGGTGTCTCGCCGGGGTCCCCTACACCCGGCTTCTGCGCCGTCCCGCCCGGCGGTTCAGTAGCAATGGGGAAAGGCGTGGCCGGTGGCGGGCCAGGGCCGCGTCCAGGGAGAGCGCCTTCGCCGCGGGGCTGAAGAGTATGACTAGCGAGATCAGGGCGACGAGCAGGTTTATGGTGAGGAACTCCGGCTCCGCCAGGCCCGTCCCGAGCCTGACGCCGCCCTGGGAGAAGAGGATCGCGAGGCTGAAGAGGATGCTTCCTAGCGCCGCCGGGTTGGTAAGCAGGCCGAGGACGAGCGCCAGCCCCAACGCAAGCTCTCCGAAGCGCGCGAGCTGCGCTGCGGTCTCGGCGTTCGGCACGACGGTGTCGCGCATAAAGCCCTGGAACCATGACGGCGCCTGGGAGACGAACCCGCCGGCGTCGAGGTTGGCGGCGAACTGTCTGGGGAACTCGGGGTTCAGGAACTTCTCGATGGCGCCGTTCAACCACACGGCCCCGACCAGCACCCTCACCCACGCCATGCCGCTCAACCCGAAGGCCTCCTCCCCGAAGGTACGGAACCACTATATTCTACGCACAAGCGGCGCCGGAGGCTAAAGGACGAAGAACCGGAACCGGCGGCCTTGCGTATATCTGCTTACGTCTGCTGTATAACTGTGTGGTGGAGAAGAACCGTGAACGATCGTCGAGGAGGGTGTTTTGGCCGAGGAGCGTTTCTCGCGTGTGAAGTTTATCAGGCTCGGGGCGGCCCTGGGGGTTGGCGCCGCCGGCGCTTCGCTGGTCGCGGCCTGCGGCGGCGGCGACGATAAGGCGAGCGAAGAAGGCGAGACTCCCGGCGCCGTCGAAGGAGCCGGGGAGGCGACGGGGGGCGCGAACGGCGGGGTCGCCCAGGTAGAGGGCGGCGAGCCCATCACCCAGGAGTCCGAAGTTGAGCCCGGCTCGGCCCTCGAGTTCACCGACGAGGAGACCGGGCAGCAGGCGATACTGGTCCACCTCGAAAGCGGCGACTTCGCGGCGTACTCGGCGATCTGCACGCACCGGCAGTGTACGGTGAGCTACAGCGACAACAACCTGGCCTGCCCCTGTCACGGTTCGGTCTTCGATCCGACGAACGGCGGGGCGGTCGTGAACGGTCCCGCGACCGAGCCCCTGCCCGAGATACCGGTCGAGGTCAGGGACGGGGAGGTTTTCAGGGCTTGATCCGCCGCTGAGAGATCGAGCCCTGGGCTGTGGGCTTTCGGCGGTCGGCAGTCGGCTGTGATTTCGGTGGACGGACGACGGTGGCACGGAACGTGACAGGTCTTCGAGCCCGGCCTACCTTATCGCTTCGTTTTTCCGACTTTCGCCTTCCACGGCCTTGCCGATAGCCGTTTGCTGGTGGCTTCTACTAGCCGTCGCTCACGGCGGTCAGTAGAATGCGG
>Ga0136616_10000404_pt1 | contig 20084 bp, 18 predicted proteins | sample AntDrymUQ2992106_2_FD_106648 | JGI IMG/M metagenome (GOLD analysis project Ga0136616, IMG submission 106648) | Polar desert sand microbial communities from Dry Valleys, Antarctica - metaG UQ299 (21.06) | ecosystem: Environmental > Terrestrial > Soil > Desert | place: Antarctica: Dry Valley... | reverse complement strand
CACCCCCATGGCCGGCTTCCAGACGCTCCTCGGGCTCGGGCTCGCACACGACCCGGTCAGCTACCGAGACATCATCGAGCAGGCGGCCTGACGGACCACTTGGAGCTGACCGGGTACGCACAAACGAGCTTGTAGCGGCTGGTGCGGATACCGATGTAACGCGGCCTTGTCGGGTCGCGACGCCGCTGGTTCTCGAGCACGATGTCGCGCCCCGCGAAGAGCGCAGGACGGCGCGCCAGCTCGAGCAGCGACACGCCGTCGAGGGTCCGACGCGGCCGTGCGTCGGCAGCGTCGACGATCGTCGCGGCGAGGTCGATGTTTCCCGTCAGCTGCGACACGCGCTTGTCGCGGGGCACGCCGGGTCCGCGCATGAGCGCGGGGACGCGCACCGACGGCTCGTGGGGCCAGATCTTTCCGCTCCCGATGCGGTGCTCTCCCTGGAACCAGCCGTTGTCGGCCGTGAAGATGAACAGCGTGTCGTCGAGCTCGCCGCGGGCACGCAGGGCCTCGACCATGGCGCTCACGCCCTCGTCGACGGCCAGCAGCGACTGCCGTCGGCAACGGTAATGGGTCGACAATCTGGCCACCTGTTGACGGTCGAAGCGGCGCCGGCTGCGGATCGAGGCGGGCTTGTCGCTAACGTCGGCCTCGTTGAAGCCCGGCGGGCGCGGAACCGTCGCACCGGCGAAGCTCCTGCCGTGGCGGGGCGCGGGCTTCGCCGATCCTACGCAGTGCCGCGCATATCCCGGTGGGGGCCGCCGCCATGAGGGGCGAGGTAGCCGACCGAAAGGAAGAAGGGCTGGGCGCTCGGCGCGCGGCGATTGATGTAGTCGGCCGCCCTGCTGCTGTAGAGGTCACCCTGGTAGATGCTTGGCCGCTCGTCGGCGTTCGGGCAAGCCGTGGCGAGGTGCTCGTCTTGACCATAGGTCACGAGGCGCCCGTTCTCGTTGAGGCAGTACCTGAAGTAGTGGTACCTCGAGTCGATCGAGGCCTGCCACTCCTCCCAGCCGGCGGGTACCTCGTGCGGGTCTCGAGTCGCATAGCCGTTCAGGTACTTGCCGATGTGGGCGGTCGCATACCCGGCGTTGCGGAGCCAGACGGGAAGGGTGTTGCGCGAGTCGAGCGCGTAGTAGCCGCCCTCGGGCGGCGTGTTGCTGCGGACGCCGCTGTTGTGCGAGTACTGGCCCGTGAGGTAGGTGGCGCGCGAGGGGCAGCAGAGCGGGAAGGTCGAGAAGTTGCGCGTGAAGGTCGTGCCGCTCTGGCCGATCAGGTCGCGCACTTTCCTGAGCGCGCCCATGTCCTCGACCGTCTGATCGTCGGTCATGACGACCACCACGTTCGGCTTCGCCTGGGTGGTCTGAGCCGGAGCAGTGCCCTCAAATGCTCCCCCGGCGAGACCGACCACTGCGAGGATCGCCGCGAGCGCGCCGAACGCGAGCCCCTGCCGCCGCCGGATCGACCGGCTTGACGGTCCTCGAAGCATCTGCTTCTCCTCCCAGGCGAATGCTCGAATCGTTTGGGACCGAGCCTGTCTTGCCAGGACACACCGGCGGGTCCGGAGTTGCGCGCGTCCGTCCGCAGCCCGGGGTCCGTGTGGTGGTCGAGCGCGGCCTTGTGGCCGCGCTCGAATCCTTACCCCGTGGCGCACCGAGCATGGGGCGACCGGCGAAAGCGCCGAACGCAGTCGGGCTGGCTCTCAGCGCCTGCAAGTCGCGCCCGAGCAGTTGCGCAGGCGCGCGAGCTCGCGGGCGAGTCGCCGCCGGACGTCCGCGTGGCGCGGGCTGTTGTGGAGGCTCCGCTGCTCGTATTGGTCGTAGAGCAGGTCGTAGAGCTCCCGCTCGCCGGTCACGTACTCGACGTACTTGTAGCGGCCGGTGCGGATCGCTCTGTAACGCGGGTTTACCGCACCGCCGCCGGGGCCGTTCTCGAGCAAGATGTCGCGCCCCGCGAAGCGCGAGGGCCGGCGTGCCAGCTCGAGCAGCGACACGCCGTCGAGGGTCCGGCGCGGCTGTGCGCCGGTGGCATCGACGATTGTCGATGCCAGGTCGATGTTCCCGGTCAGCGTGGACACGCGCTTGTCGCGAGGCACACCGGGCCCGCGCATGACCGCCGGGACGCGCACCGACGGCTCGTAGACCTTGAGCTTGCCGCCCTTCACGCGATGCTCGCCCTGGAAGAAGCCGTTGTCGGCGGTGAAGATGAACAGCGTGTTGTCGAGCTCGCCCTTGGCGCGCAGGGCCTCGACCATGGCGCCCACGCCCTCGTCCACGGCGAGCAGCGACTCCCGCCGGCACTGGTAGTCCGTCCTGATCCCGGCTATCTGCCCGCTGTTGAGGCGGGGAAGCCTCCGGATGAACGCCGGCTTATCGCTGACGTCGGGCTCGTTGAAGCCGGGAGGCCGAGGCAGCGGAGCGCCCGCGAAGGCCCCGCGGTGTCGCGGCGCCGGCTTTGCCGAACCCAGGCAGCGCCGGTCCCCGCCGTTGGGGCCTCCGCCGTGCGGTGCGAGATATGCGACCGAGAGGAAGAAGGGCTGGGGGGCCGGTGCGCGCCGGTTGATGTAGCCGACCGCCTTGCGGCTGTAGAGGTCACCCTGGTAGGCACGGGGCCGCCGAACGGCGCCACGGCAGGCCTTGGCGAGCGCGGGGCCGGCGCCGTAGGTCACGAGCCGGCCGTTCTCGTTGAGGCAGTAGTCGAAGAAGTTGTAGGTCGTCGGATCGACCGAGCCGTGCCATTCTCGCCAGCCGGCGGGAACCTGGCGCGGTCCCTGTCTCCCGTAGCCGTTCAGGTACTTGCCGATGTGGGCGGTTGCATAGCCGGCGTTGCTGAGCCACACGGGCAGGGTGTTGCTCGAGTTGAGCTTGTAGAAGCCGCCCTCGGGCGGCGAGTTGCCGCGGACGCGGTGGTTGTGCGAGTACTGGCCGGTCAGATAGGTGGCCCGCGAGGGGCAGCAGAGGGGAAAGGTCGAGAAGTTGCGCGTGAAGGTGGTCCCGGCGGCCCCGATCTGGCCACGCACGCGCCCGAGGGCGCGCATCTGCTCGACCGTCTGGTCGTCGGTCATCACGACCACCACGTTCGGCTTCGCCTGGGGGGTCTGAGCGGGAGCGGAGCCCTCGAATGCTCCCCCGGCGAGACCGACCACGGCGAGGATCGCTGCGAGCGCCCCGAACGCGAGCCCGTGCCGCCGCCGGATCGATGGGGTTGACGGTCCTCGAAGCATCTGTTGTCCTCCCAGGCGAGTGCTCGAAGCCCGACCCCTGTTTGAGGTCGGGCCTGTGCTCGCCAGGACACACCCGCGGGTCCGGAGTTGCGCGCCGGCGTCCCGCGCGGGGGTCCGTGTCCAGGGCTAGACTGGACATTGAAGTCGGCCCCTTGTCTGCACGGGCTGACCACCTGTGCCGTCCGGAAGAGGACTCCATGACCCTGTTCGCCGACTTCCCCCCGCTGCTCGCCTGCCTGATCGCTCGCCGGCCGCCCGGATCGCGCAGTCGCGTATCGGTGGCGATCGGCATCGCGCTGCTGCTCCTGCTGGCGACTCCGGTCGCCGCCGGCGCGGATCACATCACCCCCGGCTATCAGCCTGGCGAGGTCAACGGGAAGACGATCCCACCGCGGTGGGGCACGCCGGGGCCCGACCGACTGCGGGGGTCGAGCGCCGACCACTGCAGCGGGAAGGAGCAGCGAGGCACCCGGAACCTGCTGCGGTACCTCGAGTACTGGTGGCCGCGCGGTGAGAGCTGGGGCATCTACAACTGCCGGCTGCCGAGCCTTCATTCCGAGGGCCGCGCCGTCGATTATCACCTCGACGTGCGCAGCGAGCGGGATCGTAAGGCGGGCTACGCGATCAGCCGCTTCTTCAGGTCGACGGACTCGGGCGGTTCGAGATGGGCAATGGCGCGGCGCTTCGGGATCCAGGAGATCATCTTCGACTGCAAGATATGGACGTCTGCGCGTGCGCGCGAGGGCTGGCGGCGCTACTCGGTTTGCGATCAGGCGGGAGCAAGCTGGACGGCGAAGCACAAGGACCACATCCACATCGGCCAGAACTGGCGCGGCGCTACAAGGCGCACGACCGCCTGGACCGGGTTCCACTACTGCAATCAGTGCGCGAGGGCAAGCACCGCATCTCGGGGCGCCGGCGACCCGAGCTTCCCCGATCCTGTCGTGGAACCGTTGCTGCGTCGGCGCTGAACGGGTCGGTTCGGCGGTCAAGCTGACCCCGTCGACCGGCGGTGATCGTCTGAGCGGTAAGGCGGTCCTCGCCCTGCTCTTTTACCCGCGCGGAGGATCCTCCCACGTTGTCCGCTACCTCGCGCGGTTCCTGCCGCGGGCCGGATGGGACGTGCGCGTGGCCGGCGGCTCGCTCGGCGCACCCGGCGAGCCGACCCACGCCGCGACGTTCTTCGCCGGCACCGACGTGCACGGGGTTGACTACACGAGCGCCCGTGACGCCGACGACCCGCTCGCCGCCGAGTCGCCCTTCCACCCCTCCTACGAGGATCGTCCCGGCGCGCCGGACCGCGTCTTCGCGCGCGTGGACGACGACGCCTACGAGCGCCTCGTCACTGCTTGGCAGCGCGCGCTCGGGGCTGCGGGCGCGGGTGAGGCCGACGTTCTACACCTCCACCACCTGACTCCCATCAACGAGGCGGCGGCGCGCTCCTTTCCCGACGTCCCGGTCATCGGCCATCTTCACGGGACCGAGCTGCTCATGCTCGACGCCATCGATCGCGGGCCGCCCGAGGGCTGGACCTACGCCGCAGCCTGGGCGGAGCGGATGCGGTACTGGGCGCGACGCTGCGTGCGGCTGCTGGTCCTCTCGCCCGACGCTGTGGGCCGCGTTCCCGACCTTCTGGGCGTGGACCCCAAGCGTGTCGTATGGGCGCCCAACGGCTTCGAGCCCGAAACGTTCGACCGCCGTCCTCGGCGCGGGCCGCAGCGGCTCGAGCTCTGGCGCCGATGGCTTGTCGAGGAGCCGCGCGGCTGGGGCCCCGGGGGCACAGCGGGAAGCGTGGCCTACACCGAGGAGGATCTCACGCCGTTTGCGGGCGGCAACTCGCCAGTGCTGCTCTACGTCGGCCGCTTCACCGCCGTCAAGCGTCTGCCGTTGCTTGTTCGCGCATACGTGCGGGCGCGCGATCGCTTCGAGCGGCCAGCGCCGCTCGTTCTCGTCGGCGGACACCTCGGCGAGTGGGAGGGCGAGCATCCCCTCGAAGCCATCGAGGCGTGCGGCGCGACCGATGTCTTCCTCGCCGGCTGGCGCTCCCACGACGAACTCCCCGACGCCCTCAACGCCGCCGACCTGACCGTGCTCGCCTCCGTGCACGAGCAGTTCGGACAGGTGCTCGTCGAGTCCATGGCCTGCGGACTCCCGGCCATCGCCGTCGATGCCCACGGGCCGGCGACGATCGTCGAGCCCGGCGAGACCGGCTGGCTCGTTCCCCCCGACGACGAGGACGCCCTGGCCGATGCGCTGGTGGAGGCGGTGAACGACGAGGGCCGTCGCACCGCCCTGGCCGAGGTCGCATACGAGCGCAGCCGGGCTCGCTACGCCTGGCCGGCGCTGGCCGAGGGGGTGGCGCGCGTCTACGACGAGGTCCGACGGGGCCGCGAGCCCTCGGGCGGCGCGGTCGGAGGCCTGGCCGAGCCCGGCTGAGCCTCGCGCTGCTCACGATATGTGCGTGATCGTCTACCTACAGTCGACGCCGGTGCTCGGCTGGCTCGTGGTGTAGCCCAGCCGGGGCAGCGGGTAGTGGTGACGTCATGACCATGTCCGCTTCCAAGGTCGACGTCCGCGGCGCGACGGAGGGCCGTGCCGCCGAGGTCCTCACCGAGGACGCACTGGCGTTCCTGGCCGGCCTGCACCGCGAGTTCGACGCCCGCCGCCGTGACCTCCTGGCCCGTCGGGTCGAGCGCCAGGCGCGCCTGGACGGCGGTGGAACGCTCGACTTCCTCCCCGAGGGAAGCGAGATCCGGGAGGGCGACTGGCAGGTCGCACCAGCCCCCGACGACATGCAGCGCCGCCGCGTGGAGATCACCGGCCCGACCACGCCGAAGATGGTGATCAACGCCCTCAACTCCGGCGCCGACGGCTTCATGGCCGACTTCGAGGACTCGCACTCGCCCACCTGGCAGAACATGGTCGAAGGCCAGGCCAACCTGATCGACGCGATCGAGCGCCGGCTCGAGTTCGACGACCCGGAGAAGGGGAAGTACCGCCTGGGCGACGAGATCGCCACGATCGTCCCGCGCCCGCGGGGCTGGCACCTAGACGAGAAGCACCTGGTCATGGACGGGCGGTCGATGTCGGGCTCGCTCGTCGACGCCGGGCTCTACCTCTTCCACAACGCCCGCCGCCTGCTCGACAAGGGATCGGGGCCGTACTTCTACGTGCCCAAGCTCGAGAGCCACTTCGAGGCGCGGTTGTGGAACGACGTGTTCCGCTGGGCCGAGGAGCAGCTCGGCCTCGACCGGGGGACGATCAACGTCACCGTCCTGATCGAGACGATCCCCGCCGCCTTCGAGATGGAGGAGATCCTGTACGAGCTGCGCGAGCGGCCGGCCGCCTTGAACGCCGGGCGCTGGGACTACATCTTCTCGATGATCAAGTGCTTCCGCGAGCGGCCGGAGTACATCCTCCCCGACCGCGGCAAGGTGACGATGACCGTGCCGTTCATGCGCGCCTACACTGAGCTGCTCGTCGCCACATGCCACCGCCGCGGCGCTCATGCCATCGGCGGCATGGCCGCCTTCCTCCCGAGCCGCACCGACGAGGAGGCCAACGAGCAGGCGACCGCCAAGCTCCGCGAGGACAAGTCGCGCGAGGCCGGCGACGGATTCGACGGCACCTGGGTGGCCCACCCCGACTTCGTCCCGCCGACCCTCGAGGAGTTCGATTCGGTGCTCGGAGCGCAGCCGAACCAGGTCGACCGCCAGCGCGACGACGTTTCCGTCGACGCGGCCGACCTGCTCGACGCCGCCTCGGCCGGCGGTCCGGAGGAGATCACCGAGGCCGGCCTGCGCAGCGACGTCAACGTCGGCATCCAGTACATCTCGGCGTGGCTGCGCGGAAACGGCGCCGCCGGCATCTACGGCCTGATGGAGGACACCGCGACCGCCGAGATCGCCCGCGCGCAGGTGTGGCAATGGCTGCGCCACGAGTGCACGCTTGAGGACGGGCGCGAGATCACCCAGGAGCTCGTGCAGGAGCTCGAGGGAGAGGAGCTCGAGCGCATCCGGAGTGAGATCGGCGACGACGAGTGGTTCGAGCGGGAGGGACGGCCGAAGCTGTCGCGGGAGATCTTCGAGGAGGTGGCGCTCAGCGAGAAGTTCGTGGACTTCCTGACGCTGCCGGCGTACGAGCGGCTGGGTTGAGGGACATAGCCTCGCCGGCGAGGACTCGGCACTCGTTCAGTGGAGCGAGCTCTTGGAGTGTGTGCCGCCGGTCGTGGAGGTGACCGCGAGGTCGGGCGACTTTGCGGCGACTCGTTTGACGAGCGCGGCGGTCACGGTTCGCAGCTTAGGGGGGGGGTCCCGCTATCGAGCCACTGGGCGGTCGCTTCGGCTCCGTAACGGGCGAGCCCAGGTCGCCTCCCAGGTTTTCGGTCCGACCTTGCCGTCCACCTCGAGTTTCTCCTCCTCCTGAAAGTCGCGGCAGACGCGCTCAGAGCCCGGACCGTAAGCACCGTCGACTTCGATCGTCCACCCGCGCTTGTGCATCTGGGCCTGCCAGGTGCGGACCGCCTCGCCGGTGCTTCCCTCGGTCAGGGGCTGTCCCGGGTAAGGGGGCGGCGGCTCCGCATCGGGCGGGGCGGGGGCTGTCCCGTCCGGTTCTGAGCCGGGGCCTGCGGGGGACGCCTCCCCGGCTGCAGCCTTGAGCAACTCATAGCGCTCGCGGCGGTGGCCCTTGTCCCAACTCGTCGCGGTTGCTTTCGCGCGTATGCGCGGCATGAGAACACCGCGGATCAGCGCCTTGGCTCGCTCGGCCCGCGACTTGCGCGAGCGGGGGTCGGCCAGCGAACCCCAGCCGCCGCCCTCCTCGGGCGGGCGGTTGGCGAGCGCGCGCAGGGCGTCCAGCCGCCGCACGGCGCTGCGCTCCGCTGGCGTGAGGACCGCGTAAGGATCCGCCGGCGAGGGCAGGACCGCGTCGCCCAGCTGCTCGATCCTGCGCAGACGGTCGCAGCGGTCGTCGTAACCGTTGAGCCCGCCGTTGATCGCTTTCGTCAGGGCCTTGAAGTCGGCTTTGTCGCAATACACGTTGAGGCGGGCGCCCAACGGCCCATGCGGGGTGGACCAGTAGAAGACCGCCGCGAGGAAGCCGTAGTCGTAGCGCTCGACGAGCTCGGGCTTGCGCACGAACAGGTCGCCCTGGCCGAGCCAGTTACTGAAGTTGGTGTAGTTCGTCCGCCCGGTGAGCTGGATCGGGCCGCGACCCTTGAAGCGGCGGCCGTCGCCCTGGTGGGTGTTCCCCAGGTCGCGGCGGCCCTCGTAGGCGGAACCGTCGGCGATCTCCTCGAAGTACTTGAGGGAGAGCGACTCGTGGCCAACCTGCGCGAGGAAGTACTGCGCACGGCGAAGCGTCGTGATCTCACCTCGAGCCATGGCCGCGTGCAGGTGTGGCAGCACGTCCTCGGCCTTCGACGCTCCGAGACCGGGCATGGCGCTGACCAGGGTTGCTACGTCCATCTGCCTTCCTCCTGGATGTCGAGCGCTAGACGCGTGATGTCAGCCTCGGAGTCATGAACCGACGGCCCGTACGTACATGAGGAAACATCACAGCCAGACGCGCTAGCGGTCGCCGTTAACTCGCGTCGCCGAGATTATCTCGGCGGGCAATTCCTCTCCCGAGGACACGTGGCAAAGACTACCGCTCTTTGGGCTTTGCGCCGGTCGCGGGGCGCTGACCGTCATCGTCCTCACGGGCCGCAGCGCGCCTCCATCGCGACACCCGCCAGGACGGCGTTCGTGGAGAACCGCCCGGTTCTCTCCCAACGAGCATGACGCCTTCGCTGCCGTGTGCAAGCAGGCGCACCGCAGATGAGTTGCCTCCCGTACCTCTTCTCTACTTCTTGAGCGCCTTCAGCGCCTTGTCGAGCGCCGCACGGGTCTTCGGCCCAACTGTCCCGTCCAGATCGCTCCCCGTGAAGCCCGCGCTCTTCTGGAACGCCTTGACGGCCGCAACCGTCTCGTCTCCAAAGTCGCCGTCGGCTCCCCACTTCGGGAGCTCCTGGCCGACCTTGAGCAGATCTTTCTGAAGGGCAAGAACCAGCGGACCGGAGTCGCCCTTCTGGAGAGTGACCAGCAGGTTGCCGGATCTGTTCCAGTCAGGACGCCCGTAACCCGAAATCGTGCTCCCGCTCCGAACCTTGCGAAGCAACGCGTCACTCGTGTTGCCTTCGATCGTCTGGACGCGACCGCCTGAGAGGACCTTTTCAACCACACCGACATGGTCGATGAGCCGGGTCGAGCGTCGCCCACCTTCCCATTGGAAAAAAATGACGTCTCCGGATTGAATACCGTCAGTCCCGTACGTCCAACGTCCACGCTGCCGGAACGCCTCAGCGTGGGCGACGGTGTACGCAAAGTCGGTCCCGAAGCAGACCGCGCCGTGGGTACCGGAGTGGAACGCTGCCCACGTCACCCGCATGTTGCACCATGGGGCTCTGAGGAACGAGTCGTCGTGCTGCCGCTTGGCATACCATCGGGTCGCGACGTTGGGACGGCCGCGCGCTCCCAGCCCCTCCCGCATCTTCGAGAGGAAGGCGTTGATCGCCTCAGCAGCTTCCGGCATCAGGTGTCATCCCCTCTGTAGATCCCGTCTTCATCGGGCTCCCCGTAGAGCTCCCGCAGGACCTCCTCTTCGTCGCCCTCCGTAGCTTCGACCGACATCGCGCCCGTGTCCCTGAGCAGGTCGAGCTGTTGCGTTTGGCTTAGCTCCTCTCCCGGCCCGGGAACGTAGCGTCCCTCGCCCTCGGTGGCGCCTTCGTTGGTCATGTCGTCTCCGTTCATCCTATGTGCCTCCATTTGAGCTGGTGAGCACCGTGACACTCTCAAGACAGCAGACGTGGATTTACGAGGCTCTCTTCCCGAGTGACTTCAGGTTATGTAGTCGGAGCTGATGAGGTACGTCCGATGCTCGAAACGGGTTTCGTGTCCCCGTGTTCTTGACCCCCTCCTTCTTTGGCATATCGTAATGAGATAATGCCACATGAGCTGAGGGAACGGGCACTGACGACCGTCCGCTCCGCTCTCAGCCGGCCCTGCCGTCAACAGGCCACTGGCCGCGAGTCGAGTGGCGCGCTCGCCTGCGGGCTGTCCCGCGACGGCGGCGGCGAGATCGTCTGCGGCTCGACCGCTACCACTCACGGCGATCACCGGCCGTCCGGCGCGGACGCTCTCCTCGACGTCGGTCCATGCGACCTCGCCGCCGTTGATGAGCGCGGTGGTAATCGAAGCGCCATCGGCGATGGGCCCGGCCGCCGCCGCGAGCGGGGGATTCTCGTCGCCCCAGCGCGAGCCCTCGACGAGGAGAACATGAGAGTGGTGCGGCTCGAGCCGCACCGGCTCGTCACGGGTGCGGCGCCGCGCCCGCGGGCGTCGGAATATCCGCGGGGTTGGTCCGTGTGCGCCTGTCAGACTTCGTGGACAAGGTGCATGGCGCAAGCCTGCCGCGGGGACGCCGTACCTTACTCTGCGGTAAAGTGATCGTACGCCCTTCCACCTCTCTGCGTTTCCCGGGAGCCGTGCAATAATCGCGCCTCGCAAGAAGGAGGGATTTCGTGTCGGGTGTGTTCATCAGCTATAGGCGTGAGGACTCGAGCGGACACGCCGGTTGGCTGAGGCAAGGCCTTGCCGAGCGGCTCGGCAGGGACCAAGTCTTCATGGACATCGACACAATCAAGCCGGGAGTCGACTTCGTCGAGGTCATCGAGCGGGCTGTCGCTGAATGTGACGTGCTCTTGGTCCTGATTGGGAAAGAGTGGCTGACAACCACGGGCGCAGATGGTTGCCGACGTCTCGACAACCCAGAGGACTACCACCGCCTTGAGGTCGAAGCCGCTCTCAAGCGGAAGATTCCGGTGATACCGACACTGGTGCAAGACGCGACCGTCCCGGCCGCCAGCGAGTTGCCCGAGACACTTCAAACACTTACACGACGTAACGCGTTCAAGCTGGATGACACCAAGTGGCCCAGCGACGTTGACACGCTAAGTGCCCGCGTGGAGGAGACTTTCAAGGGCGAGGAAGGTCCGTTGCAGCCCCGGGGCACGGAACAGGGTGGTTCGCCACCGCGCCCCCCCGAAGGGCGGGGGTCACCCGAGTCGCGGCGTAAGCGCTGGACCCGGCTAGCGATCGCGCTGCTGGCATGCACAGCCGTGGTTGGAGCCGTCGCGTGGGCGGTCCGCCCTGATCCGAACCCCCCTGAGCAGAACCCCCCTGATCCGAACCCCCCTGAGCAGAACCCCCCCGAGCCGAACCCAGACGCCGCCTACAAGGCTCTCGAAACATTGAGCTACAGAACGATTGTGCCGAGCGGTCCGGAATGGACTACGAAGCCAGAGTCCGAGGTGAACCCAGGGCTCTTCCGAACAACCATCTTCGGTCCTCGTGGGATCGAGATCTGGATCGATCATACGCCCGACGAAGAAGCGCGCTTCGCTCGCAGGGGGAGGGCGGTTCAGAAGCGTCGACGGATCGACCACCCAGTCTTCGGGCTCGCGGACGAATGGGTGTTTCGAGGCGGCTTGTCGCGTTGCGAATCCGTCCCATGCGTGGACTACTTGATGAATAGCCCGGGAAAAGGTTACGCGGTTCTCGGTGGGGGCGGTGACTACGGAACGGCCCGGGCCGAGGCTCAGCGAGTGGCCCTAAGACTGACGCCGCGCTGAACGCTGCCTCTCAAGGCGACGCTCCCGCGCCGCGGCCATGGCGGTTCGGACCCGCCTGGGGTAGAACCCCGCGCCAGATGTTCTCGCCTCGAACGGCGAAGGGAGCGGGGGAAGCAACAGCCGCGGGTTACAAGGACTCGTGGGCAGCGAGTCCCCGGATCCACACCCAGGCCAGAGCCCGAAGAGAGGGCAGCTGTCCCTGCGCCGGATTCCAAGCGTGAGCCCGTGACCCTCGGGCAGGGCCGGCCGCCTTGACGCCGCGCGTAGCGTTTGGGAGGCTGCGCCCGGTGCCCGCCTTCGCCGACGGCAAGATCGAGGCCTACGTCGGCCCCCACGCCCTCGGCGCCGCCGATGAGCTCGAGACTGAGATCGTGCGCTTCATAGACGAAGCCGAGGACTCGGTCGACGTTGCCGTTCAGGAGCTCGACTCGGCGTCGATCGCCGAGGCGCTGATCCGCAAGCGCCTGGCGGGCAAGTCCGTACGCCTTGTCCTCAACCACTCTTATCTGATCGAGGATAAGGCTCCGGCGGCCAACGGCGGCGACATCGCCCGGTGGGCGACCGACGACGCCCAATACAAGGTCAACCGCGACATCTTCGCCGCGCTCTGCCGCTGCCGGGTGGAGGTCAGACTCGACTTCAACCACGAGCATATCTTCCATCAGAAGTTCGCCGTGCGTGACCTTCGGCTGCAGTGGGACGGTCGGTGGGCGACCGGCGCGCGTCCCGCGCTGCTCACCGGCTCGGCCAACTTCACCGACACCGACTGCCACACGAACCTCAACCACGTCCTCGTCTTCCATCAACTCGGCGTGGCCAAGGAGTACGGCAAGGAGTTCGCCGAGCTCTACAGCGGGGAGTTCGGTCGCGGGCGGATCGGCGACAAGCCGAGGACCTTCGACGTCGGCGGCGTGCCGGTCAAGGTCCTATTCGCCCCGGATCACGGCCCCGAGGCCGAGATCATCAAGCAGCTGCTGAAGTGCCCATCGGGCGACTCCATCAGGTTCGCTGTGTTCACGTTCTCCGGGTCTTCCGGCATCGACGACGCCCTCCTGGTCCTGCACGGAGCTGGGCGCAAGGTGCATGGCGTGGTCGACCGTGGGCAGTCGAGTCACGACTGGTCGGCGGCGAAGTGGCTCGTCGACGGCGGAATTCGGATCCGCGTTCCCCGCCGCCGAGAGGGGTTTCGCAAGTTGCATCACAAGCTCATGGTGGTCGGCGACAGCACCGTGCTGGCCGGGTCCTTCAACTACAGCGAGCCCGCGAACCTCTTCAACGACGAGAACCTGCTCGTCTGCGGCGCTCCGTACGACAAGACCGAAGGCGTGGAGGTCGACCACGAGGAATGCCAGAGGCTCGCCGCCCACCTCGCCGGGGAGATCGACCGGATCCTCGCCGACAGCGACCCGTGGCGGCCGCCGGCCTGATCCAGCGCGCCGGCCAGCCGATCGGGTTCGTACCCTGCGCCCGGTGCCCGAAGAGATCGAGTATCGGCTACGCCGCTCGGCGCGCGCCCGCCATGCGCGGGTGGTCGTCAGCCACGAGGGAGAGATCGAGATCGTGCTCCCGCGAGGAATGGCCGTCTGTGACGTCGAGCCGCTCCTCGCCGAGAAGCGGCGCTGGATCGAGCGCACCTTGCGCCGCTTCGAGGAGGCACGGGCGGCCGCGCCGACGCGGCTCGAGGACGGTGGCGTGGTGCCGTACCTGGGAGAGCGGTTGTCGCTCCGGGTGCGTGTCGAGCCCGGACGGGTGCGCCCGCACGTGGCCTTGCGACGAGGCTCGCTCGAGGTCGCCGTCGGCGAGCCCGGCGCCGAGGCGCTGCGCAATGCGCTCGAGCGCTGGTATCGCCGGGAGGGTCGCATCGAGATCGGCACGCGACTCGACGCCGCGGCGCGGCGGGCGGGCCGCACCTACGGCCGCCTCTCGATCCGTGCTCAGCAGACGCGCTGGGCGAGCTGCTCCTCTTCGGGCGAGATGAGCTTCAACTGGCGCCTGCTGCTCGCGCCGGCGTCGATCCTCGACTACGTGGTCGAGCACGAGGTCGCCCACCTCGAGGTGTCCGACCACTCGCCACGCTTCTGGGCACTCGTCGCCGACCGCTGCCCCGACTACCGCGAGCACGAGCGGTGGTTGCGTCGCAACGCCGCCTCTCTGAGGCTCTGAGCGGCCGCGCGGCCGAAAAGGGGACTGCGACAATGCCCCCGTGACCGGCGCGCCAACCGCAGCTCGTCGTCGACCGACGCGCCGAAGCTCACCGAGCGGTGCTGCGCTCGTCGAGCGGGAGGCCTGGCTGCGGCTGGCGGCGTGCACCGGCGCGGCCGCGCTGCTCCAGATCGACGGCACGCTGATCACCGTCGCCCTGCCGGCGGTCGGCCAGTCGCTGGACGCCGGCGCCGGGGCGCTCTCCTGGGTGCTCGCCGTCTATTTCGCCGCCTACGCTCTCGCCCTCTTTCCCGGCGGACGGCTCGTCGATCGACTCGGCTCGCGCCGGCTGGCGCTCGCGGGCCTCGTCCTGTTCGCGGTCGGCTCGATCCTTGGCGCCCTCGCTCCAAGTTTGGATGTCCTACTCGCCTCGCGCGTGATCCAGGGAGTGGGGGCGGGGCTCGTGAGCCCGGCGGCGCTGGCCGGAGCAGTCAGCGGCTTCCCGCCCGAGCGGCGAGGCACCGCGCTCGGCATCTGGGGCGCCGGCTCGGGCATCGCCAACCTGCTCGGGCCGCTGCTCGGCGGCCTACTGACCGTCGGGCTCGGCTGGCGGGCCAACTGGTGGGCTCTCGTCCCGCTCTCGGCGGCGGCGGCGGTAGCGATCTGGGCGCTCGTGCCCCGCAGCGTCCACGACGACGAGTCACCCGAGCTCGGGGGTCTCCGCCAGCGTGTCGTGGCCGCGGCGGCGCTTGTCGCCACGCTCACCTTCATGATCCTCATCGGGACCTTCTTCATCGCCCAGCAATACCTCCAGGAGGTGCGCGGCTACTCGGCGCTCGGGGCGGGGGCGGCGCTGATCTTCGTGGCGCTCCTCGTCGCCTTGGCCGCGCCCCTCTCGGGTCGCCTGGCCGACGCGCGTGACGAGCGCTGGCCCGCCCTCGCCGGCTTCGTCGCCGCGGCCCTCGGACTCGGCGGCCTCGGCGTCCCCTGGGTCCCCCTGCACGGACCCGCGGCTATCCCGCTGCTGGGCCTCGTCGGCTTCGGCCTGGGCCTCCTCTTCGCGCCAACCTCCCGGGCCGCGCTCAACGCGGTGACCAAAGGACGCCACGGGCGCGTCTCCTCTGTGCTGTCGGCGGGGCGGCTGGTGGGCGCGGCGGCGGGCGCAGGTCTCGCCGGCCTCGCGCTCGCCCCGGGCGTGACGGACGCCAACGTCCACGCGGCGCTGCTCGCGGCGGCCGGGCTGTGCCTGCTCGTGGGCGTCCCCGCCGCCGCCCAGCTCACGGCGCGGGCGCCGGTCGGCGGCGGCGTCTCTGCGGCCACGGTCTCGACCGGCGGATGAGCTCCTCGGCGCCTGGTAGTCGCATGCCGGCATCACGACGCGCGTAGCGGACCGGCGCCGGCTGCGTCGCCAGCTCTACCAGCCCGGGCGCCGGCGGGAGGCGGCTGCCTTGCGCCGCTCCTTGCGCTTGTCGAGCGCGCCTTGGAGGATGTTGAGCAGGACGATCACGAGCGGGAAGAAGAGGACGACGCCGAGCGACATGAAGGTGATGATGCGGTCGTTGGCCTCACCCACGAAGCCCTCGCCATCGTCGGTGCCCACCGCGAGCGCCGGCGCCGCCCAGGCAAGCAGTAGTCCCAAGGTGACCAGGAGCGTAGGAAGGACCGAGCGCCTCATCGGCGCCCAACGATACCGCGGCCGACCGGGTACTCTGCTCCTACGTGAGCACCGACGGACTCCTCTGCTACGTCGAGATCCCGAAGGGGAGCCGCAACAAGTACGAGTACGACGAGGAGGTCGGCCTCAAGCTCGACCGCCTGCTCTACTCGTCGATCGTCTACCCGACCGACTACGGCTTCATCCCCGACACCCTCGGCCAGGACGGGGACGCCCTCGACGCAATGGTCTGCGTGACCGAGGCCACCTTTCCGGGCTGCGTGATCGAGGTCAAGCCGCTCGCCCTGTTTCGGATGAGCGACGAGGCGGGGGTCGACGACAAGATCCTCTGCGTGCCGATCAGCGACCCGAGCTGGAACACGCTCGAGAAGCTCGACGACCTGCCCAAGCAGCTGACCGACGAGATCACCCACTTCTTCTCGGTCTACAAGGACCTGGAGCAGAAGACGGTCCAAGTCGACGGCTGGTACGGCCTCGAGGACGCCCAGCGGACGGTCGAGGAGGCGCGCGTGCGGTTCCGCGAGCAGGCGGACTGACCCACCGCTGCGCCGGACGCTCCGCGCGGCGGCCGAGCGCCACCTGCGACCGCCCGGCTGACCCCGGACAGCGGCGCGGGCCTGACCCTCGGGCGGGCGCCGCTGACCCCGCTCTACCGCGGATAGCCTCCCGCGGCCGTGTCGCTGATCGAGGCCATCGTGCTCGGCATCGTCCAGGGACTCACGGAGTTCCTGCCGATCTCGAGCACCGCTCACCTGCGGATCGTTCCCGCCTCCTTCGGTTGGGCTGATCCCGGCGCCGCCTTTACCGCGGTCACTCAGCTCGGGACCATGGCCGCCGTCCTCGTCTACTTCCGCGCCGACCTGTCGCGGATCGCCCGGGCGTGGTTGGGATCGCTGCCGCCCGGGCGCCCCGCCGCCGATCTCGACGCGCGGCTCGGGTGGTACCTGATCGCCGGGACGGTGCCGATCGTCGTCTTCGGCGTCATCTTCGAGCGTCAGATCGAGACGGGCGCCCGCAGCCTCTACCTCATGGGGACCACTCTGATCGTGCTCGGACTCGTGCTGCTCGCGGCCGAGCGCGTGGGGTCGCACCGCCGGCCGCTCGAGTCGATCAGCGCCCGCGAGGGCGTGCTCGTGGGATTCGCGCAGGCCGCGGCGCTCGTCCCAGGCGTCTCGCGCTCGGGGGCGACGATCAGCGCGGGCCTCTTCCTCGGGCTCGACCGCCCGTCGGCGGCGCGCTTCTCGTTCCTGCTGTCGGTGCCCGCGGTGGTGCTGAGCGGTGTTTTCCAGCTCGTCGGCATCGTTCGCGACGATCCGGGGGAGAGCGGCGGCTTCGTCGGCCTCGCGGTCGCCACGCTGCTTGCCTTTGCGGTGGGCTACGCCTCGATCGCCTTCCTCTTGCGATGGCTCGCCTCGCACTCGACCGCGGTGTTCGTCGTCTACCGAGTGGTTCTCGGCGTGGTCGTTCTGGCCCTCGCGGCCACCGGTTCGATCTCCTGAGTGCCGTCGGCAGACGCGGCGGTCCCACTACCCTCCGGAGGCCATGAAGCTCGCGCTCAAGTTCGGCCTCATCGCCCTGATCGCGCTGGTGCTCACCGTCGCGCCCGGGGGCGGCCCGACCCTCAACGTCTTTCTCACGTTGCTGACGGTCGCGTTCTTCGTGGTCATCGGCCTGTTCGGCTTCCGCCTCTTCCGCGAGCACCGCTTCACGCTGGACGCCATGACCGATCGTCAGCGGCTCGTCCTCTACGGATCGATCGGCCTTGCCCTTCTCACGTTCACGGCGACGCGGCTGCTGTTCGGCTACGGCGGGCTGGGAGTGCTCGGCTGGCTCGTGCTGCTGGGCCTGTGCTCCTACGGGGGGTACTGGGTGCTCGTGCGCTCGCGGCGGCTCGGTTAGCGAGCTTGTAGGGATTCTCGACCCGAGCGGCTCGCCGATCGCTCGCCGCCGATGAGCAGGAGCGTCTTCACTCGGCGGCTTATGTCGTCGTGGCCTCGGGCAGCCGGCCGCCGGACTCCGCAAGCGCGGTCGGGACGGTCTCCGGCCGGCGGCCGAAGAACTCCGGGTGGCCACCGACGCGCCAGATCGTCATGAGCAGGGCCCCCAAGAGCAGGAAGCCGATGCCGATCACGAGCGGGGGCGCGACGCCGAGCCAGGTCGCGCCCGTCTCCGAGTTGTCCTCGGCGTGGACGATGAACTCCCGGACCGCGACGACCAAGAGTCCTCCGAGCACCAGTGCGCCGAGGAGCGGCGCGACGCCGATGAGTAAGAAGTTCTTCGCTGACTTCAAGAGCTCTCGGCGGTAATAGATAACGCACGCGAAGCCGCTGAGTGAGTAGTAGAAGGCGATCAGCAGCGACAGCGCGAGCAGCGTCTGCGCGAGGAAGTCCTCGAGCGCGCTGTTTGGGTGACGTACCAGACGGTCGCCGACACTCCGACGGTGATCGTCGAGACATGCGGCGTCCGCCGGCGCGGATGAACCCTGCCTAGCGCCTGGGGAAGCGCGTGCTGGCGCGCCATCGAGAGCAGCGTGCGCGACGCCGGAAGGATCGTCGTCTGGGTCGAGGCAATCGCCGAGAAGACGACACCCAGTACGACCAGCTTGTCGAGCGGCGAGCCGAGCACCGCGGTCGCCGTCGTCGCGAGGATCGCCTCGTCCTCGAAGCTGGCCGTCGCCTCCGGTCCCAGGAAGCCGATGACCGCGACAGTCACGACCAGGTAGGTGACGAGCAGGACCACCGTCGAGGCGATTGCCGCCATCCCGGCGGACCTGGTCGAGCTCTCCGTCTCCTCGGTCAGGTTGACACAGCTCTCCCAGCCCCAGTAGACGAAAACGCTCACCAGCAGCCCGCCCACGAGGAACTCGTTGAACGACGGAGCCGCGAAGGGGTTGAACCACGAGAGCGAGGGCGCCGCCGATCCGCTCGGTGCGCCGCCACCGAAGACCTTGACGATCGCGACGACCGAGAAGATCAGGAGCGCGAGCACCTGGATCACGATCATCACGTTCTGTACGCGTGCCGATAGTTGCGTGCCACCGACGGTGAGCGCGGTGAGGGCCATTATCGTGACCACGGCGAGGGCCATGACCGCGAACTTGGAGTCGGCGGCGGCGCTCCAGCCGACGAGCTCGAAGAAGTAGCGGGCGCCGACGTCGGCGAGCGAGCCGATCACGAGCAACCCCGTGAGCACGACCGCCCAGCCGCCGATCCAGCCGGGGTCCGGGCCCATGGCGCGGGTGACCCAGGAGAAGGTCGTCCCGCAGTCGGGATCGACGCGGTTCATCCAGAAGAAGGCCGCGGCGATGAAGAACATCGGGACGAAGGCGACGAGCGGGGCGGCGGGTGCGACGACCCCGAGCGCGACCACGATCGAGCCGAGGACCGCGGCCAGCGAGTAGGCAGGCGCCGTCGAGGCGACGCCGACCACGAGCCCCTCGCCGAAGCCGATCGCGTTCTGTGCGAGCCCCTTCTTGCCGGGCTGCGCCGACTCGTCGAGCGCGGATCCCGGGGTGGGTGAGTCGGGGGCGCTGGTCATCTGCGCTGCAACCGCAACATACTCGGGCGCGCGGCGCCGCACTCTCGCAGCCGTCGAGCGTGCACCGGGTGTTCTTCGCCTCGGGTGACTCAAGCATTCCGCCGGCGCGCCGATGAGCGAGGGTAGGGAACGCCCGCCCGCCGCCGCAGGTCCTGCGACGAATCGATCCTCGAGGAGGAGTTGCCCGTGGCCACCATGAAGTCGCCAGAGACGACCGCCGCTCCTGTCAATACGCCGGGAACCGCCAAGGGTGCCTCGAACGGAGCGAAGGTCGCCGAGAACGGCGAGAGTCACAACGGGCACGCCCCTGACGCGGACGCCCTCCAAAGCCTGCTCGGCGCGCTTCGCGCCGCTGACGCCGGTGACTTCTCGGTCCGCCTGCCCTCTGGCCAGGGCGACGTCCTGAGCGATATCGCGGAGGCGTTCAACCAGCTCATCACGAAGAACGCCGCCAAGGCCGAGGAGCTCGATCGCATCGGCACGGTCGTCGGCCGCGAGGGGCGCATTCGCGAACGCGCGGCGCTCACCGGGGCCCAGGGGTCGTGGGCGACGAGCGTCGAGTCGGTGAACGGCTTGATCGACGATCTCGTGCGGCCGACCACCGAGGTGGCCCGTGTCCTCGCGGCCGTGGCGGAGGGCGACCTGTCGGTGAAGATGGCGCTCGAGATCGAAGGCCAGCCCGTCAAGGGCGAGTTCCTGCTTATCGGCACGACGGTCAACGCGATGGTCGACCAGCTCTCCTCGTTCGCCGACGAGGTCACGCGCGTGGCCAAGGAGGTCGGCACCGAGGGCAAGCTCGGCGGCCAGGCCGAGGTCGAGGGCGTCTCGGGGACCTGGCGGGGGCT